>Ga0315904_10011385_pt1 | contig 11355 bp, 16 predicted proteins | sample LakEriMetagenome_6_FD_203529 | JGI IMG/M metagenome (GOLD analysis project Ga0315904, IMG submission 203529) | Freshwater fungal communities from buoy surface, Lake Erie, Ohio, United States - Buoy 12 MA120 | ecosystem: Environmental > Aquatic > Freshwater > Lake | place: USA: Lake Erie, Ohio... | reverse complement strand
AAAGGGTTACAAGGGAAGGCGTGTCAAATGTGCCACTCCGAAACCAATACCCGGACACGAGTGGCGCAACCTCGATTCAGGATGGGCTTTGTTTTCCCGAACAGCGTCTATTTCCCAATCAGGAAAGCGCACTTCTACACGAAAGTATCTCAGGTGGTACACGCAGGCCACCATCGAAAGGATCTATGGAAAAGCAAAGTAAGATCACCGTTCCGACCCTCGAACAGCTCCGAGATCTCCCGACCGAAGCGCTCTGGCTCGAGGTCGCACAGCTGGCCGAAGTCAGTGTGCCACCAGTGGCACGCGATGCCGATGCGCTGCTCAAGGACCGATCCGTTACACCTACAGCTGAGGTCGTCTTCTCGTTGTGGGCTCGACACGAGGAGCTTGCCAATAGTGCCACCAACCAGATGACGTGGTAAACTTTTCTCGACGTGCCACTAGTGGCACAAAGCCCCGAAAGCATATGCGGCACCGAGTCGCATCACCAGAGGAGGACAGCCAGAGGGGAGACCGGAGACGGTTTCCCCTTCCCCGTATGGAGTGATCATTTTCGTGGCCTCACGAAGAAGATCGGAAAGGATGTACATACATTGTCAGACATCATTCAAGCATCCGAATCAGCCGCGCAGACCATCGACTGGATGAACGCAATCGACCGTCAGGCCGACGCCGTGATCCAGACCCTGCCGAACCGATCCGACGAGGAGGTCTTCGAGATCCGCAATTCGGCTCGAGCCTTGGGCCGGGCCGCGTGGAGAATCGAGGCGGCTTGCGACGCATCGCTTCTTGACCGTGCCAAACTGAAAGGCGGCCGGGGCAAGCGCGACGTTGACGAGCAGGGAGTTGATGCCGTGGTCAGGAAGGTCGCGGCGGAAGTCGGAGTGACGCCACGCACGATCTATCAGAACGCTCAGATCCATAAGACATTCTTCGCCAATACTCCTGAACGGGAATGCAGGACTATTGAGAACGGAACGCTCGACCATCTCGAGGAGAAGGAATACTACAAGGCTGCGCTGAGATCACCGGACCCGCACGAGACCCTCGAGTACTTCGCCCGGCAAAAGGCGAACGATCCGCACTTCTCCACGGGCGATGCCTGGCGAGTAGTGAAGGGGCGAACGATTCCGGCTCTCGACTTCGAGCTTCCCGCAATCGCGGATGAGGAGGTCTTGCGAGTATGGCGGGCCTATCTCGCCGCTGGTCAGGATCTGGCGCGATCAGTCCCGGCCGCTGCCGAGTCGGTCCGGTATGCGGTCGACGATATCAAGTACATCATCGAAACCCCGGCGCAGACCGTTCAGGGGCGAATCATCAGTCTTATCCAGAACCAAGGGATCAACGAACTCGACCCGATCGCGCACGCGATGCAGCAGCATCGAGATGTAGTCAAAGTCTGGTTAAATCGGATGGTCGAGGAAGGCACGTTGACCAGCCGGGCACAGATCGCCGAAGAGCGCACTCCGGGGGGCAGGGGGCCAGCGCGAACCTACTATGAGATCGCGTGATTGCGAACTGGTAAGTAATCCTTACCAGTTCGATTTGCAGATAAGCCGCAGAATAAATGCAGAATAATCTCGCTATGCTCGACCGGCATTCTCTTCGCGCTTGAGGATGCGCGTCGCCCATCGTAGCCCGGCATCGCCGCCCCATAACTCCCAGGCGATGCGACCAGCTGACGGGAATCCCTTCTCACCCTGCCGGGCCCCTTCCGCCTTCAGGTCGACGGCGTGACGGGCAAAGTAGCTGACCATCCGCTTGATCGTCTCGATCGGGATGCCTTTCCCGTTGCTGAGATCTCTCGCCCTAGCAACTCCGATCTCGGTCCCTCCCCTCCCGTATTCCCGTCTCCATTCTAAACCTCGCTTCGCCGATTCCCGAACATCGGCAGGCGGCACGGCTGGCATTGGCATATCATCACCTCCTAAAATTTGTTCACCGCGCCAAAATACTATCAATCGTCAAAATTTTCTTTGGAGGAACAGACCGATGATCGCTTATGGAATGATCCGCGATGCCTTTCCACGATTGGCGCCGCCACGAGTGCAGATTTACACGAACGCTTTCAATCAATGGTTTCCTGTCTACGGGATCATCAATCCGCGTCGCGTCGCCGCATTCATCGCCCAGGTCGGCCACGAGTCCGGCGGACTGCGATGGACGGCTGAGATATGGGGACCGACGGACCAGCAACGGCGCTATGAGCCACCATCTACACTCGCCGCCCGTCTTGGCAATTCAGAGCCCGGCGATGGTGCTTGGTTCAAGGGGCGCGGACTCATCCAGATCACCGGCCGATCCAACTACACGCAGATCAGCCGCGCTTTTGATATCGACTTCCTGTCCAACCCCGCTCTCCTCGAGTCGCCCAATATGGCCGTCAGGTCTGCTTGCTGGTGGTGGTCATCGCGCAGTCTCAACGAGATCGCCGACCTCGACACGGTCGAATCCTTCCGGCGGATCACGCGAATCATCAATGGCGGATTCAACGGATGGGAAGATCGGCTCAAGCGATGGGAAGCGGCCAAAAAAATATTTGCCATCCCGAATGATAATCCGGGGACGGTTGCTTGATGCTTCGCGGCAGTATGTGACTGTCGCGTTTTTTAAACTCAGATCTGAAGGAGCAATATGCAGAAAATCATTTCGATTCTCGGCGTGGTCGCTTCGGTGCTGTTCGCGACGGCGCCGCAGTTCTCCACGATCCAGCCGAAGACGGCGGCCTGGCTGACCCTGATCGGGACAGTAGCCACGGCCGCGAGCGGGGCCCTTGTTCGATTCGGGGCTCAAAACATTTACATCACGATCATCGGCGTGGTCATCGCCGTCTTTGGCGTACTTGCCGGGGCCGGTGATCTGATCCCGGAAAATATCACCTTTGTCTTTACTGTCATCGGAACGGCCGTTGCCGCTCTTGGCAAGTCGCTGTTCAATATCGAGAAGGCTGACGACGATGACACCATCAATCCCGAACGTTATCTCGGATTCCTTGTCCTGGCTGGTCTGATTGGAATGGCGGGAATGACGACCGCTTGCGACAAGTCAAAAGAGTACGCCAAGACGCTTGATCGCGTCTCTGGATATGTCGGGACGGGACTCGAGTTGGTCGAGTTTCAGGTCCGCGCCGGGCAGCTCGAGAAAGATCCGGCCGTTGCGATTGTTACTGCCCTGAATGCCGTCAACGAGATCAATGGTCAACTCATCGCCGAAAGCAAGAAGCACGTCAGCCCGGATGGTAAGACGCTGGTCCTCGATCCAGAATCCAAGGGCAAGCTCTTGGCGATCGTCGCATCCTCGCAGAATGTTGCCGTTGGCCTGATCAATAATCCGACGTTCCAGTCGATCCCGCAGGACAAGCGCGACAAGTACACGATCCTGATCAAAGAGATCACCGCCACGGTCGACATACTCGGCCAGCTCATCAATGCGGTCAAAGTCCAGGGAGGTAAGTAATGCCGACGATCGATTGGTTGCAGTTCATCCAGTATTCAGCGATCCAAGTTTTGCGCGAGCTTCTGCGGGAAGCGTCACGATCCGGAAAGACGGTCGAGACCCTTCTCCAGGAAGCTGAGAAGCAGACGGGATTGAACAAGGAAAAAGCCGACGCGCTCTTGGCCCTTTTGGCAAAGGACGAGTAGTCGCAAAGTTTGCGCCTGCCATCATCCGGCCACGCTCAAACCCAACCCGGTGCGGGAGGAGACCGATGGCAGGCGCAAAACTACACACGAGGTCATTATGAGCAATTACATCGAACAGGCACTCAGCACGGTGATCGTCTCGGTCATCAGTCTCGTTGTGGGTTGGCTTATCAGCTCATTCAGGATGGTCCCGCGTGGCGAGTTCACCCGCGCGATGAATGAGGTCAACGAGCGACTCCGTGAGATTGAGAACGAGCAGAAAGACTTTGTGACCCGCGAAGAGTTCCGCAACACAATGCGTGACATCCGCGAAGATCTCCAAAAGCAACACTCGCAATTGAGTGAACAACTGGCCACCATCAGCGCCGCCCTGATTACACGCGGCAGGACGAGGGAATAATGCCAATCGGAACGACCAACTTTCCCGCAGCTCTCGACACGACCGAGACGCTCATCCAAGCCGCTGACAACGCGATCACTACGCTCTCATCTCAGATTGATGCGTCGGTGACGACTATCCCGGTTGTCGCTACTGCCAGCTTCCCATCAAACGGAATCTTCTCAATCGAGAATGAGCTGATCAGCTATACCGGGAAGACCTCGACGACCTTCACCGGATGCACGAGGGGATTCGACGGGACGACCGCCGTGACTCACGCGAGTAGTAGTCTGGTCGAACAAGAGATCAGCTCGATCTATCATCGGACGATGGTCTCGGCCCTGATCGCCACGCAGACCAAGATCGGAGCAGGGACGACGGCGAATCGCGTCATCGTTGCCAACGGATCAGGCAACTACACGGCATCGGACCTTACGCATATCACTGCGGATGCGGCAGTCGGGAATGTTGGCGCGGTAGACTTTGATACCACTCCTCCCGGTTCCGTCGCGGCCGGTCGACTGATCTGGAATGACACAGAAGGGACCCTCGATCTTGGACTCAAGGGCGGGAACATTGCCCTGCACCTGGGCCAGCGTGACGTCAGCCGGATCGTCAATAAGACCGGCGCCACGCTGAATGCCGCTGATTACAAGGTGGTCAGGATTAGCACGGCGCAAGGACAGCGACTCGGCGTCAATCTTGCACAAGCGAACAGCGAAGCGTCCTCGACCGATATTCTAGGTATAGTCTCCGAGACGATCGCGGACAATGCTGAAGGGTTTATCACGACTCGCGGATTGATCACCGGCATCAATACCACGGGAGGAGCGGAGAACTGGGCGGACGGTGATGTCCTCTATCTCTCGCCGTCAGTAGCCGGGGGACTGACAAAGACGAAGCCGACGGCACCGAACCATCTGATCATCGTCGGATATGTGATCTACGCTCACGCCAATAACGGCAAGCTGTTCATTGCGATTCAGACATCCTGGGAGCTCGACGAGCTGCACAATGTACTGATCACCTCACCGACCAATAACCAGGTCCTGAGCTACGACTCCGCGAACAGCCGATGGCGCAATGCCGCTGTGACGGTGACAGCCGCCGGCACGAACGGTCAGTATCAGATCAACAATTCCACCGCACTCGGGGCCGGATCGCTGACAGAAGCGACCAGCGAAGTCACGTCATCTAAGCCGTTGCGCTTGCCATCATCAGGCACCAGTTCGGATACTCAGCTACAGCTTGGGACCGCGAACAATGGAATCTATTTCTCCGGGGCCCTGATCGCTATATCGTCGTCAGCTGCCGCAATTATGGCGTGGAATGGCGCGAACGGGAACACGGTCATAAACAGCGCATATACTTTGGCCTGGGGGAGTAGTGGATTCTCGACCGAGGACATCGGCCTGAATCGACACGCGGCCGGAGTGGTCCGGGTCAACAATGCCGGAGCGTCGGCTGGCCAGCTTCTCGTCGGACCATCATCCGCCACGATCGACGGACAGGCGCATATCGTCAGCGCAAGCGCATCAAGACCAGGACTGCGGATTGATTCAGCCGCGACACCTACCGCGCCTGTTTTGGATGTCCGGGTCAATGGAACTGCCGATAGCGGCATCGAGGTCGATGGATCGACTACGTCGGGCCATACTCGATTTCTTCTCTACGATGTGACTAGTGGCGCTCTTCAACGCGTACTCGTCGGGGCAAACGATTCAGGCGGATCGGGATATCGCGTGCTGAGGATTGCCAATGCATAATCGAACTATTCGAATTCTTCGAATACTTGCCCTGACCGTCTATATGTTCGGCTGTTCAATGGCCGCAACGGGGCAGGATGTGTTCTCTATCTATTCCCGGCTGTCTCCACCATCGCCAGCATCAGGCAATGGGGCCCAAGTCGGCATTGGCTTTGACGGGGTGATGGGCATCGGCAACTCGATCTTCTTCGACGTTGACGCCAGCGCCGTCAGAGAGCCCAAGGGGTATGTAGGGGATGGGTGGACACTGAGAAGCCAAGCAGAGGTCAACGTGCGCGTTCTGCCGGCCATCTGGATTGGCGGCGGGTGGTCGGCAAGTCGCCACTCGAACAGCTCATACGCCAAGGCGCAATATCAGCCTCTGATCTCTGCCCACTATCGCCCATCTCCAATCGCCGATATCTACGTGACCGGCCTACTCCCAGCCAGCGGCAATCAGAACCAGGTCAGGGGATACCGGATCGGGTATCGAGGATCATTGCCAATGTCGGTCGATAAGCGATGGGGGATGTTCAGCCAAGTCGAGTATAATGACTTCTGGTTTCAGGATGCGTTCCTGTTCAACCATCGGGCCCAATCCGTTACCGTCGGCCTTGGGCTCAGCCACATCAAGCAACGATAGAAAAGCATAGGAGGAAATGCTTGAAGATCAAACTTCTTCAGATATTCGCCAACTGGCCGATCCTTGAAAAGATCGCCACCTTCGAGATCGACGCGCCATCCGCCATCAGGTATCAGAGATTCTTGCAAGCGGCTCAGGCCGAATACCAGCTCATCGAGCAGCAGCGAGTGCGATTGGTGCAAAAGCACGGTAAAGAGGTCGATGGCGATCTCAAGGTCGACAAGTCGAACCCGGCTGAGTTCGCCGCCTTCTGGGATGAATTCAACAAGGTCTTGGCTCAGGAGATCGAGATCGTCGATCCGCAGTTATCGAGCCGTATCTTCGAGGGCCAGAGAATCAGCGCGGTCGACTTCTTCGCTGTCACGTGGCTGTTCGATCGCGATAAATCACAAGCTGGACTTCTCGAGCCAGCAGAGGACCCCGATAATGGCACGATGGGCTAAAATCAAATGGGGAGTCGAGAGATGGCGTGAACGACTGTTTACCCTGACCGGGGCAGTCGTCACGCTCTCAACGTCTGTGGTCAACGTCTGCACGCTGACCCATAAGAACGAGGGAGGGGTAAAGATGGCAGAATACGCGCTTGGCAATATCATCCGACTATCCGCCAACTTCAAGAACGGCGGGACGGATGTCGATCCGTCAATCGTCACGGCCAGCATTAAGACTCCTCTTGGCGTCACGCTCTCTTACACCTACGGATCTGACGCCGAACTGGTCAAAGACTCCGTCGGTGACTACTCGCTGACCTACACGCCAACTGCCGAAGGTCGATACAATGTCCGCTTCATCGGGACTGGCCTATATGCCAGCGCCAACGAGACGACCTTCGACGTTCGCGAATCCGCTTTCAACTAGTACCCTATGCCGCCCATCAAACAGCCAACGCCAGGAGAGATATACCAGTCAGCGGTCCGGTTCAAGGATGCGCTGATCTCTCGTGACGACACGGCATCGGAAGCGATCGTCCGGGCATATGCTCGAAGCTTCCGAAAGATGGAAGCGAACATTAGACGGCTGACGGACCGGATCGAACGGGCCCGCGCCGCCGGTGAATACGTCTCTCCATCCTGGGCATTCCAGATCGATCGATATCAGACTCTTCAGCGGCAGATCGCCGAAGAGATCGGCCGTATCGCCGGTCAGGTCGAGTCCGCCATCATTCGCAATCAAAGCGCCGCCATCCGTGATGCCGTCGCCAATACTGGCAAGCTGGTCGAGATGGCCGCTGAGAATGCGCAACTCACGGTCAGCTTTAGCCAACTTCCCAAGGCTGCGACCGAATCAATAGTTGGATTTCTCGCTGATGGATCGCCGCTCAATACGCTTCTCGGCAAGCTCCCCGGACTGGCCGGACACGCCGTCGCCAATGCTTTGACCGAAGCCATCACCAACGGATATGGCGCAACCCGAACGGCGCGAATGATGCGCGATGCCTTGGGCGGCAATATGACTCGAGCCCTGACCATCGCCAGAACCGAGACCATCCGCGCCTATCGCGAAGCCACAACCCGAACCTTTAACCAGAACCGTGACATCCTTCAAGGATGGGTCTGGGTCGCCAGCTTCAGCCGCCGGACGTGCGCGAGTTGCCTTGCCTTGGCCGGATCGGTTCACAGTCTCGATGAGCGGATGGAGAGTCATCCTCGTTGCCGATGCACGCAGGCCCCGCTCTTGCGCGGTCAGTCGGTCGAGTTCCAGAAGGGTGAGGAATGGTTCGCCACGCAGCCAACCGAGATCCAACGCGCCATCCTGGGCAGCAATGTTGCGATGAAGGCATACGAGGACGGCCGCGCCACGTTGCTCGACTTTGTCGGCCGCCAGAACTCGCCGCAATGGGGGCGACCGTACTACCAGCTTTCGACCAAGAAGGCGATCCTCAAGCAAGGCCAGTTCCCCGGATACAACCAGCCGACTGATACCTTCTCAGTCGAACAGCTCTTCGGATTGCCAAGGCCGGAACCGCCACAACCATTAAACCTGACGAATCCACTGGGAGGAGTCCCCCGTAAATAACAGATCCGCGACGGGAAGTCGCGACATCGCCGACGCCGATCGGGATGAGGAGCGTTGAATATGCCAAAGAGTACAAAGACCGCAAAGACAGTCAAACCATCGAAGCCAGTCAAAGCCTCTAGCAGGCCCTCCACCGATTCCACACCTAAAAAGCCAGACTGGGAAGATCGCTTCCTGACGTTGCTGGAATCGACTTTCTCCGTGGCCGCTGCCGCATCCGGAGCCGGGATCGATCGCGGTACGGCGTACAAGCGTCGCGAAGCTCATCCAGAATTCCGCGCTAAATGGGAAGCCGCACTCGCTAACGCAATGGATGGTCTCGAGGAAGCCGCTTATCGTCGAGCCCGTGAGATGTCTGATACCCTGGCCATCTTCCTGCTTAAAACTCGCCGTCCGGATCTTTACCGGGATCGTCAGGATGTGACGACGACAACGATGGCGGTCAACTATGCTGACCTAACCGACGAACAGCTCCAGAGGATCGCGAATGGCGAACATCCAGCCACAGTCATCGCAAGCACAAGCGGCCGCTGAGCTGGCCCGGCGCGAGCTGGCCCGTCGTCGAGCCGCTACCCGGTACATCGACTTCCTTCCATCCGTGGCGCCGCCGAACTGGACCTTCGACGTTCCGCATCTCCGACTGATCGCGCAACACCTCGACGCCGTGACGCGAGGCGAGATCGACCGTCTGGCGATCTTTATGCCGCCACGCCATGCCAAGACCGAGACCGTGACCATCCGCTATCCCGTCTATCGGCTCGAGCGTAATCCGCTATCGCGCATTCTGGTCACTGGGTACAACGAACGAGTCGCGCACAAATTCAGCCGGAAGAGCCGCAACGTCGCCAAGGGCCGGATCTCGATGACCGACAAGACCGGAGCGGACGAATGGGAGACGACCGCCGGCGGAAGTCTGGTCGGTCGCGGAGTCGGCACACCTCCGACCGGATACGGATTCGATCTGATCCTGATCGACGATCCGATCAAGAAGCGCGAAGAGGCCGAATCCGAAGTGTACCGGGAGAAGATCTGGGACTGGTACACCGACGATCTCTACACCCGCCTTGAGCCGGGCGGCGCCGTGATACTCACGTTGACCCGCTGGCATCACGATGACCTCGCCGCTCGAGCCATCGCATCCGAGCCGAACCGATGGACGATCCTACGCTTGCCAGCCCTGGCGGAAGAGGGCGACCTACTCGGCCGGCATCCCGGTCAGGCGTTATGGCCAGGTCGCTTCGACGAGGAGTCGCTTCACCGCATCCGGACGGTACAGAGCGGATCAGGTGACTCTTACGGATTTGAATCGCTATACCAGCAAAACCCGACACCTCGAGAGGGCAGCTTCTTTAAGATCGCGAATCTCGGGATCAGCGACGCCGCGCCAGCTGACCTCCGGCAGTGCCGTGGATGGGACTTGGCGGCGACATCCGGCAAGGGCGACTTCTCGGCCGGAGTGCGCCTTGGTGTTGATGGGCAGGGGATATGGTGGATCACCGACGTCCGACGTGGCCAGTGGGCACCAGACGAAAGAGACGGGCATCTCCGTCAGGTCGCCGAACTCGACGGGCCAGCCGTGAAGATCCGACTCGCTCAAGATCCCGGACAAGCGGGAGTCGATCAGGCTCTCCGGCTGACTCGTATGCTGGCGGGATACTCGATCCGGTCGGAACGGATCAGCGGCGACAAGGCGACTCGAGCATCCGGACTCGCGGCGCAGGTCAACGCCGGTAACGTCCGCCTTGTGCGGGGCTCGTGGAATGGCGACTTCATCGAGGAGCTACGCCAGTTTCCACAAGGCCGAAACGATGACCAGGTTGACGCGGCAGCGGATGCGTTCAACGAGCTCACACTGGCCAGCCAGTCGACCCAAGGCAAGCTCCTCCGGTAGCGATCAGGAAAAGAAAAGGGCGGTCAGACAGACCGCCCGTGAAGGAAAGTATCAACGGAGTTAACAACAATGAAGCACTGCACTAGCAAGGTCAGTATACCTTCGCCTAGTCCGGCTGTCCAGACGTAGGCCGACGCCCAGATTGCCGACCCTCGAGGATGTTGGCCCGACTGGCCGCCCGTTTCCGGTCGGTCTTGGCGGTCCCGCCCTTCCGGCCGCCACGCGCCGCGATGCCGCGCAGGTGGTCGCGTCTCTTCCGATCAGCCAACTCGAGGACCTCGAGACGCTCGACCAGTACGCGGATCTTCTCGGCGGTCTCAGGGAACAGGATCGAAGCGGCAGGACTGCGATGGTCGGCCGCATCGAGGAACGCTTTGATAAACGAGATGTAGTTGTCGATGTTGTTTTGATCCATAAGTACTCCAGACAAAAGAGAAGGGGCCAGTCGCCCGGCCCCTCGTTGTTTACGATTTCAATCCCGACTCAGCAACCTCATCCTTGTACAGCTGCCAGATGAAGTCGACTGTGATGGTCTGATCACCGAAGAAGTTCGCGGTCTCAATCATCAGATTCGCCGCCTGTCTCACCTTGGCCGATCCGTCCGTTGCCAGCTTGTTCAGGTCGATCCAGAGACTCTCAAGAGGTCTGATGCTCAACTCTTCGAAGGTCGGAACTGAAAGGCCGGTGGTGGTGATGATCATATCGTGTTTCATTGTGCTCTCCTGTTGGTTGTTAAAGATCTGAGGGCTTCTTCCCTCACCGTGAATACATAGTACTCTAAACCATCGGATTAGTCAATGCCCCTAGAATCTTTTTTTGTAAATATTTCGTAGGCTCAGGGCCAGGAGGTAACGCTATGCCAATGAAGGCTCTGACCGACGATCAGATCCGCGCCATCATCGCTGAACTGCTAGCGTCCGATGGCAACTACACACACGCTGCACAGAACACTGGGCGAAGCTACAACGCCATCCTCAAGTACGCGCACAAGTGGCGGACGGGTCAGCTCGCCCATATCGCCGGACTGCCCAGTCCGACCG
>Ga0315904_10011384_pt1 | contig 11356 bp, 10 predicted proteins | sample LakEriMetagenome_6_FD_203529 | JGI IMG/M metagenome (GOLD analysis project Ga0315904, IMG submission 203529) | Freshwater fungal communities from buoy surface, Lake Erie, Ohio, United States - Buoy 12 MA120 | ecosystem: Environmental > Aquatic > Freshwater > Lake | place: USA: Lake Erie, Ohio... | reverse complement strand
ACCAGCTTCTTCACCGGTGCATCCAGCTCGAATTTCAGCCCGGCGCTGGCCACGATCGGCGCGGCCAGACCATGGACCTCACCCAGCACCTCGCCCATGTCGAGCGGCTCGATCGACAGCTGGGTACCGCCCGCCTCGATACTGGAGATGTCGAGCAGGTCGTTGATCAGCGACAGGAGGTGCCGCCCGGCCTTCATGATCTGGGTGATCGCGGCGCGATGCTGCTCGCCGAACTGCTCCTCGTCCAGTTCGAGCAGTTGCCCGAAGCCGAGGATCGCGCTCATCGGCGTGCGCAGTTCATGGCTGGTGCGCGAGAGGAACTCGCTCTTGGCCAGGCTCGCCGCGATCGCCTCCTCGCGCGCCACCCGCAGCGCCTCTTCGCTGCGGCGGCGTTCGGTCATGTCGCGGGTGATCTTGGCAAAGCCGCGCAGCGCCCCGTTTTCATCGCGCAGCGCGGTGATGACGACGTTGGCCCAGAACAGGCTGCCATCCTTGCGGACCCGCCAGCCCTCGTCCTCGGCCGTGCCGTTCTGGCGCGCGCGGTCAAGCATGGCCGCGGGCAGGAAGCCGCGTGTCTCGTCGGGATAGAACTTGCTGAAATGGTCACCCAGGATTTCCTGGGCCTGCCAGCCCTTGATCCGCTCCGCGCCAGGGTTCCAGCTGGTCACCACGCCATCGCTGTCGAGCGTGAAGATGCCGTAATCGCGCACCCCATCGATCACGAGGCGAAAGCGCTCCTCGCTCTCCCGCAAAGCCTGTTCGCGGCCGCGCAACAGGGCGCTGGCCCGGGCAAGCCGATGCGCCAGCCGGCCGATCTCGTCGGCATCGTCGGAATGCGGCAGTAGCGCCTCACCCTCGGCCAGGCGCTCGGCATTGTCTTCCAGCGTGCGGACCCGGCGGACGATCCCGGTCGAGAACAGATAGACCGCCGCGAGGCTTCCCAGCAGGCCGACCACGGCGCTGATCGCGGTCAGCATCAGGAAGCGGTCGCGGACCTGCTCCACCCGCTCGCGGCGCTGGTTGAGCAGCACGTTCTCGCGCTGCTGGATCGCGTCGATCTCGGCCCGCATGGCATCGAGCACGACCTTGTTGGCAGACAGGGCCTCGCCAATCAGCGCCGAATTGCCAGACCCGCCCTGCGACAGCTCGACGATCCGGGCCAGGCCTTCGCGTTTGCGGGTCGTCAGCCCGCGGATCCGCTCGAACCGCTGGCGCACCTCGGGATCGCGGATTTCCCCGTCGAGCCGCACCATGGTCTGCGGCAGGCTCGCCTCGGCCTTGCGATAGGGTTCCAGGAACCGCTCCTGTCCGGTCAGGGCATAGCCACGTGCGCCGGCCGCCGCCTCAGCCAGCAGGGCGTGAACCTGATAGGTATCGCGCTGGATCGCAAAGGCCCGGCGCACATCGTCTTCCGCGCGGGATTCGGCCACACTGGCGAAATAGAGCAGCACCAGCGCGCCAAACAGGATGGCAAGCGGCAGGGCGACCACCACCAGGCCCTTAAGCGCCAGCGGCCGGTCCGCCCAGAAGCGGTTAAGCGGATTGGCACGGCCGCGCGCCATCAGCCCGCCTCGCCCGACAGTTCGCGCGCCGCCAGCACCGCCGCCTGAGTCCGGTCAGCCACGCCCAGCTTGCCGATGATCCGTTCGACATGGGCCTTGACCGTGGCGGGGCTGATTTCGAGCGTCCGGGCAATCTGCTTGTTGGTCATGCCCTGAACGATGCAATCCAGCACGCCGCGCTCGCGCGCGGTCAGGGCGACGATCATCTGGGGATCGCCAGCGCTCTGGCGCGGCTCGCGCAAGGCAGCGCTGACCAGTTCCAGCGGGAAAGCCGGCTGCCCGGCCATGACCTGGGCAATTGCCGTGCGCAGATCGTCGATCGCGGTATCCTTCAGGACATAGCCCGCCGCCCCGGCGGCCAGCGCCTCGCGCACATAGCCACTCATGTCATGCAGGGTGAGCATCAGGATCCGGGTCGGCTGGCCCAGGGCGACGATCCGCCGGGTCGCTTCGAGGCCATCGATACCCGGGCCAAGGCGCACGTCCATCAGCACCACATCGGGCACCAGTTCGCGGGCAAGTTCGACCGCGCTCTCGCCGTCGACCGCCGCGCCGACCACGTCGAGCCCGCCCGCCACCAGCACCGCGCGCAGCCCTTCGCGGGCCAGCGCATGATCATCGACGATCAAGATGCGGGGTGCAGGCAATTCGGCAGTGGTCATGGTCAGGCCTCGACCGCCAGCGTGGCGATCACGGTCACACCATCGGTGCCACCCTGCCAGTCGAGCTGCCCGCCAATCGCGGCCATGCGCTCGCGCATCACATCGATGCCGACATGATTGCCCTCAGCCTCACTACCCTCGCTAGCGGCGGCATCGTTTGGCCCGCGCCCGAAATCGCGCACGGTCAGTTGCCGGGTCACGCCATCACCCGCCGCTAGCGCCACTTCCACCCCGCAGGGGCCGCCGGCATGCTTGCGGATATTGGCCACGGCTTCCTGCGCCACCCGGAACAGCGCGCTTTCGACATGGGCGGGCCAGTCCAGCGCCGTGTCCGGCAGGGTAACGGTCACGGCAAAGCCATCCTGCTCCAGCGTTTCACCCAGCGCGCGCAGCGCCGCCTCCAGCCCCAGGTCATCGAGCAGCGTGGGCCGCAGCCCGCCAATGATTGCGCGCAGCTCGCGCACCAGGTCGCGGGCAATCCCGGCCAGTCGCGCCCGCTCCGCGCCGGGCAGATCGGCAAGTCCGGCCGCGCTGCTGCCTTCGAGCAGCCGCAACAGGGCGGTGGCCGTCTGCGCCACGCCATCGTGCAATTCCTGCGACACCCGGCGGCGCTCGTCTTCCTGGGCCGAGAAGATCGTTCCGACCAGCCATTCAAGCCGCTGTTCGCGCTCGCGCAGGGCAGCCAGGATCCGGGTGCGCTCGTCCTCGCGGTTCACCCGGTCGAGCGCGATCCCGATCAGCTCGACCAGCAGCCGCGCGGCCTCGCGGTCTTCGGAATCGGCGATGTCTTCCAGCCCGGCCAGCGATCCGATCGCGATGCGGCCCAGCACGACGCCATCCTGGCCCGGCCGGGGGATCGGCAGGCCCTTGCCATCGAGGCTCACTTCGGCCCGGGCATGACCAAGAAAATAGGCCAGCCGCTCCGCACAGTCCTGCACCACGGCCCAGATCGTGGCCGGTTCGGCCAGAGCCAGGGCATGCCCACCCGCTGAAAGGAGCCGCAAGCGCGCCGCGCGCGATTCCGCCGCGCGATAAAGCTCGCGCAGTTCGGCCACCGTTTCGATCTCGGCCGGCAGCAGGGATGAGGCGGAAATCATCGCCCGCCCATGTAGCTGGCCCGGCGATTGCTGCATAGGCCAGGTGGCCTAGGCCGATCAGCCAGCCAGTTGGCCGATTCCGGGCAAGTGGCCAGCCGCCTATCTCGCTCCCTGACGATCGGGGCAGGGCAGCATGCTCCCCCTGGTTCGCCGGAACAGACACACGTAACCAATTACGGAGCGCACCCGATGAAGACCTTCAAGCTCAAGCATGTCGCGCTGGCCGCGGCGGTGATCGCCACCCCGGCGCTGGCCCACGACCACGGCGGCGCCAAGGCCGCTTATGCCCCGATCACCCAGGCCGAAGTCGATGCCGCGCAGAAGGCCTGGTGCGGTGCGCTGGTCGCCATTTCGACCGAGTACGACACCAAGGGTCATGCCGCTGCGAAGAAGCTGGCCGAAACCGTGCTCGACACCGCCTATGCCTATAATATGGGTCCGGTCCTATTCAAGCCGACCCTGACTGTCGCCCCGCAGACCTTCCGCACCACCCGTGACGGTGCGCTGGCCTATTTCGTGGGCGGCGACAAGACCTATGCCAAGGACACCGGCTTTGCCCTCAAGAGCTGGCGCAAGTGCGAATCGCAGAACGCCGGCGTGGTGATCACCGGCAACACCGCGATCTCGATGGGCAACGTCACCATGTGGGATGCCAAGGGCGCCATGACCCGCGTCGACAAGACCTGGGGCTATGTCCGCGGTACCGATGGCAACCTGCGCATCGTCCTGCATCACTCCTCGCTGCCCTATACGGCTTCGTAACAGGGCCGCAGCAGGCGGCCGCCTCATCCCCCTCCCCCCTTCCCCGGGGCGGCCGCCTGCCCTTTTTCCCTGATGCCGGTGCCACGGTGCCGGCTCCCCCACACGAAAGATCCCTCCCATGATCAAGCGTTCCGCGGCTTCGGCTGCCGCCATGATGGCGCTCGCCTTCTCGGCCCCGGCCTATGCCGGCAACAACGAAGGCAGCATCCAGATCAAGGCCTTCGCCACCGGCGTTCTGCCAAACGGCGAAATCACCCAGGTGCAGACCAACCTGGTTGGCGCTCCGGCCGGCAGCGACAGCCGCGCCAGCGATTCCGTCGTACCGACCATCGCCATCGAGTATTTCCTGTCGGACAACATCTCGATCGAGACGATCTGCTGCGTCACCCCGCATGACGTGACCGGCAGCGGCCCGCTGGCCGGGGCCCAACTGGTCAACGATGCGATCATCCTGCCCGCCACCGTCACGCTGAAGTATCACTTCGACCTGGGCGGCGTGAAGCCGTACATCGGTGCCGGTCCGGCCCACTTCTTCATCTTCAGCGAAGGCCTCGGCGCCAGTGCCCGCACCCTTGGTGCAACCAGCGTCGATCTGTCGAACGAGTTCGGCCTGGCCCTGCAGGCCGGGATGGACATCCCGCTGAATGACAAGGGCCTGGGCTTCAGCCTCGATGCCAAGCGCTATTTCGTGGGCACCACGGCGCGCTTCTTTGCCGGGAACACCGTGGCCTTGCAGACCAAGCACAAGCTTGATCCGTGGGTGATCAGCGGCGGCGTCAGCTACCGTTTCTAAGCCTCTCCTGAACAGTCGAACAGCGGCTGTCCCTCCTCCGCCGACACCGCAGGGTGTCGGCGGGCTTTTTCATGTCACCTGCGCGCACGGCAACCGTTGGCCCGGACGGGCATTTTCCTACACCGCCGGAATAGGTTACCTGGCTTGGCTTCTTTCACCCGCAAAGGAGCCACGCCATGCCCCTGCTCGAAACCCTGATCGGCCCAATCACCAGCCTGATCGACAAGGTCATCCCCGACAAGACCGCCCGCGACAAGGCCAAGCTGGAACTGCTGCAATTGCAGGGTTCGCAGGCCCTCGCCGAGATCGAGGCGCGCCTTGCCGCCATCGTCGCCGAAGCCAATTCGCGCGATCCCTGGACCAGCCGGGCCCGGCCCAGCTTCCTTTATGTGATGTATGTCCTGCTGCTGTGGTCACTGCCGATGGGGCTGGTCGCAGCCTTCCGCCCCGACACCGCCCAGGCGATTGCCGCCGGGATGACCGCCTATCTCTCTGCCCTGCCCGAGGCGCTCTATGCCCTCTTCGGCACGGGCTATCTGGGCTACACGGCCGCGCGCCAGTGGGGCAAGATCGCCGGAGCGGACCGATAATGCCGATCAACACGGTTATTTTCGGGTAATCTTTGGTCGCTATGAGGAATGGCCCGCCTGCCGGATTCGGTTGGGTCGGCGGGCCAGGAGGTTGATGCACGTGCAGTCCGGATTTTTCGCCAAACCCCTGCTGCTGGTCGGCGTGCTGCTGGTTGGCACCCTGGCGGGCTGCAGCAATCCCGAAGGCGAGGTGACGGACAAGCTGGCCCAGGCCGAAGCCGCCGCCGCGCGAGCCGAAGCTGCCGCCCAGCGGGCCGAGGCAATCGCCAAGGGCACCAGTGCGCCGGCCGCCGCGCCCGAGGAACCCGAAGAGCCGGAACCGATGGTGCTCGAGGACGATCCCCTGCCCCCGCCGGCCGAGGATAACGGCGACGTGGCCCCGGCCCCGGCACCCTGACAGCCGTTCAAAAACGCATCTCGGCTCTTGCCTAGGCTTGTCGCCCCGCGCATAGGCGGGGGCCAAAGCAACGAGCCGAGGATCGCATGGCCGAAAGCAAGGCAACCACCCGCAGCAGCGGAATGAACGTCGATACCGCGCTGGTGCGCGAACTGGCGGAACTGCTCGTCGATACGGGCCTGACCGAGATCGAGGTCGAGGACGGCGAGCGCAAGATCAAGGTTTCGCGTGGCGGCGGCGTGGCCCCCGTCTTTCACCAGGCCCCCGCGCCTGTTGCCGCTCCTGCCCCGGCCGCCGCGGCTGCCGCACCCGCAGTGGCACCGGCTCCGGCGAGTGATCCCAACGCGGTCAAGTCGCCGATGGTCGGCACCTGCTATCTCGCGGCCGAACCTGGCGCTGCCAATTTCGTCAGCGTCGGCCAGACCGTGAAGGAAGGCGACACCCTGCTGATCATCGAGGCGATGAAGGTGATGAACCCGATCCACGCGCCGCGCGGCGGCACGGTATCGGCGGTGCTGGTCGAGAATGCCCAGCCGGTCGAATTCGACCAGCCGCTGGTGGTCATCGCCTGAGGCGCCGCATCCCATGGCAATCAAACGCATCCTGATCGCCAATCGCGGCGAGATCGCCCTGCGCATCCATCGCGCCGCGCATGAAATGGGGATCGAGACGGTGGCGGTGCATTCCACCACCGATGCCGATGCCATGCACGTGCGGCTGGCCGACCATGCGGTCTGCATCGGCCCGCCGGCTGCGAAGGACAGCTATCTCAACATCGCGGCGATCATCTCGGCGGCGGAAATCACTCATGCCGATGCGATCCACCCGGGCTATGGCTTCCTCTCGGAAAACGCCAAGTTCGCCGAGATCGTCGAAGCCCACGACATCACCTGGATCGGGCCCAAGCCCGAGCACATCCGCACCATGGGTGACAAGATCGAGGCCAAGCGCACCGCCGGCGCGCTCGGCCTGCCGCTCGTGCCTGGTTCGGACGGCGCGGTCTCGGATATCGAGGAAGCAAAGCAGATCGCCGAAGCCGCCGGCTATCCGGTGATCATCAAGGCCGCTTCGGGCGGCGGCGGGCGCGGGATGAAGGTCTGCAACGGGCCCGAAGAGCTGGAAACGCTGATCCAGCAAGCCGGCAGCGAGGCCAAGGCCGCGTTCGGCGATGCCACGGTCTATATCGAGAAGTACCTCGGCAATCCGCGTCACATCGAATTCCAGGTGTTCGGCGATGGCAACGGCAATGCCATCCACCTGGGTGAGCGCGACTGCTCATTGCAGCGCCGCCACCAGAAGGTGCTTGAAGAGGCCCCCTCACCCGTGATCAGCCCGGAAGAGCGCGAGCGGATGGGCGGCATTGTCGCCAAGGCCATGGCCGACATGGGCTATCGCGGCGCTGGCACGATCGAGTTCCTGTGGGAAAACGGCGAGTTCTATTTCATCGAAATGAACACCCGCCTGCAGGTGGAGCATCCCGTTACCGAGGCGATCACCGGGGTTGACCTGGTGCGTGAACAGATCCGCGTGGCCGATGGCAAGCCGCTGTCGGTCGCCCAGGAAGACATCGAGTTCAACGGCCATGCGATCGAATGCCGGATCAACGCCGAAGATCCCTGGACCTTCGCGCCCTCGCCCGGCCTGGTCAGCAGCTATCACGCCGCCGGCGGCATGAATGTCCGTGTCGATTCAGGGCTTTACGCCGGTTACAAGATCCCGCCCTACTATGACTCGATGATCGCCAAGCTGATCGTCAAGGGCCGCACCCGCGAAGGCTGCATCATGCGCCTGAAGCGCGCGCTGGAAGAAATGGTGATCGGCGGCGTCAAGACCTCCATCCCGCTCCACCAGGCGCTGATGAGCGAGCCGGATTTCATCCACGGCGATTACACGATCAAGTGGCTGGAGGAATGGCTGGCAAAGCGGGTGGGGTAAATTCTGGGACTCTCGGTTTAGTAGTGGTAGGCATGGCTTACCTTCGCTTCTTTAGTCGAAGGTATCGCTTTATCTCGAGCAACTCCCGTTTTGTTTTCTTTAGCTTGGCTCGCGGTCTTGAAGGGTCGTCGGGCGATATGATTCGATCGACCGGCTTCGCTCGCAACGCTAGGATTTCAGGAGAGGCTGGTTGATTTTCGAGTTCAGAATCGATCCTTCGCTCGAAGATCTTTTCTGGCAATTTGGCGCTGCCCACGGCAATCCACCATCCTACTCCAGCGGCACCCCAGGCATCTGCTTCGCCGTCCGGATTGTCAGCGAGGTCTTCACACTCGCCACGTTAGGCGCCGGGGTCAGCTTGCTGGTCAGGAATTCCTGGAAGCTCTGCAGGTCCTTGCTGACGATCTTCAGGATGAAGTCGATCTCGCCATTCAGCATGTGGCATTCGCGCACTTCGGGCAGATCCTTCATCGCCGCCTCGAACTGGCGCAGCGAATCCTCGGCCTGGCTCTTGAGGCTGACCATGGCGAAGACAGTTATGGCAAAGCCCAGTTTCGAAGCATCGAGATCGGCGTGATAGCCGCGAATGACGCCTGATTCCTCCAGCGCGCGAACTCGGCGCAGGCACGGCGGCGCGGTGAGGCCGACGCGCTGGGCCAGTTCCACGTTGGTAACCCGGCCCTCAGCCTGCAATTCGGCCAGCAGGCGGCGGTCGATATTGTCGAGATTGGCCATGGCATCCACCCTTCAGCGCTCATCTACGCAGTACAATGCCCGAACAGGGCAATATTCACAGTCCTGTCTGCGTGATCGCGATAATTTTATTGTTTCATATCGCAATTGTCCCGCTTTGCAACGCATCAATCGGATCGCTTTTGCAGTTCCTTCGCTCTGCTAAGGCAGCTTCGCCAACTTTTGCCCAGAGCAACGCCCCATACGATGCTGTTCGACGATCGCCTTGCCACTGTTTTGCGCCTCCGGGCGCAGGGGCCGGCGCTCGCCCGCATCCAGTACCGGCAATTGCTCGACCTGCTTGGCACCCTGCCAGTTGAAGCGCGCAGCCCGGCCATCGACGATGCCTATGACCGCCTTGGTGAACTGGCCGATGAATTGCCATTGGACGAGCGTATCGCCGCGCTGCGCGATGGCTCCATGCGCCTGCGCTCACCGCGGCTGGTGGCCGAACTGGCGAGCGGCGATCCGGCCCTGGCCGAAGCGGTGATCGATCGGGCGCGGCTCGATCCGGCCGAATGGGCCGACCTGCTGCCCGCCCTGCCCCCAGCGGCGCGCGCACGCCTCGGCACTCGCGCGGACCTGGCTCCGGACCTGGTCGATCGACTGGCGCGGCTCGGCGTCGGCCGTCTCGGCCTGCCGGCCGCAACCCCGCTGGAACTGACCGCCGACGATGAATTGCCCGAAGCGCCAATGGCCAGCGGGCCAGACAGCATCGGCGCGCTGGTCAAGCGGATCGAAGCCTATCGCAAGGCGCGCGTCACGCCCGAACCCGGCGCCGGTGGCGAAGCGCCACGACTGCCGCTGGGCGAGGACCATTTTCTGGCCGTACCCAGCGAGGCGCAGACCTTCGACTTTTCGACCGATGCCGTGGGTACGATCGCCTGGGCCGATCCCGGTGTCGCGCCGATGGTGGTTGGCCAGGCGCTTTCGGCGGTTCATGGCGGCAAGGCACTGCGCGGTCGGCTGCGGGCGTACCAGCCAATCGAGGCGCTGCGGCTGAAGCTGCGCGGCAGCGAAGCCATCGCTGGTGATTGGCGGGTCGATGCCAGTCCGCGCTTCAACCCCCTGACCGGACGGTTCCTGGGTTACCACGGCCGGATGCGCCGCTGGCCGGGCGGCAAGGCCGCCGATGGCCCGCACCCAGGCGGAGAGGCTGATCGGATTCGCCAGCTGCTCCATGAACTGCGCACCCCGGTGAATGCGATCCAGGGTTTTGCCGAACTCATCCAGCAGCAGCTTTTCGGTCCGGTACCGCACGAGTACCGCGCCCAGGCGGCCGGCATTGCCGCCGATGCCGCCCGGATGCTGGCTGCTTTCGAGGAACTGGAACGGCTCGCCAAGCTCGACAGCGGGGCCATGCAACTCGAAACCGGGGGCTGCGATCTTGCCGCGGTAGTGGGCAGCACTGCCGCCCAGCTCGAAGCCCATACCGGTCCGCGCGGCAGCGGCTTCATTTCATCGGGCCTCGGCGAGGCCCGCATGGTCGGACTGGCCCGCTCCGAGGCCGAGCGGATCGCCTGGCGGCTCCTCGCAACGCTGGCCGGGGTGGCGGCACCGGGCGAGCGGCTGACGCTGGATCTGACTGAAGACCAGGCTGATGCGGTCCTGGCCATCCAGCTGCCCAAGGCGCTCGCCGGACGCAGCGACAAGGAGCTTTATGCCACGGCTCCGGGCGCTGTGCCGCAAGTCCTTGCAGCCGGCGTCTTCGGGATCGGCTTTGCCCTGCGGCTGGTTCGCGCCGAGGCCAGGGGCGCGGGCGGGCGACTTGACCGCGAGGATGACCGGCTGGTGCTGCACCTGCCGGGGTTGACCGGGGCGAGCGAGGGGCATAGCCAAGCAGGGTGACGGGACTGGCGCGAAGTTGCCGGACGGGGGTTAAGATAGGCGTGGCCGAACCAAGGATTACAGACCTGCCGACGGCAGCCAGCGCGGTCCGTTTCCGGTCAGATTTCGGCCAGCGCTTCATCATTACCGTCGATACCGAGGAAGAATTCGACTGGTCGCAGCCGATCCGGCGCGAAGGGCACACGCTCCATTCGGTCACTCGTCTGATCCGTTTCCAGGAATTCTGTGAAGGCCAGGGCGTGGTGCCGATCTATCTGGTTGACTATCCCATCGCCACCTCGCCCGCCGCTTGTGAAGCCTTGCGTCCGGCGGTCATGGCTGGGCGCGCCGAGGTAGGCGTGCAACTGCATCCGTGGGTCAGTCCGCCGCATAACGAACAAATCAATGAATTCAACAGCTTTGCAGGCAACCTTCCGCCAGCCCTTGAGGCTGACAAGTTCCGCCGCCTGCGCGATGCAATCGAGGCCGGGTTCGGCACGCCGCCGCTGATCTATCGCGCCGGCCGCTATGGCGTTGGCCCCGCTACTGCCAATATCCTGCGCGCCAATGGTATTGCCATCGACAGCTCGGTGCGCGCCCGGTTCGATTACAGCAGCAGCGGTGGGCCGAATTTCCGCGATCATCCCGTGACGCCCTGGTGGATCAATCGCGGCGCAGGGCTGATGGAACTGCCGCTGACCACGGTTTACTGGGGCCTGCTGCGCCAACTGGGCCCCTGGCTTTATCCGAGGATGTGGCGTGTTCCGGAACTGCGCGGAGTGCTCGCCAAGATGGGCCTGCTTGAGCGCATCCCGCTGACCCCGGAAGGCGTCACCCTCGAGGAAGCGATCCGCGGAATCGATATTGCCCTCGACGAAGGCCTGCCGGTGCTGGTCTTCTCGTTCCACAGCCCATCCCTCGCCCCCGGCTTTACCCCCTATGTCCGCACCGAGGACGAGCTCGACGCGCTTTATGACTGGTGGCGGGGGGTCTTTGCCT
>Ga0315904_10011382_pt1 | contig 11358 bp, 6 predicted proteins | sample LakEriMetagenome_6_FD_203529 | JGI IMG/M metagenome (GOLD analysis project Ga0315904, IMG submission 203529) | Freshwater fungal communities from buoy surface, Lake Erie, Ohio, United States - Buoy 12 MA120 | ecosystem: Environmental > Aquatic > Freshwater > Lake | place: USA: Lake Erie, Ohio... | reverse complement strand
GGCGGAAGATGAATTAAAATCTCTACTTCAGCAGCCGTATTGTCTTCTATTTTTTTAACTTTTATTTTCCCTTTTTCATTGGCTTTCAATATACTATCAATCAAAGTTGAAGTATTGGTTGAAAAAGGAATTTGAGTAATAACTAAAGTTTGTTTGTCTAGTTGATTAATTTTGGCACGCACTCGGACTCTTCCTCCACGCATTCCATCATTATAAGCAGAAACATCAGCAATTCCAGCAGTTGGAAAATCAGGATAAAGAGTAAACGGTTTATTTTTTAAAACTTTAATGGAACAATCAATGAGTTCATTAAAATTATGTGGCAATACTTTGGTAGACAAACCTACCGCTATACCTTCGGCTCCTTGTGCTAACAGTAGCGGAAACTTTACTGGAAGATTTATAGGCTCTGCTCTCCTTCCGTCATAAGACAAACCCCATTCAGTGATTTTTGGAGAATACAAAACATCGTGGCCAAATTTAGAAATACGGGCTTCGATATAACGAGAAGCCGCTGCACTGTCGCCTGTGAGGATATTTCCCCAGTTTCCTTGCATGTCGATAATCAAATCCTTTTGACCGATTTGCACCATGGCATCTCCAATACTGGCATCTCCGTGAGGATGGTACTGCATCGTATGACCCACAATATTTGCCACTTTATTGTAACGCCCATCATCCAACTCTTTCATGGAGTGCATGATACGACGCTGTACTGGTTTGAACCCGTCTTCAATAGCGGGCACGGCACGCTCTAGGATTACATAGGAAGCATAATCCAAGAACCAATCCTTGTACATTCCTGTAACTTTAGTAATGGTATCTTCGGGATTTTCATCGTTTTCATAGAAATGGCTGCCTGTCGATGGTCGAATGACATCGTCAAAACCTTCATCTATAAGGCCATCTCCTACCGACTCGTTCAACTCTTCGTTGCTTTCGTCTTCGTTTGGGATGATATCGTCTTCTTCGTCTTTCATATAAGAGTTTAAAACATTAAGGTTTAATTTGGTTTAAAATTGTTTTTGATAAAACCTTAAAATTTTTAATTTGTTTCTGTTCATTATTTAAACTGAGCACTGAATACTGAACACAGTCAACTACTTATCTACCACATCCAATTCCACCTTCAAATTATTGATAATAAAATCTTGTCTATCGGGTGTGTTTTTACCCATATAGAATTCCAACAAGGTTTCTATTGGAGTGGCTTTATCTAACATTATTGGATCTAAACGAATGTCTTGTCCAATAAAATGCTTGAACTCATCTGGTGAAATTTCTCCCAATCCTTTGAATCGGGTAATTTCTGGTTTTGGTTTCAGTTTTTCAATGGCATCAATACGTTCCTGCTCTGAATAGCAGTAAATCGTTTCTTTTTTATTTCGTACACGGAATAATGGCGTTTGCAATATGTATAAATGGCCGTCTTTAATCAACTCAGGGAAGAATTGCAAAAAGAACGTAATTAATAGTAAACGAATGTGCATTCCATCAACATCGGCATCGGTTGCAATTACAATATTGTTGTATCTCAAATCGCCCATATCTTCTTCTATATCTAAAGCGGCTTGGAGCAAGTTGAATTCTTCGTTCTCGTAGACAATTTTTTTAGTCATTCCATAGGAATTCAAAGGCTTTCCACGCAAACTGAATACAGCCTGAGTATTCACATCACGACTTTTAGTAATAGAACCCGAAGCGGAATCTCCCTCAGTAATAAAAAGTGTACTTTCTAAACTTCGAGGATTTTTGGCATCCGTTAAATGAACCCTACAATCGCGTAGCTTTTTGTTGTGCAAACTGGCTTTTTTAGCACGGTCTTTAGCTAATTTCCGAATTCCCGATAATTCTTTGCGCTCACGTTCGGCTTGAAGAATTTTACGCAATAACAAATCGGCAGTTTCTGGATTTTTGTGTAAAAAATTATCGAGCTTGGTTTTGATAAAATCGTTTACAAAAGTCCGCACTGAAGGTCCTTTTGGACCGATTTCCGTAGAACCTAATTTAGTCTTGGTTTGCGATTCAAAGACAGGTTCTTCTACTTTAACCGAAATCGCGGAAACAATCGACTTACGGATGTCTGAGGCTTCAAACGGTTTGTTGTAAAATTCTTTAATGGTTTTAACAATCGCCTCACGAAAAGCGCCTAAATGCGTTCCTCCTTGTGTTGTATTTTGTCCGTTTACAAATGAATGGTACTCTTCTGAATATTGTGATTTACTATGTGTTAGCGCAATTTCGATATCATCACCCAAAAGATGAATAATGGAATATTGCATATCCTCCTCAGTAATGGTTTCTTCTAATAAATCCTTTAAACCATTATCCGAATAATATTTTTCACCGTTGTAGTAAATCGTCAAACCTGTATTTAAATAACAGTAGTTTTTGAGCATGCGAATAACATACTCATTACGGTATTTGTAGTTTTTGAAAATAGCTTCATCTGCTACAAAGGCGACTTTGGTTCCTTTTCGCTTGGTAGATTCTTGAATGTCTTCCTCGAGTGTTAAGTTTCCAGCAGAGAATTCAGCAGCTTTTTGTTGGTTATCTCGAACCGATTCTACTCGAAAATAATTAGACAAAGCATTGACGGCTTTGGTTCCCACACCATTTAACCCAACTGATTTCTTGAACGCTTTAGAATCGTATTTTCCTCCTGTATTCATTTTAGAAACCACATCTACAACTTTCCCTAAAGGAATCCCACGACCGTAATCACGTACAGTTACCATTTTGTCTTTGATAGTAACTTCGATTACTTTTCCTGCGCCCATCACAAACTCATCGATACAGTTGTCTATAACTTCTTTGAGCAGGATATAAATACCGTCATCAGGAGAAGATCCGTCTCCTAGTTTCCCAATGTACATTCCAGGACGCATACGAATGTGTTCTTTCCAGTCGAGCGATCGGATATTGTCTTCGGTATATTGATTTTGTTCCACTGTTATAAAACTAACGATTTTGCGCTAATATAGTGGAATTGAAAGTAAAATGAAAGAATTAAAATTAGAAGTTATTAATAGAATATTGACAATCAATTTAAGCATTGATAATGTCAGATTAAGTTATACTTAGAAAAGTAATATTGAGTACTAAATAAAAAATATTATAGTAAAAAGTAGAAAAATTTAAAAATAGCTAAACATAGTATTTTCTCAACTTCATATTAAGTTCTTTTGGATTAAATGGCTTGATAATATATTCGTTTATACCAATTTGGAGCGCTCTGTCAAGATACCCAAAAGAAGCTGAAGCTGTTAGAGCTATTATAGGAATTAATTTATCCATTTCACGAATAGCAGTTGTAGCCTCATAACCATCCATTACAGGCATAGAAAGATCCATAAGTATAACATCGTACGTATTTGTCTTAAACTTTTCAAGACCAACTAAACCATTCTCAGCAGTATCAACGAAAACATCCCACTGCCCCATTATTTTTTGAGCAATTTTAGTATTAATCATATTGTCTTCAACCAACAAAACTCTAAGTCCATTGAGGTTTTCTTCCTTATAATCTTCCTGTAAATCATTCGTATTTATAGCAGCTAGTTTAGTATCAATAGGCAAATGTAGTGTGAAGTTAAAATTAGACCCCACTCCCAATTCACTTTCAAACATAATATCAGAACCCAATAGATTTAATAACTTTTTAGTGATTACTAAGCCTAATCCTGTGCCACCATATTGTCTTGAAATTTTGGTCTCTGCTTGAGAAAACTTCTGAAAAATGTGTTTAAAATTTTCTTTATCTATTCCAATTCCAGTATCAATCACTTCTATTTTAAAAGTTGATGTTTTGCCCTGAATAGCCAGTTGTTTCATCATTATTTTTATAGTTCCCTCCTTAGTAAATTTAATAGCGTTAGAAACTAAATTAGTAATTACCTGATTAATTCGAAGTGGATCACTTATAAGATTTGGAACAAAATCATTGTCTACGACAACCTCTATTGTATTTAAATTTTCTGAAGCTCTGGATTCTAAAGAACGAGCGATTTGTTTTACCAAATCAATTAAGTTGAAAGGAATTCTTTCGATATCAACTTTCCCGGATTCAATTTTACTAAAATCTAGAATATTATTGATAAGCAAAAATAAATTTTGTGCAGAATGTTTTAAAACTTCAATGTTTTCATGGAAACTTTGTAAAGAATTTTCTTTTTCCATGATATAAATAAGTCCAATAATTGCATTCAAAGGCGTTCGTATCTCATGGCTCATGATGGATAAAAACTCCGATTTAGCTTCATTGGCTTCTTCCGCGTATGCTTTAGATTTGAATAATTTTTCTTGAAACTCTTTCTTGATTTCTATTTCTTTATGAAGAATATGAAGTAAATCTAATAAATTGTCCTCACCATTTAGCTTTTTACCATCGTTGTTAAGTTGCTTGATGGCTTCAATCAATTTTTTTTGAAAAAATTCTTTTTTGTTAAGTTCCTCTTTGAGTTTGGCATTTATTTCAAAATATTCTTTGTCGTTCAATCGCGCTGATTGTTCAAACAACTCGGCATCTCTTTCATAATTTAAATAAGTTTGATTTATGGTTTCAAAAAACGAAATTAAATTTGGATTGTTACAAATATCTTCTTCCGTCAAATATTTATCTATTTGACGCTTGAGATGTCTATGTAAATGTAACTTGTTCATTGAATTATTCTTCAAAAATAGTTGTAATTGTCATCGTTTGATTGTGCAATTCACAAGCGACATTTTTTAAAGTTGGGGAAATCTCTCCGTAGGAATAAAATCCACAAAGAATCGTATCTTTACCAAAAATTTCTTTTACTACCTCTAATTCCTCCGAGACTCTTTCTCCCAATACAATTCTTCTTCCTACACAACTAACAAGTAGTGCTAATTGAGCCTTTGGATCATTCTCTTTCACTGTTTTTGATGCAGCATTTGAGGATGCGTCTATTAACTTATCTACATTACCTTTCATTAACCGAACATAGGAACCCTCGGGAATATTTCCTGCAAAAGTCATTGATTTCTTCTCCTCGTCTATTGAAAGTATAGTTCTAACTACTGGAGTCGAGTCTGGATTTTCTTTCATTGAAAGTGGAAAATACAAAGAGGAACCCGGTAACTCTTCTGCATATTTACCAAGATATTCTTTGTATAAGTCTAAAGCAAACCTATCTCCAATTTTGTACAAAACATTTTTATCTGATTGAGTTACTTCTCTTTCTGGTCCAAAATCTCCCCATCCTCCTTCAGAGCCATAGCCAAAATGAATATGATTTCCATAAAAACCTATGGCTACAATTTTACCAGGAGTTGCATCCGCATTTAATCCAACAACAGTTTTTTCAAAACTATATTCATCACCTGCAAGCCCACCAAAAATAGGCACCACCCCATTAGTTTGACTAATTAGTTCGTTAATAAGTTCAGTTCCATTTATATAAGTCCCTTCTGATAAAATAAGAATTGATTTTAAGTCAGGCCCCAGTAACTCTTTTTTAATTTTTTCTCCTAAATCATCAATATTATTATTACTAAGAATATCTATTTCGGCGGCTTTTATTGTAGTCTTTTCAAAAGAAATTGCAGTCGACACAATTTCACTCTCAACATTACAATTATTTGAAATTTGACCCGAAGTTGAGCACAAAACTATTTGGGCTTTAGGATATCTTTCTCTTAACTTTTTGTATGGCAAAGTTTCTTCCAACAATGTTCGCTGCGCAAACGCCAGGACCAAATCAACATCGTCCGCTACTAATCCCTCCGGGTTTGCTATAATTTTTTGGTTGTTGTCTTTATCTATCTGCAGCTGCTTTACTTTCATAAATTCATGGTTTAATTTGTTTGGGAATTATAAAGTAAAGAAAATGATATGAATAAAACAAAAAAACCTACAAAATAATTAAAAGTTTCATTTTTATTGTATTTTGATTTTAAAGGCTTACACATTAAATCTAAAATGCATTACATCTCCATCCTTAACAATATATTCTTTTCCTTCTACACGAAGCTTTCCTGCTTCTTTTACTTTGGCTTCAGAACCATACTTTGAAAAATCTTCATAGGCTATAACTTCAGCACGTATGAATCCTTTTTCAAAATCTGTATGAATAACACCAGCCGCTTTTGGTGCTGTGTCTCCTATGTTGATTGTCCATGCACGAACTTCTTTTACGCCTGCTGTAAAATAGGTTTGCAATTTTAATAATTTATAGGCAGCACGAATTAACACTGCCGACCCTGGCTCAGTCAAACCCATATCCTCAAGGAAAACTTGACGTTCTTCGTAGCTTTCTAATTCTGTTATGTCTGCTTCTGCTCCTACTGAAAGTATAATTACTTCGGCTTCTTCATCTTTTACTAATTCACGTACTTGGTCAACATATTTGTTTCCGTTTACCGCCGAAGCTTCATCTACATTACAAACATATAAAACTGGTTTGTTTGTGATTAATTGAAAATCTTGCATTAAGACTTCTTCGTCTTGATTTTGAGGAACAACTGTTCTAGCCGATTTTGCTTGCAATAAAGCTTCACGAATTCTATCCAAGAGGGCTTTTTCAACCTGAGCTTCTTTATTGCCCGTTTTAGCAGCACGATTTACTTTCTCTAAACGTTTTTCAACAGTTTCTAAATCTTTCAATTGTAACTCTATATCGATGGTTTCTTTATCGCGAATTGGATTTACATTTCCATCAACGTGCACAATATTATCGTTATCAAAACAACGCAAAACATGAATAATCGCATTACATTCTCTGATATTAGCTAAAAATTGATTGCCCAAACCTTCACCCTTACTCGCTCCTTTTACTAATCCTGCGATATCAACAATATCAACAGTTGCCATTTGAACGCGTTCTGGTTTTACTAATTCTTCCAAACGAACAATTCGTGGATCTGGAACATTTACCACGCCAATATTGGGCTCGATTGTACAAAACGGAAAGTTAGCACTTTGTGCTTTAGCATTAGATAAACAATTAAACAATGTTGATTTTCCTACGTTTGGTAATCCTACAATTCCTGCTTTCATAGTATGCTGAATTTATTCAGTATCTTTCGATGTTAATTTATTTTAAAAGTTTGCAAATATAAGGTTTATATTTCTTGATAAGTATTTAATATATTTTTACTTTATAAGCAAACACTAAGTTAAAATTTTATTAAATTGCGTAACATTAAACCAAATACATAACTAAACCATTTATTTATTATGAAAAAAATTACACTATTATTAGTACTGTGTTCCTTTTCAAATCTTTTTGCTCAAAAAGAGCAACAAGATACTAAAGCAGATTCAACAAAGGTTCAGGAATTACACGAGATTCAAATAGTTGGATCTAGAAATTCAAAAAGAACTGTTGTAAATTCTGCTGTTCCCATTGATGTCATCAGTGTAAAAGATGTTACTACTCAGAGTGGTAAAATTGAAATTAATGAATTATTACAATATGCTGCACCCTCATTCAATGCTAATAAGCAGTCGGGATCAGATGGAGCTGACCATGTTGATCCAGCATCATTAAGAGGTATGGGACCAGACCAAACTTTAGTCTTAATAAATGGCAAAAGAAGACATCAATCCTCACTAATCAATTTATTTGGAACAAGAGGAAGAGGTAATACAGGAACCGATTTGAATGCCATACCAGCGAGTTCAATTAAAAGAATTGAAATTTTGCGTGACGGAGCATCAGCCCAATATGGTTCAGATGCTATTGCAGGTGTAATTAATATTGTATTGAATGATAATGTCGATGAACTGACTGGAGCTGTAACTTATGGGGCTTATGACACGAATGCTTCCGGTAATTTTCCTCAAGGAACAGCAAATACAGATGGTTATAGATTGGATGAAAATGGGAATGGAAATAGCTTTGGTAAAAACCGAAACTTTGATGGTGAATCCCTAAAATTATCTGCTAACTATGGTGTGTCTATTGGAGAAAAAGGAGGATATGCAAATTTTACAACTGAATATTTGAGTAAAAATAAAACGTTACGACCAGGGTTTGACTTTAGAAAAGGATTTGGAGAAGCATCAATTGATGGATTTAACTTCCTTGGAAATATTTTAATACCAGTTTCAGATAAAACCGAATTTTATGCTTTTGGAGGTAGAAACTATCGTGATACAGATGCCTATGCATTTACCCGAAATGATGGTGAAAGAGTTGTAGAATCTATTTATCCTGGCGGATATACTCCAAGAATTACTTCAAATATTCTTGATAATTCTATTGCGGCTGGATTCAGAACGAAAACTTCAAGTGGCTGGAAAATAGATATTAGTAACACTTATGGTAAAAACCTTTTTCATTATTTTATAAAAGGTACTTTGAATGCTTCATTGGGTAATGCCTCTCCAACTGAGTTTGATGCTGGAGGACACAGTTTGAGCCAAAATACAACTAATTTTGATTTTTCGAAAAATTACAGTTCTATACTCAATGGATTCAATCTTGCATTGGGTGCAGAATTCAGAACGGAGAAATTCAATATTTTTGCTGGCGAAGAGGGCTCTTATGCAACATACGATACAAAAGGTCTTCCAACCAATGCAAATACAAACCCTGATAATCTAAAATATTATCTAGACTCTGATGGGAACAAAATACTTGATGACGACGGAAACCCTATTTTATTACCAGGTGGTTCTCAAGGTTTTCCTGGATATAGTCCAGCTAATGAAGTCAATCAAAGTCGAACTAATTTATCGTTATATGCTGATGGAGAATTAGATATTACCGATCAATTCCTTGTAAGTGCTGCAGCCCGTTTTGAAAACTACAGTGATTTTGGAAGTACAATAAATGGAAAGTTATCGGCACGTTTTAAAGCTTCAAAAAACATCAACATTAGAGGGTCTATAAGTTCTGGTTTCAGAGCACCTTCGTTAGCTCAAATTTATTATAACTTGAGATTTACGAATTTTTCTGCTAATGGAGCCTCTGAAATTTTACTGTCTCCAAATAATAGCCCCGTTACAAAAGCATTTGGAATTGACAAATTAAATGAAGAAAAAGCGGTTAATGGTTCGTTGGGATTCACGCTTAATTTCAGTGATTTCACTGCTACAATAGATGGATATATGATTAATGTAAAAGATAGAATTGTGTTAACTGGCTATTTTGATGCATCAGGATTGAATATTGGTGTTGATGAAGCTCAATTTTTTGTTAATGGTGTAGATACTAAGACTGCTGGACTTGATGTAGTTTTGTCATGGAAGAAAAAAATTGGCGACAATAAATTTGGTGCCACTTTAGTTGGTAATATAAATGATATGAAAATTGATAAGGTAAAAAATAGAGAACTAGATAAAGAAACTTTCTTTGGAAAACGCGAAGAAGCATTTTTGCTGGCTTCTGCTCCTGATAATAAGTTTGGATTAAACTTTAATTTTGCTAGAAAATGGTTTGATGCTGGTCTAGCTTTTACTCGTTTCAGCGAAGTAAAATTAATTGATTATCAAATATATGAAGATGTAGCAGATTATGGCTCGTTTGAAAATCAGGTAAAAGCAGCGACTGATACTTATGGCGCAAAAATTGTTACTGATATGACATTAGGGTTTAAAATTTCAAAATCAGCTAAAATTAGTATTGGAGCAAACAACTTATTTAATGTGTATCCTGATCAACAAGATGACTGGGTAGAAGCTGGTGGATACTGGGATGCCGTTCAAATGGGCTTTAGTGGAGCTTATTATTATACACGTTTAGGGTTTAATTTCTAATTAAACCTATTGGCAACAATAAATCCTGAGTAAACTCAGGATTTATTGTTTTATATGAATTCGTTTTGAATAAATAATTACTCTCTCCCGTTAATTGCATCTATAATCTGTTGTTCTTCATGAGTTGCAGTTATTCCAGAAACATTCCAATAATCACTTAAAATAACATTCTTTTTGTTGTATAATGTTTTGTCTTTAAAAACCTCATTTTCTTTAAAACTATAATTTTGATTGCTAAAATTTGTTGTGATAAAGTAATTTCTAACTTCAATATTCTTGGTTCTATCTTTTTCAATTTTTTCAAAACCAATTTCTTCTTTTGAACTCACTAGATAGTAATTTTCAAACTCTTTTTTGTAAATTGTCTTAAATAAAGATTTATAAATATTTTTAGAACCTGCTGCTTTTTTATCTTCAACTCTAGATAAAACACTAGGCGAAATCACAGAACTCACTTCAATAATTATTTTTTCCTCTGGGTCATATATTATCGAAAAATCATCTGCTAATTCTTTTGCCTTTTCAGTAGGAATAGCATTAATTACATTGTATTCCTTATTTTTAGAATACACTTTGATTATAAAATCATATTCTTTTTTAGCATCAGATTTCAATAGCGGATTTAAGTATTTAAAGTTGTAATAGTTTTCCATAATGTCGTTCAAATTATACCCCAATAAATCCGAGGTAATATCGACATCCAATAGTCCTATAGATCTGTTTTGCTCCACAAGTATATTCGAATTTACTTTTCTCGTTTTATCAAATATTTGAAAATTCATGAGTCCATCATTGTAATACGAATAGTTGCCATTGAGTTTGAAAAATTCTCTTGAATACACTTTTAGTCTTGCTGGAACTGACAATCTTTTTTTTGAGTTTTCTACTAACGATTGAAGTATTTTTTGTGGATGCCTTTTAGTAAGGATAATTTCATCTAGACCAGTTACATTACTTTTAAGATAAATTACTGTAACTTTTTCTTTTAGAGCGTTTGATCTCAGTGTGATTCCAATATAGGAAGTATGAGATATTTCGATATTGGTATTTCCTTTCAGTACAAAACTCACTTGACCTTCAGAATTACTTATCAAATTTTGTTTTGTTTTTAAAACAAAAACTGTAGCATCTTCAATTGGAAGACTACTCTCTTCATCCTTAAGTACAATAGTTTTTTCAATGCTTTGTGACGAAACATTATAAGTGTACATAAAAAGAAGTAAAAAAAGTAAATTTTTTAGCATAAAAAATTAGTTTTTAACAAATCTAATAAAAACTAAATATAAATTATACTACTATTAACTATTTAATAAAAATTTATTTAACATTTTGAAGCATAAAAAAACCTGAGTTAAAACTCAGGTTCTTGATTTATTCATTATGTAGAAAAGCTTGCCTATTGAGTAAGGTTTCCTCACTCTCAACATGATTTTCATCAGGAACACAACAATCTACAGGACATACTGCTGCACATTGAGGTTCATCATGAAACCCTTTACATTCGGTACACTTTCCAGGAACAATATAATAAATATCGTCTGAGATAGGAGTCTGAGGTGCGTCAGCATCGATTTCTTCACCCGATGGTAAAATTACTTTACCTCTTATTTTAGTACCGTCTTTATATCTCC
>Ga0315904_10011379_pt1 | contig 11359 bp, 15 predicted proteins | sample LakEriMetagenome_6_FD_203529 | JGI IMG/M metagenome (GOLD analysis project Ga0315904, IMG submission 203529) | Freshwater fungal communities from buoy surface, Lake Erie, Ohio, United States - Buoy 12 MA120 | ecosystem: Environmental > Aquatic > Freshwater > Lake | place: USA: Lake Erie, Ohio... | reverse complement strand
AGACTTTACCTTTAGTTGAATTATACACTTGTATTCAAAGTGAAGGTAGTAGAGCAGGAATGCCTACAGTAGCAATTCGAACAACAGGATGTACTCATCGTTGTTGGTTCGGTGATGGTGGATGGTGTGACTCATGGTACACTAGCATTCACCCAGAAAAAGGTAAATACACCTTTAATGATATTATCAAAATTTATAATGATAATCCTCATATCCGAGAAATGATGTTAACAGGTGGATCTCCAACTATGCATCCTGATCTTGTTAATGAACTTACGCATTTTGCATTTGATAGAGGTATATTTATCACTATAGAAACAGAAGGATCTCATTTCATTGAAACAGATTATCAAATTGGGTTGGTATCTTTGTCTCCTAAGTTCACTAATAGTGTGCCTAGGGTTGGTGTTCTTACACCGCAAGGTAAAGAAACGGATCAAAAGATGGTAGATCAACATAACAAATTGCGTTTAAATAAAGAAGCAATTAGGAATATGTTAGACTATCATTATGACTATCACTATAAACCAGTTTGGGATGGTACTGAACAGACTCTTCAAGAAATTGAAGATTTTAGAAAAGAAATGAATATCCCAAAATGGAAAACATTTATCATGCCCGCTGGTGATACTAGAGAAGAACTTATCAAAATGTATCCTATTGTGATGGAAATGTGTATGGAAAAAGGATATAATTTTACAGGTAGAGAACATATTATTGCTTACGACACTAAAAGGGAGGTGTAATATGGATGTTAAAACATTACAAAACGCCCTTAATAAAGAAAACATTATTGTACTTTTTTATGCTGATTGGTGTGGTGGATGTAAAGTAGCTAGACCTAGAGTTAAAAAAATAGCTGACAGACTTAATTTTAAACTTATTGAAATTAATGAAGATCAATCTCTAGAAGAAGCTTTTGAAGTTGACTATTACCCTCACGTTATTTTATCTCATAAAGGAAAAATAAAACATTACCCTGGACTATACACAATAAATGAGTTATATGAAAGTCTTATTTGAAAAACAACAAATTGAAGATCGTATTAAAAAGATCTCTACCCAAATTTTAAATCGCCATAAAGAAGAAAACACACCTATTGTTATGGTTTGTGTGCTAAATGGTGGTTTTGTTCTTTACTCTAAACTAGTAGAACATCTAGCTAGTCTTGATCCAATATGTGATTTTATTAGAGTAAAATCATACAGAGGCAGAGAGCATGAGATACCTGAAATTATCATCCCCTCTTCTATGGATGTAAAAGGTAAATATGTTTACATTGTAGATGACATCTATGACACAGGATTAACAATGCAAGTACTGAGAAACCAGTTCACAGATGCTGGAGCATTTGGAGTTAGTGTAGTAACACTTATTAAACGTGCTATTAATGAAGTAGATATGCCTGTTGGTTCTATCTATGGATTTGAGGTTCATGATGAATGGGTTATTGGTTTTGGAATGGATGATGAAGAAGGAAGAAAAAGAAGTATGCCATATATTTTGGCTATTTAAAAATAATAAGTTATATTAGGTTATATGGAAAACAATAGAAGAAAATTTCACAACAACATTGAATGTGTTCCTACAGGTTTTGCTAACGGATCAGCAACTGATAGGCCTCTAACAAGTGAGGAAAAACAACAAATGATTGAAGAAGCTACTATTCATTTTGGTAACTTCTTAACAGCATTAAAATGTGATTGGCAAAATGATCCTAACTCTGCTGATACACCTCGTCGTGTAGCTAAAGCATATGTTAATGATTTGTGGGCTGGTCGTTATAATGGATTTACTGATATTACTTCATTCCCATCAGATGGATATGATGGAGTAATTATTGAACGTAATATTGCTTTGACTTCAATGTGTTCACATCATCACCAAACAATTAAAGGTGTAGTTCATATTGGTTATGTATCAGGTGCTGAAGGTAGAGTAATTGGTTTATCTAAATTAAATCGTATTGTAGAACACTTTGGTCGTAGAGGTGCTATTCAAGAACAATTAACAGCTGCTATTCATCAAGCTGTAGATAAAGTATGTGAAGGTAACTTAGGTGTTATTGTATCTATTGTAGCTACACATAATTGTGTTAGTTGTAGAGGTGTTAAACATCAAGGTGCTGCTATGGTTACTACTAAAGCATCAGGTGTGTTTATGGATAATAATAACCAAGCACGTAAAGAATTTTTTGATTCACTTAAAATAAATAATGGTCATGTCTCAATCTAAAACAGTAGATTATAACACAGTAAAAAAAGCAATGCAACCAGTTGCGTTTGTTGATGAAGTAGAAGTATTCAACAAAACAATGGGTAAACCAAACAATTATTCTCCAGTTATCCCTGAAGAAAAGGAATGGATGTTTGTTTATAATTTTATTCTAGAGGAACTAGAAGAATATAAAGAAGCATGTCAAAAAGGAGATATTGTAGGTGTGTTAGATGCTTTATGTGATATTACATATGTTTCATTAGGTAATGGAACTATGTTACATGGTTTAAAAGGTCATATTAAAGATGCATATGCTGAAGTACAAGCTTCAAATATGAGTAAAGTTTGTAAAACAGAAGAAGAAGCTAATCTAACTGTTCGAGTTAGAGAACAAGAACAAGGTACTGGATGTCACTATGAAAAACAAGGTGACTATTGGGTTGTATATCGCACTTATGACCGTAAAGTAATGAAATCAATCAATTATTTTAAACCTAATCTTGAACAATTCTTTAAATAATGTACCAATCAATCTATTACGATTTTAGTACTTATACTTATTATTTACGAGATGACAAGCAAGGCTGGATGGAGTTCCAATACCAGCCTACTTTTTGGAAACGTACTAATGAATGGTCTGAAAATGCTAAACCTGTTTTAACAGGTGGATGGGCTGTACCAACTAAAAAGTATGATAAAGAAGATCCTGATTTATTAGAAAAAGATATTGATAAGTCACTTCTTGTATTACGAGAACTGTATTATAAAGAAGATGATGTTGTACCTGAATGGCATAACATTGTTTATATAGATATTGAGATTGAAATGGGAGGTGCACTTACACCTAGCTATATTCAACAAGCACCTATGCCTCTTACATCTATTGCTCTTATAGATGTGACTACTAAACAAAAGATATGTTTCATTGTTGACTCATCAGGCCAGATTCAAGAAACAAATCAAGACAGTAAACATATTATACCTTGTAGAAACGAAAAGGAACTAATAGGTAAGTTTTTATCTAAATTTGAAGAACTAGATCCTACTATATTAGTTGGTTATAACTCAGATTACTTCGATATGCCTTATCTATACTATCGAATTAAACAAGTTGTAGGTGAAGATGAAGTACTACGTTTATCTCCAATTAAAAAAGTAACTGCTAGGGAATTTAATGGTGAAATTCAAATTACACTTGGAGGTATAAATTGTTTGGACTACATGTTACTTCATAAGAAGTACATCATGAAAGAAGAACCATCATATAAATTAGGTGACATTGGAACTAGATATGTTAACCTAGGTAAGATTGAATATGAAGGTAACTTAAATACATTATTCAGAGATGATATAAACAGGTTTATTGATTATAACCTTCGAGATGTTGAAATCATTGAAGCATTAGAAGCTAAACTTAAGTTTATTGACTTAACAATAATGATTTCTCATATCTGTAACATCCCATATGAAAGTATCTATTGGAACACAGTTATGAATGAGGGTGCTATTTTAAAGCATTTGAGACGTGAAGGTATTATTTCACCTAATAAACCAACAACTCATAATCCATCATTGAAAACATTTAAGGAAACATATGCTGGTGGTTACCTATTAGAACCTATTCCTGGATTGTATTTTGATGTTATTGATTTGGACTTTACTTCACTGTATCCCTCAATTATTAAGTCACTTAATTTAGGTATTGAAACATTAGTAGGTCGAATTAAAGTACCTTATATGGCTACCTATGAACAAAATCATAGCCTAGATAAACTTAAAGAACGTGATCCAAATGAAGAGATCATAGTTGAAAAAGTAAATAAGAAAAACTATACTCTAGTTCAAGCCAAAACTAAAATAGGAGACCTAATTAAAATTATTGAAGACAATAACTTTACTATCTCAGCCTCAGGCGCTATGTTTAAAACTGATGAACAAAGTGTTGTAGCTAAGATTTTGGAAGGATGGTTTGATAAACGAGAACATTATCGTGGTCTAAAGAAAAAAGCAGGTAAAGAAGAAGATTGGGCTAATTATAAACTATACGATTTGTTTCAACATGCTTTTAAGATCTTACAGAACGCTATGTATGGTACATTCGCTAAATCAGGATGGCGCTATACTGATGGACAATTAATTTGTAGTGCTGCTATCACTAATACAGGTCAATCATTAACTCAAAATTCAATTAAGTTTGTTAATAATAAACTAAACACTGAATTAGAATCAGATAAACAATACATTTGTATTAGTGATACTGACTCTATGTATATTGAATTAGGTGATTTACTAAAACACAGATACTCAAATTCAGTTCCTGAAGATAAAGATAAACATATTCTAGAATTAGCTACTGAAATTCAAGATGAATCTAATTATCACTTAAATACTCTTTGTAAAGAACTATTTAATATCAATCCTAAAAAACACTACTTCCAGTTAAAACAAGAAGTGATCGCTAAAGGTATCTTGGTCACAGGTAAGAGAAGATATGCTATGTATATCACTAATAAAGAAGGTGTTGCTGTTGAAGAACTAGACATGAAAGGGCTTGAATTGATGAAATCCAATATGAACAAAATGTTTAAGTCATTTGGAGAACAATTCATTAAAGATGTTCTATTTGGTAAACCTAAACCTGAAATTGATAAATCAATTATTGACTTCTATAAGTCACTTAAATCAGTAGACCCCAAACAATTAGGTAAACCCACTGGAGTAAAACAAATTAGTACTTATGCTACACCAGCTCGCGCAGGAGAAATATTTAGTAGTTTTAAATTAAAAGCACCTTCAAATACTAAAGCAGCTGTTCGTTATAATGACTTATTAAAGTTTAAAAAACTAGATAAAAAATACGAATCCATAATTGAAGGTGATAAGATCTTTATCATCAACCTAAAACCAAACATGTACAAACTAGAAACAATTGGTTTACCAAACGCTAGGGTACCTGATGAGATAGAGAAATTTGTTAAAACATACATTGACATAGATGAAATTTTTGAATCATTATTATTAAATAAGTTAAAAGAACTCTATAGTGATTTAAAATGGGAATTTCCACCACTAAATGCTAATGTAACTAAATTTTTCTCCTTTGGATAATATTTATAACAAAACATGCTGATACAATGAATAAAGAATTTCTTAAAATGCAAAAGACAGCTGGCCTTATTACAGAAAGCCAGTATAAAAAATTAGTTGAAAACGAAGATACTCAAGCTATTACTGCGGCAGAAAAAGTTGAAGATAAAGTAGTTGCTGATCCTAAATTAGAGCAGGCTGTTGAAAAGTTAACCCCTGAACAAATTGCTCAATTAAAAAAAGAATTAGCTAATTTAGGTGTAACTGCTAGCTCTTCTGTTAAAGATGTAGCTAATAAAATTGAACCTAAAATTGAAGAAGTTTTAAATGAAGCAGAAGGAGATGCTAAACAAAAAGTAGCTAGTGCTTTAAGCACCATAGGAGGAGGTTTAATGAAATCATTACTAATCCCTATTATCCCTGTAGCTATTGGTAGCGCTGGAGTAGGTGTAGCAACTGGGTTTGCTATAACTGCTCTTACAGCTGGTGCTCTTATAGGTTTAGCTAAATTATTAGGTGAAAAAGAAGGTAGTACTGAATCTGGTAATTATTAAAATTAAAAATATATTTTAAATTAGGCTTGCAAATGCGAGCCTTTTTTATTATATTATAATCATGATATCAAAATTAGTACTACAATCTGTTATTGAAAAATACCATTTAAATGGTTTAATTGAAAACGTTAAATGGGATATAAATAAAAATAAACAACTCACAGTTAATTTTATGGCTCCAACTAGGGAGATGTTAGGTAAAGTTGTTTATAATGGTTTTCCACTACCTGAATCATCAATTGGTATTAGCAACACTACTCAACTTGATAAGTTATTAGCTATTACAAGTGGTGATTTGGTACTTGATTATGTTAAAGAAGGTAAAATCATTACTAAGTTATTACTAGCAGATGAGCAATTTAACTTAAATTATGCTCTAGCAGACCTACTTACTATTCCTAAACCAGGTGAATATAATGGTGCTGAAGAATATGATGTTGAAGTAAAATTAGATAATGAAATCATCAGTGCTTTAATTAAAGCTAAAAACGCTTTAACCAATAGTGAAAATGTAGTTGTTGAACCTGACTCATTAGGATTAGGATTCACATTTGGAGGTGATGTAGAATATGCTAATAAAGTATCTTACTTTATACAAAACATAACCCAACCAGAAAATACCTTTAAACTCACGTACAGTTCAAATTTATTAAAAGAAATACTAGTATGTAACAAAGATATGGATGAAGGTACATTATATGTTAGAGGTGATGGATTGATGAAAATGATATTCAATAAAGAAAATTTACAAAGTGTCTATTATATTGTTGCAAAAGAACAATAAATTTGTATATTTATAATAAAAAAGTTATGATTTGCTTGGCTTTCCAAGTAAAATTTGTTATATTTAAGTAAATAATAGTTATGCAAGAAGAAAAACAAGCGTTGTCATCCTTGACGCTAATTAAGGATCCACTCATCGAACCTTATTTTATTGGTAAAGATGCTAGTAGTTACACTGTCTATGAGACATTGAAGCCTGGCTCTAATAAAAAAGGTCGAGGCCGTCAAACTCGAGAGAAAGAAGGTATCAAACCAGTCTCATTCCATACGAGTTTTGGCTCATGTTTAGCTTCAATTGCTAAACTTAAAATCAGTAACCAACAAACATATAACTCAATTTCTGAGTATGTTGTTGAATGGAAACGTGTTAGAGATGAAATTAATCAAATAGTTAATCCAGAAATATGAAAAAGTTACAAGCAACATTTAACGCGGTTATAGTTAAACCTCGTGAAGAAGAGGAAACAATGTATGGTGGAATTATAGTTCCCGATTTAGGTAAAGAAAAAGCACTCATTGGAACAATTGTCTCAATTGGTGAAGGTTATCATTCAGCTACAGGTACTTGGATTGATACAAGTTTAAGAGTAGGGATGGAAGTAATGCTCCCAAGTATGGGACCTAATAAAATTGAATTTGATGGTCAAGAGTATTGGGTTTGCCCTGAAAACCAAGTATTGGCTGTTATTGAAGATGTTAAAGAAGTTAAACTAGAAATTACAAACAAATAAAATTTATGAGTAAAATTATTGAATTTGGACCAGAAGCAAGAAAAAAACTCGTAAATGGTATCGATAAGTTGTCGAATGCTGTTACGTCAACATTAGGACCTAATGGCCGTAATGTTGTTATTTCAAACAATCAAGGTTACCCACAATCAACAAAAGATGGTGTAACAGTAGCTAAAACAATCACACTTGAAGATCCAATTGAAGAATTGGGTGCTCAACTTGTTAAACAAGCAGCTATTAAAACAGCTGATGGAGCAGGTGATGGTACAACCACTTCTACATTGTTAGCACAAGAAATGGTTAAAAACGGTTTAGTACACCTTAATAACGGTGTTAACGCTGTTAGAATTAAGCGTGATATTGATTCCGCTGTTAAAGAAGTAGTTAAGGAACTACGTAAAGAAATTTCACAAGATATTAGCTCTGAAGATCAACTTAAGCAAGTTGCTACAATTTCCGCTAATAATGATCCTGAAGTGGGTGAATTGATTGCTACTGCAATGCAAAAAGTAGGCCGTGAGGGTGTAGTTCACATTGAAGAATCAAAATCAGGTGAAACATATCTTGAAACAGTAGAAGGTATGCAATTTGATAGAGGTTACAAATCACATTACTTTGTTACTGATAACAATACAATGACTTGTACTCTCGAGAATCCATTGATTCTTATTGCTGATAAACGTTTTACTACAATTAAAGAACTACTTCCAGTATTAGAAGCAGTATCTAATCAAGGAAAATCATTGTTTATCATTGCTGAAGACTTAGATGGTGAAGCACTCGCAACACTTATTGTAAATAAAATGCGAGGTACTATTAAAGTATGCGCTGTTAAAGCACCTGACTTTGGTGACCGTAGAAAACTACTTTTAGATGATATCGCTATTTTGACAGGAGGTGAGGTATTTAGTACTGATAAGGGCATGAAGCTCGATAAATTTGATTGGAAATGGTTCGGCTCAGCTCGTTTAGTAACAGTAACAAAAGATCAGACAACAATAGTTGATGGAAAAGGAGAATCTGAAAGAATACAAACACGTATTGAAGAACTTCAACAGCAAATCGAAAAAGCAAAGACCCCTTTCGAACAAGAAAAATTACAAGAAAGGCTCGCTAAATTCGTCGGAGGAGTAGCAATTATTCATGTTGGTGGTAATACTGAAACCGAGGTCAAAGAAAAGAAAGACCGCGTGGACGATGCCTTGCAAGCAACTAAAGCCGCAATTGAAGAAGGTATTGTACCTGGTGGAGGCGCTGCTCTATTATATGCTCGTGAATCAATTACAAACAAAGACACTGTAGGTGGAAATATTGTTTATAAAGCATGTTCATCTCCATTTATGAAAATTCTATCCAATGCTGGATATGAAGAAATGGAAGCATATCAGTTGATTAATAATATGTTTGTTGTTCGTGACAACTGGAGAGGTTATAATCTTGAAACTCAAAAGTTTGTTAATATGAAAGAAGTAGGTATTATTGATCCAACTAAAGTAACTCGTAATGCCATTGAGAACGCAGCATCAGTAGCTGGAACAATTTTATTAACAGAATGTACTGTTGTAGACAAGCCTGAAGAAAATAAACAGGATGATATGATGGGCGGAATGGGAGGAATGTATTAATGTCTACTGAAACTAAATTAATCGAAGAACTAATCGCTCAACGTGTACCACCTGGGGACAGGTGGTCACTGTTGGACGAGGATGTTGTATACAATTCATTGACTGATGCTCTAGAGGCTTATTATCAAAAACATCAAAAGCCTTGTGACTTTAAATTGTCTCCTCTAAAAGGTGAGTTATATTCATTAGCAGAAAAGACATTTGAGGTAAAAGCTCCTCCACCAAAGAAATTTAACATGTACGGTGATTATTAAAATAGGTTATGAAAGAAAACAGTTTATACGTAGAGAAATATCGTTCTAAAGTATTAGATGAATATGTTGGTAATGACCAATTAAAAGTAATTGTTGGTAACTATATTAAAACTAATGATATTCAAAATCTATTACTGTATGGTACACCTGGTACAGGTAAAACCACATTAGCAAAATTAGTTGTTAATAATATAAACTGTGATTATCTTTACATTAATGCTTCAGATGAAAGAGGTATTGATACAATTAGAGATAAAGTACAAGGATTTGCTTCAAGCGCTTCATTTAAGTCTATTAAAATTGTTATTTTAGATGAAGCTGATTTTTTGACTATTCAAGCACAAGCTTCACTTCGAAACATCATTGAAACATATTCTCGTACCACTAGATTTATATTAACATGTAATTACCTTGAACGAATTATTGATCCACTTCAATCACGATGCCAGGTACTAAAAATTACTCCTCCATCTAAAAAAGATGTAGCACAATACATTTCTACTGTTTTAGATAAAGAAAACATTGAATATGAATTACAAGATTTAGTACTAATAATCAATAAACATTACCCTGATATTAGAAAAATACTTAACACTTGTCAAGTAAATTCTGTTGATGGTAAATTAAAAATTGATACTTCAATTCTAACTTCAAGCAATTATACAGATGCTATTTTAAAGGAACTTAAAACACCATCTAAAAACAGTTTTAAAAACATCAGACAAATACTTGCTGATAGCAATTTGGATGACTTTGAAGAAATTTATAGATTCCTATATGATAATTTAGATGAATATGGTAAAAATGATTTAGCCAAAACATCAATAATTATTGAAATAGAAAACTATATGTACCACGCCAATTTCAGAATTGATAAAGAAATCAATGTTATGGCCTTAATATGTTCAATTTTAAAAACAATACAATAAAATGAGTCAAACAACCCAAAAACCACTTAATGTCAATGTAGACATTAAATCATCAACTCCACTCACATCACCAGAAGGAAATCACATTTTCGCTGAGGGTGTTGTTTTGAGAAAAATTTCTAAGTTTGTAGCAGGTACGCCTGAAGATGCTATTGTTCCAATTCCTGTTTTGTATGATATCAAAACTGGTAAAATTTTAACAGAGATGCTACCTAAAGAGATTCGTGAGGAATATGCAAATCTTTGATTGGCTTAAACAAATCACTTACGAAAAACAACCTTGGGATTCATTTACTGAGGAAGACAAAGTATCATTTACCCCATATATGATACATCGCTTCCTCAGTATGAATTCTGAGTATATTGAGTTTGTAAATTTAATTCAAACAATACCGTATACTGAAAAAGAAAAAATATATAATTTATATTTATACATGATCCCAAGAAAAAATATGTTTTTAAAATATATCAAGTCATCTAAAGCTAAAAAAGAAGAAAAATTGCTTAGATATATTGCCTCATATTATGAGTGCTCTCTAGGCGAGGCTGAAGAATACACTAGTATTTTAGGTAAAAATGGAATTAAAAGTATTCTTCTTGAATTAGGGATTGATGAGAAAGAAATTAAAAAGTTATTGAAATGACAGACAAGATTACAGAGGCGGTTATAAATGATCTAAAATCTAGAAGTGAACGTGGTATAAAAAAATATAACACAACCTTAGATCAAAACAGTAAAGATGATTTTATGAATCATCTATATGAAGAGTTGTTAGATGCGGCTCAGTATGTTAAAAAAGAAACATCTATTGTTCCTGAAGTTCAAAATCTTATAAAACAATATCCTAATGATGAAGAATTAGGGAAAGTTATAAGAAAAAAATATAGCCCGTTTTGAAAACACCATCAGTAGTTAAAACAATTCAAAAACAACCTATACAAGAAATAAACTATGCATTCCATAAAACAATTTCTTATAGTCAGTTCTCTGTATATCATGAATGCCCTCACAAATGGGAATTACAATACAAAGACAATTTACAACAGTATGAACCTACTATCCACACTGTGTTCGGAACCGCAATGCATACTGTTATTCAGCATTACCTTACTGTAATGTATAATGAAAGTGGAGCCGCCGCTGATAGAATAGATATAGAGACATTTTTTGAAGACGA
>Ga0315904_10011378_pt1 | contig 11361 bp, 9 predicted proteins | sample LakEriMetagenome_6_FD_203529 | JGI IMG/M metagenome (GOLD analysis project Ga0315904, IMG submission 203529) | Freshwater fungal communities from buoy surface, Lake Erie, Ohio, United States - Buoy 12 MA120 | ecosystem: Environmental > Aquatic > Freshwater > Lake | place: USA: Lake Erie, Ohio... | reverse complement strand
GGAATTTCGGTTCTTTTTTCAGCTGCAGATTACACTTTAAATGCTGAAGCAACTGGTGCATCAATTACCCCAGGAGCATGGACAATTGTAGAAGGAATTAACCTGTTGAACTAACCTATTATTTTTTAGTTTAAGAATTTAAAAATTTTAAAAAACAGCATCAAGGATTTTCTTGATGCTGTTTTTATTTTTATCCATAAGGAATTAAAATATTTTAATACTTTTATGACAATCAAATAGTAAATAGATATGGAAAATTCAAGACAAGAAGATTGGAATAGACCTCAGCCAAATTTTCAACCTGAAAACAAAAAAGTTGTGGCGGGAGTTTTTGCTCTTATATTAGGTTCTTTAGGAATCCATAAATTTATCTTAGGATACACTAGTGAGGGAGTTATCCAAATTATATTGAGCATCGTTACTTGTGGTGTAGCGGGTATAGTTCCTTTTATTGAAGGAATTATTTATCTCACCAAAACGGATGAGGAGTTTTACCAAATCTATCAGGTCAACAAACGGGGTTGGTTTTAAATCAACCTAAATTAGTTTTCTCCTTTTTCGGCTAATTTTCGTTCCAATTCCGCTTGAAATTCTTCCATGACAGGTTTCATGGTGCTTTCTGGAATATCAGCGATTCTGATGTACATCAGACCGTCAATAGCATTATTAAACAACGGATCGACGTTAAATGCGACTACTCTCGCATTCTGTTTGATGTATTTTTTTATCAAAACAGGCAATCGTAAGCTACCAGGCTCAAGCTCGTCAATGATTTTATCAAACTTATTCAAATCAGATTCGGCTTCGTCAAAAATGAAATCTTTATCGCCATCCTTAAGCTTTACTTTGTATTCTTTTTTTGGATGCACATATTGAGCAATATAAGGATCGTAATAATTGGACTTCATAAATTCAATCATTAATGATTTTGAGAAATCAGAAAATTGATTGCTAATACTTACACCGCCTAGCAAGAATTTGTGTTCCGGGTAGCGCAAAGTGGTATGAATAATTCCTTTCCAAAGTAGGAAAAGAGGCATTGGTTTTTGTTGGTATTCTTTGGTGATGAATGCACGTCCCATTTCAATCGATTTGTGCATCATATCATGCAATTCGGGTTCAAATCTGAATAAATCATTCAGGTAGAATCCTTCAATACCATATTTTGGGAATATCTTAGAACCCAATCCCATTCTGTAAGCACCAGCAATTTTCTTGGTGTCCTCATCCCACAAAAACATGTGATGATAGTATTGATCAAAATTGTCTAAATCGATCGACTCATTGGTTCCTTCTCCAACTTCTCTAAAAGTAATTTCACGTAATCGACCTATTTCATATAGAATATTAGGGATTTTACTAGCTTCCGTAAAAAAGACTTCATAGTTTTTGCTTTGCAAGAGTCTGCAATCTGAACCGCGTAATAGCTCCACTTCATGAATCATATTGTCTTTGCTTGCCGCAGTAACAATTTGCTTCGGGCTTTTAGGGAGTTTTAAATTGGGCGCCGTTAATAACTTGCTCTCTTTTTCAAAAGGATTCGCAAGCATATAGGTTTTTTTTCGTAAAAACTCTGAATATTCTTCAATGGTTTTGTACTCGTTTTGTTCATTGACAGAAATGGGTTTTCCTATACGAACTTTAATAATCCTGTCTTTTTGCGTCAAAAGTTCTGAAGGTAATTTAGCTGTTCTTAGCGTAGGATTTATTTTCGATAAAAGATAGAAAAATCGACTGTTTTTAGCATGAAAATAAATGGGGACTACTGGCACTTGTGCTTTTCGTATTACTTTGATAGCTCCTTCTTCCCAGTCTTTATCAACAACTAATTTTCCGTCTTTATAGGTAGAAACTTCACCAGCAGGAAACATTCCTAGAGGTTTTCCATCGCTCAAATGGCGCAAGGTTTCTTTTATCCCAATCACGCTCGATTTGGCATCCTTATGGTTTTCAAAAGGATTCACCGGCATGATATAGGGTTTCATGGGTTCTATTCTATGAAGTAAAAAATTGGCAATAATTTTAAAATTAGGCTCTCTTTCTAGCATTAATTTCAATAGTAGGATACCATCTATTCCACCCAGAGGATGATTGGAAATGGTGATGTAAGCGCCCTCTTTTGGGAGTCGTTTTAAATCTTCCTCATGAATTTCAAATTTGATTTGAAACTCATCTAAAATCGCATTTAAAAACGCTACTTCGCTTAAATGTTTATTGCGATCGTATATTTTGTTTAAGGTTGAAATTTTTAAAGCTTTCATGAGCAACCAACCTGAAAAAGTTCCAAGAACTCCGTACTTATCAGCTTTTATTGCTTTTGCAACTTCTTTTGCGGTAACTAAACCCATCTAGTTTTTTGTTTTTAGAGCGATGAACAAAGATAGAAAAAAACTCGATTATCATACTATTGCCCGATTTGATTTTGTTTGTTTTTTCTCAGGTACGCTTTTTATTTTTTATTACTTTTGGAATTCAAAAAGTAAGTGATGAGAATTATTTCGTATAACGTCAACGGAATTAGAGCAGCCATTTCGAAAGGATTTATTAATTGGATTCAACAAGCCAATCCAGATGTAATTTGCCTTCAGGAAATAAAAGCTACACCAGAGCAAATTCCCACTCTTGACATTGAACTTGCGGGTTATCCTTATCATTATTGGTTTCCAGCTACCAAAAAAGGGTATAGCGGTGTTGCTATTTTGTCAAAAGTAAAACCCAATAACGTTGTTTTTGGAACAGGAATTGAGCATATGGATTTTGAAGGCAGAAACCTCAGAGTTGATTTTGATGATTTTTCAGTCATGAGTTTGTACTTACCTTCTGGAACCAATATTGAAAGATTGGGCCATAAATTTATGTATATGGACGATTTTCAGAATTATATTAATGCCTTAAAAAAAGAAATACCGAATCTTATCATTTGTGGAGACTATAATATTTGCCATGAAGCAATTGATATTCATGATCCTATTCGAAATAAAAATGTTTCAGGATTTTTGCCAGCTGAGAGAGCTTGGTTAGACGGATTTATGAAAAGTGGCTTCATAGATAGTTTTCGATTGTTAAATAAAGAGCCACATAACTATACTTGGTGGACCATGCGTGCTCCTGATGCTAGAGCCAATAACAAAGGTTGGCGTATAGATTATTGTTTGGTTAGCGAACCTTTAAAAGACAGAATTTCTAGAGCCTTGATCTTGCCAGAAGCCAAACATTCCGATCATTGCCCTATCGTAGTTGAAATACAATAACAAAAAATATAAAAATGATAAAAAAAATTGCTACAGCACTAGTAGTCTTACTACTAATTTCGTCTTGTGTTTCTAAAAAAGTCTTTAACGACTTGGAAAATAAGTATACCGAATTAAAAAAAGAAAATCGACGATTATTGGATGAAGGAGAAGATTGTCTTAAAGCTAAAAATGAATTGGCGACAGCAAATGCATCTTTGCAATCTGAATTAGATAAAACCAAATCAGAACGCGATAAATTATTAGCAGATTACAACGCTGCTGACAAAAATTTAAAGACGCTTCAAGCATCGTATAAAGCTTTAGAAAAAAACAGCGACGAAGCACTAGAGGCAAACATGAATAAAAATAGAGAACTATTAGCACAATTGGAATCCAAGCAAAAAGCACTTGCTACAGAACAAGATCGATTGAACAAATTGAAAGCGGAGTTAGATGCCAGTTCCAAGCGATTGAACGAACTCGAATCCTATATCGCAGCAAAAGATGCTAGTATGAAAAAGCTGAAAGAAACCTTGTCCAAAGCATTGAATGCCTTCGAAGGAAAAGGACTTACTGTTGAACAAAAAAATGGTAAAGTCTATGTTTCGATGGAAAATAAATTGTTGTTTCAAACTGGAAGTTGGGCGGTAGGAGTTGAAGGAAAGAAAGCAGTGGTTGAGGTAGGTAAGGTATTGGCTCAAAATCCAGACATTTCTGTTTTGATAGAAGGCCATACCGATAATGATAAAATACTAGGAAACATTGGTGGCGGAATAGAAAGCAATTGGGATTTGTCGACCAAGAGAGCTACAGCAATTGTAAATATTTTGGGCGAAAATTCAGGAATTCAAAAGAAAAATTTAACCGCTGCAGGCCGTGGTGAATTTGCTCCAATTATGAGTAACGATTCCCCAGAAGGCAAGGCTAAAAACAGAAGAATTGAAATTATTTTAACACCAAAACTAGATGAAATTTCTAAGATGTTGAATGAGTTGTAGGAAATATAAATAGAAGACAAGAAAAGGTTTAGAGTCTATTTAAACCTTTTTTTGTTTTCAAAATAAATTATATCAAAGCTAAAATGAAATACACAATAATCCCCAATACGACTATAGAAGTAAGTAAAATTTGCCTAGGAACTATGACTTTTGGCGAACAAAATACAGAGGCAGAAGGTCATGCCCAAATGGATTTTGCTATAGATAAAGGCATTAATTTTTTTGATACTGCCGAAATGTATTCGGTTCCAGGCAGGAAAGAAACCTATGGAAGTACAGAGAAAATAATAGGTACTTGGTTCAAAAAATCTGGAAATAGAGATAAAGTAATCTTGGCTTCTAAAATTGCTGGACCCAATCCTGGATTGTCTTATATTAGAGAAAATATGGATTTTTCTCCTGCTAGTATTGCTCTGTCCATTGAAAAAAGTTTAACTCGTTTACAAACAGATTATATCGATTTATACCAGTTGCATTGGCCAGAACGCAAAACTAATTTTTTTGGGCAACGTGGATTTAAAGTACAAAATGATGCTTGGGAAGATAATATTCATAGTGTTTTAGAAACCTTAGATCGTTTTATAAAGGAAGGGAAAATAAAACATATTGGTCTTTCTAATGAAACGCCATGGGGGATTATGCGTTTCTTGGAGGAAAGTAAATACCATAATTTGCCTAAAATAAAAACGGTACAAAATCCATATTCTTTACTCAACAGACTTTTTGAAAATGGTTCCGCTGAGATTTCTATGAGAGAAAATGTAGGTTTACTTGCTTATTCTCCACTGGCGTTCGGTGTATTATCAGGGAAATTTTTATCAGGTGAGAGTCATCCTAAAGCCAGACTTAGTTTATTTCCTCAGTTTTCAAGGTATAATAGTGCACAATGTACTCAAGCCACTAGACTTTATCAAGAAATTGCTCATCAAAATGGTTTGTCATTGACTCAAATGGCTTTGGCTTTTGTCAATCAACAACCCTTTGTGACTAGTAACATCATTGGCGCAACCAATTTGACTCAATTGAAAGAAAATATAGATTCTATACATGTAGTTTTGTCTGAAACGATACTAAAAGAAATTAATAACGTGCAAAGTGCTATTCCAGATCCTGCGCCATAAAAAAACAAACTAAAAATCAAATTCTTCGATAGAAGTAGAGTCAATTTTGATCGTATCTAAAACTTTGGTTTTGATAAATGATTTTGCTGCACCTTTCACTAGTATCGGCATTTGATAGAGGGTGTCATCAGGAACAATGATGCCACGGCGCATCATTATATTTTTAAGTAATCGGTCTCTATTCAAAGCAAATGATTTCAGATTTCCTTCGCTATTAAATTGATACATGAATTTTTTTGGACTTGGAATAATATTGGCTAAATATAAACACTCGTTTAAGGTCAATTCAGATGGATTTTTTTCGAAGTAGAAGGTTGATGCTTCTCCAATTCCATAGACGTTTGGTCCCCATTCGATGATGTTAAAATAGACTTCGAGCATTCGTTCTTTGCTAACTATTCTATTGTTCTCCATAATGTAAACCAATAGAATTTCTTCTAGTTTTCGAGACAATGTTTTTTCTCTTGTTAGAAAAGCGTTTTTGATCAATTGCATACTGATAGTGCTTCCTCCACGAGCGAATTTTTTAGTTCGAATGTTTTTTACAATCGATTGTTTGAAAGCTTCGTTTATAAATCCTCTATGTGAGAAGAAGGAAGGATCTTCGGTTGTTAAAACGGATTTTCTCAAGTAAGGAGAAATTTGATTTAAAGCAGTATAATTTGGATTTGCAGCCCCCACAAGAATTGGTCTTTGAGGAACTCCTTTGATGATGGCACGATATATAAATTCACCATTTAATTTGTTCAGGTTTGCTTCCCCGTATTTTGTAATTTTCAAATTCTCTTTATCTAATTTACTGTCAAAAACAATTGCATTTGGTTTGTTTTTGTTAAATACAAAATTCAAATTGTAATTAAAATTTCCTGTGGCTTCCATTCCTTCAAAATGAGTAAAAAGACCATCAGGGAGTGAAGTAATAAAATCTTGCGCCTTCATTTTTGGAATTGCAATTTTCAGGGTATAAATTTTATCTGTTTCATTGTTGTAGGAAACATAAGGGTTGAATTTTATCTTATTCAATTGTACTGTGGAACTGCTATCAATTGCGATAAAATTTTCTCCAAACAACAAATTATAGTTGAAATTGGCATTTTTAATTACAACATCTTTACTGGCAATTTTAGGATGGTTGATGGTAAAATTTGAAATGGACGTAAATCCATCGAGATGTAATTCGCCACTGTCCATATCCATATTGGTCACTTTGAAGCGAATGGAATCGAAACTGGCTTTTATGTTATAGCGTTCGTCAAAGTAGGGCACTTTGATTTTTCCTGTATCGATATTAAAAAATTGAATGTCTGTTTGTTTATTCCTCGGGTCGGCTATTCCTTTTATTCTCCAATTTTGCGTAAAAGTATTAGTTTGGACCAGAATGGATGACTCAAGGTTTTTGTCAATTAGGTTTAATTGGTTGAGTCTTACCGTCGCTTTTTTACCCATATCGTTCATTCTCAGGGAGAGATTTTCCAAATGCATGTCAGTTGGAACCAAGTTTAACGCCCTATTGAGTAATTTATAGGCTAGTTTAGCGTAATTTGTTTTTTCGTTTGTTTCAGTTGAATCTTTCTTTTTTGGTAAAAAAGCATCAAAGTTTTTGCCTTTTTCATTTTTAACTAATTGAATGAATCCGTTGTTAGCCCGTAAACTTTCAATTTGAATGGTTCCTGTGAGCAAATTCCAGAAATCAATATGGGTTTTTATTTTTTCAATTCGAAATAAGGTATCCATTTGCTTAGGAACGAGAATTATATCATTCATTTCAATTCCAGTAATACCTTCAAATTGTGCTTTTTTAATTGAAAATGTGCTGTTGTAATCCCGATCCATTTTATGGGACATTTCTACAATGGTTTTTTGTAAAAGCGCATCACGAAAGATAAAGACTCCAATTATAAGAAGTACAAAAAGCACACTAACAATTTTAGCGATTAGAATGATTTTTTGTTTTTTGGTTCTCATAAATTTGTATTTTTTATCCAAACAATTCACTTGCTACATCTTCAATTTTAGAAACAAGTTTGACTTTGATAAACGTATTTTTCAATGAAATCTTATTGTATTTAGACACAAAAATAGTAGAAAACCCCAATTTTTCTGCTTCTTGAATACGTTGATCAACTCGGTTTACAGGACGAATTTCACCAGAAAGCCCTACTTCTCCAGCAAAGCAATAGCCTTCTCCGATTGGAATGTCTTCGTTTGAAGATAAAATTGCGGCAATAACAGCCAAGTCAATCGCAGGGTCATCAATGGAAATTCCGCCGGTGATGTTTAAGAAAACGTCTTTGGTTCCCAGTCTAAACCCAGCACGTTTTTCAAGGACGGCCAAAATCATGTTGAGTCTTTTGGCATTATACCCTGTGGTACTTCGTTGTGGAGTACCATATACCGCAGTGCTCACTAAGGCTTGAATTTCGATCATTAATGGGCGCATTCCTTCTAAGGTTGACGCTATTGCGGTACCAGAAAGCGTAACATCTTTATGAGAAATTAGTATTTCAGATGGATTGGAAACTTCTCGCAAACCACTTCCTAGCATTTCATAGATTCCCAATTCAGAAGTGGAGCCGAACCTGTTTTTTAAAGAACGTAAAATACGATACACATGATTTCTATCACCTTCAAATTGTAAAACAGTGTCTACCATGTGTTCTAGAATTTTTGGACCAGCAATAGTACCGTCTTTGGTAATATGGCCAATTAGGATTACAGGTACATTCGTTTCTTTGGCAAACTTTATCAATTCGGCAGTAGTTTCTCGTATCTGAGAGATGCTTCCCGGTGAAGCTTCAATATATTCGGTGTGTAAGGTTTGTATGGAATCGATGATTACAATTTCAGGTTCAATTTCTTGAACTTGTCGGAATATATTTTGTGTTTTAGTTTCGGTTAGAATATAACAATTGTCGGTGTTTGAGGTGATTCTTTCCGCTCTCATTTTGATTTGTTTCTGACTTTCTTCTCCAGAAACATAAAGGGTTTTGTAGGGTAGTTTAAGTGAAATTTGTAGCAATAATGTACTTTTACCAATTCCAGGTTCTCCTCCTAAAAGAATTAGGGAGCCAGGGACGATTCCACCTCCTAAAACTCGATTGAGTTCACCGTCACGCGTATCCATTCGGACTTCTTGTGTCGAATCGATTTCTGTAACTTTTAGAGGTTTGGATACTTTTTTGGTTTCTGAGTTGATAGGTTTCCAAGTTGATTTTTCTTCTTTTTGAATAATTTCTTCAACTATCGTATTCCATTCTTTACACGAATTGCATTGTCCTTGCCATTTTGAATATTGGGCGCCACAATTTTGACAGAAAAAGGAAGTTTTTATTTTGGACATAAAATTTTACTGTTGCCTAAGTTCCTCCGCCTTATCAAGCATAATCTGAGTGGTTAGATCTCTTATCTCCCCCTTTAGATAAGCTCCTTGATAGATTTTAGCCGCTTTTTTTAAGTCGCCCTTTTTTTCATACATTAGTCCTAAATAGAAATCACTTAGCATGGATTTTGGATAATCTCGCTTAGCCAAATCTGATAATTCTTTAAATTCATCATACGTTTTATTTTTCAAAATAGCCGCTTCTATTGCCCTGTAGTCGTTAACTCTAATGGGCATTTTAATGTTTAAGGATGTTTTAATGGTTTCGTATTTATTAAGTAAATAATTGACATGACCATCTGGTAGTTTTACGATTACATCCAAAAATTCTTTTGTAGAAATAGGGCTATATACAGAAAAAAAGTAATTTAATGCTTTGGGAATAGATAAGGACACCATCGAATAATGGCTTTCTTCTTTAAAATTATTAAACTTGTATTCCAACTTTGGGTTGGAAATGGTTCTTACTACACTATCCAGTTCTTTTATATTGTTTTGCATTTTTTTTATATCTCCGTCGGCAGTAGAGAGGTAATAAAAAATGGGTTTATCTATCACGGCAAGTCTTTCAGGTATTCTTTTTATCATTCCTTTGGCTAAAATAGGGCTGATAGAAATATATCCATCAAATAAAGGAACGTCTTTGTACAAATAAAAATTGAGATATCCTGCCGTTGTATCATGTCCAGCAATAATTTTAAAAGGTGCAATCCTATATTTTTCTTCAATATAGGGCATTAATTCTAACCCGATAAATTCAAAAAAAGCACTTCCATGATCGATTGGAAGCCCAGTAGTATCTCCGTAAGTGCTATCTGATTCCCTTTCATTATTTTTATTTTGACTAATACCAACTACAATTGTTTCTGGTAAATCATCCCAATAAGCACCATAACTTAATGAACCTAGAAAAGGATCAAATAGATAATCCCCATCAAGAACAATGATTATTGGATATTTTTTTTCAGGATTATTTTCGTATGACTGGGGTAACCCAATGGTAATTTCTCTTTTTTCACCGAGTTTTTCAGAAGGGAACAAAAATTTTGTTGTTTGAGAGTAAAAATCTATCGAAAATAAAACTAGAATTGTAAAAAAAAATTTCTTCATTCGTTCTGAGATTGTTTAAGGTAAACAAAAAACAGTAGCAATATAATAAATTAATTTGATTTCAAATCAAATAAGGTAAAAACAAGATGAATTCTAATAAAAAAAGCGTCTATTTATTTTAGATTTTCAAAGGTTTTTGATTTTATTCTGATTTATTTTCTTCTTTTGGTTCTTCAATCATAGGTTCAACAATTTCTTTAGATTTTTGATCTTTTGAGGGTAATTGCCCTTTTAATTCCTCCGCTTTGTTAAGCATCATATCTTTAGTAAGATCTCCAATTTCCTCTTTTTGAAATGCATTTTGATACGATTTAATAGCTTTTTTTAAATCATCTGTTTTCTCATACATCAATCCTAACTGATAGTCAGCTAACATTGATTTCGGATAATTTTTTCGGGCTAACTCAGCTAGCTTTTCAAATTCAGCATAAGCTTTGTTTTTTAGAATCGCAGCCTCAATAGCCTTGAAATCATTAATCCGAATTGTAGTTTTTAGATTAAGTGTTTTTTCTAAAACATCATATTTATTGCTCAAATAGTCTACATATCCCGAAGGTAAAGTAGCGATTTTTTCAGTGAACTCGTTATTTGATATGGGTTGATACGCAGCAAAAAATTGGTATAAAGCATTAGGAATAGAATGTAAAACCAATGAATAGTGGGTAGAGCCTTTAAAATCATCAAACTTATAATTCAGCGTTGGCTTGTTTATTGCTTTTGCTTCGTTATCGAGTGCTTTTATGCGCTTTTGCATTTTTTTTACGTCACCGTCGGCGGTAGACTGGTAATAAAAAATTTGTTGTTCGATTAATGATAATCGTTCTGGAATTTGTTCTTCCATTCCTGGAGCCAGTTCTGGGCTAAGTGAAATATAACCGCTAAAGAGTGGTTGGTCTTTATAAAGAAAAAGGTTCAAAAATCCAGCCGTAATATCATGCCCTGTAACGATTCGAAATGGACTCGTTCTATATTTTTTCTGAATATAAGGAACAAGCTCTAAACCAATAAATTCAAAGAATTTTTCACCTTTTTCTGCTGGTAAGCCAGTTGTTTCTTCAACAGTGCAATCAGTTTCACGTTCATTATTTTTATTTTGACTAATTCCCACAATAATCATTTCTGGTAAATCATCCCAGTAGGCTCCGTAATTTAATGCGCCTTGAAATGGGTCAAATAAATAATCTCCGTCGAGTAATACTAATAAAGGATAACTTTTACTAACATTTTTTTCATAGGAAGCGGGAAGGCCAATAGTTATTTCCCTGTCTTCTTTTAGTCTTGATGAAGACAAAATTTCTGTTGATTTTTGAGAGAAAACAGTCGCAGAATGAATACACAAAAACAGTAAAAATAGTCTTTTCATTTTTATAGAATTGGTGGTTAAGTAATAGTCAAAAATAGACTAGCAATATAACGAATTATTTGCTTCGATTAAAAACCGGTAAAAATAAAAATGAGAGTGCCCCAAGAACCACCACCAATAGCATTTGTGACGACCAAACAATCCATCCAAAAGCATT
>Ga0315904_10011372_pt1 | contig 11363 bp, 18 predicted proteins | sample LakEriMetagenome_6_FD_203529 | JGI IMG/M metagenome (GOLD analysis project Ga0315904, IMG submission 203529) | Freshwater fungal communities from buoy surface, Lake Erie, Ohio, United States - Buoy 12 MA120 | ecosystem: Environmental > Aquatic > Freshwater > Lake | place: USA: Lake Erie, Ohio... | reverse complement strand
GCTCGATCTCTTCACTGCTGAAGTCTGGTTGAGCGAACTGTTGCAAGTAGCGCAGTGCTTCAACGATGGTGATGCCATAGCGATTGAGAGCGCAAGCGAACTTATGGATGTAGTTGTTGCGTCCTGCTGTGAAGGAGTCAGTGCGGTCAATCCACTTCTGGAGCTTGTCGATGATGCGAGAGCTGTTGGTCATCAACAGTCCTGCTGGTATCTGCGTGAAAGACTTAAACGACTCGGTATAGTTCATCTTGAGATAGACAGGTGCATCAGTGTTGATGTAAATGTCGGGGTCTTCGGTATCGTAGCACGCAGTCGATATGTTCTTGACTTTGATGTCGAAGGATGGCAGGTTGAAGTGATCCTTGAGGGAGAGGAAGTAGTTGGTATGATCTTCTATGGATGGAGGGATCCTGACAAGCACCTTATATCCTTTGCCTGATGGTGAGAGGAAACAGGCATAGATGTACTCACCTCCTGCACGGAGGATGTTCTCACGTGTCTCGTTGTCGAAGTCGAGGCAGATGAGTCCTGAGTGTTGCTGTATGGAAGCTGTGTTCTTGCGTGTAAACATCCCAGAGAAGCAGTATGCAGGAAGTGTGCGTTTGAGTTCATCACGCTGCGCCTTGTCTGTCGAGTTGCGGATGCGCTGTATGAGGTCATGCTGCTTTGGGTTGTTCTTAATGCGTTGCAGTGCTGTCTCTATGGTGATGAAGTGACCAGATGATGTCTCTCTCACCGAAGGGAAGATGGTGATCTTGCTCATGTTGTTGTGGTAGTGATCACCGCCACTGCCAACCCGGAGGGAGAACAGTGCGAGTGTTGGTGTTGTTGATGCGTAGTACGATGTCGAGGACTGAGGGAGTGCCGTTGATCTGTCTGCACCGTAGGAAGTGCAGGAGCAGAGATTGGTTGATGTTGATCATGTTGTTGTTGTTTGATGCTATGAGTTGTTCCAATCTTGGTGCGTGAGTATCTCATCGAGCAGTCGAGATAGTCTCGCCCACTTGCGCTTGCTCACGATGTAGTACTCTCGCAGGTGAGGAGGTGCGATGTCGATGCCATCGAGAGCTTCGAAGTAGCGAGACACGCAAGAATTGTATGCGCTGTGTGATGGTCTGACTTTGAGTCCGATGTCATCCCATTGGATTAGGAGGTTGTTGAGAGAGTTCATATTGTTCGATTGCTTTGAAGATTTGATACACTACTTGAGGGACTATGGCGTTTCCACCGCCTTTGATTGATTCGTTTCTCCACTTAGAAAAGGTAATAGAGTCCAATCTGTCGGAAAGCCCATCATCTCCATTACAAATTGGGGAGACAGTTGGGAAGTCTTGCCATTTGGATTTATATCCATTACCATTTGTTTTAGTGGATAGTGAAGATTGATTCCATTCTCTTTTTGCATTTGTTTCCTTTCCTGATGCTTTTCCTGTGTCTGTGCCGTGTTCCAATCGAATGCGCTCGGTGTCGGGAGGAGTCCCTCCTTCTGCAATAGTGCCATCTTCCCGCTCAACATATTCGCAGTTCCGTCCGACCTCAACTGACCCTTCCAGTCTCCTGCTATCGGAGTCGGCAGCATTCCTTTGGATGCAAGTGTCGCAAGGTTGGGGGTGTGTCTCAAATGGCTGTTTGGACTGTTGTCTGCATAAGCATCCCCTACCATCCCTCTCGGTGTCGGGAGGAGTCCTTGATTCATCAGTCCATTCTTCAGGCAAGTTCCACCTTGTGCATAGTTTGTGTTCCTGTCTGCACCAGTCGCTGTCGGTGTCGGCAACATTCCGTGGAATTGAAGATGGTCTATTATTGAGTTCGGTCTTGCTTCCCCGTTCGCTCTGCTGAACATTGATGTTGCTCCTGTTTCTTGTAGTGCTTCGACTCTCTCCGGGTGTTCCCGTTGAATTGCTGTGGGGGTTGGTAGCAATCTCGCTACCGCCAAATCCTTCACACCGGGACTCCCAAATGTTGTCTTTCCATTGTTTACTGGTCTCGCACCACCTCCGTCTCCGTCCCATGCTTTCGGCATAGGCAACAAACCAAACTCGGTCTCTTCGATGGGGAGCGTTGACGGATACAGCTGGAAGTACATACGATTGGACTTCGTACCCTTGAGCTTCCAAGTCAGCTTGCACCTCTTCGAATACCAGCCCTCCTGACCAATTAACAATGCCGAGAACATTTTCGCCCACGATCCATTTCGGCTGAACTTCCCGAATGACTCTAAGCATTTCCGGGAAGAGATGTCTCTCGTCTTCTTTGCCCAATCGCTTTCCTGCCATAGAGTAGGGTTGGCATGGGAATCCTCCGGTGAGGATGATGTCATCATTTCTCCAGTCTGATCCAAATCTTCTGGAAAGTTCAATGTCGATTGTTTCATAAGTTAATGTGTGAATGTCTCTGTGATGATAGGCATCTGCCCAGTAATATTCAAGTATCTTGTTTCCGAATTCATTGATCTCGCAACTAAGATAGTTTTTCCATCCCATCCACTCTGATGCAAGATCAAATCCACCGATTCCTGAGAATAGTGAGAAGTGAATCATCTCCACCCCCTCCAGCTCATGTGATTGACTACGATGCCACCGATCGCTCCGATGGCGATTGCCTTCCACCAGTGGTTGCCCTTCTTGCGCTTGGCAAGGTCTTTCTCAAGCCCTCTGATCTTGAACTCCTGATCTGTTGTTAGCGTTTCATACACACTCACAGACTCACGCAGTGAAGCGATCTTGCTCTTGTGCATGGATTGTATGCTGTCAGTGACAGACAGTGCTTGCTCGTAATTGGTGTTCAATTCCATGCACAGACGCAGTTGCTCTCTGTCATCGTCACACTTGACTAAGTCCTGCACCATCTTAGTCACGATGCGTTTGGGCAGTGCGATGATGGAGTCCTTACTTGTAGCGGTTTGTGAGGAAGCGGACAAGCTCGTCATTAGACATACGAGCAATGATAGAGTTCTTCTCATGGTTGATGCGTGTTAATTTGGTGATTTGTTTTTGTTTCAGTTCGATCTCTTTGACAAGCAGCGTCAGAGAATCCTGCATGGTATTGATGCGCTCGTCTTGATGATTGATCTCAGTGACGAGTTCGTTGATGCGTCCTGTGTCTTGAGTGATGCGCTCTTCGATCTTGACTCTTGCAGGACGGAAGAGTAAGATCACAACTGTCAGCGACAGTACAGCGATAGTGGTGTAGAGTAGTTTATGGTTCATGTTACTTGATTTGATTCCATTCTTGTATGAATTGTTCCCATGTCCGGGCGATGATATAGACTCCTCCTGTGCGTTCGATCTCTGCCTTGATCTTGAGTTGATCGGGTGACATCTTATCCTTGCCCCACTTAACTTCGATGGCTACTGCGATGCCGTAGATGCGATCATCGTACTCGACCTTCTTAGTTGCCATGATGTCAGCGATGCCCTTCCGAGTCCCTCCACTGCGATACTTGCCTGTGCGCTTGTCATAGATGCCTACATTGTTGATGCGATCGCAGTAATGTCCGGTGATGCGGATGAACGCCTCGATGGAACGTGTGAGTGAGTTCGCATCTCTCGCAGTGAATGGTAGCGGTAGGAACGCCTCGCTCCGTGCTGCGGAGTAAGGATAGCGAGATAGTTTCTCCTGCCACACTGCTTGTGTGAGTTCTTGGAGGGTCATGCTGGCTCAGAGAGTTGCTGTTCGATAGGAGTGATAGGAGTGATCTGCTCTTCGATCTTGATATTGCCATTGACGAACTCCAGCATCCCGGTGTAGAGCAGTTCACGCTTCTCGATGGGCAGTTCCATCATCAGTCTCATGAGGTCAGACCAGACACTTGCGTGATCGACAAGATCATCGAAGTTGTACAAGTCGGTTATGTGATTCATGAGCGACTTCGCACCTGCAAGATAGCGATTCAAAATCATCTTGGACTCCATGCGAAGATTATCCTTCAGAAAGTATGCCCACCCCTCAGCCTGCTGACTGAGGGTGATGAACATAAAGAGGGCAAACTGTTTTTGGGTTATTGGTTCTTTGGTTTCCATTAGCGTGTCAGGACGATGTAGTTATTAGATTGTACAAACTTAATGATCTCTTCCATTGGAAGTTGAGAGAGCCAATCGTTGAGGCTTGGAACTGCTGGAGTCTGCAATTGTAATTGTCTTTGCTTCTGCTCTTCTAACTTTCTTTGTTTCTGCTTTCTTTCTTTAGCTCTAAGATTGCCTTTTCGATACATTTCTCGCAAATAATTTTTACAGAGTTGATATATCTCATCAATTGTTTCTTTTGGATTCAATGATAATTTCATCGTCCAATCCGGATTCATCAATACATAACCTTCCTGCAATTTAATTACATTGATATTTTTTAAATAATATGCTAAGGTATTACTGACATTGTATTGTCTTGAGATATCTTTTAAATCAGCTAATTTAACTCTTTTGACAGCAATCAAATTGATAATGGATACAATTGCTTTTTTGTACGATTCTTCACTGTGTGGTGTTCTCATTGTTGTTGTTGTTTAAGGTTTAAATGTACATTGATAGGTTGTTGTTGATCTTCTTATAGGCGCATGAATAGTGATGATCTCACCTGTGGACTCGTCCACGACAGTCATTGAGACCTTCACTGTCCGCAGGAACTTCTCGATCTCCTTGCACTGCTCTGTGAGTATAGCAATCTGCTGCTTCAGCTCGTTGTAGTTTGAATGACCGCAGTTAGAGTAATCGTAGCTTACCCCTGCCTCCTTGAGTTGGAATGTCGCACCGTGCTTGGTGATGTCTTCACCCTTAGGGTACTTGTTGAGTTCGTTGAGGACGTACTCACGTAGTTTCTCCTTCGCCAGTTCCATAACATCTTGCAGGTACTTCATCTGCATGGCTACTGAGAGAGGGTCGATGTGACCCTCTTCGATCAGTTGCAGTAGACTCTTAGCGTGATCGACAATGATCGCCTTGCTGACATCGTGATTGCTCTGCATCACATGGTCAGTGATGTCGAGCGGGTGATTGCTGTATCCGTTATTGTTCATTGCTTATAAGTTCAAGTTGTTTGGATGTGATAGAATACTTTGACTTCACCTGCTCCAGTGTATAACCATCAGCCATAGCCTTCTTGATGGCAGGTATCTGCGAGTCCTTGAGAGGAGTCACGACAGTACCAGTGCTTGAAGCACCATCATCGTCTTCCTCTGCGTTTACAGCGAGAAGGGCAGAAATGCAGTACCTTTTTAAATAGGTCAGCCCTCCTCCTGCGTTCTGGAGGTTGTTCGTGTTGTTCCCGGTCATCGGGACGAAGCCCACTCTGGAGGCAATGAACTGACCGCTCTCATGCACCACCATCGTGATGACATCGCCACCAGCGAGGGATTGGATGAGGAACATTCCGCAGTCAGCGAGGACTGGTTTAATCACACGCATGATCTCGTCAAGCGTTGTGTAGGATCGGGTCCTGTTGCCCCCTACCGGGACTGTTCTGTCCTTGCTCACCCTGATCTCAGAGCGATGGAACTTGAGTAGTGCAGGAATGATCTTGTCCTGCTCGGCACTTGTCCAATAATGGTCAGTGTGCCAGATGTTGTTGTCTGTTGTTGTCATTGTTGTTGTTGTTATGAGATAAGTAAATCTTTCTTCATCTCGGCTGCGAGTTCATACAACTCAAGCGCAGCAGCGAGGTCAATCAAGCTCCAGCAATACTCGTCATCGGGACTCACATCGAACTCTGTCCTGATGATGTTTGCGAGTAACTCAAGGTGTATGGATGTCAAGAGTATAGAGGAGTGTCCCATTGGCAGTGATATAGATGGTTGTGTTTTGGTTGAGTTCAGTCCACCTAAGGTAGCGCATGAACGAGTTGGTGACGATGATGGTCATAGCTTGCCGTATTTCGGTTTGATGACGGTTCTAAGATACTCAATGCGCTCCTCCCTCAACTTGATGAGGTGCTTGGCATGGTCGATGACCATCTTCGCAGTGTCGGTCATTGCATCGCCTCTCAAAGCAGCTTGCACGGTGACAGTGCTGACACCGCACTCGGCTGCGATGATTGCGACATCACCGAATTTGAGTGAAGACTTGATTTGTTTAAGTTCGTGTTGTTTCATGTATCCAAATTTTATAATGATATTGATTCAAGTGTTGATCAGCAATCTCAGTCCAATTCCATTCCATGCCATCTCTATGGGTAGCTGGTAGTTCATTGCCTTTAGTCACGCAATAGTATGCGTTGTCTATCGCCCAGACTGGCTGAGAGGTTCTGCCAGTATGATAACGGTATTCTCTGCTCTCTGAGAGATCTAAGCCACAATGAGAGGCAAATGCTTGGTTCTTAGTCATAATTAACGATTCTTAAAATAATGTAGGATGCAGCGCCCCGTGTGGATTAATTGTTCATTTCTGATTCTATTGTGTTTGCGCCTCCATGCGAATAACAAGGAAGTGTTTTTTGCGCTGAAAAATATTCCTCTGATATGTTTTCACACTCTGCAAGCGTTTTGCACAACTTGCTGTTTCCGTTGATAGTAACGACAAATCCTCGTTTACAAGGTGAACCATTATTTGTTACAAACATCATGCCCGCGCCTAATTGTCTGGCGTTGTATTGTTTTACCGTTTCGATTGTTCTCATATCTGTTTTTGTTTCTTAGAATTATGCAGTTGGTCGGATACTGCGCCCCGTTGTGGGTTAATCGGCATATTCTACAATTTCTGAGGCTATGAAATCAATTGTTATCAATCTCCAAAAGTCTTTGCAGAAATAATAGCAAGTTACACGGCTGCCTATTATCTCTGCAACCTCTAACCACTGCCCATTCAAGTTTTTGTAGTTGGATTTGGTTTGGATTTTTGCTTTCATGAAATCTGTTTTTGTTGTTGTTTCTGAGGTCAAAAATATATTAATTTCCTTAGTTTTATAATTTCAAAAGTAAATAAACATAACATTTCCGCTAACTGCTTGACAATCAGCGACAAAATTTTACTTAAAATCTATAGAATTCTTGGCTGATCTGCTCAGATTCGCCCAAAAATAAGGTTTTCCCCATTCCGATCAAGCACCTGATACCCCTCCAATTGCAGGTCCTGACCATCATGCTCCACCACCCAGACCTTCACATCAGGCATCCGGGCAGACATCCATCTAAACAGATCAGCACTCCCACCCTCAACATCGATGCTCACCAGATCATAAGCATAACCATGCTCGTCAAGTATCTCGGAGATCGGTGTGGTCATCATCGTGCATTCGTGAAACGGTGTTGCCTTCAACCACTTCTCGTAGTTGCCTATGTTCATCGTAGCAGTTGCCTCTGTGTTGTCGAAGAATTTCACTTCCCTACTTTCCTCTACATCAACAAGTGCATGGATCAGCGTGACTGACTCCTGCGTGATGTTCTTCTTCAACAATTCATAAGTCATCGGACTGCCTTCGATCATCACACCACTCCAACCATCTAACACCAACGCATATGTGTTGCTTAATGCGATGCCATCGTATGCACCGATGTCAAGGAAGCGTCCGATCTTGCCTTGAAAATAATTACTGATGATCGTCTGTTCGTTGTTCTGCGAATACTTCATAAGCTATCCACGCACATAGTGGTATGGTTGGTAGGAGTAGTAATGTTGCTGCAATCAAAATCATTCTTGATCAGTAGTATTATTGTCACTAAGAGAATCAGAAGCATGATCTCCACTATGTATCTTCTTTTCATCAGCCGTGAAATTAGTGATAAATTTTCCAACCACACCACTACCGAGACAGATGATGGCGATATCCTTCTGTCCTTCCATGATGCCGTATGAACTCGCAAGAGTACCGACACCGAGCAGCGTGTCCCCGACTGCTCGCATCGTCTTCGTTGTCGGCTTCCAGTAGTTGCTCCACTTGATCATTGGAATGTCTGTGAGTTGATCTGAATACTATTGCCCTTCCAGAAAGGACTCTGACGCATATCCTTCCAGCTCCAATAGAAGGGCTTGACATTGCCCACCCACTTACTCGCATCTGTCGGGTCGAAGTATAACTCTTCGAAGTTCCAGATGACAGATGTGCCTAATGTCTTCAACTTACTTCCTCCTGTGAACCAAGGTATGTTCTTCACGTACAGATGAGGATATCCAAGCACAGACTCAGCATCGATCAGCACATTGTCGTATTGACTATACACATCCGATATAGTCATATATCCTGATGCAAGTTTCACTTTGATCCCTGCTACCGTTGACTTGCTCTCAATGTGGAATCCTTCGATCTTGCCATCCTTCACCACTGTCGCTCCCTTAGAGTCCCAGAAGACATGATGCTGCGGATCGCCACCCTCGCTGATGCTCTGACGGATGATGACACCAGATGCACCGATGACTGAGATGGCACTAAAGTTACCACCACGATTGAAGACACGCACCTGCTCGATGAGAGAATGATTGCTTTGAGCGTTGCTGAGTCCTGCACCTGCCCAGTCTCCGTTGTCAAGCACATAACTCTGTTCGCTGATGGAGTTGCTCAATGAGTTGCGGATCGTGGTCATCAGTCCGAACTTGATATGGATGCCGACTTTCGCATTGATCACATTGACTCCTTCAATACGAGAATTGTATGTCGCACCCAGATCAAGCAATGTGCCTGTCTGCGTTGCGCTCTTGCCCTGCAATGCACCATTCATCATTATCAATGCCCAACTTTGCATGACATTCAATGCTTCATTCTGATCAGCAGGTTTGCGTCCTATCAGATAGGTCAGACCATTGGCAGAGTTATCAAATATCGTGTTACCGCATAGATCGATGACCATACCCTTGAATCTGTTTGGCGATGTCTTAGGTAAGTTCAATGACTGCGTGAGTCCGATGTCCTGCACAACGTAAATCTTCGCAGCGTTAGCAGTGACTGCATTGCGTAGCTCGGTCTCGTTAGTGACATAATATGTCTTGCCTGTCGGTATGCTTCCACCTCCACTGCCAGCAGGACCCTGTGGTCCCGGAGGACCCTGTGGTCCTGTCTCACCTTGCATCCCTTGTGGACCTGTCAACCCGGTGTTGCCTAATGGACCTTGCGGACCAGTCGCACCAAACGGAAGCACTACCTTTATCCATCCTTGTGGGTCTTGCCACACGTATGATGTGTTATCATCCAAGATCATCAAATCACGATTCACTTGGAATCCATTGGGACGAGTTGAGGGCAGTGAGTTGTTAAACCACAGCCGTGCTTGTTCAAGATTGTATTGCATCGATGCGTTTAATTTGAAAGTGCATACCATCTGGAGTGGTGCGCCAGTCAGCACCGCAGTCCATGTAAGATCGGCTGACCTTGATGAACTCCTTGCTGAATGGCTTTAGTCCTCTCTCGATGGCTTGCTCTCTGGTTAGTTTAAATGGATTGTGAGTAGCGTTGAAGTCAATCGCCATACCGAAGGCATGGACGCTAAGTGTACTCTGACCTCGTTTGTTGCGGACATTCCAGCATCCATCGTAGGTCTTGATCTCTTTGATCAGATCACCGAAGGTGAGAGCAGTGAGCCAGACATCAACAACATCAATGAACTCTCTGTGCATGTAGATGATATTCGGCAGGAATGGATTCTTCTCCTTGATGAATCCCGGCACTCGGTAGTACCTCATGTTCTGCCTCTCCCACGCAGATGTATTGATGCGTGGATCGCCATACGCTTGTATGAGTTCGCTGCTACTGATTAAAGACATATCTCTCTACTCTTGTTAATCTGTCTTCGTGGTATTCGATTCGCTCACTCTGTTGGATCACCTTATCTCTGGTCAGCTTGAAGTCACGGTAGATATCCGCAACTAAGAAAGTGATGACAGGCAAGAACAAGATGGTTGACCATTGATGCAGGTGCGTGACTACTTGCTTCTGTTGTGGAGACATATATCAATTCAATGGTTTCTCGAATCTTACTCTTGATATTACAGGCACAGTTGCTGTTGCCCAGATATTAGGATAGGTAACAGTGTCGATCACATCAGCAGCAGTGGATGGTCCACCTTGCAGAGTGATGTTCTTCAAGTCCCATGATGATGTGCCTCCGGTTGTGTCGATCTGCTTGAGCTTCCATGACTGATTCGTGAGGCAGTCTCTGATCACTATGTGATTAGTTGCATTGACAGACTCTGACTCAAGTAGCACTACGTTAGCGGCTGATGATTGCCAGAAGACACGACGCACTTCACAAGTGAATGGATCACTACCCTTCATGCCAATGATGGCATTTGTGTACTTGTTGCCACCACCGATCTCTGCGTGGACACCGTTGATCAGAACATTCTTCGCCACCGTTGTTGAAGAGTTGTCTATGTAGATGCCATACGCACCATCAGTGCCTTCGACTGTACAGCGATAGAACTCTACGCTGTCGCAACCGATGATCCCTGCACCGATAGAGCTTGGGTCTGTGGTTCTGAATCGGCAGTTGACGAACATAGGTTGATTGCCAGCAGTAGAGTATCCTGCACCACTCCACCATCCCTTGTCGATCTTCACGCCATACTCAGCGCAGAAGTTAGTGTTGACATTTGTGAATAGAGAATTCAGCAGGAAGCCACCTTCGAATCCTGTAACATCAAGACCTTCGAACTCTACGTTTCTCATATCGAGCGATCGACACGCACCGAGCCTCATCCCTACCGATACACCTCCACCGGGACCTTGCACGATCTTACAGTTCGACCATGCCCATGTGTTGAATATAGCCTTGTCATCTGCTTCAGTCTGATCTGCTATCTCTGATGTGAATCCATAAGTCTGAGACCCACGACAGAAGAAAGTGCATCCTTGTCCATCGAAGACGAACTGATTGGGATAGCCTGATGATCCAGTCCCCTTGTATGCAGGAAGTATGATCTCATGTCCTGATAAAATGAAATCACCATACCCTGCATTGAGTTGCTTGATCTTGTTGCTTCCAAGTCCGAGTGTGAGAAACGCCTCCTGTATCACCGCAGTGTCGTAGTCAGTGGAGGAAGCAGTGATGCTCCCCCATGCAGATGCAGTCAGAGGGAACTGTGTCGCTGCTGATCCATCGGTGTAGCCGAGTGATGATAGCGTGCGTGGTGTGCCTGTCCCTACTGTGTTAGTACCATCTTCAAAGTCAGCGAAGCGCAGCGTGTTGCCACCTGTGACGGTGACATTGCTAACGAGTCCGCCGATGTCTCCGAGTGTTAGCGATCTGTCGATGTACTGACCACCGCTGAATCGTGCGACACGCACAAGGTCATTGCCCTGTGCGGTCACACCATCTGTAAGTTGAGATATCTTTTGTCCCATTGATTAAGTTTCAAGCAGTGAATAATCACCATCCTCTAAGAGTGCAGGTAGCCCATCTTCCAATAATTCTAAGTTAGGTTCTACACAAGTATTTTCAAACGATC
>Ga0315904_10011368_pt1 | contig 11364 bp, 9 predicted proteins | sample LakEriMetagenome_6_FD_203529 | JGI IMG/M metagenome (GOLD analysis project Ga0315904, IMG submission 203529) | Freshwater fungal communities from buoy surface, Lake Erie, Ohio, United States - Buoy 12 MA120 | ecosystem: Environmental > Aquatic > Freshwater > Lake | place: USA: Lake Erie, Ohio... | reverse complement strand
GGTGGCCGTTGTTGCCGCCGGCTCCGCGCCGCGGCCAGTCCCGGGCGGCCGCCAGCGCAGCGCGGCGTTGGGCACGCGCAGCGCGTCGTCCCTGCGGTCGGTGATCAGCCGCACTGTCGCGGTCATGCCGGGCATCAGGCGCTGGTCGCGGTTCTCGGCGCTGATGACGACCACGTAGGTGACCACGTTCTGGATCGTCTGGGCGCCGAGCCGCGTCATCAGCACCTCGCCGCGGAACTGCGCGGCGGGATGGGCGGGGACGGTGAACTGCGCCTCCTGGCCGGGGCGGACGCGTCCGACATCCGCCTCGTCGACGGCGACGTGGATCTCCACCTGCCGCAGGTCCTGCGCGATCGTGAACAGCACCGGCGCCTGCAGGCTCGCGGCCACGGTCTGTCCGACATCGACGTCGCGGCGGATCACGACGCCGTCGATCGGCGCCTTGATTTCGGCGCGGTCGAGATCGACTTCGACCTGACGCTGCAGCGCCTCGCGCTGCGCCAGCTGCGCCTCGGCGGCGGCGATCTGCGTCTGGGCGACGGCGAGCCCGGCGACGGCGCTGGCGCGGTTGGCGCGCGCGGCGTCGGCCTGGGCGCCGGTCGCGGCGCGCGTCGCCTGCGCCTGCAGCGCGGCGGCGTCGGCGCGTTCGACGTCCGCCATGGTCGCCGCCCCGCGCGTCGCCAGCTGGCGCTTGCGTTCGCGTTCGCGCTGGGCTTCCTCGAGCTGGCTCTGCGCGCGCGTCGTCTGCGCGTCGGCGGCGACGATCCCGGACTCTACCGCCGCGAACTCGGCGCGCAGCCGGTCGTGCTGGGCGCGCGCGGTGGCGAGGCCTGCGGCGGCCTGGGCGACCTCGGCCCGCGCTGCGGCCAGCCGCGCGCGCAACTGGTCGTCGTCGAGACGCGCGATCGTCTGGCCGCCGCGGACCTCGGTGTTGAAATCGGCAAGCAGCTCGCGCACCTGCCCGGAGAGCTGCGAGCCGACCAGCACCGTGGTCACCGGCTGGACCGTGCCAGTCGCCGAGACGCTCGCGACGATCGGGCCGCGATCGGCCCGGGCGACGCGATAGGGCGGCGGCGGACCGTCGGCGTCGAACCACGACCACGCGGCGCCGCCCGCGCCGAGCGCCAGCGGCACCGCGAAGATCAACACCCAGCCGCTGCCGCGCCGCGCCATGGTTCCGCCAGTCCTGCCGCCAGTCCGGCCAGGATCCTGCGCGGCGGCCTATCGGCTTGTCCAATCCCGATGCGTTACACTCCGTCACAGCGGCGGCGCGCCCTTGCGCTCCCGCGCCGACCGGGGAGGGACGAGATGAGCTTCGTGTTCGACGGGACGCGGGTGGTGGTGGCGGGCGGCAGCCGCGGCATCGGGCGCGCGATCGCCCTCGGTTTCGCGGCGGCGGGCGCAGACGTCTCGATCTGCGCGCGCGGCGAGGCGGCGCTCGCGGCGACGCGCGCCGACCTCGCGGCGCACGGACGCAAGGCGCATGCCGCGACCTGCGACCTCGCGGACGGGCCCGCGGTCGCAGGCTATGTCGCCGCCGCGCAGGCGGCGCTGGGCGGCATCGACGTCCTGGTCAACAACGCCTCGGGCTTCGGTCTGGGCGACGACGAGGCCGGCTGGGCTGCCGGCCTCGCCGTCGACGTGATGGCGATGGTGCGCGCCTCGCATGCCGCGATACCGGCGCTGTCGCGCCGGCCCGGCGCGTCGATCATCCACATCTCGTCGATCTCCGGCCTCAAGCCGTCCACCCGCACGCCGGCCTATGCGGCGGTGAAGGCGACGATGATCCACTACACCCAGAGCCAGGCGGCGATGCTGGCGCCCAAGGGCATCCGGGTGAACTGCATCGCGCCGGGGTCGATCGAGTTTCCCGGCGGCACCTGGGAGAAGCGCCGGCTGGCCGGCGATCCGCTCTACGACCGCGTGCTGGCGTCGGTTCCCTTCGGCCGCCTGGGCACGCCGGACGAGGTCGCGGACGTCGCCCTGTTCCTTGCCTCGCGCCATGCGCGCTGGGTGACAGGTCAGACCATCGCGGTCGACGGCGGGCAGGTCCTGGGCGCGTGACCCTCGCCCGCGGCATCGCCACGGTCGGCGGCTACACGCTCGTCAGCCGCGTCCTCGGGTTCCTGCGCGACGTTCTGGCGGCCGCTTATCTCGGCGCCGGGCCGGTCGCCGATGCCTTCTTCGTCGCCTTCAAGTTCCCGAATTTCTTCCGCCGCCTGTTCGCCGAGGGGGCGTTCAACGCCGCCTTCGTGCCGATCTTCGCCGGCATGGCAGCCAGCCAGGGCCGCGTCGCCGCGCGCATCTTCGCCGAGGACGCGCTGGCGGTCCTGCTGGCGGCGCTGCTCGCGCTCACGCTGCTCGCCGAAGCGACGATGCCGTGGTTCGTGGCGCTCGCCGCGCCGGGCTTCCGCGACGAGCCGGAGAAGCTGGCGCTGGCGATCGAGTTCACCCGCATCACCTTTCCTTATCTGCTGTTCATCAGCCTGGTGAGCCTGCAGGGCGGCGTGCTGAACAGCCTCGACCGCTTCGGCGCCGTCGCCGCGACCCCGATCGTGCTCAATCTCTGTCTCATCGGCGGCATGATCTTCCTGTCGGCACCGCTCGGCTCGCCGGGGCTGGCGCTGAGCTGGGCGGTGGCGATCGCCGGGGTCGCGCAGTTCCTGTGGCTGGCGGCCGCGTGCCGGGGCGAGGGGATGGCGTTGCGCCTGCCCTGGCCGCGGCTGACCCCGGAGGTGCGCCGGCTGGGGCGGCTGATGCTGCCCGCGGCCCTGGGCAGCGGCGTGGTCCAGATCAACCTGCTGATCGACGTCATGATCGCCTCGCTGCTGCCGACCGGCGCGGTCAGCTATCTCTATTACGCGGATCGCATCTACGAGCTGCCGCTGGCCGTGATCGGCATCGCCATCGGCACGGCGCTGCTGCCGCTGCTGGCGCGCCAGATCCGCCTGGGCGAGACGGCGGCGGCGGCGGCGACGCAGAACCGCGCGCTCGAGGCGGCGGTGGTGCTGACGCTGCCGGCCACCGCGGCGCTGCTGATTCTGGCCGAGCCGATCATCGTGACCCTGTTCGAGCGCGGGGCCTTCGACGCCGGCGTCTCGTCGGCCACCGCCGCAGCTTTGGTCGCCTACGCCGCGGGCCTGCCGGCCTATGTGCTGATCAAGGTGCTCGCCCCCGGCTTCTATGCGCGCGAGGACACGCGCACGCCGGTCCGCATAGCGGTCGTCTGCGTGCTGCTCAACACGGTCGCCGCGCTGGCCTTGATGAACGTGCTCGGCCATGTCGGCATCGCGCTCGCCACCGCCTTCTCCGCCTGGGTCAATTGCGCGCTGCTCGCGCGCGGGCTGATGGCGCGCGAAGCGTTTCGTCCGGACGCGCGGCTGCGGCGCGCCGCGGCGGGCGCGGCGGCGGCCAGTCTCGTCATGGCCGCGGCGCTGGTCGTCGCGATGCGCGCGGGGCTATGGCCGCCGACGCCGCCGGGCGGGGCCGCGCGCTGGCTGGCGCTCGCGGCTCTTGTGGCGCTCGGCGGCGCGGTCTATGCGCTCGCCGCTGCGGCTTTCGGCGCGCTGCGGCCGCGTACCCTCGCGGAGCTTCTTCGCCGACCGAGCGCTTAGGGCACGTTTCGCTTTGGTGGCTGGCGTCGCGCGCCGACGCGGCAGGTCTTTCGACGAAGCCGCGGCCATCCATGCCGGCCTCCTCGACCCGGTCGCCAACTCTGTTCACGCTTCGCGCCGCCAGGGAATCCTTCTCCGGTTCCGTGCGGCCGGAGAATGTCCTAGGGCGCCAGCCAGACCGCCACCGGCCCCGTCGGGTCGCTCCAGTCGAAGCGCGCGCGCCGATGGCCGCTGGCCGCCAGATGGAGCCAGTCGAGCCCGGCCAGCCGCGCGCGCAGGACCGCGAAATTGGCGAGGCCGGGGGCCGATTCCTCGGCGCCGGGCGCGCGCGTCTCGAGTTCGGGCGGCAGTCCCGATGTCGGCGCTGCGCTGACGCTGCCCGGCGTCAGGCCCAGATAGCAGCGTCTGCTGAACGGCGCGACGTCGCGCCAGACGGCCTGCGCCGTCGCGTCGCCGACATGCAGCGCGGCGATCGCCCGGAAGCGGAACTGCAGCCGCGCGCGCGGATCGTAGAAATGGATGGCCATGCGCGGATCGGCCGCGAGCGCGGCCAGCTTCGGCGATCGCCGGTCGGTGTGGAAGCTCAGCGTGCGCGTCGCCGCGTCGACGGCGCGCAGGACGACGGTGCGCGCCGCGGGAAAGCCGTCCTGGCCGATCGTCGCAAGCACAGCCAGGTGGCAGGCGCTGCGCCGGTCGCGCACGCCGCGCGCGAGCAGCGCGAAGCAGTGCCGCTCGATCTCGTCGAGCGCCTGCGGAATGGCGGGTTCGCCGCCCATGGGGGCGTCAGCAGCCACGCGCGAGCCGCGAGGAGAAGGTGATCTGGCCGCTGGCGCTGACGATCTGCAGGTCGAGTGCATCCGCGCCGCGCGGCGTGACCGACAGGCGATAGCTGTTGGAGGCGTTGGCGAAGACGAAGGCCTCGCCCTCGCGGCGCAATGCCCGGCGCGCGTTGGTCATAGAGATCCGTCTTTCGGGACCCGCGCCGAAGGCGACGAGCGTCTCGAGAGCATCGCCCTTGCGCGCCTCGATCGCGAGGCAGATTTCCTGGCCGTCGGCGGGGCCGGGCGGGGTCGCCGCGAGGCTTCCCGACCACGCGCCCAACAGCCTGTCGGCGGACGAGGCTTCCGGCATGCGATAGCCGGCGGGCAGCAGGAAGCTGGTCGGGCCCTCCGGGTGAGGGCAGCGTGTCTCGCGCGCCGCCGGCTCGACATCCGGATCGAGAAAGCGACGGATGCACGCGCCGTACCAGACGCGGAACTGGTTGAGCGCGGCGGCGCCATGGCCCGCCAGGGGCATGGTGTCGTCGAGGAACAGGAACTTGCCGCGCTGCGCCGTCAGCGCCGCGTGGATCGTTCGTGTCGGGTTGTTGAAGCCCTGGCATTCGTCGTTGGCGGCCATGACGACGACGGCGCGCTGGGCGCCCATGCGCCCGATCGCGTCGGCGAGCTGGCGCTGCACGTTATCGGCGATGCGCGAGAAGCTCGAGCCGCGCGCCGCCGCGGTGCCGCAGGCGTCGGAGCCATGGCCCGGTCCGGTCGCCAGCACGCCGAAGATCTTGTCCGTGCGCCCGGAAGCCTCGATCGAGATCGCGCCGCCATAGGACTGGCCGCCGGCGATGATGCGGCGATAGCCCTGGGCATGGGCTTTCTCGACGCGCTCGAGCAGGTCGGCCACGTGTTTGACGCCGGACGTGGACCAGCCGCTTTCGTGCAGGTTGTTGCGCTGGATCTTGACGACGTCCCAGCCGTCGCGCGCGAAGTCGCGGATGATTTCGGGCGGCGGGTTACCGTATTGCTCGAGTTTTCCCGAGACGCCATGGCTCCAGAACAGCACGCCCTTGGCCGCAGCCGGTCCCTTGTAGGGGTGGTCCTTGAAGGCCGGCACGTCCCAGTAGGTGGTCCAGGCGGAGGGCGGCGGATCGTAGGGCTGGGCATCGGCGCCGGCGCCGCATGCGAGGATCGCGGCGGCGGCGGCGGCGCCCAAGGCGTGGCGGCGGATGCGCATCGCGCGACCCCCTTCCGGCGCGGCCTCGGTCCGGCCGCGGTTGACCCGCCGGGCCGGGCTCGGCCATAACGCGGCGGCCGCGCGCAAGGCGGACGACCGGACGGGGGCTTCGATCATGAACCGTATCTTCTCTGGCATCCAGCCCACGGGCAATCTCCACCTCGGCAACTATCTGGGCGCCATCCGCAATTGGGTGAAGCTGCAGCGCGACTATACCTGCATATTCTGCATCGTCGACCTGCACGCCGTCACGGTGCCGCAGGAACCGGCGGCGCTGCGCAACGCGACGCGCGAGGTGACCGCCGCCTACATCGCCTCGGGCATCGACCCCGAAGCGTGCATCATCTTCAACCAGTCGACCGTGCCCGGCCATTCCGAACTGGCCTGGCTCTTCAGCTGCATCACGCCGCTGGGATGGCTCAACCGGATGACCCAGTTCAAGGAGAAGGCCGGCAAGCAGCGCGACAACGCCGGCCTCGGCCTCTACGCCTATCCGGTGCTGATGGCCGCCGACATCCTGCTCTACAAGGGCACGCATGTGCCGGTCGGCGAGGATCAGAAGCAGCATCTGGAACTGGCGCGCGACATCGCGGGCGCTTTCAACCGGCGCTACGGCGTCGAGTATTTTCCCCTGCCGGAGCCGCAGATCTTCGGGGCCGCGACGCGGGTGATGAGCCTGCGCGACGGGACGAAGAAGATGAGCAAGTCGGACGTCTCCGAATTCAGCCGCCTCAACCTGACCGACGACGCCGACGCGATCGCCGACAAGATCCGCAAGGCGAAGACCGATCCGCATCCCTTGCCGGACTCGATCGCCGGGCTGGAAGGGCGACCCGAGGCGGAAAACCTGCTCGGCATCTACGCGGCGCTGACCGACAAGACGCTCGAGGCCGTCGTCGCGGAATTCGCGGGCGCCCAGTTCTCGACCTTCAAGGGTGCGCTCGCCGACATCGCGGTCGCCGTGCTTGGCCCGATCGGCGCCGAGATGAAACGCCTGGTCGCCGATCCAGCCTATGTCGACGGCGTGCTGCGCCGCGGCGCCGACAAGGCCAACGCGATCGCCGCGACCCATCTGCGCGAGATCCAGGACCTCGTCGGCTTCCTGCGGCCCTGAGGCCGCGGCGCGACGTCCGGCGCCGCGCATGAAGAGCGAGAGCGACCTCTACGCGCCGGTGAAGGCCTTCCTGGAGGCGCAGGGCTACGCGGTCAAGGGCGAGGTGCGGGGCTGCGACGCGGTGGGCGTGCGCGGCGACGAACCGCCCGTGGTCGTCGAACTCAAGCGCGGCTTCGGCCTCGGCCTCGTCCTGCAGGGCATCGACCGGCTGACGCTGACGGACCGCGTCTATCTCGCTGTCGGGGCGTGGCCGCGCCGGCTGGCCGAGGTACGGCGCCTGTGCCTGCGCCTGGGCCTGGGCCTGCTGGTTGTCGTCCGGGGCCGGGTCGAGGTCGTCGCCGATCCGGTTCCCTACGTGCCACGGCGCGACCGCAGGTCGACCGCCCTGCTGCTGGGCGAGCATGCGCGCCGTCGCGGCGATCCCAGCACGGGCGGCACCACGCGCCGTCCGGTGATGACGGCCTATCGCCAGGAGGCTCTGCGCTGCGCGACGCTGCTCGAGGCGAACGGACCGATGACGCTGGCCGCGCTGCGCGCCGCCGGCGACGTGCCCGCGGCGGCGAAGATCCTGCAGCGCGACGTCTATGGATGGTTCGAGCGCCGAGCCCGCGGCGTCTACGCGCTGTCGGAGGGCGGTCGCGCCGGTCTGGACCGCTTCGGCCGCATGGGCTGACGTCTGGAGGGTGCGGCGCGGCTCATGTATCGTCGTTCGGACACGACGGTCGGGAGGAAACGGGCCATGCTGCGCGACTTCACGGATTCCACCGCCATCGCCGGCGACGGGCCGGCGCTGGCGGCGCGTCTCGAGCGCGACGGCTACCTGTTCATCCGCGGCCTGCTGCCGCGCGCGGCGGTCGCCGAGGTGCGCGCGCAGTTCCTGGATCTTGCCGCGCGCGGCGGTTGGCTCGCCGCGGGCCACCCGGTCGAGGCGGCGATCGCCGAACCGTCGCGCGCCTGCAAGGATCCCGAGCCGCGCTATCTCGACGTCTTCAAGCCGATGTGGATGCTCGAGTCGCTGCACCGGCTCAAGCATCACCCGGCGATCGTCGGCGTCTTCGAGCGCATCTTCGGCGAGGCCGTGCTCGTCCATCCGCTGCTGGTCGCGCGCAACATCTTTCCGCAGCGCGCCGATTTCGACTTCACCACCGGGTCGCACCAGGACCGCATTCATATCGGCGGCGGCACCAGCTATGCCTGCTGGACGCCGCTGGGCGACTGTCCGCGCGCGAAGGGCAGCCTGATCATGGCCGAGGGATCGCATCGTCGCGGCGTGCTCGACATCCGCCTGGCTGCGGGAGCAGGCGGGCTCGAACTGGTCGACGACTTCGCGGGTAGCTGGGTCGGCTCCGACTTCGCGATGGGCGATTGCGTGATTTTCGTCGACACGATCGCGCACAAGGCTCTGCCCAACCGCAGCGCCGAACTGCGCCAGAGCTTCGACGCGCGCTATCAGCGCCTGTCCGATCCGATCGCCGACGTGAGCATCGGCACCTATGGCGGGATGTGCGACTGGGACGAGGTCTATGCCGGCTGGAAGGCGGACGACCTGAAACACTACTGGGTCCGCCAGGGCGCGCGCATCGTGCCCTTCGATCGCCAGTACTACGATCGTCGCGACCAGATCGCGTTCGACCTCGCCGAGCGCGGCGATCGCCTCGCGCGCGACACGCTGCTGCGCATCGTCCAGCGCGACCCCGACGCCGGCAAGCGCGCGCGCGCGGAGCGGTTGCTGGAAGCGCTCGACGCCGCAGCGGCATGATCGCGGCGCCGCGGCGGCCGCGCATCGGCAGCCTGGAGGCCGGGTCCGCGAACCGGATCTCCGACGTGCCGGGCGTGACGGTCGGCCATGCGACGCTGGCCGACGGACCCGTGCAGACCGGCGTGACCGCGATACGGTTCCACGGCGGAGACCATTTCCGCGACAAGCTGCCGGCCGCGAGCGCGGTATTCAACGGCTTCGGCAAGAGCATCGGGTTGATGCAGGTCGACGAACTGGGCCAGGTGGAGACGCCGGTCCTGCTGACCAATACGCTGTCCGTCGGCGTCGCGGCGACCGCGTTGGTGCGGCGCGCGATCGCCGAGAATCCCGAGATCGGCCGCCGCACCTCCACCGTCAACCCCGTCGTCTTCGAGTGCAACGACGGCTTCCTCAACGACATCCAGGCGCTGCGGCTGGGCGAGGCGGATGCGCTGGCCGCGCTCGACGGCTGCGCCGTGGATTTCGCGCGCGGCGCGGTCGGCGCCGGGCGGGGCATGAGCGCGTTCGGGCTCAAGGGCGGTATCGGCACTGCCTCGCGGCGCATCCGGCTGGACGGTGCCGATCTGACACTCGGCGCGCTGGTGCTCGCCAATTTCGGCCGTCTCGCCGACCTGACGATCGGCGCGGATCAGGCCGGCCGCCGTCTCGCGGCCGCGGACATGCATGCGGCTCCGCCCGAGCGCGGCTCGGTCATCGTCGTCCTGGCGACCGACGCGCCGCTCGGCGACCGCCAGCTGCGGCGCGTCGCGATGCGCGCGGTCGTCGGGCTGGTGCGCACGGGCTCGTATCTCGGTCACGGCAGCGGCGACGTCGCGCTCGCGGTATCGACCGCCGAGCCGATCGCGCATGGCGAGCGCCGCGACGTGGTCACCCGGCGGATGCTGAACGAGACGCGCATCGACGTGGTCTTCCGCGCTGCGGCCGAGGCCACCGAGGACGCGGTGCTCGACGCGCTGTACAGCGCCGAGGACGTCGTGGGCCGCGACGGCAACCGCCGCGCGGCGCTGGCCTGAGGAAATCCAGAAAGGACGCAAGCCATGGACCTGCAACTCGCCGGACGCACGGCCCTGGTCACCGGCGCCAGCGCCGGGATCGGACGGCGGATCGCCGCACTGCTCGCCGAGGAGGGCTGCCGCGTCGCGGTCGTGGCGCGCCGCGGCGCGCTGCTGGACACGCTCGCCGACGAGATCGCCGCCGCGGGGCGCGAGCGTCCGCTGACGATCGTGCAGGACCTGACCGCAGCCGGCGCGCCGCAGGCGATCCATGACGCGGTGCGCGCCCAGTTCGGCCATCTCGACATCCTGGTGAACAACGCCGGCGGCTCGCGACCGTTGGAGGGGCTGGGCAGCGACGCGCAATGGGCCGAGGCGATGGCGCTCAACTTCGACGCCGCGCGGCGGCTCACCCATGTCTTCGTCGACGCCATGCGCACGCGGGGCTTCGGGCGCATCGTCAACGTCACCGGCACCGACGAGCCGCTGATCCTCAACGCCGCGATGCCGCCCAACGGCGCCATGCATATCTGGGCCAAGGCGCTGTCGCGGGTGGTCGCGCGCGACGGTGTCACCGTCAACTCGATCCCGCCCGGCCGCATCCATTCCGAGCAGATCGACACCCGCATCCTGCCGACGCGCGAGGCGCAGGAGCGCTGGGCCGCGGCGCATTGTCCGGCCGGCTATGTCGGCGAGCCCGAGGACCTCGCCGTGCTGGTGGCTTTCCTGTGCTCGCCGCGCGCGCGCTACATCACCGGTCAGGTCATCCATGTCGATGGCGGCGTGCGCCTGGTGGCGCATTGAGCGGCGGTCTCGCGACGCGGGGAAGACGCGGGGCATGATGGCGACAGCGGACGCGGAACCCGAGATCGCCGTCGTCGGCGGCGGGCTGGTCGGCATGGCGACCGCCTGGGGGCTGGCGCGCGCGGGCGCGCGCGTCGCGGTGCTCGATGAGGGCGACGTCGCGCATCGCGCCAGCCGCGGGAATTTCGCGCTTGTCTGGGTGCAGTCCAAGGGGCTGGGCATGCCGCGCTACGCGGCCTGGACGCGCCGGTCGTCGGATCTCTGGGCAGGTTTCGCCGACGAACTGCAGCGGACGACCGGGATCGACACGCGTTTCGAGCGGCCCGGCGGCTTCACGCTGGCGCTCGACGATGACGAGCTGGCGCGCCGTGCGGCGCTGCTGCGCCGGCTGCACAACCAGCCGGAGATGACGGTGGCGCTCGACCACGAGGTCGTCGATCGGCGGCGGCTGGAGGCGATGCTGCCGGGGGTCGGACCCGAGGTCGCCGGCGGGATCTATTGTCCGCTCGACGGCCATGCCAATTCGCTCAAGCTGCTGCGCGCGCTGCATCTGGGCGCGCAGCGCCTGGGCGCCGGCTATCGCGCCGATGCCGGCGTCGCGGCGATCGAGCCGCTGGCCGGCGGCGGCTTCCGCATCCTCCATGCCGGCGGCGAGTTGCGCGCGGCGCGCGTCGTGCTCGCCGCCGGTCTTGGCAATGCGCGGCTGGCGCCGATGGTCGGGCTGGAGGCGCGGGTGCGTCCGCAGCGCGGCCAGATCCTGGTCACCGAGCGCCTGCAGCCATTCCTGCGCCATCCCGTGGTCACCATCCGCCAGACCGACGAGGGCTCGGTAATGCTCGGCGATTCGCAGGAAGAGGCGGGATTCGACGACGGCGTCGATACCGGCGTGCTCGCCACCATTGCCGCGCGCGCGACGCGCATGTTCCCGCAGCTCGGGCGCGCCAATGTCATGCGCAGCTGGGCCGCGCTGCGGGTCATGACCCCGGACGGGTTTCCGGTCTATGCCCAGTCCGCGCGCCACCCCGGCGCTTTCGTCGTTACCTGCCACAGCGGCGTAACGCTGGCCGCCGTGCACGG
>Ga0315904_10011365_pt1 | contig 11364 bp, 12 predicted proteins | sample LakEriMetagenome_6_FD_203529 | JGI IMG/M metagenome (GOLD analysis project Ga0315904, IMG submission 203529) | Freshwater fungal communities from buoy surface, Lake Erie, Ohio, United States - Buoy 12 MA120 | ecosystem: Environmental > Aquatic > Freshwater > Lake | place: USA: Lake Erie, Ohio... | reverse complement strand
GTTGCCCAGCGGCAAACGGTCACCCAGCCACAAACGGTTGCCCAGCCGCGTAGCCCCGAGCAGCCCCAGGCTCGGCTCGTCGCGGCGCGACTGGTCGGCCGGGCCTCGCCCAGTTGCGTCTCGCCCGGTTGGTTCGCTCGCGGGGAACCTGTCCGCGGGGAAGTCGTCCGCGGGGAAGTCGTCCGCGGGGCTTGAGCAGAGGCGATTGGGGATGGGCTCGGAGGTTGGCGGTGCATTGGAGTCGGTGGGGCGTGAGTCGAGAAACGCTCCTTGATTCTAGGGAATTTCTGCTGCGAACACGAACCTTTTGTTGCCGCCCCTTTTTTTCAAACCGCAGGTCTGCGATTCTAAGCACTCAAGGGAGTCGCGCAGGCTTGAGCAGGCCGTTGTACTGGCTGGAGCGGCACCCCAAAAAGGCTCGTTACAGCTCGCTTTTCCGCTGCGAAAGAAGTTTCGCAAACCATGGCACCACACATTCTGGACCTCAAAAAAAGCGACGATGCCCGCGATGCGATTCACTACGCGGTCGAGGCCCTGGCGGCTGGCAAGGTGGTCGCTTTGCCTACGGAGACCGTCTACGGAATAGCAGCCAATGGTCTGAATGAGGCGGCTGTGCGCAAGCTGGCGGCGTTGCGGCGACCGGAGGAGCAGTTTCATTTGCCCTTTGCCGTGAAAAGCGGCGATGATGCGCTCGATTTCGCCCCGGATATGTCGCTCCTGGCCCGGCGTTTGGCTCGCCGCTGCTGGCCAGGGCCACTGACTCTGGTTCTGCCCGGTCCCCATCCGGACAGCGTCGTCCGGCGGCTTTCTCGCTCGGTTCAGGAGTTAACCACCGCGGGTGGGGCAATTGGTCTCAGGGTCCCCTTTCACCCCGTTACGCAGCAAGTTCTCAGACTCTCCGCCGGTCCGACGGTGATGACTTCCGCCAAACTGGACGCCGTGCGGTCGGCGACCACGGCCGCCGAAGTCCTGGCAGCCGCCGGAAATTCGGTCGATTTGATCCTCGATGACGGGCCTTGCCGGTTTTCTCAACCCTCGACAGTGGTAAAAATTGAGGGAGACAAGCTTCAAATCCTGCGGAGCGGTGTCCTGGATGAACAGACACTGAAAACAATGAGCGGCCTCAACATTCTGCTGGTCTGTACCGGCAACACCTGTCGCAGTCCGATGGCCGAAGGTTTGCTGAAAAAGCGAATCGCCGATGCCTGTGGTTGCGACCCGAAGCAACTGGACCAAACGGGAATCTCCATCAACTCCGCCGGAGTGGCCGCCATGCCCGGAGCCCGGGCCAGTTCGCAGGCGGTCGAGACGATGCGCGGCTATGAAGTGGATCTCGGGAGTCACTCCAGCCAACCGGTGACCGAGCGTCTCGTACAGAATGCGGATTTAATCCTGACCATGACCGAAGGGCATCGGCAGGCCTTGCTCGCCCAATTTCCCGCCGCAGTGAATCGCACTTATACCGTCGCTCGCGGGTCCGGTGACATCAGCGATCCGATCGGGCTCCCGGTCGAGTTTTACCAGCGCTGCGCCGAGCAGATCGACGAGCACCTGAAGTGGTGGCTGGGGAACCATCCGCTGCTCAAAACCCCGAATCCGGAACGACAAGCGGGCGGGTAACCTGGTCGATTTTGAGACGTGGCGGCTCCGACTCGGCGACCGCCTCTAATGGCCGAAGCCATGAGGCTGAAGCCATGAGGCCGAAGCAATGAGGCTGAAGTAGTGAATCGGAGTTCTCGCGTCGCTGGTTTGGTGCGGTCAACACTTGTTTTCAATCGACTTTTCAATCGACAGGCGAGGCAAGCATGAAAGTCGGAATTGGCAGTGACCATCGTGGGATTCAACAACGGTCTTGGGCGGGCGCAGCCATTCGCAGTTGCGGCGCTGAGCCGCTCGATTTCGGCACGCACTCCACTGACAGCGTCGACTACCCGGATATTGCGGTTGAGGTTGCCAAGTCGGTCGCCAGCGGAACGTGTCGGTTTGGCGTGCTGATTTGCGGAACGGGGATCGGCGTCTCGATCGCCGCCAACAAGGTGCCCGGTGTCCGCGCAGCCGTTTGCCACGACTTGCACACTGCCGAGATGAGCCGTCGGCACAACGACGCCAATGTGCTGTGCCTGCCCGGCGACGCCCTCAACCAGCAACAACTCGAAACAATTGTCAAGCTTTGGCTGGAAACCGGTTTTGAGGGAGGTCGGCACGCGCGGCGAGTGGAAAAGCTGCGCGAGCTCGATGCGAAGTCCGGCTGCTGCTCCTGATGAGCAGACGATAAATTCCTCGGCAAATTCCTCGGCGCAGAGCGAGTCCAAAGGTGCGGCCGAAACGGAACGAATCAGCTTTACAGAATGCTGATCAGATAAATTGCGCAGTAAACAAGGGCGAAGGCGATCGCGAGCCCGGCGAGGAGGTAGTTCAGCTCTTTTGGTCCCCTCCGGCTCCTTGAAGTGAAAACGATTCCGAGAGAGCCGAGCAAAAGCGGAACAATTGGAAGATAAGCGCAGCAGATGCAAAACGGAGAGGCAATGCCGACCACGGGCAGCAAACTGAGGACAAATCCAATTTTCCAGTTTCTGTCAAATTTTGATTGGTTCGCCGCCACCTGATCTTCATCGATCACAAAAGTATCAGCAGCCGGTTTTGGGGTGTCCGGTGCACGGCGTGAATTGGTCGGTGTCGGGCGTACCGCCTCCCAATCACCCTCTCCCTCACTGGGAGTTGCTTTCAGCGGTCGAATTCGAGGCCGTTCACGATTGCGCTCGTCTGGCGGAGCACTTTGAGTCGACCGAGCTTCCGTCACCGGACGAAACTCGTCCCCGGGTTCGTTTTGCGAGCCACCGGAAACGGGACTTCCAAAGACGGAAATCAGCCCGCAGACCGGGCAGCGAACTTGCTTGCCACGTTGCTCGGAACTGACCTCCAGCAGGATTCGGCAGTTAGGGCAGGCGAATTTTTCGCTCATGTTCCGGATGGTTCGCTACGGTGCCGCAATTCGAAGACCTCTATTTTTATCCGAATTGTCTGCGGGTTTGTTCAGAGGGCTGGCAAGCCCGGCGGGCAGGGGCAGATTCATGTTTCGAGCTGAATGATCCGAATTTGAGGGAATCCACAGCGGCTTTGCTTGGGGGCAGGCCTCAATCCGGTTGAAGCCAAAGGCTGAAAACGGTACACTTTGCCCTTGGAAACCGCTGTGTTTCCCCGGACTCGCCGCAGTTGGCCAGTCGGAATTTCATCGTTTTTTGCCAAGTCCTCGATTGCCTTTGCGTCGGCCTGTTGTGCCTCGGCTCTGGGAAAAACAGAGTTTTGGCAGGATTGACGTTCGAAAGGGCATGTCATCACCGGTTTGACCACGCGCTGAAAATCTCGGCTTTCGGGAAGACACTCTCGTTTTTCGGGAATCCCTGAGACGTGAAGGCTCGTGGTTTGATTGGCTGACTGGAAATGGCGGAAGGGTAGTTCGATTCATGTCTGAGAATATTGTTCAAGAACTCGTCGATGCCGGCGTGCATTTTGGCCACCGAGCCAGCCGCTGGAACCCGAAAATGCGCCCGTACATTTACGGTCGCAAGAATCAAATTCACGTCATCGACATCCGCGAAACCGTTCGCGGATTGCTCCGAGCCAAAAAGTTTGTTTCGAATGTGGCCGGCGACGGTAGCCTGGTCCTCTTCGTCGGTACCAAGCGACAGGCTGGGCCGATCGTCCAGCGGGAAGCGGAACGCTGTGGCATGCCCTTCGTCTCCGAACGTTGGTTGGGTGGGTGCTTGACCAACTTCCGGACCATTCGCAACCGGATGAGCCGTTTGGAGGAACTGGAGCGGATCCGCAGCACCGAAGAGATCAATTCCTACTCCAAGAAGATGCAGTCTTCGCTGGCCCGCGAGTATCGCAAAATGTACCGGAACCTGAACGGAATCCGGACGATGAACCGCTTGCCCCAGTGCATCGTGCTGGTTGACCCGAACAAGGAACACAACGCGGTGAACGAAGCCCGCGCCATGGGGGTGACCACCGTTGCTCTGATCGACACCAATTGCGATCCCGACCGGATTGACTTGCCGATTCCCGGCAACGACGACGGTATTCGCTCGATCGAGCTGGTGATGTCGCACCTCGCGGATGCCGTGCTGGCCGGCTCGAAGAATCGCGTCGCCAAGAATGAAGGCGCCGACACGAAGGCCGCAGCCGCTCAGGCCGTTCCGGACAAGGGTGGCGACGAGTAGTCGCGGACAATGGGACGTCGTGAATAACCGGCCGACTGCGGTAGGCCGGTTGTCTCGCGCGTCGTTGAGCTCAACGGGTCATGGCGGTGGCTCGTGATCGTGCCGCTTGACGGTGAACACCTTTCACTGTGAACGCTTTTTACGGTGAACGGTCTGACTTTCGGCGGCAATTTTGGCACTCGCTGACCCCAAATGGTGAGTCGCCTGGAGCGCAATCGGAAGATGGTCGGGAAACCACGATACGGTTGGCACTGCCTCGCTCGCTTCAAATTGACTCGCTCGCTTCCCTTTGAGCGGTTGCAATTTGGGGAGATGACGAGCCCGGCAGGTCTCTCTCCTTTTGCCAACTCGGCGAGGTGAGACTGTTTCGACCGACCTGTTCATGTGAATTCCGGCTCGTGGCCCTGAGCTGCGTGCAGGCGTTCGCCGGTCCCTTCGGCGGTGGTTCCTTAGGCGGTGGTCCCTTCGGCGGTGGTCCCTTCGGCGGTGTCGTCACTGGGCTATCGGCTCCGGTTTGGACACTCCGGTTTGGAAGACGGGAGTGGCCATTTGGAATTGTCCAATCCGGATGAGCACCGAGTGGAATTGCTGTTTGTGGCTGGCAAGGGCCAAAGGCGTGGTTTCAATCCACCGAGCCGGCTGGTCACGGTAAGCGTCCAGGCAGGGCGGGAACGGCTTTGCTGCCAGAGCAGGGCACTTCTCCCGCCGGACGACAATGATCGCGACAATCTTTAAAATCAAATACATTTAAAATCAAACTTGGAATTTGGCGGAGGTTCTGAAGATGGCTGAGATTTCTGCGGCAGACGTGAAAAAATTGCGGGAGCGGACCGGATTGCCCCTGATGGATTGCAAGTCGGCCCTGACCGAGACCAACGGCGACATGGAGTTGGCCATCGAGGCCCTCCGCAAAAAGGGCAACCAACTGCTGAACAAGCGGTCGGATCGGGAAACGGCCTTTGGCCGGTTCGGCATTTTCAGCTCCGTTGGCAATTCCGCCGGGGCAATTGTCGAACTGAAATGCGAAAGTGCTCCCGTTGCCGGGCACGAAGAGTTTATTCAACTGGCGAACGACTTGGCTGAAGCCCTCGCCAAGAACCCGGCCATCGCAAATGCGGAGCAACTGTTGGATTCGCCTTCGCCGAGCAAGAAGGGGGTCACCCTGCGGGAGCAGAAGGACGAGTTGTTTAACCGGATTCGCGAGGTCTTCAATGTCGGCCGCATCCAGCGAATTGACGGTGGAACGGGTGGTTACAGCCACAACTCGGGAACGGTCGCCGGTGTGCTGATTGGTGTCGAGGGTGGTTCGGACGATGTCGCCAAGGACGTCTGCATGCACATCGCCGCGATGCGGCCACGCTCTTTGACCAAGGAAGAACTCGACCCCACTTTGATCGCAAAGGAACGGGAAATTCTGCGCGAGGCAGCCCTCAAGGAAGGCAAGCCGGAAAGCATCGTCGACAAGATGGTCGATGGCCGACTCCGCAATTTCTTTGCGGAATCGGTTTTGCTCGAGCAGCCTTTCGTCAAGGACGACAAGCAATCCGTCGGCCAGTATGCCAAAAGCAAAGGGATGAACATCAAGCGTTACGTCCACTGGGTGCTTGGCGAAGCATCCTAAGCCCCACCAGAAATTCTGGCTCCGGATTCAAAACCCGGAGCTTTTTTTCTGTCTGGACCCGACCCTGACGCGCCCACTTCACCGACCGAGCATCTCACCAATCAAGACTGGGAGTCGACATGTCTGAGCAGCTAAAGTACCAGCGGATCATTCTCAAGCTTTCGGGCGAAAGCCTGTCGCACGCCGGTGAGCGGGGGATCAGCATGGAGCAAGTGGTCAAGGTCTCGGAGCAGATTTCCCAGGCGCAGAAGATCGGCTGCCAAATCGCGATTGTGATCGGCGGCGGCAACATTCTGCGGGGGAGCCAATTCAGTTCCCGCAGCGCGGTTGTCAACGAAGCGACCGCGCATTACATGGGAATGCTCGCCACGGTTATCAACGGTCTCGGCCTGCAGGACGGTTTGGAATCACTGGGACTGACGACGAGGTTGATGAGTGCTATCCGAATGGATGGCGTGTGTGAGCCCTACATTCGCCGACGGGCCAAGCGGCATCTGGAAAAAGGACGGGTGATCATTTTGGCGGCGGGGACCGGGAGGCCATTTGTCACGACCGATACTGCCGCCGCTTTGGCGGGACTCGAATTGGAAGCGGACATCCTGATGAAGGCGACCAAGGTGGATGGCGTCTACAGTCAGGACCCCGAAAAGAACCCGCACGCAGTGCTTTACCCCGAGCTTGACTACGAAACGGTGATTGAAAAAAACCTGCGGGTCATGGACTCCACGGCGATCACCCACTGCCGGGAACATGGATTGCCAATCATGGTTTTCAACTTCCAGAAAGAGGGGAACATCCAGCGGGCAATCACCGGGGAAAAAATCGGTACAATTATCTCCAGCCGAATTGCCGTTTAAGCAATCCACGCCCGGCAAGTGACGGGCGCCCACGCGGGCCTAGTCCGGCAGTCCTCACAGAAGCGACGCCGCTGCCGGCCAGCGACAGGACCCTGGAACGCTTCGTTTTCGACGGTCGGCGTCAGTTTGCAAATTCAAGCCTTCATCACTCGATTTACGGGAACAGGTTTAGTCATGGCGGTTGATGAAATTTTGATGGATTCCGAAGAACGAATGGACAAGGCCATCGAGATTCTGAAGAAGAACCTCAGTGGCATTCGCACCGGTCGAGCCAATCCCGGGCTGGTCGACTCGCTGCGCGTCGAGGTGTACGGGTCGCCCACTCCGATTAAACAGATCGCTTCTGTCGGCGCGCCGGAGCCTCAGCAGATTGTGATTCGTCCGTACGACCCCAGCGTGATCAAGGACATTGAAAAGGCGATCATCGCCAGCGACCTGGGGTTCAACCCGCAAAGCGATGGCCGCGTCGTGCGAATCAACGTGCCGCCCCTCTCGACCGACGTGCGCAAGAAAATGGTCGCCCGGATCAAGGAACTGGCCGAAGAGGCGCGGGTCTCGATTCGCAACATTCGACGCGATGGCAACAAGGCGATCGAACAGGCGGAAAAAGATAAAGTGATCGGCGAGGATGAACGCGACTCCGCCAAGGAAGAGGTCCAGGAGCTGACCAAGAAGTACGAAGATCAGGTCAACGACTTGGCGAAAAATCGCGAAGCCGAAGTGATGGACGGCTAATTGAGATTCCCCGCCCAACCGCCCGCCCTCGAGTCGCAGCGAATTCCTGCTCTCGCTGATGGCAGGAAGATTGGCTGGCTCTGACTCGCGTTGTCGTTCCAGGAGAGTTCGCTTTATGCTCGGTTCCGAAGAGTACATCGAGCAGGCTTATCTCTTTCGGGCGCTGGCCGAGAGAATTCGCGCCTCGGAGCCGGTTCAGGAGACGCTGCGGCAACTCAAGCAGGAGATTCTGGCCACGACCAAGTTGCCGCTGGCGATTGATTTTCTGCTGGCTGAACTGAATCACGCGGGGTCGATGGCCACCGCCATGGAGCGAATGGCTCACTATTTTGCTCCCTTTCAGACCTTTCTCGTCACCGCCGCCGAAGCAGAGCGGGGGCGGTTTGATATGCCCCGGGCGATGGAAATCCTGCAGGCCGAAGCCGAGTACCGAAGCACCCAACCGGGCCCGGTCGGGCTGTTCTTCTATCAATTTGAGGCCCTTTGCCGCAATCGGCTGGCCTACGATCACGGCTTGGCGGCAATGGCCAAGGACCCGGTTTACGACGAGCGCTGGAAGCGTTGGCTGCTCGCCGTCCGCCACCAATTGGGGTTAATCGATATTGCCGACCTGGTGTACGTCCACAGTGCGTACTACCTGATTCGCGAGCAACAGGCTGGGCGTTCGGACACGACCCCCCCAGACCCGCTGCTGTTTGGCGAGAAAGAAGGCCGGATCGCTCTGGCCAATCGCCGCAAGGAGCCGCTCTATTTTTTCTCGGCCCTCCAGCGACAACTGCGCTATCCGGCCGTGCCTCGCCCCAAGGTCCAGGAAGATCCCGTCGATCAGTATCGAAAGCTGGTTCGACAAGTGGAGCGGATGGAGACTCGCATCAAGTTGCTGGAGGATGAGCAACGGACGAAGGGCATTGACCTCTCGAAGTTCTTTGGTCAAGCAGTCGATCCGCCGCGGCTGGATGGCGAGTAATTGTGCGGCACTCGTTTGGTTCGACGCGGCCTCAGTGCTGGCCTACCGTCCTCGCGGCCTGAGTGCTGTCCTACCGTCCTCGCCAAAACAGAGATGCGAGGACGAGACTTTTGTTCGCCCTCTTTTGTACAACGAACTTCCAGTCTGTCGTGCAGAGTGAGTTGGGGAAACGTACCGATCGGTGAACCCGTCGTTACTGAATCTCTTTTCGCCTGGTCAGCCCAGCCCGATCGAGCAGCGATTGGCCAAACAAGTTGTCCAGTTGTTCGTCTTGCGGCGGCGTCCCGACGGCTCCCAGATCAGTCGGTTCGTAGTGCACCAGGTACTCGTGTTTGGCAATCGATAGTTTGACTTCCGGGTCGAGGCGGCGGCGAACGCCGACCATGATTCGTTTGCCGTTGAGTTTCAGCCCGTTCTTGCTCCGCAGGTCGCGGATGAACCAGTACCCCTCTTCAATTTCCATCAGGGCGTGATGCCCCGAGATGTTGGCGAAATTGAGAATGATGTCGCAGTCTTCCCGTCGACCGATGCGGAGCCGTTTTTTGAGCAGCGGAATGGGGTCGCCGCCGCCCACTGGCACGAGTTCGCCGTACATGTGAGGAACGCTCGAAAATTAGGGAAGAAGGGTTGGAAGTGGGACTCAGGCGAAAAGGCAGATGCTTGGCGGATGCAGGGTTACCGCAAGCGGCTCCGGAACCGCTTGCACCCAGAACCGCTTGCCCCGGGAACCGCTAATTCCGCGTTCGCGGGTTGAGCGGGGGGGCCTTGGGCTTTGGGTTGGCGTTTGCGACGCTATGATTAACTCTATTCCTCGATTTCCTTTGAGTCAATAAATCTGATGCTCCCCCCGCCCGAACGATTCGCCGAACCAGCCAGATATGACTGGCGTGCCGCGAACTTGCGTTATTACCAGTACGGCTTTCACCTGCGTCAGAAGTACGGGGCGAGGGTCCAGCGGGTCAGCGTCGATGCCGGTTTTACCTGTCCCAATGTGGACGGGACGGTCGCCTTGGGGGGGTGTACTTTCTGCGACAACCGCAGTTTCAGCCCAAGTCGGCGACTGCCTCGGCAGGATATTCGAGAACAGATTGACGAGGGAATCCGGCGTCTGAAACGCCGCTATGAGTGCGATCATTTTATTGCCTATTTCCAGCCAGCGACAAATACCTATGCCCCGGTGGAAAAATTGCGGGACCTGTATGCTCAGGCCTTGGCCCATCCTCAGGTAGTGGCGCTATCGATCGGGACGCGTCCCGATTGTGTCCCGGATGATGTCCTTGATTTGCTTGAGGAGGTCGCCGGGCGCACGGACCTGACGGTCGAATACGGCATGCAGACGATGCACGACCGGTCGCTGGACTGGATGAACCGGGGCCATCACCACGATGCGATGCTGGATGCGATGGAGCGGAGTCGCGGGCGGGGCTTCGAAATCTGTGCCCACATCATGCTCGGTCTCCCCGGCGAGACGCGTGAAGACATGCTGGAAACGGCCCGGGAGGTCGCGCGGCTCCGACTGGATGACGTCAAGATTCACAACCTCTATGCGGTCGAACACACGCCGCTCGCCGAACAGGTGCGGCGGGGTGAAGTCCAGCTGATGGGCCGCGATGAGTACCTCTCGACCCTCGTCGATTTTCTCGAGTTGCTTCCGCCGGAGATGATTGTCGAGCGAGTCAGTGGCGATGCGCCCGAGAGCTATTTCCTCGGTCCCAGCTGGTGTCTGGATAAGCCAGCCGTTTTACTGGCCCTGCAGGCTGAGTTAGAGCGACGCGACACGTGGCAAGGGCGGCTTTTTCAGGCTTAGGTCGAACTTTTGGCTGGTGTCGGCTGACAGGCTTCCGGACTTCTCCGGTTCAAGCGCTGAGCGGCAAGGTGATGAGGGGGGGACGCTCCAGCGAAACCCGCGGGCGGCTGTTTCAGCAACCGGGGAATTGGCAAGCCGGCTCCTTTTCCCGGAGCCTATTCGGCCCCAGCTGCGGTCGAATCCGGAGCTTTCCAAGCGTCTTCCGCGCGGCGCCGTCGGTGTGGCTCGAGCACGATCCCCGTGTAGGCAAACAGTTCAACTGTTTTCTTGACCTCTGACCAGTCTTCCCGGTTTTCCAGAACCTTGGGGTTAACGGCCGTGTCCAGGATTTGGTCCAGCAGTTTCTGAACTTGGCGGTTGTTTTGCACGAGTTCTCGAATGAGCTGTAGGCTGCGTGGGTAGGCCATGTTCGGGACCTTGATGCGGCGGAAGTGGGGGAAAGGAGCAGTTAACGAGCGGCTCGTTGACTGGCGGCTGTCGAATGGTTGTATGGTTGCCGCTTCCAGGCCTGAGCGGAGTCAAAGTCCACCGCTGGTCGGTGCAGCGACTGGTCTCACCCTCGGTTGTTTTCTTGGTCTCTGCGACCGTGAGCGAGGGCGTGCCCATGGTCAAAGGACCGGGGGATTGGATGTCAGTCATCAAAAGTCTAGGTCACAGGCGAAGCGAATAAAGTTTTGTAGGTGGGATTCCGAACCTAGTATTGTGTTGGATTTGCGGGATTTGCCGATTTGAATGCCGAGGCTGACGCCGGCGTTGAATGGCCGGGGTTGCGACCTCAAATCTCCCGCAGATTGCCCGGTTTTTGCGGTCCCCTTGACCGTCCGGGACGCGGGGGATAACTTCCTTGGGGTCCAAGTTAGTCGGGGGGATGGATAGCCTCCCCCCGCGAGACTGGTACTCTGGACAGCATCCAGCACCCCCGAGTCACTGGCTTGGATTGACTGGAGCCGGGGTTAGTACCGAGCCAAGTTTGATATGGCGTTGTGGCCGAGTGGCTAGGCAGCGGATTGCAAATCCGTCTACGGCGGTTCGAATCCGCCCGACGCCTCTGAACAAAAAAGGCCAAATTCGCGACTCAATCGCGGGTTTGGCCTTTTTTCGTTTTCGGGCTTGGTGCACCTTTGGTGCACCTTTTTAAAAATCAAACCGCTGTT
>Ga0315904_10011363_pt1 | contig 11366 bp, 12 predicted proteins | sample LakEriMetagenome_6_FD_203529 | JGI IMG/M metagenome (GOLD analysis project Ga0315904, IMG submission 203529) | Freshwater fungal communities from buoy surface, Lake Erie, Ohio, United States - Buoy 12 MA120 | ecosystem: Environmental > Aquatic > Freshwater > Lake | place: USA: Lake Erie, Ohio... | reverse complement strand
GTTTTACACTGGGTGCAGCAAGTGTGACCGGAAACTTAACAGTTTCTTCCGTTACCGATTTGGGTAACGTAGGCAACGTTAAGATTACTGGCGGTGTGGCAGACTATGTTCTAAGAACAGATGGTTCAGGTAACCTTTCATGGGTCGCACAAACTGGCGGTGGTGGAGGTGGTGCAGATCAATATGCTAGAGATACTGCTAATGCGGCTTTTATTCAGGCGAATTCTGCATATAATGCAGCCAATACTGCCGGTGGAGGAGGAATTTCTCTTGGTCAAGCTTTAATCACATCTTTAATTTTTAGATAAACAGGTAAAAAATGGCAAATCCTAATTTATACAATGCAACAACCATAACTGCCAATACACTGACAGCAGCTTTGACGATAACATCATCCACACAAATATTGGCGTGTTCTGCTAATCAAGTTAAAAAAATCAACACGATTATTGTTGCAAACATTAATGGTGTAAATGCAGCCTCTTGCAACGTTAGTTATTATGATGGCACGAATGATAGAGCGTTTGCCAGTCAAGTTTCTATTCCAGCAGGAGCTTCTGTTGTTCTAATTGATAGGAATAGTGGTTTCTATATTACAGAGGGACAAGAAATTAGGGGCGGAGCAAGTCTAAATAACTACTTGACTGCACTTGTAAGTTATGAGACTTTAAGTTGAGGATAAAAAATGCCTAGAATGAATGGTGGTTTAATAGGTCAATCAAATAGGCCTCAATTTTATCAATCCAGGGGCATCTGGACATTAACAGATGTTGAGTTATCAAGACGAATTGGCCAATGGCCACTAGCTATTGGTAATATTTTTGTTGCTATTGGTAATTCTGCGTCACCTCGTGTTTCCATATATCCATGGTCAAGTGGTGGTTTTGGTACTAAGTATGCTAATCCATCTACATTGCCTGCTGGTAGCGCAGATGGAATAGCTTTTAGTCCTAGTGGATCAAATGTTGGTCTTAGTGTTAACAGTACACCTTTTGTTTCCATATATCCATGGTCAAGTGGTGGTTTTGGTACTTTGTATGCTAATCCAGCAACATTGCCTACTGGTGGTGGTAACGGAATAGCTTTTAGTCCTAGTGGATCAGATGTTGGTATTGCACATACCACCACACCTTTTGTTTCCATATATCCATGGTCAAGTGGTGGTTTTGGTACTAAGTATGCTAATCCAGGAACACTGCCTCCTAATACCGGTATGTCAATAGATTTTAGTCCTAGTGGATCAGATGTTGGTATTGTTAATTTAACAACCTCTCCGTATGTACAAATATATCCATGGACTTCTGGTACAGGATTTGGTACTAAGTATAATAATCCAGCATCATTGCCTAATGGCGGTGCCCGGGGAATAGATTTTAGTCCTAGTGGATCAGATGTTGGTGTTTCATATGAAACTTCACCATTTGTTGCAATGTATCGATGGACTTCTGGTACAGGATTTGGTACTAGGTATGCTAATCTGTCAACTTTGTTACCTGGTATCCTCCCATACGGAATAGCTTTTAGTCCTAGTGGATCAGATGTTGCTGTTGCACATGATGCTAGCCCATATATCTCCATATGGAGATGGACTTCTGGTACAGGATTTGGTACTAAGTATGCTAATCCAGCAACATTGCCTGCTGGTAGCGGAGACGGAATAGCTTTTAGTCCTAGTGGATCAGATGTTGGTATTGCACATGCCACCACACCTTTTGTTTCCATATATCCATGGTCAAGTGGTGGTTATGGTACTAAGTATGCTAATCCAACAACATTGCCTACTAGTGTCGGTCAAGCAATAGCTTTTACTGCACTTGCTGCTTAATTTTTTTATAAAGGAAATCAAAATGAGTTTTTATACTATTACAGAACAAAAAAAATTGGAAGCAATCGCAGATGCGGTTGTTGGTCGTGAACAAGAAATTTTTAGTTATGATATAAACATCACTAACTACGAAGCAATGTTGGCAGCATTACCAGAAGGCGAATGGCCACATCTTCTCGTTCAATATCAGAGATCAACACTAGATCAGGTTCCAGATGAACTCGATCAAACAGTTTCGGATTATCAATACAGAGATAGAATCAAACTTCTATTGAAAACGGAAAGACTTGAAAGAAGTAAAGCTTTCAAAGTTTATGAAGCATTGTTGTCTCAGTTACCAGAAGATCAAAAAGAAGATTTGATTACTGCTGCTCATCAGAGATTGATTCTGGCACAAAATCAATAATTTTTTATACAAAATTTTGAAACCTCCATCATTGGAGGTTTCTTTTTAGGAAGACATAAATAACCCTATAGGGGGAAATAATGTCAGAACCAATTACAACCAGAACACAATTCAAGGAATATTGCCTAAGACGTTTGGGTTTTCCTGTAATTGAAATTAACATTGATGATGATCAAGTGGAAGACAGAATTGATGATGCACTACAATACTGGCAAGATTATCACTTTGATGGATTACAGAAAATATACTTCATCAAAAGAATTGATCAGACAGACATAAACAACAGATATCTGAATTTGGCTGAAGCCAGAGATTCTGCAAACAACCTTTCAGAAATAACTGGTGTAACCAGAATATTTCCAATGTATGACTCTCAGGCAACTATCACTATGTTTGACTTGAGATACCAGTTGCGTCTAAATGAATTGTATGACTTCACCTCTGCATCATACATCAACTATACAATGACAATGCAACACCTGCGTATGTTAGAACAACTTTTCACTGGTGAGGTTCCCATTCGTTACCAAAGACATATGCAGAAACTGTTTATTGATTGGGCTTGGGGATCTTCGCAAGTTCCTGTTGGTCAAGTTGTCATCATCGAGTGTTATGGTGTGATCAATCCTGATGCGTATGGTAGAGTCTGGAACGACCGTTGGTTGAAAGAGTATGCAACTGCACTCATCAAGAGAAGTTGGGGAAATAACCTGAAGAAGTTTGCCGGAGTTCAATTACCAGGCGGTGTCATATTGAATGGTGATAAGATTTATAACGAAGCCGTAGATGAAATTAAGTTGTTGGAAGCCGATATGGAAAAAAATTATGGCGGAATTTTAGACTGGTACATGAATTAAGATACAATTCAAGTACCCCCAAAAAGTCCTTTTTTATAAATACTTTTATGGAGGACAAATCTATGAAAGTATATTGTATAGAAAACAAACTGAGTGGTAAAAAATATATCGGCATAACCAAAGGCACCATAGAAAGAAGATTTAAGAGACATATTGAAATTGCTAAGTATAAAGAAAAAAAACAACACTTACATAAAGCAATGATAAAATATGGCATAGAAAATTTCACAGTTTATGAATTGGATTTTGCCAACTCCAAAGAAGAATTATTTGAAAAAGAAAAGAATTGGATAAAAAAACTCGACACGAAAAATAATGGTTATAATGAAACTGATGGTGGTGAAGGAACTTGGGGTTGGAAACCATCACCAGAAAAACAAAAAATATTAAATGAAAAACAAAAAGAATTGTGGAAAGAAAATTTAAAACTAAGAGAAGAACACTCCAAAAAAGCTAAAGAACGATGGAATAGTTTGTCTGATTTTGAAAAAGAAAAAAGAAAATTAAATTTTTTAGAAGTGCGAAAACTTACATCAGGTTCCAAAGGCAAAACATGGAAGTTATCTGAAGAAACTAAATTAAAAATGAGTTGTTCAAAAAAAGGTTGGGTAATGACGGATGAAACAAGAAAAAAATTAAGTGAGATTGCAAAGAATAGAAAACCAAGAAAACATTCACCAGAAACAATTCAGAAAATGAAAGAATCTGCTTTGAAAAGAACGCGAAAGATAGGTACCTAAAATCGCAACATCCGTTTATTTTAACAATTACAACTCGATTGCAGAGCAACGGGTTGTTGAAGATTTGATAGTTGAATCTATTAAGATAATGGGATTTGATTCCTACTACTGCCCAATCTTCAATCAAGAAGATAGAGATATACTGTATGGTGAAGATCCAATCAAGAAATTCAAGTCAGCATTTCCTGTTGAATTCTACCTTTCGAATGCTTTGGAATACATGGGCGACAAAGAGTTCTTTACCAAGTTTGGTTTAGAAATTCGAAACAATGCAAACGTCATCATTTCAAAGCGTTCTTTCTCTCAACGTGTACCACAAAACATATTTACAAGACCACGTGAGGGTGATTTGATTTATGTTCCGTTCTTAAATGGTACGGGTGAATTGTTTGAGATCAAATTTGTAAATCAAACAAAAGACTTCTTCACACTTGGTCGCAAGATTCCGTTCTTCTATGAACTGGAACTTGAGAAGTTCAAGTATTCACAAGAAGTTATCGATACTGGTATAGCAGATATTGATGATGTTGTTACCCAGTCCAGTTACACAATCGATCTCACGGTTCGTAACGGAAACGCAAACAACTATTCACAAAAAGAAATTGTATTCCAGTCAGACGACAGAACACTTGCAAACGCATCTACGACAGCAACTGTACAAAACTGGAATGCAACATCAAATGTTCTAAGTGTGACAAACGTCTATGGAGAATTCACAGACAATGTTACAATTATTGGTGCAACAAGTAATGCACAGTACATGTTAACATCTTATAATCCTTTGAAAGACAGTGTGCCAAACGAAAACTATGACAATATGTACATAGAAGACCAGGCAAACAACATTATTGATTTTACGGAAATTAATCCGTTCGGAAAAATTTAATGGCAGCAATTCAATACAATCGCATCATACGAAAAATTGTTGTTGGATTTGGCGACTTATTCAATAATATCACACTAGTGCGTTACGATTCAAATCAGGTTGAAAAGGAAAGATTCCTAATACCAATCGCATATGCTTCTAAAGAACGATATGTGATGCGTCTGGAAGATGATCCAAATCTGGACAAGAAAGTTCAGATGGCTTTGCCTAGACTGTCATTTGAAATGACTGGGCTTTCTTACGATAGTACCAGAAAACAAAATACAAACGTCAAGAATTTTGCTTCAGGTGCATCAGGTGCACTGTCACAATATAATCCAGTACCGTACAATTTTGACTTCAGTCTGTATTTGTATGTACGAAATATTGAAGATGCAACTCAGGTTATTGAACACATTGTACCTTATTTTACACCAGATTATACGGTGAAAATAAACATGATACCTGAAATGGGAATCGTGAAAGAAGTACCTGTAATTTTAAATTCTACAGACCACGAAATAGTTTATGAAGGTGATAGAGATCAAGCAACAAGAATGATCATCTGGACTTTAAGGTTCACTGTCAAAGGATTTATATTCGGTAAACAGACAGCAACAAATCTCATTACTCATTCTATTTCTTCAATCTACAACTTGAATTCTACGAATGATGTTATCTCTTTCACAATGAACCCAGCGACAGGAGATGGATATTACGGAATAGGAGATACTGTCTACCAAGGTTATTCTTTTGGTACAGCCACAGCCACGGCAAAAGTTGTACAGTGGGTACCTTCTCTAAATATTTTAAGGCTCACAGATATAAAAGGTGATTTCAATTCAACATCTCCAATTGTTTCTGTTCAAACAAATGCAAGTTACACATATACATCGTATTCACCAACCGATGGCAAGTACGTACAAGTGGACGTTTCACCTGCAACATTCGACTTGAATACATATACCATGGACAGCAATGCTGGCGACATTACAATGGATCTAGATTCGGATAGATATCCAACATCAATAAGGGAATATAATTAAAATGGCTCAAGAAGTAATAGACACAGGAACACTACCAAATGATGGTAAAGGCGATACTTTAAGAGTAGCCGGCCAAAAGATAAACAACAATTTCACACAGTTGTTTAATTCGGGAACTGTCTCCGATAATACCGCTAGACAACGTGCGAATGCAGCCTTTGATACAGCAAATACAAAAGTTACAAAAACTGGTGATATTGTTACTGGTTCTTTGATTTTTAGAACAGATGCAAATAATACATATTGCAATACAAGAATAGGAAATATTTTTGACGCAAACGTAATTGAACTTTTTGCTGATCAGGAATATGAATGGGCTCAATTAAATTGGGCAAACACAAATTTCGTATTCGTTGACTATGAAGGTGTTATTGCTGCTACCGCAAACACTTCTGTTGAATTGAAAAACAGTTTTGAACAAGTTGTAATTGTAGCAAACACTAATAGTTGGGCATTTCAAAGTAATGGTAGAATAACACTATTCGATAGTGCAACAGCCGAAAGATCAACTTTTGCTCCAGGTTTCAGAAACACTGTGTTGGTTACTGACACAACATTTAATGCATCAAATACAAACGATGTTATATTTGGTGATACCTTTACGGCTAACGCAAACGTAAACGTAAATCTATCAGCAAACGCAGATGTTGGTAAAACATTCACAATTAAAAATATTGGTGAGAGTGCTTTTTTCGTAAGAGTAAATGGTACAGAAAGAGCTTATCCCTACATAGAAGATCCTAGTACAGGAACATTTGTTAATACAGTTCTCTTGGAAAATGTTGCAGGAGACGGTGGTCAATGTCACACATGGGTTTTTCAAGGTGGAGTTTATAGATCTATAACTTAAAATGAATACATTTGATAAAAATATGGAAAAAATATTTGATGTTACTCCCGTTGAAGTAACGGAAAGTAAACCTTTGGTTCCAACAAAAAACAATTCTGATGAATTGGATCTGAAGCAAGACCTTACAGATGCATACGAACAATCGAAAAGTAATCTTCAAGATATAATCGATCAAGGCAAAGATGCAATGGATGAAATCTTACAGATCGCAAAAGCAGGTCAACATCCTAGAGCATTTGAAGTTTATGGTACGTTATTGAAAAACATGGTAGAAGCCAATGACCGTCTATTGAAAATGCAAAAAGAGATGCGCGAGATGGACGGAAAAAAGAAAGATAACGGTGATACAAAAATTGACAAGGCCATTTTTGTTGGTTCTACCGCAGAACTGTCAAAAATACTAAAGAATAATGGACAATAAAGATTCTTACCGCGACAATCCATTACTGAAACGTGCTGGTGTACAATTAGAATACACACAAGAACAAGTTGATGAGTATATAAAGTGCGCTAAAGATCCAATATATTTTGCAAAAAATTATGTGAAGATCGTTAACGTTGATGAAGGTATCATTAACTTCAGAATGTGGCCGTTTCAGGAAGAAATGTTGAATCTGTTCAAAGATAACAGATTCGTAATCACAAAATGCCCTCGACAGGTTGGTAAAACCACCACAACAGTTGCATATTTGTTACACGCAACACTATTTCAAGACTCACAAAACGTTGCAGTTCTTGCAAACAAAGGTTCTTTGGCTAGAGATATTCTCGCAAAGTATCAACTGGCATATGAAAACTTACCAATGTGGTTGCAACAAGGTGTCATCACATGGAACAAAGGTAACGTTGAACTAGAAAACGGTTCAAAGATTATTGCTGCGTCCACATCATCCAGTGCTATCCGAGGTGGTGCATTTAACATTGTATTCTTGGACGAATTCGCTTTCGTTCCGCAAAATATTGCGACAGAGTTCTTCAACTCCGTTTATCCCGTTATCTCATCTGGTAAAAAGACAAAGATCATTATTGTTTCCACACCAAACGGCATGAATCTGTTCTATAAGTTGTGGATGGATTCGATCAACAAGAAGAACGATTATGTTCCGTTTGAGATTCACTGGTCGAACGTACCGGGAAGAGATGAAAAGTGGAAAGAAGAAACTATTCGAAACACTTCTTTACGCCAGTTCCAGCAGGAGTTTGAAACGGAGTTCTTGGGTTCATCCAACACACTGATTTCTGGTTACAAACTTCAGCAGTTGGTTTACGTAGACCCAATTGCTGATCACGACATGTTGAAAATCTATGAACATCCGATCAAAGAAATCAACGGACATCCAAAAGACAACCTGTATGCAATCGTAGTCGATGTGTCAGAAGGTAAAAACTTGGACAGTTCTGCGTTCTCTGTAATTGATATATCACAGACACCATATAAACAGGTTGCAACCTATAAGAGTTCTTCAATTTCACCAATTCTGTTCCCAACAGTCATCTACAACGCAGCAAAGTACTACAATGATGCATATGTTCTGGTAGAAATCAACAACAATCCACAGGTTGCAGACTCACTACATGCAGATTTCGAATACGAAAACTTGTGGAAAGTATTCACAGGCAATAAGAAACCACAACAACTGTCTGCCGGTTTTGCAAGAGGTGTGCAGATGGGCATTAAAATGTCGCCGCAAGTCAAGGCAATTGGTTGTTCAAACCTGAAAACTTTGATTGAAGGTGACAAACTATTAATTAATGATTTCGATACCTACTCCGAATTAACAACTTTTGTTCAACAAAACAATTCATTTAAGGCGGAAGATGGTGCAAATGATGACTTAGTTATGGGTCTAGTTATTTTTGCATGGTTAACAACACAAAAGTACTTTAAAGAAATTGTAAACCATGATGTTAGAAAACAAATTCAGTTGGAGAGCATGAACCAGGTAGATGAAGAGACTTTACCTGCGCCAATTATTGAAGATGGTCTAGAACACGACTTTGAAATAATGGGTGGAGATATATGGGAAGTTGCAAATGGAGGAGAAACATACGCAAACTTCATTCGAAAGACATTGAACGGTTTATAAAAACAGTCTTTCATAAATAACCATTATGGTATTCAACTGCCAAAAGAACAAATATTAATTCAAGGAGAATAAAATGGCATTTCAAATCTCTCCAGGCGTAAATGTTTCGGAAGTAGACTTAACAACAGTAGTCCCTTCCGTACTTACAACCGCCGGTGCTTTTGTTGGAACTTTTGATTGGGGTCCAGCACAAGAAATTATACTGACTGACAGTGAAGTCACTTTACTGAAAACTTTTGGCCAACCAAGTTCAAACTCTGCTGTATCATTCTTTTCAGCAGCAAACTTTTTGGCATATGGAAATAACTTAAGAGTTGTTCGCGCTGTCGGTGCAAATTGCAAAAATGCAACCGTTACGGCAGGTGCAGCTATTAGAGTAAACAACGAAAATATATTCCAAGAAAGCTACTTAAGCGCAAATACAAATACTTATGGTTCTTTCATGGCCAGATTTCCTGGTGCTTTAGGTAATTCTCTAAATGTTTCTGTTTGTTCAAGCAGCACACAATTTTCTACATGGGAACACAAATCACTTTTCACATCAGCACCAGGCACCTCTGATTATACTGACGCTCTAGGTGGAACCGATGATGAAATGCACGTTGTTGTTGTTGACGAAGATGGTCTGTTCACTGGTGTCAAAGGCACCGTACTAGAAACATTCCAATTTGTTTCAAAAGCATCAGACGCAAAAATTAATGGTCAATCAAACTACTACAAACAAGTAATTTTTGATACATCCAACTATGTGTATTCAGTTGCACCAGTAGACTTTGCAAATACTGTGTCAACATGGGGTACAACAGCTGCAAATAAAACATATGCCACTCCAGTAAACACATATCAGTCTCTTGGCGGTGGTAATGATGAGTTGCCAGCCACAGGCGATCTACAGACTGGATGGGACCTGTTTGGTAACAAAGACACAGTTGATGTTTCTTTAGTTGTAACTGGTGATGCAAGTACAACGGTTCAACAATATGTAATCGATAATGTTGTTAACGCTCGTAAAGATTGCGTTGCATTCATTTCTCCAGCACAAGGAGATGTTGTTAATGAAACTGATGCAACTGCAACAACCAACATCACCACATGGTTATCTTCACTGTCACGCTCTTCATCATATGTTGTGGCAGACTCTGGTTGGAAGTATCAGTTTGACAAGTATAACAACGTGTATCGTTGGATACCACTGAACGGTGATATTGCCGGTCTATGTGTATACACCGACAACGTAACAGATCCTTGGTTCTCTCCAGCAGGTTTCAACCGTGGTGCTATCAAGAACGTTATCAAACTGGCATGGAACCCACCAAAGACATACCGTGACACACTGTATGCAGCAGGCGTAAACCCAGTTGTTTCTTTCCCTGGTCAAGGAACCATTCTGTTTGGTGACAAGACACTGTTGAACAAGCCTTCCGCATTTGATCGTATCAATGTCCGCAGACTGTTCATTGTTCTGGAAAAGGCAATCTCTGAAGCGTCCAGATTCTCACTGTTTGAATTGAACGATGAATTCACAAGATCACAATTCGTAACTTTGATTACTCCATTCCTACGTGACGTTCAAGGTCGCCGCGGTATCGTTGATTTCAAGGTTGTTTGCGATGCTACAAATAATACACCACAAGTTGTTGATAACAATCAGTTTGTTGGTGATATTTACATTAAGCCTGCTCGTTCAATTAACTACATTCAATTGAATTTTGTTGCTGTAGCTACAGGTGTTGAATTCAACACTATTGTTGGTGCAGCTTAATAAATAAACAATAACGGGAGAAAAAAATGGCATTTAATGTAGCAGAATTCAGATCAAACATGATTGGTGACGGCGCACGTGCCAATCTGTTTTCTGTAGATATGGTTCTACCAAGCTATGCACTAGCTGCACAGGCTGCAACAAACAAAATCAGATTCATGGCCAAGTCAGCACAGTTACCCGGTTCCACAATCGGAACAGTACCTATGTTCTACTTTGGTCGTGAAATGAAGTTTGCCGGCAACAGATCATTTGCAGATTGGACAATCACCATTGTTAACGATGAAGATTTCTTAATCAGAAACTCAATGGAAAGTTGGATGAATGCAATCAACAATCACAGATCAAACACAAGATCCGGTCTTGCACTGAGAAGTGGTGCAGGCCCAGCATCAACAGTTGGTGGTTACACAACCGACGCCAATGTTGTGCAGTACGGCAAAACAGGAAGTTCCATAAAGAATTATAACTTTGTTGGTATCTTCCCAATTGACATATCTGCAATCGACTTGGACTGGGGTTCAAACGATGCTATCGAAGAATTTACGGTAACATTTGCTTATCAGTATTGGGAAACCAATTCAACACCACCATCCGAAGGACAAATTGGATAATGGTGTTTTAACTTGAATTAAACGGAAGGGCCTTTTGGCTCTTCCATTTATGTTTTATTGATTTTATTATTAAATTTAAAGAAATATGGCCGATACAAATAAATTTTCACTTTTCGGATTTACAATCTCGCGTGATAAAAAAGAGCAAGAGGACTTTGCTCAGCAATCGTTTGCGCCTCCGGCCGCGGATGATGGCGCATTAACTATTTCTTCAGCTGCATATTATGGTACATATGTTGACCTAGACGGTACTGCAAAAAATGAAGTAGAATTAATTTCTAGATACCGTGAAATGGCAATGCAACCAGAAATTG
>Ga0315904_10011360_pt1 | contig 11369 bp, 11 predicted proteins | sample LakEriMetagenome_6_FD_203529 | JGI IMG/M metagenome (GOLD analysis project Ga0315904, IMG submission 203529) | Freshwater fungal communities from buoy surface, Lake Erie, Ohio, United States - Buoy 12 MA120 | ecosystem: Environmental > Aquatic > Freshwater > Lake | place: USA: Lake Erie, Ohio... | reverse complement strand
CCAAGCTCCTCCTCGGCCTCGCGCAGGGCAGCGGTGACGGCATCCTCGCCCGGTTCGATCTTGCCGCCCGGAAAGGCGACCTGCCCGGGATGATCGCGCATCCCCCGGGGGCGCTGGGTGAGGATCACCTGCGGATCATGCGGGACATCGGTGACTGCGATCAGCACCGCAGCCGGCGTGGCGCGGCCATCGGCGGCGAAAGGGGCATCGGAGAGAAGATCAGGGATGTCGCGCGCGTGCCCTTCGGCAAACAGGCGCTCGAGCGGCTCGTAGATGCTGGGGCGGGCGGAAAGCGTCATGGCAGGAGCGCGAACTCTGCGCCCTGACTGGCGATGCGCCAGCCCTTGTCTTGCGCCCCTTCGGCCAGCGCGATGTCAGCGAGCTGCGCCCAGGTCGAGCGGTTCAACCGCGCCTCGCAGCCGCGCCGCACCTGGAGATAGAGCGCCGGGTTCTCCGCATCGCCGGCAACGCGCAAGGTGTGCTCGGGACCGGCAATCACGAAGTCGTCGGTGTTCAATCGGAACGCCAGCGCGTCACCCGCGCGCGCGCAATCGACCGCGATGAAGGCCGCATCATCGACCTCGATCGACAGCTTCTCGAACGGGGTGACAAGCCAGTGCTGCCCCGCCGCGTCACGGGTGAGCAGGCCCGCAAAGGCGCGCACCATCGCCTCGCGCCGGATCTCTCCGCCCTCGTGATACCAGGTGCCGTCGGCCGCTATCCGCATGAAGCTGTCGCCGACCTTCTGCGGCGCCCAGCCTTCGACCGGCGGCAGCTTGCGCGCCGCGACGAGGTCGGCGATTTCGGCCAGCGTCAGTTCGGCAAGGTAAGGCGGCGGTTCGTAAGGCATTGCTGCTGCGGGATGGCAGATGCGGCGGCGAACGGGAAGGGGTTAGCTTTGCCCCGTCCCCGTCCACGGCCCCAGCATGCCCTCGGCGGGCATTGCCGCGAGGCCGGTGCCGCGCGCCAGCAGGCGGTGCTGTTCATAGGGACCGGGGCAGCGCCAGCCGCCGGTCATCGCCGCCGAGAAACCCCAGCGCCCATAGTAATCGGCATCCCCGATCAGCACCTGCGGGAGGGCCAGGCCGCCGCCCGCCGCCAGCCGGTTGTCCTCGGCGATCATCGCGCTCATCAGCCCGATGCCGAAGCCTTCGCCCTGCCGCTCGGGCACCACGGCGACAGGCCCCACCATCACCAGCGGGACCGGCCCCTGCTTGGTCTGCAAAGCGATCGGCCAGCACTGGATCGTGCCGACCAGCAGATCATTCTCGTCGAGCGCGGCGAGGCTGAGGCCGGGGAGCCAGGGCATGCCTGCGCGGATGCGATAGGCGGTGCGCGCATGGCGGTCCGACCCAAAGGCGCGGTCCAGCACCTCCTCGATCATGGCGGGATCGACCGCCTCGAGCGGGATCAGGGTCGCGGTCTGCGCCGTGCGGGGAGCAGCGGACATCAGCGTGCGGTGAGCTTCAGCAGCCGGCCGCCCTTGCCGTCCTCGGCCACCCAGATCGCGCCGTCCGGACCCTGGGCAAGGCTGCGCAGACGCTTTGCGAAGTCGTAGCGGGTGACTTCGCGCGCGCTTTCGCCATCGAACGCGACCTCGACCAGCGCCTGGCTGCCGAGGCCCGCGATCAGCGCGCGGTCCTTCCAGCCTTTGAACATGCTGCCCGAATAGAACAGCAGGTCGCCCGGCGCGATCACCGGGTTCCAGATGGCGGCGGGCTGGGCGAAACCATCGTCGGCGGTGTGATCGGGGATCGGATCGCCGTTGTAGTGTTCGCCGTTCGATCGCAGCGGCCAGCCGTAATTGGCGCCGGGCTTGACGAGATTGAGCTCGTCCCCGCCGGCCGGGCCATGCTCGACTTCCCACAGGCGGCCCTTGGCGTCCCAGTCCATCCCGAGAATGTTGCGGTGGCCTAGCGACCAGATTTCCGCCGTCACGCCGCCCTTTTCGGCCATCGGATTGCCTGCAGCGGGCGTGCCGTCGAGATTGAGGCGTACGATCTTGCCGAGCGTGGTGGCGATATCCTGCGCCGGCTGCATCTTCTGGCGCTCGCCGCTGGCGATGTAGAGATATTTGCCATCGGGCGAGACGGCGATGCGGTGCGAATAGTGACCGCGGCCCGTCACCTTGGGGGTCTGGCGCCAGATCACACTGAGGCCTTCGATGGTGCAAGCGGTGGCCGAAGCACAGACCAGCGTGCCCTTGCCGAGAGCTGCGCCGCGGGTGTCGTTCTCGCCCATTTCGGCCCAGCTCAGATAGATCGTGCGTCCGCTCAGCTTGTCGGAGGCTTCGGCCGGCAGGAAGGCGATGTCGCCAAGCCCGCCCTGACCGCCATAGGCAACTGCGGGAACGCCGCTCACGGTGCCGGCGGTGCCGGTGGCGGTGTCGATGAACTTCACCGCACCCGCCTTTTCCGTGACGAACAGCACGCTCGTGCCGGGGGCAAAGGCGATCGCCCAGGGCTCCTCGAAAGTGGCCACTTCGCTGGTGGTGAAGGGCGCGGCTTCGGCGGTTACGGCAGGCGCGCTTTCCCCGGTTTCGGCATTGGCACAGCTTGCCAGCATGAGCGCGGACACGGAAAGAGCAGCGAGCAGGCGGGACGAGGGGATCATGCTGGGGGTCACTCCGGGTTTCACAGGTAAGGGCGAGGCGGTGGTCATCGGGGTCGACGAGGCCGGCCGCGGGCCGCTCGCCGGGCCGGTGGTGGCTGCGGCGGTTGTGCTTGGGCGCGCGATACCTGCGGGGCTCGACGATTCCAAGCGCCTTTCGGCAAAGCGCCGTGCGGTGCTCGATCTGGCGATCCGCGAGTGCTGCTGTTGGGCGGTGGCGGTGGTCGAGGCCGAGGAGATCGACCGCGTGAACATCTTCCAGGCCACCATGCTCGGCATGACCCGCGCGGTCGCCAGCCTGACGGCCGCGCTCGGCGCGCCGGATTGTCATGTGCTGATTGACGGCAACATGACGCCAGCGGGCCGCTGCCACGACTGGCACTGGCGGGCCCGCGCGATCGTTGGCGGGGACGGGATCGAGCCCGCCATTTCGGCCGCTTCGATCATCGCCAAGGAATGGCGCGACCGGCTGATGCTGGAGGCCGCACTGGCGCATCCGCACTACGGCTGGGAGCGCAACAAGGGCTATGGTACTGCCGAGCACATGGAGGCGCTGCGCCGTCACGGCCCGAGCCCGCTGCACCGCCGCAGCTTTGCCCCCGTGGCGCAGCTCAGCCTGATCTGATCGGAAAAATCATACAGCTTCGCGGGGCAGGTGAGTCCTTCGCGCCACACCGCTGCATATCGAGTCCGTGGGAGAGGGGCGGACTCAACATCTTGTGTCGGTCTCGCTTCGTTCCGCCATCATGCTGCGGACTTTACCGCTTATTAACCATAATCGGCGAAAAATTAGGCGCTTGACGCGGACTCCTCAAAGACTCATGCCTGTGGATAAGTTTCAAGCATGAGAGGCGAGGTCAGTCCGGTGGGCGTGATAGAGCAGGTTAAGTCGCGGCAGAAAAGCGTTGTAAGAACGCGAGAAATTGTGCGTGCGCCGGAATTGCCGCTGGGCCGCATCCTGCCCGGGGACTGCATCGAGGCGATGCGTTCGCTGCCCTCGGCCAGCGTCGACCTGGTCTTCGCCGATCCGCCCTACAATCTCCAGCTCGGCGGCGATCTCAATCGCCCCGATGGCAGCCATGTCGATGCTGTGACCGATCACTGGGACCAGTTCGACAGCATGGCCGTCTATGACAAGTTCACCCGCGAATGGCTGACCGAGGCGCGCCGCGTGCTCAAGCCCGATGGCGCCTTGTGGGTGATCGGCAGCTACCACAACATCTTCCGCGTCGGCAGCATCCTGCAGGATTTCGGCTTCTGGATCCTCAACGACATCGTCTGGCGCAAGACCAACCCGATGCCCAATTTCAAGGGCACCCGCTTCACCAATGCGCATGAGACCCTGATCTGGGCGAGCATGGGCGAGAAGGCGCGCTACCACTTCAATTACCGCGCGATGAAGACCCTCAATGACGAACTGCAGATGCGTTCGGACTGGGTCATGCCGATCTGTTCGGGGGCTGAGCGGCTCAAGGAAGACGGCAAGAAAGCGCATCCCACGCAGAAGCCCGAGGCGCTGCTCTACCGGGTGCTGCTGGCGACGACCGAGAAGGGCGACGTTGTGCTCGATCCCTTCTTCGGCACCGGCACCACCGGCGCGGTGGCCAAGCGTCTTGGCCGCGAATGGATCGGCTGCGAGCGCGAGGACTTCTACCGCGGCGTTGCCGAAAAGCGGATCGCCAAGGAGCTTCCGCTTGATGAGAGCGCTCTCACGACCATGCAGAGCCCCCGCTCCGCGCCCAAGGTGGCCTTCGGTGCGGTGGTCGAGGCCGGGCTGATCCCGCCGGGCAGCAAGGTGTTCGACAAGAAGCGCCGCTGGATCGCCACGGTGCGCGCCGACGGCTCGCTGGAATGGCAGGGCAAGACCGGCTCGATCCACGGGCTCGGCAAGGACCTGCAGGGCGCGCCGAGTTGCAACGGCTGGTCGTTCTGGCATTATGAAACGGGCGGAGACGTCCAGCCGATCGACGCCGCACGCCAGCTCTATCTGCTCGCCAGCGAGGACTGACCGCACACCCGCCCATGACCGACGCCGTCTATCTCTATCCGATATCCTTCGTCACCGGCCCGCAGGAGGTCGACGGCGATGCTGTTCGGCTCGGGGGGACGATGGCCTATGCCAGCGAATTCGTGCTGGTGATGCGGTTTGACGGGGTGCTGGTGGAGCGGATCATCACCACGCCTTCGGGGATGGACGAGGCGATCGGGCTGCTGCCCGACGTGCTGGCGCGCGATGCGGCGCAGCAATTCGCCAATTACCGCAAGGTTCACTCGCCCTTGCAACTCGGCAATCGCACCATCCGGCTCGATCAGCCGCAGGTGATGGGCATCCTCAACGTGACGCCCGACAGCTTTTCCGACGGCGGCATCAATGACGATCCGCAGATCGGGCGCGAGCGCGCGGCGGCGATGCTCGAGGCGGGCGCGGCGATCATTGATATCGGCGGGGAAAGCACCCGTCCGGGGGCGGTGGCGACCTTCGAGGACGAGGAAATCCGCCGCGTGGTTCCGGCGGTCGAATATTGCGCCGCGATGGGCGCTGCGATCAGCGTCGACACCCGCCGCGCGGGTGTGATGCAGGCCGCGCTGGCGGCGGGCGCGCACATGATCAACGACGTCTCGGCGATGCGCTATGATCCGCGCACGACCGAGCTGATTGCCGCCGCGGGCTGTCCGGTGGTGCTGATGCATGCGCCGGGTGCCGGCGAGGATCTGCACGCGGGCGCGCAGTACAAGGATGTGGCGAGCGAGGTCTATGACTTCCTCAAGGCTGCGCGCGCCCGGGCGATTGCCGCGGGGATTGCCGAGGAGCGCATCCTGCTCGATCCGGGCATCGGCTTCGGCAAGTCGCTTGGCGAAAATCTCTCGCTGATCAACGCCTTGCCGATGTTCCACGGGCTTGGCAGCCCGCTGCTGCTGGGGGCGAGCCGCAAGCGCATGATCGGCGCCCTGTCGAACGAGGAGGCCGCCGATGCGCGGCTCGCCGGTTCGATCGCGCTGGCGGTCAAGGGTATGGATGCGGGCGTCCATCTGGTGCGGGCGCATGATGTTCCCGAGACGGTGCAGGCGCGCAATGTCTGGCGGGGCCTGCGCGATGCGGCGCTGACGACCTTCAATCAGGTCGCGCCGGTCTGAACCCTTCCCACAGGGTCGCTTGTCTGTCACTCAGCGCGGCCAGAATATCACCTCACCCCCACTGATTCAGGGAGCCCGCTGATGCGCCTGTCGCTGTTTGCCGCCACCGCTCTTGCCGCCGCCAGCCCGCTGCTGGCCCAGCCTGCCGCGCCGCAGAGCGATGTGCCGGAGAGCGTGAATCTCACGCCCGATCAGCTGCTTGCGCCCTATTATGCCGAGCTGCGCAAAAAGGTCGCGATGCCGGTTGCCGGGCCCAATCCTGCGCTCAGCCCCGCCACGCCTCTTACCCGCATCGCCTTTGGCAGCTGCAACCACCAGAACGCCTCGCAGCACATGTGGGCGCAGATCGCAGCGGCCAATCCGCAGCTGTTCCTGATGATCGGCGACAATGTCTATGGCGATACCGGCTGGGACGCGGATGCGGGGCTGGAGAGCCTGCGCCGCTCCTATGCGCTTCAGGCTTCGCACCCCGAATTCAAGGGCTTCCGTGCCAAATTCCCGATGATGGCGACCTGGGACGATCATGATTTCGGCCTCAATGACGCAGGCGGCAACTTCCCGATGCGGCGCTGGGCGGAGGAGCTGTTCGAGACCTTCTGGGGTTCCTCCGAAGGGGTGCGCGGGCGGGACGGGGTGTACGAGAGCACCATCACCGGCCCGGAGGGCAAGCGGGTGCAGGTGATCCTGCTCGACACCCGCTTCTTCCGCTCCGATCTCAAGAAGGCCCCGTGGTCGAAGGACCGCCCGCCGCTCGGCGGCTATGTACCTGATGAATCGCCGGAAAAGACCGTGCTGGGGGCCGACCAATGGGCCTGGCTCAAGGCCGAACTGGCCAAGCCGGCGGACCTCAGGATCGTGGTCTCCTCCACCCAGGTCATCACCCAGGCCCACCAGTTCGAGGGCTGGACCAACTTCCCGGCCGAGCGCGCCAGGCTGCTCGAAACGCTCAGCCAGCGCGAGGCCAGCGGGCTGGTGATGCTCTCGGGCGATCGCCACGCGGCGGGCGTCTACAAGACTGATTTCAAAGGTGAAACAATGTGGGAGCTGACCAGCTCCTCGCTCAATCTCGCCTTCGGTAACGACACCGAACGCGCCACCCAGCGCGAGCCTGATCCCGCCCGCGTCACGCCTTTCTTCCCGGTCGAGAATTACGGCCTGGTCGATATCGACTGGAAGGCGAAGACCCTCACCATGACGCTCAAGGGCAATACCAGCGAGACCCTCGCGAGCCAGACTTTCGCGTGGTGAATTGTTTCACGTGAAACACGAAAAACATGCCGTTTTTCAATGTTTCACGTGAAACATTTTTGGCCCTGTTGGAATAGAGCGAAAAACCCTCAAAGTATCAGAGGGTAAAGCCGCCGTCCGAAACCATGACGTGGCCCGTAATGTTGGAACTGGCGTCGGCAAGCAGGTAGCAAATGCAGTCTGCCATCTCCTCGGAGGAGGCAAAGCGGCCCAAAGGCGTGGTCTTGGCCATGCGCGCAATCGTCGCCTCGCGGCCGATCTTTTCGACCGAGGCGAGGAAATCCGGGCCGCTTTCCCAGATCGCGGTATCGACCCCGCCGGGCGCGATCGCGTTGACGCGGATCCCGTGCTGGGCGTTCTCGGCCGCCGCGATGCGCGCCATATGCGCCACCGCCGCCTTGGAGACGCCGTAAGGCCCGATCCCCGGCACCGGCTTCAGCCCGGTGGTCGAGGCGACCACCACGATGCTCCCGCCGCGCCCGATCATGGCCCGCAGCGAGGAGGCCAAAGTCATGAAGGCCCCGTCGAGATTGACGTCCATCACCCGCCGCCATTCGGCCAGTGCAAGGCTTGCCAAGGGCCCGCCTGCGCCGATCCCGGCATTGACCACGGCATGGTCAAGCCCGGCCAGGCGCGGCTCTAGACCCTGCCACAGCGCCTCGTCCGCGACCGAGCCGACAATGCGGTGAACCTCGCAGGCGTCCGGAAGGTCGAGCGCCTCCAGCCCCGGCCCATCGACATCGACAAGAAACAGCCGCGAAGCGCCGCGCGCCGCAAGTGTCCGCGCACAGGCCGCACCGATACCCGATGCCGCCCCGGTGACGAGCGCGCTGCGCCCCTGAAAGTCCTGAAGTGTTGTCATGCCCGTGCGGCTAGGCGCGCTGGCAGCGCCGATCAAGCCGCGTTGTCGATGCCCAGGTCGGAAAGCTTGCGATAGAGCGTCGAGCGCCCGATCCCCAGACGCCGTGCCACTTCGGTCATGCGGCCGCGATAATGGCCGATGGCGAGGCGGATGACGTCGGCTTCGATCTCTTCCAGCGGGCGCAGGTTGCCGTCTTCGGTGTAGAGCATGATGCCCACCCCGTCATGCGAGGCGACCCCGCGGCTGCCGTCCTGCTCGCCGAGCATCTCGGAAAGCTGCGGGAAGCTGTCGGCGGTGAGGGTGTTGCTCTCGCAATAGACCGCGGCGCGGAACAGCACCGATTGCAGCTGGCGGACATTGCCCGGCCAGTCATAGGCGGCGAGCAGCGCCAGCGCGCTTTCGGAGACCGAAAGGTGATTGAGCCCCGGCTGTTCGCCGATGCGGGCGAGGAAGTGGCGGGTGAGGGAGGGAATATCGCCGGTGCGCTCGCGCAGGGCGGGCAGGCGGATGCGGGTTGCGGCGAGCTTGGCGGCCAGCGCCTCGTCGAATTTTCCGGCCTCCACCAGCCGGTCGAGCCCGGCATTGCTGGTGACGAGCAGACGCACATCGACGCGGAAGCCGTAGCTTGCGCCCACCGGGCGGATGATGCCGCTGGTCAGCGCCTCGCACAGGCGTTGCTGGAGCGCGGGGGTGAGCCGGTCGATCTCGTCGAGGATCAGCGTGCCGCCGTCGCAATGCTGGAAGGCGCCGATCTGGCGATCAAAGGCGCCGGGGAAGCTGCCGGGTTCATGGCCGAACAGCACCGATTCGATCGAACCGGTGGGGATCGAGGCGAGATTGATGGTGCGCAGCGGGTCTTTGGCGCGCGGGGATGCGCCGTGCATCGCGCGCATCAGCATTTCCTTGCCGGTGCCGCTTTCGCCTTCGATCAGCACATGGCCCTGGCCGCGTGCCGCCTTGGCCGCCTGCGCCAGCGCGGCGCGGAATTGCGGGGCGGTGCCGATCATCGCATCGAAATCGAGGCTGGCCGACATTTTCTCGGTGAGGGGCGCAAGCTCGTCGCGCGGGGCCTCGCGGGTGGTGACCGCGCGCAGCGCCTCCATCAGCCGGTCGGGCGAGACGGGCTTGACCAGATAGTCGGATGCGCCCGCGCGCATGGCTTCGACCGCGAGCAGCGGCGAGGCGCTGGTGGTGAGCATCAGGATCGGCAGGGCCGGGCGGCGGGATTTGAGTTCGGCAATCAGCGCGCAGGCATCATCGCCCGGCACCCATTGATCGAGCAGGATCGCGGAGAGCTGCATCCCCTCGCGCGTGCCGAGCACGGCAATCGCGGTTTCGGCATCGGGCGCGACGATCGTGCGCCAGCCCTCGCGCGCTGCAATCGCCGAGATCAGCCGCGACTGGGCCGGCTCGTCGTCGATCAGCATCACGATTCGCGCGTCTTCCTGCGCTTCGGGGTGGCTATCCATCTCCGCCATTCGCCTTGCCGCTCGCCTTTCCTTCGCCGGGCCCGTCCTGAGGGATGTCCCGGGGTGACACAGCACGGTCATAGGACGCGCGGGTAAAGACGGGATTAAGGCTGTTGCCCGGGATGCGGATTTGCTCTTCGGCCTGACGGCGGCTGGGGAGAGCACATCGCCTCTCATTAAAGGTGACTTGAGCGGGCGGCTCTGCTTCGATACGGGGGGGCCAGAAAAATCGGCACCGCCAGATTTGCTGCAACCAATTGCCGCCTGCGGTGTTCAGGAACGCAAAGGGAAGACAATCATGACGACGCACGACATGGATAAGGCGAACGAGACCTATAACGGCTTCATGGCCACGCTGAAGTGGACGGTGCCCGCGATTGTGCTGATCACTTTCGCTGTCATCGCGTTGATCGCCAACTAAGCGCCCGCCCCAGTGAAGATCGCCATCCTCAAGGAACGCGCCGCGGGCGAAACCCGCGTTGCCGTCACGCCGGAAACGGCCAAGAAGTATGCCGCCCTCGGGCTGGCGGTCGCGGTCGAGGCTGGGGCGGGGGCAATCTCCTCGATTTCCGATGCCGCCTATGCCGAAGCCGGCGCGAGTGTTGGTGATGCGGCGGCGACGGTGAAGGATGCCGATATCGTCCTCGGCATTCAGGCGCCGGACGTGACGCTGCTCAAGGGTGCCAAGCCCGGCGCATGGGTGGCCGCGCTGTTCGATCCTTTCATGAAGAAGGATGTGGTCGAGGCCTATGCCGCGGCGGGCTTTGAAGCCCTGTCGATGGAGTTCATGCCGCGCATCACCCGCGCGCAGTCGATGGACGTGCTTTCCTCGCAATCGAACCTTGCCGGATACAAGGCGGTGCTGGCGGCAGCGGCGCAATATGGCCGCGCTTTCCCGATGATGATGACGGCGGCCGGCACGGTGCAGGCCGCGCGCGCCTTCATCATGGGCGTGGGTGTGGCGGGCCTTCAGGCGATCGCCACCGCGCGGCGTCTGGGCGCGCAGGTCTCCGCGACCGACGTGCGCTCGGCGACCAAGGAGCAGATCCAGTCGCTCGGGGCCAAGCCGATCTTCGTCGAGAATGTCGCCGGGATCGAGGGCGAAGGCTCGGGCGGCTATGCCACGGAAATGAGCGAGGAATACCAGAAGGCGCAGGCCGAACTGGTGTCCAGCCACATCGCCAAGCAGGATATCGTCATCACCACCGCGCTGATCCCGGGGCGCGCCGCGCCGCGGCTGATCACCGACGCGCAGATCGCGACGATGAAGCCGGGCAGCGTGATCTTCGATCTCGCGGTGGCGCAGGGCGGGAATGTCGAAGGTTCGGTGGCCGATGAAGTCGTGGTGAAGCACGGCGTGTCGATCATCGGCTATTCGAACACGCCCGCGCACCTGCCCGCCGATGCCTCGGCGCTGTTTGCGCGCAATCACTACAATTTCCTCAGCGCCTTCTGGGACAAGGAGGCAGGCAAGCCCGTGCTCGACGAGGAAATCGGCGGGGCGATCCGCCTGACGCAGGGCGGCAAGGTCGTCAACGAACGGCTGGCCGGGTGAGGCTTTTCAAGTGGTATCTCGCTGCGATCCTCGCGGCGTTCCTGCCTGCCGCCGCGCAGGCGCAGATGCTGCTGCCGTTCTGGACCATGGCGGACTACGAGGCGGCGCCGACGCCCTCGCTGGTGGCGCATGACTTTTCGGGCAGGATGTTCGGGGTGAACATGCTGCCGATGACGATGTTCACCCTGTCCGAGGATGTGTTCCAGGACAATGGCCGCATCGCCGCTCCGGCGGGCACGCAGCTGATCGGCCTCGCCTTCGTGCGCGGCGGGGCCTGCGCGATCTTCCCGCCCAAGCTGGCGGCGGGCGCGGCGATCATGGCCTGGGGCGCGGACCGGCACCTGTGCTTCGTCGACGAGGGCCAGGACGGCACCTTCGACAAGTATTTCTTCCGGCAGGGCGACAAGCAGGGCTTTTTCAACCCCTTGCAGTCGGTGCCGGGTGAGCGTCTGGCGCTGACGGGGGGCAAATATGCCAAGACCGATCGCGC
>Ga0315904_10011359_pt1 | contig 11371 bp, 11 predicted proteins | sample LakEriMetagenome_6_FD_203529 | JGI IMG/M metagenome (GOLD analysis project Ga0315904, IMG submission 203529) | Freshwater fungal communities from buoy surface, Lake Erie, Ohio, United States - Buoy 12 MA120 | ecosystem: Environmental > Aquatic > Freshwater > Lake | place: USA: Lake Erie, Ohio... | reverse complement strand
CGCTCGTCGCCGGCGCCGTCGACGCCTTCCGAGCGGCGGGCCTCCGCGCTTTCGGCCCCACCGCCGAAGCCGCCAGGCTCGAGGGCAGCAAGATCTTCTGCAAGCAGATCCTCCATCGCGGCGACGTGCCCACGGCCATGTTCCGCAGCTTCTCCTCGGCGGTCCACGCCCGGGAATTCCTCGAGGCGCGCGAGGACGTGCCCGTGGTCGTGAAGGCCGACGGGCTCGCCGCAGGCAAGGGCGTGTTCGTGTGCGCTGATCGCGCCGAGGCGCTCGAGGCGGTGGCCACGCTCGCCGGCGACCCGCAGTTTTCCGCCGCGGCCAAGGGCATCCTCGTCGAAGAGCGACTCGATGGCGTCGAGGTGAGCGTGCTGGCGATCACCGACGGCCGCGCGATCGTCACCCTGCCGCCGCTCCAGGACCACAAGGCGGCGCACGACGGCGACGCCGGCCCCAACACCGGCGGCATGGGTGCCTACTGCCCCACGCCGTTCGTCGACGACGAGATGCTCGCCGACATCGAGGCCCGGATCCTCGTGCCCACCGTCCACGCGATGCGCCGCGCGAAGGTGCCGTTCCACGGCGTGCTCTACGCCGGACTGATGCTCACGCCGCAGGGCCCCAAGGTGCTCGAATTCAACGCCCGCTTCGGCGATCCGGAGTGCGAGGCGCTGATGGTGCGGCTCGACTCGAGCCTGCTCGACCTCCTCGACGCCGCGGTCGATCGCCGCCTCGACGCGGCGCCGCCCCCCGCGTGGCGGGACGGGGCGAGCGTGACGGTGGTGATGGCCGCCGAGGGCTATCCCGGCGCCGTCGAGCGCGGGCGGCCGATCACGGGGCTCGAGGCGGCGGGCCGCGTGCCCGGCGTGCAGGTGTTCCACGCCGCCACGCGGCTCGACGGCGGCCGCGTGGTCACCGACGGGGGCCGGGTGCTCGCGGTCACGGCGCTCGGGGCCACGCTCGCCGGCGCGAAGCTCCAGGCCTACACGGCCGTGAAGGAGATCCGCTGGCCGGGCGCGTGGTGCCGCAAGGACATCGCCGACAAGGGCCTGCGGCGCAGCCACGAGCTGCTCGCCGCCGAGGCCGGGGAAGGCGCCGCATGAAGCTCCGCGTGGGGATCGTGGGGCTGGGCTGCCAGTGGGAGTCGCGGCACCTGCCGGCGCTGCGGACGCTCGCCGACCGGTTCGAGGTGCGCGGCGTCTGCGAGCAGGTGGCCCACCGGGCCCGCAAGGCGGCCGCCGAGGTCGGCGCGGTGGCGGTGGACGGCTTCCGGGCGCTGTGTGCCCGCGACGACGTCGACGCGATCCTCTACCTCGCCGACCAGTGGTATGGCGCCACGCCGATCCTCGCGGCCTGCGATCACGGCAAGGCCGTCTACTCGGCGATCTCGTTGCCGCTGGCCGCCGACGAGGCCGCCGTGCTGCGGCGGCGGGTGGACGAGTCGGGCATCGCCTTCATGGCCGAGCTGCCCCGCCGCCACGCCCCCGCCACCGTCCGGCTCAAGGAACTCATCGCCACGCGGCTTGGAGCGCCGCGACTCTTGTTCTGCCATCGCCGCATCCCGCTGTCGACCGGCCACTCGGCCCCCGCCCGCGACCGCGACAGCGAGGCCCGCGACCTGATGGAGCTCGTCGACTGGTGTCGCTACGTGGCCGGCACGGAACCCACGAGCGTGGTCGCCGTGCGCCACGCCGAGACTCCCGGCGGCGACCTCGACGACTACCGCATGATGAGCCTCGACTTCTCCGCGACGGGCCGCCCGGGCGACGGCGTGCTCGCGCAGATCAGCTGCGGCTACTACATGCCCCGCGGCTGGGAGGAGGCCGTGGGCTTCCGTCCACCGGCCGCGCTGCAGGTGGCGTGCGAGCGGGGCATCGCCTTCATCGACCTGCCCAGCCAGCTCGTCTGGTTCGACACCGCCGGCCGCCACCAGGAGGAACTCGACACCGACCGTCCGGTGGGTGAGCGGATGCTGCTGCAGTTCCACCGCGCCGTGACGAGCCTCGTGCGGAACGTGAGCGGCCTCGACGATACGCTCCGGGCGATGGAGGTGGTCGCGGCCGCCGCCACGAGCCAGGCCGAGGGCCGCCGGGTCGCGCTGGAGGCGTCGTGACGCCGCCGGTCTGACGCCGCCGTCAAGCGGCGCCCCTGCGAGCCCGAAGGGGCGAGCAGAAGGCATTCGACGCGCCTTGGCTGCGGCTCCGAATGCCCAAGCATAAACCGGCAGGAGGCCGGTGTGCGCACGAAGGCAGCGGTCAGTTCTGGCTGAAGCCGAGCTGCTTGCCCTTGCGGATGCCGAGCGGGTTGCGGACGAACCGCCGCCGGCAGTCGTCGCACAGGTCGAACCGCATCGAGCGGGTGTCGTCGTCCATCCCGTCGCCGACGTCGTCGAGGCGCTCGAGGAGACCCTGCATTTCCTCGAGGTGGTCGGCGTCGTCGCCCTCCGCCGAGCCGCCGTCGCAGCCACAGGCGTCGTCATCCTCGATGGCCGCGAACACCTCGATCTTGACCACGTGACGGGTGCCCGTCTGCGGGTCGATGGGCCGCTTGCACAGGTCGCAGGAGTAATGCAGCATCGTCGTCTCCGCTGGCAAGTCCCGGCGCCGCCCGGCCGGACACGAGTTCCTCGTTCCACTCTCCAGAGTCTGCCGCGAATCTCCGGCCGTGGCAAGGGTTCGTCGCGTCCGGATCCCGACATGTTTGCAGGCCGGCGACCGCCACGGGTACACTCGCGAGTCGACGGCGGGGTCTCGCGGCGAGCACACCGCCACCTTCACGTCACCCGCATGACCTCGATCGCCCTCCCAGCCTCTCCGCTGCCCGGTGCGCTCGGCTTGAGCGTGCTCGTGCTCAATCGCTCGTTCGTCGCCGTGCACATCACGAACGTGCGTCGGGCGATCACGCTGCTGTTTCGCGAACTCGCGGAGGTGGTGCACATCGAGGAAGGGCACTACGCGGCCCATTCCTTCGACTCCTGGCGGGAATTGTCGGCCCTGCGAGCCTCGTTCCGGAGCCCCGACGAGGACTGGGTGCGGGGCGTGGGCTTCGACCTCCAGGTGCCGCGGGTGATCCGCCTCGTGGACTGCGACCGCAGCCCGCGTCAGGGGTTGCGGTTCAATCGGCGGAACGTGTTCGCCCGCGACGGCAACATGTGCCAATACTGCGGCCGTCACTTCCCCACGAGCGAACTGTCGCTCGACCACGTCGTGCCGCGCAGCCGCGGCGGGCTGACGAGCTGGGAAAACATCGTCTGCGCCTGCGTGGCCTGCAATGTCCGCAAGGGGGGCCGCACGCCGCACGAGGCCCGCATGGCCCTCGTGCGGCAGCCCGTGAAGCCGAAGCGCAGCCCACTCTTGGCCATCAAGCTCGGCAACCCGAAATACGCGAGTTGGAAGAGCTTCGTCGAATCGGCCTACTGGCTCGCGGAGCTTGGTTGATTCCTGCCGAACTGCTCGTGGCCCGAGAAAGCCGGGATCGCGAGCGACGGGAGTGCGGCTTGAACACCCACCGGCTCCGCGGTGGCCGAATGATGAAGCGTCCCACATTCCCCGCGCTCGCGCTTGGGGCTTCCTGACACCACACCCATCCGCGCCAGGCCCGGAGGGCATCGCCGGCGCGACAGGCAGCTCGGCGGGGTCTCGGGACGAGGATGCGGAGACTGCGGCGCTTCGCCGCAGCGAACGCAACTCGTACCGGACCTAAGCCGAGCGGGTTGGGCCGGCCAAGCCCGGGTCGGCACGATGCCGAGCCGTGACGTGAAGCATCCCGCCAGGATGGCGAGGCTTGCGCTCAACCGCAGAGCGGGTCCTTCTTCTCGGTGATCACCGGCAGCTGCGGGGACATCTCGGCGTTGAGTTCCTTGAACTCCTTCCACTCCGCGGGCAGGTTGTCCTCGTGGAAGATGGCCTCCACCGGGCACTCCGGCACGCAGGCCTCGCAGTCGATGCACTCGTCGGGATGGATGTAGACCATCTTGTCGCCCTCGTAGAAGCACTCCACGGGGCACACGACCACGCAGTCGGTGTACTTGCAGGCGAAACAGGGCTCGGCGACGACGTGGGTCATGGCGGGAAACTCCTGGGACGATCGTGACGGCTCGCGGACTGTCGCATGATCCATCGGCCCGAGGAGCCCGCTTTCTCCAGCCGCGGCCCCGGTCGGCGGTCATGCCACCGCGCGGCATCCTAGGACCGCCGGAAAATGCTGTCAACGAACCTGCGGACCGGTGTGGAAACGTGGGAAACGGCCGCACGGCTCCCCTGCCCGCGACTGGCGTTGGATGCCCGCCGCCACGGCCTCTATCATCGATGGATCGGAGCGTCCGCCCTCTGTTCCGGAGTCGTGATCGTGCCCGAGCCCGACACCCCCGCGGCCGCCGCCCCCGAAGACCTCCGCCTGGTGACGGACTGCCTGGCCGCGAAGCCGGGAGCCTGGGAAGAGTTCGTCGGCCGCTTCGCCCGCCTGTTCGAGCACGTGGCGGTGCGGACGGCCAGCCGCCGGGGCCGCGACCTCGACGCGGCCGCCCGCGACGACGCGGTGGCGGACGTCATCCTGGCCTGCCTGCGGAACGACGCCGCCGTGCTCCGCGGATACGCGGGCCGCGCGAGCCTGGCCACGTATCTCGCCGTGATCGCCCGCCGCGTGGTCGTCCGCGGCCTCGACCGCTCCCCCGCCGCAGCCACGGACGCCGCCGCCGAGCCGGCCGAGCCCCGCGACGAGTCCGGGCAGGCCGCCGACCGCGACGAGGTGGCGGCCCTGCTCGACATGCTCGACGCCCGCGAGGCGACGCTCGTGCGACTGCACCACCTCGAGGGCTGCTCCTACGGCGAGATCAGCCGCCGCACCGGGATGCCCCTCAACTCGATCGGCCCGGCGCTCTCCCGCGCGAAGGCCCGGCTCCGCGCGCTCCGCGAGGCGGGCTGACGAAAAAAGGTGGCTGTCACCTTTTTCATCGGATCATTCAGCCGGCGGCGGGCCGATCGTGATCGACGGGTCGGCGAGGTCCACCGGCTCGTATCCCGGATAGGCGGGCATCTGCCAGAGCTGGCCCGGGTCGCCCGTGGGCGCGTTGGTGGTGATGCCGGCGAGCTCGATCGTGAAGTCGACCTGCGACGTCGGCCACGACACCTCGATCTTGTGCGGCAGGGCGGCGCCGCTCGGCGGGTCGACGCGGTGCCGGCTCGTGCGGACGCTCGCCAGCCGCTCACCGGCCGGCGTGAACAGGTGTTGCTCGGCCACGAGGCCCGTGGTGGCGTCGAGGACCGTCGACTTGTAGAGCTCGCCATCGGGCGCCGAGATGCGGCTGCGGATCTCGATGCGACCGTCGGCCGTGGGAAACGGCCCCTGGTGCTGGTCTTCCGGCCGGAAGCGGACGAGGCCGAGCAGCTCCGGCATCCATTCGGCGCGAACGGGAAGGATCTGCTTCGCGGCGGACTGCGCATACTGGTCGTGCCGGCAGAACGCCGTGATCGGCGGCTTGTGCTGCCGCAGCCACAGCCAGAAGAGGTCGTCGTTCGAGCCGATGTCGAGCTCTGGTCCGGTGATGGAGGTCTGCGCCTGGAGGCGGAACCGCCGCGGCGGCTCGCAGGCCACCCGCGCCGAGAGCCGCGGCACGCCCGGCACGAGGAGCACGGCCTGAGGCGCCGCCAGGCTCCGCACGCGGTCGGTGTTGTCGTGCACGGCGGCGATCACCTGCTCGAGCGAGGGCTGCGCCGGCAGCGTCCGCGGCAGGGGCATGGTGCCCACCTGGTAGCCGCGAAGCGCGTGCGGGCAGGAGGCGCCGCTCGAGGCCACGGCCGCGACGACGACCGCGAGCGCGACGACGCGGGACACGGTGGTTCGTCCGGCGCGCGCGCCGGACGCGGCGACTCGGTCGGTCATGCCGCACCTCCCGACCAGACGAGGGCCGTCAGCCGCTCTGCCACCTCCGGTCCGGCGGCCGCGGCGTGATCCGGCACGGCCACGCGGTATTCGCGGTCGCGCTTCCGGCAGGCGAGCACGAGCTCGGCCGCGGCGGGCGGGTTTCCCGGCGCGTCGACGATCCGCAGCACCCGCCGGCGCACGAGCTGCAGCGCGAGCAGGTAGCGGAGCGCGGCCTCGTCGGGCCGGTCGCCGAGGTCCTCGAACACATCGAGGAGTACGTCGACCGGCGCGAGCGCGGGGCCAGCGGCCTCGGCGGCCGGATAGGCCGACCGCCACCAGCAGACCGCATCCGCCGGCGGTCCGGGCCAGGCGGCGGCGCACCAGTCGATCCGCTCCAGGCCGCCGGCCCCGCGGACGAGTGCGGAATAGAACGTCTCGCCGGACGCGAACGGCTGCCCTGTCGAGCTGCAGGCACCGTGAGGACGGTGGATCTTGAGGTCCATGCACGGAACGTCCGGTTGGCCGGGGCGGCGGCGGGCCGCGGAAGGTAGGCATGCCCGCCCCCGGCCACAAGCCGCACCGCGGGCGAGGTCACCCGCGCCGCGGAGCCGCTGCACCAAGCGGCGCAGGCTGGGCAAGGCTGGCGAGGACGATGTCGGCGACGTCGGTGATGCCGGAGTCGTCGTGCGTGCCCACGACGACGTCGGCGGCCTCCCGCACCTCGTCGGCGGCGTTGCCCATGGCCACGCCAAGCCCGGCCCCGCGGATCATCGGCAGATCGTTGACGTCGTCGCCCACGGCGCAGATCTCGTGGGCCGCGATCCCCCAGCCTGCGGCCACCGCCGTCACGCCCGACCACTTGGTGATTCCCGCCGGCGCGATCTCGCAGAGCCACTCGCGGTAGCGGGGGCTCTTGATGACGTGGACGGACAGGGCACCGGGGAACGCGGCGGCAAGGTCGGCCTCGAGCGCGAGCATCGCTTCGCGCGGGCCCATCGCAAACCCCGCGAACGCGCCGCCCGGGGGCGCGCGGTCGAGGTCTGGACGGACGTCGGCGAGGTGCCGGTTGCGGTGGAGGTATTCGGCGAGGCCGCCGCCCCCCGGGGCCGCGGCCGCGAGGCTGCGGCAGTGGAAATCATGACCCGCGGCAAAACTGTCGGTGTAGACCACCGGCTCGTGGCCCGCGGCGACGATGCGAGCGAGCACGCCCTCGAGCACGCCCGGCGCGAAGTCCGCCTTCCAGAGCGTGGCATGGTCGACGGGCCGCTTCACGAGCGCGCCCGAGGCCGTCACGAGCGGCGCGTCGTCGATCCCCAGCCGCTCGTGGATCGGGAGCGTGTCGCGGTAGCGGCGGCCGGTGGCCAGCATCACCCGCACGCCCGCCGCCCGCACCCGCGCGATCGCGCGGCAGGTGGCCTCGGCCACCTCGTGGCGGCTGTTCGCGAGCGTGCCGTCGACGTCGGCCACGAGCAGGCGGATCCGTGCCGCGACGCGAGCCGGCGTCTCGTTCTCCATGCCCGCTATGATAGGGCATCGCCCCGCAACAGCGCTCGACCGCCGATGCCCGACTCCGATTCCGCCGCCGTGCCCTTCACCCGGGTCGCCCGCACGGGCGAGATTCCCGCGGGCGAGGGACGAACGTTCGAGGTGGCGGGCCGGCTCGTGGCCGTGTTCTTCGACGGCGCGGCCTACCACGCGATGGACGACCTCTGCCCGCACATGGGCGCGTCGCTCGGCAGCGGACCGTTCGTCGACGGCGTGGTCACCTGCCCGTGGCACGCCTGGCGGTTCCGGGCCTGCGACGGCGCCTGGTGCGACAACGAGAAGCTCAGGGTCGACGTCTTCGAGGTCCGCGTCGCCGGCGACGACGTGCAGGTTCGCGTGCCGCCGGCCGGCTCCTCCACCGCCCCTGCGGCGGCGGACGTCAGCCCAGCATGACCGACTCGCCGGCCGACGGCACGCGGGCGTCGGCGAGCCCAGCCTCGGCCACCCGCCGCGCCCACGCGTCGGCGTCCTGCTCGATCGGCGGCCAGGTGCCGTAGTGACTGGGCAGCGCGATCCGCGGCCGCAGCAGGCGAACCGCCTCGAGCGCGTCGTCGGGCCCCATGGTGAACAGGTCGCCGATCGGCAGGATCGCGGCGTCGAGGCCGCGGCCCTCGTGGGGCCGGCCGATCCGCTCCATGTCGGAAAACAGCGCCGTGTCGCCGGCGACGTAGATCCTCTGCCCCCCGACGTCGAGCAGCCAGCCGGCGGCGGTGCCGCCGTAGGTGCCGTCGGGCAGGCTCGACGAGTGCCAGGCGATCTCCATCTTCGCCGTGCCCCCGGGCACGGCCACGGTGCCGCCGAGGTTCATGGGCTGGACGTTCTCCACGCCCTGCTTCCCCAGCCACTGGGCGATCTCCCAGTTGCAGAACACCTTGGCCTTCGTGCGCTTCGCGATCGCCACGAGATCGGCCACGTGGTCGAAGTGGCCGTGCGTGACGAGGATCGCATCGCACGTGACGCGATCTGACCGCGTGCTGGAGTTGGGACATTCGTCGAAGAACGGATCGACGAGCAGCCTGCCTGCGCCGGTGTCGACGAGCCAGGTGGCATGACCGGTCCAGGTGAGCGTGACGGGCATGGGTAAATCTCCGCAGGGCTTCGAGGGCCCGAAATCATACCGAACTCGCCCAACCGGCTCGGGGTTGCCCACGCCCTCTCGCCGGACGTTCGCCTCGGCCCTCCCGGCCTCGGCTCTCTGCACGGCCGCTGCGCTTCACCACGGGCACCGATCCGCCGCAGGCGGAGTGGTCGGCTGCGCTTGCGTCCGAAGCCCGCTCGAGGGCATGGGCAACCCCTCGCTGACTCTGGAGAGGGGAAACAGCTTCAGTCTCTTCGCATCAGGGAGGAGCGGTCCGGCAAGCTCGGAGGAACCGGAGCATCGCGGACGGCCGAGCGGCGATCCATCTCACAGGAGCATCCTGTGAGCGATCCGGAGGTGACGGAGGGCTTGTCGGACCGCTCCGGCATTTTCTCGGCGCGGCTTGGACTTCGCGAGCAACCAATCGGTCTTCCCGATCACGACCTCAAGCGGCGCATCATGCACTGCTTGTAGGCCTCGACGCCCGGCTGGCCGTAGGGGTTCGTGCCCACGAGCCGGCCCTCGACGACCGTCGCGAGCATGAGCATCTGCAGGAGCTGACCGATCGCGTGCTCGTCGATCCGCGGCAGGAGGATGTCGGCCGTGGGCCGCGTGGCCTGCGCGTAGGCCTCGTTCGTGCCTCCGGTGGCGGCGGCGAGAATCTCGGGCCAGGTCTTGCCCACGAGGTCGTCGAGCTGGTCCTGGTTGGCGGCACCGCCGGCGAGCTTCGGCACCGCGAGCCGGTCGCGCCGCGGTTCGCCCACGACGAGGTTCGTGATCAGCTTGTCGCGGCGGCCCTCCTGGTGCTGCTGGCCGCGGGAATGGAGGTCGCGCGTGGTCACGGTGGTGAGCGGCGTGGCCCCCTTCTCGTCCTTGCCGATGCTCTCGGAGAGGAGCTGGTCGTACCACAGCCCCACGGCCTCGAGCCGGTTGCTCCACGAGGAGAGCACGCGGATCGAAGCCCCCGCCTGCTCGGCGAGATGACAGACGCCCACGAAGCGGAGCACCGGGTTCTCGGCCACCGGCGCCTCGCGGAACCGCCGGTTCATCGCCGCCGCGCCTTCGAGCAGCTGCACGACGTCGATGCCCACGATCGCCGCCGGCAGGAGGCCCACCGCGGTGAACACGGAAAACCGGCCGCCGACGCCGTCGGGGATGTCGAACACGTCGGGACAGCCGAGCGCCTTCGCGAGCGCGGCGAGCTTCCCCGTCGTGCCCGTGATGGGCACGACGAGTTCGGCGAGTCGCTTCCGGTCGCCGCCCACGGCCTCGGCCAAACTCGCCAGGAAGAGCCGCGTGGCGGCGGCCGTCTCGAGCGTGCCGCCGCTCTTGCTCACGACGAGCATCGCCCAGCGGTCGAGGAGGTCGTCGCTCCGCGGTTTTCCGGCAGGGGCGACGAGATCCAGGAGTCCCTGAGCAGAGTCGTTGTCGACATTGAAACCCTCGAACGAGAGCCGCGGCCGGCCGCCGCGCTCGCCCCGGGGCAGTTCGTTGTGAAACGGATGGCAGAGGGCCTCGAAGAGCGCCCGCGTGCCCATGTAGCTGCCGCCGATGCCGAGCACGATCACACGGTCCACGGCCTCGCGGATCCGCCGCGCGGCCTGGAGGATCGCGAACAGCTCGCTCGACGTCCGGTCGGCCTTGTAGGCCGCGAGCAGCCGGTCGGGCAGGTCGATGAACGCCGGATCGAGCACCTCTCCGGGCCGCGTGCCGCCGCTCCGCCAGCGATCGACGTCGGCGAGGCTCTCCGCCCGAGCCATGTCGAGTTTCGGCCCGAGTGCCACGAGCGCCGCCGGCGACACCGTGCCGGCCGTGAGCGTGGCGGCCGGGTCGTAGTGGATCGGATCCTCGGGCGGCTGCGGGCGGATGACGCTCATGGTGACGACGCTCCGGGTTGAGGCCGGGACAGGCCGCGAAAAAACGCCGTGCTCTTGGCCGGCCGCCCGCTGCGGGCAAACTGTAGCCGACGCCGCCGCACCCGGACAACGAGCGGCGGCCCGTCCTCACCCGCCTCGAGGAGCCCGCCATGACCGAGCACGACCTGATCCGCGAACTGGCCGAGAAGAACTCGACGAAGATCGTCATGCTCGTGGCCGACGGCCTCGGCGGCCTGCCGCTGGAGGCCGGCGGCAAGACGGAGCTCGAGACCGCGAGCACGCCCCACCTCGACCGGCTCGCCGCCCGCGGCACCTCCGGGTCGAGCGTGCCCGTGCTCCCCGGGATCACGCCCGGCTCGGGCCCCGGCCACCTCGGCCTCTTCGGCTACGACCCGCTCGAGTTCAAGATCGGCCGCGGCGCCCTCGAGGCCACCGGCATCGGCTTCGAACTCGGGCCCCACGACGTGGCCGCCCGTGGCAACTTCTGCACGCTCGACGCCGCGGGGAAGATCACCGACCGCCGCGCCGGCCGGATCGCCTCGGAGGAGAGCTTCAAGGTCGTGGAAAAACTCCAGGCCGTGAAGGTGCCGGGGGTGGAGGTGTTCGTGAGGCCGGTGAAGGAACACCGCTTCGTGGTCGTGTTCCGCGGCCCGGGCCTCGACGGCGGCGTGGCCGACACCGACCCGCAGGCCACGGGCGTGCCGCCACTCGATCCGCAGCCCCACTCGGCCGCCGCCGCGAAGACGGCCGAGGTGGCGAAGGCCTTCGTGGCCGCGGCCCGCACGATCCTCGCGGATGAACCGAAGGCGAACGGCATGGTGCTCCGTGGCTTCGCGGCCAAGCCCGCCCTGCCCTCCTACGCCGACCTCTACGGCCTCCGTGCGGCGGCCATAGCCGTCTACCCGATGTACAAGGGCCTCGCGCAGCTCGCCGGCATGACGCTCGTGGGCGAGCCGCACACGCTCGGCGAGCAGGTCGATGAGCTGGCGAAGTGCTGGAGCGACTACGA
>Ga0315904_10011354_pt1 | contig 11374 bp, 8 predicted proteins | sample LakEriMetagenome_6_FD_203529 | JGI IMG/M metagenome (GOLD analysis project Ga0315904, IMG submission 203529) | Freshwater fungal communities from buoy surface, Lake Erie, Ohio, United States - Buoy 12 MA120 | ecosystem: Environmental > Aquatic > Freshwater > Lake | place: USA: Lake Erie, Ohio... | reverse complement strand
CGGCCCGATCGTCGCGCGGGCGGCGGCGCTCGGGCCGCTCGTCGCGCTGGCCGCAACCCCGGCGGAGCCCGGCGCCGGCCCCAGCCCCGCCGGCGGCTTCGGGCGGACGCTGGCCGGATGGTGGTCGGGCGGACGGCGCCGGGACGACGAGCTCGTGCTCGAGTCGGCCGCGATCCGCGTGCAGGTGCATCCCGACACCGGCGGCATCCTCTCCCTGCGCCGGCCGGGCGCGGGGCCCAATCGACTCTCGCAGCAGCTCGCGCCGTATCAAGACGGCGCCCACGGGCGGATGGTGGCCGAGCGGATCGACCGCGCGGCCACGGCGTCGGGCGCCGCCGGCATCGTCAGCCGGGGCCGCCTCGTCGACGCGGCCGGCCGCGACGTGGGCACGTTCGTGCAGGGGCTCGCGCTCGTGCCGGGCCGGCCGCTCGTCGCGGTCGACGTGGAGGTGCGGATGAACGGCGACGCCGGCGGGCCGCTCGCCGAGGATCACGTCGCCTGCCGCTTCGCCTGGCACGAGAACGAAGACGTCGAGCTCCGCCGCAGCGTCCACGCCCAGGCCGTGGTCACGGAGCGCACCCGCTTCACGGCGCCGCACTTCGTGGAGGTGGTGCCGGCGGCGCGGCGCGGCGCGGCGGACGAGCCGGTGGCGATCCTGTGCGGCGGCCTGCCCTGGCACGTGCGGTCGAACACCCACGTGCTCGACACCATCCTCGCGGGCCCCGTCGGCGTGGCGACGCGCCGGCTGGCGGTGGGCGTGGGCGTGGAGCGGCCCTGGGATGCGGCGCTCGAGCTGCTGGCCGGAGTGCCGCCGGGGTCGGGCCCGCGGCCCGGGCCGGCCAATCTGCGGGTGGCGTTGCACGAGGTGGGCCCGCACGACGGCCGCGGGCAGCGGGCCCGGGTCAGCCTCATCGAGAGCGCCGGCAGCGCCGGAGACGTGCGGCTGGAGTGGGCCCGCGAGGTCGTCGCCGCCACGGCGCACGAGCTCGACGGCCGGCCCCGCCCCGGCACCTCCATTGCGATCGACGGCCGCGGGGTCGTAGTGTTTCTCCGCGCCCACGAGTGGCTCGTGGTCGACCTGGAATTCGCCGCATGATCGTCACGCTCGACGGACCGGCCGGCGCGGGCAAGAGCACCGCGGCGCGGGCGCTGGCCGCCCGGCTGGGGTGGTGTTACATGGACACCGGCGCCATGTATCGCGCGGTCGCGCTCGTGGCGCTCGAGCGCGGCGTGCCGCTCGACGACGGCCCGCTGGTGGCGGCGCTCGCCGAGCGGCTGGCGATCGAGTTTCGCGACGGCCGCGTGCTCGCCGACGGCCGCGACGTGTCGGCCGAGATCCGCACTGAGCGGATCACCCGCGCCACCCGGCCGGTGGCCGACGCGCCGCCCGTGCGGGACGCGCTCAAGCAGATCCAGCGGCGGATGGCCGCCGGCATCGACGTGGTCACCGAGGGCCGCGACCAGGGGTCGGAGGTGTTTCCCGACGCCGAGGTGAAGGTGTTCCTCACGGCCGCGCCGGCCGAGCGGGCGCGGCGGCGTCACGAGGAGGAGGCGGCCCGCGGGCTGGCATCGTCCCTCGAGGACGTGGCCCACGCGCAGGCCTCGCGCGACGAGGGCGACCGCACGCGGCCGGTGGGCAGGCTCGAGCCGGCGGCCGACGCGGTGCTGCTCGAGACCGACGGCCTGTCGCGCGAGGAGGTGGTCGAGCGGCTCGTGGCGCTCGTGCGGGCCCGCGGCGGAGCGGTGCGATGAGCGCGGAACCGGCCGGGCGGGCCACGGCGGAGGTCCGGCCTGCCGCCGCGGGCGGCGGACACACCCGCTTCGGGAAGGCCCTCTACACGGTGCTCTGGTTCCTCTCGCGCACGTTCGGCGTGGCGCTGTTCGGCGTGCGCACCCGCTTCGCCGAGCCGCTGCCGTCGCGCGGGGGCCTGATCGTGCTCTCCAGCCACCAGAGCCACCTCGATCCCCTGCTGCTCGGCCTGGCGACCGACCGTCGCCTGTCGAGCATGGCCCGCAGCACGCTCTACCGCTTCAAGCCGTTCGGCTACTTTATCACCGCGCTCGACGCGGTGCCGGTGGACCGCGAGGCGTCGGCGCTGGCCGGCATGAAGGCCGTCATCGAGCGGCTCAAGCGCGGGGCCGCGGTGATCATCTTCCCGGAGGGCACGCGCACCTCCACCGGCCGGCTGGGCGAGATCAAGGGAGGCTTCTCGGTGCTGGCCCGGCGGGCCGGCGTGCCGATCGTGCCGGTGGCGATCGTGGGGGCGTATGAGTGTTGGCCGCGCAGCCGCCGCTTTCCGCGGCCCGGGCGGATCCGGCTCGAGTTCGGCCGCGTGATCACGCCCGCGGAGATCGCGACGCTCGACGATGCGGCGCTCACGGCCGAGGCCACGCGGCTGCTCCACGAGCTCGACGCCGCCGCGCGGGCCGCCCGCGCCGGCCGGCCGTTCACGGTGCGTTCTGGTTCGAGCCCTGGGACTCGCGGGCCCGCTTGAACGGGTCCACCGTGCCTCCCCCCGGGCCCGGCGGCGGCTCGTTCGACTGGCCGAACGGCAGGAGCCTGGGCCAGGAAAGGTTCGCCCCCGGCCACTGCGGTGCGGCGGGCGCCGGCGCGGCGGGCGCGGGCGCGGCCGGCAACGCGGTCTGCGGGGCGAGCAGTTCGGCCGGGCCGGGGAAGCCGCGGCCCTGCTCGGCAGCCGAAACCTCCGTGGCGGCCACCGAGCCCGCGGCGCCGGGCTCGAGCGCGCGGACCGACACGTCGTCGATCTCCGCGCTGCCGAGTCCCGTGAGGGCGAAGGTGACGACGAGCGGCTCGCCGCCGCCGTCGGCGATGCGGTGGAGCACGAGCCGGCGCCAGTCGGCCGTGCGCGCCACCCGCTCCGCGAGCGCCGGCCCGCCGAGCGAGTCGAACACGAGCAGCCCGTCGTGGCTGCCCGCGATCGCACCGGACACCCGCACGCGGGCGGAGATCTCCACGAGCGTGCCGGGCGGCACGGTGAGCGGCGGCGTGGTCACCCACACCGGCGGCGTCTCCACCACCACCGGCGGCGCCTGGGGATCGCCGGCGGCCGCCGTGAGCCTGAGCGCGCCCGAGCCCGACGCCGGCGCCTGCCGCACGATCTCCACGGCCGTGCGCAGGTCGGACTGGGCCAGCGCGAAGTGCCGCCAGCCGTTGACCGCGAGGTCTTCGGTGCCCTCCATGCCGCCGCCGCGGAGGAGCTCGGGGCCGGGGGCGGCCGCGGCCCGCGCCGCCACGAACCGCCACTGCTCCGCCAGTGTCGAGTCGGCCACGGCCAGCGGGCTGGCCACCATCGAGCCGTCGGCGCGGACGCCGTTCTCCCAGATCCGCCGCTCGAACTGGCCGGCGATCGCCGCGGCCCGCCTGAGCCGGCCGACCGCCTCGCCCGGCTCGGCCGCCGCGAGGGCCTCGCCGTCGGCGGCGAGCCGCCCTGCCGTGGCGAGCATCGGCCCGGCCGCCACGGGGGGCGGGCCGCTGAACGCCTCGGGCGGCAGCCGGCCGAGCAGTTCGGCGGCGTCTGCCAGCGCGATGCCGGCGAGCTGCCGCGCGGAGGCCAGTTCGACCGGCGCCAGTTCGCGGATCCGTTCCTGCACGTGGCCCGTGACGGCCGGGTCGCCGCTGACGAGCACGAGCGCGTGCGTGAGGAACGAGTCGAGCGTCACGGCCACGCCGCCGGTGACCCGTCGCTGCGTGAGCGGCTTGAGGCCGCCGGGCGCGACCTCCCACGCCCGGTGCGCCTCGGGCACTCCCGGCACGAGCAGCGTGAGGGGCGGCGCGCCGTCGGGCACGTCGCCGCCGGCATAGCGGCGGGCGACGATCTGCGCCCCCTGCACGCTCCTCCAGGCCACCACGATCCGCGCCCGAGCCGCCTCCAGCACCACCGCGCGCACCTCCGGGTCGCTCGCCTGCGCATCGGCGGCGAACCGGCCGGCCGCGCCCCAGGGCTCGAGCGGCTCGAGCCGCAGGTTCATCTCGCGGCAGGCGGCGGCCCGCCGCCGCGACTCGCGGTCGTCGCCGTCGATCCGCGACGACGACGTGAAGAGGATGCCCCGCGTACCGGCGGCCACGGCGGCGAACGACGCCAGGCAGAGGCTCTCCGGGTCGACGGCGAGCCCCTTGGCGCCCACGCCGGCGATGGCCGCGGCCTGCCGCGCGGCCCGCGGGTCGATCTCTGTGGCGAGCGTCGCCATGAGCGGCGTGCCGGGGCGGGCCAGCCGGGGCCGCTCCCGGAGCCAGCCCAGGTAGGCGTCGAGTTCCAGGGTCGTGCCCAACACGTGCTTGCGGGCCACGAGCATGTCCACGTGCCGCGACAGCGTGCGGAGCCCGGAGTCGGCCGCCGCCAGGAGCGGCCGGCCCGCGCGCGGGTCGCAGGCCCGCACCCGGCGGCCGCGCTCGGCGAGCGTCTCCACGTCGGCGGCCGCCAGTCCGCGGCCGAGATCCCAGGCGATCACGCGATCCCAGTTGCGCAGCACCGGCACCGACTCCGGGTCGCGGAGATCGACGTCCGGGATCTCGGGCGGCGGGCAGATCACCCACAGCCCCGCCGCGCGGGCCTCCTCGAGCAGGTCGCGGCTGGCGGGCGCGGCGAGCTGCACGCAGTTGAATCCCAGCTCTGCGATCGCGGCGAGCTGCTCGCCGTTGTGTTCGAGCGACCGCGGGAAGAAAGGCAGGCCGTCGACTTCGAGCACGCCACGGGCGATGCCGGCCGGGGGATCGGCCGCAGCGGGCGGGGCCACGGCGTCGAGGGCCGACGCGGGGGCCACGTGCGGATCGCGGAGCGGCGACTGCGGCGCCGCGACGGCGCCGCTCAGCGCGACCTCGTCGATCGCCACGTCGTAGGCGCCGGGGCCGGAGTAGAGGTCGAGCACCACGTGGGTGACCACGGCTCCGGCGAGGTCGCCGTCGGGTCCGTGTTCGAGCCGCAGCGCCGCCAGCTGGCGGGCCAGCGCCGCGGGCAGGTTCGCCACCTCGAGCGGCTCCCAGCGGTCGGCGTCGCGCGACACGGCGCCGGGCACGAGCGTCTCCACCGGCCGGCCCGTCTTGCGTGACCGCCACGCCGGCAGCACGACCCGCATGCCGAGCCGCACGTCGGGGCGGCTGGAGCGGACCCACGTGACGCAGCGGAGCTCGTCGATCACGGCCAACGGGCCGACGGCCGTGTGGATTCGCACCACGCTGCCGGCGGAACACTCGAGCAGAATCCGCTCGCCCGGCCGGCCGTTGCGGTCGGCCTCCGCCGCGCGGCCTTGCGACGTGATCCGCGGCGCGGCGTCGGATTCCGCGAGCGTCCAGGCGGCCGTCGGCGTCCCGGCATCGGGGGCGGCCACGGCGCGCTCGGCGGCGACCGTCGCGATCGCGACGGCCGCGATCACGGCCGCGGACGGGAGGTTCCGGATCGACATGGCGGTCGGGGCGCTTCGGGAAAACGGAGTCCATTACCCGCGTTCGCCGCCGGGCTCCAGACCAATCGCGGCCGTCCCGGCAGGCTGGGGCGGCCGCGGTGGCTGGCGAACGCGGGGTTGCAGCCGCGGCCACGTTCGGTGATAAGAATTTCGTGAGCGGCTCGCGGGGGCCGGCGGCGGGGAGCGACGACGGCCAGCCCATGAAGCCTGCGACGGCGGACGAACTGGTGGATCTCGCAGCCGGCCTCGAGCTCGTGCCTGCGGCGGCCCTCCAGCAGGCGCGGCGGGAAAGCGGCGACGGCCTCGACGCCGCGGCCTTCGGGCAGGGGCTCGTCCGCCGCGAGCTGCTCACGGGATTCCAGCTCGACCGGCTGCTGAAGGGGGAGACGCAGGGCTACTTCTTCGGCCCCGCGAAACTCCTCTACCAGATCGGCGCCGGCTCGTTCGCCCGCGTCTACCGGGCCATCCACCGCGACTCCGGCGCCATGCTCGCGGTGAAGGTGCTGCGGAAGCGGTTCGCCGACGACGTGCAGAAGCGGGCGTCGTTCCAACGCGAGGGGGAGATGGGCCGGCTCCTCCGCCATCCCAACATCGTGGCGATCGAGGACGTGGGCGTGGAGCACGGCTCGGCGTATCTCGTGATGGAGTTCCTGGAGGGGGGCACGCTCCGCGAGCTGGTGCGGATCCGCGGCGCGCTCGACGTGCCGCGGGGGCTCGACCTCGTGCACCAGGCGCTCGCCGGGCTGGAATACGCCCACCGTCGCGGCGTCACCCACCGCGACCTCAAGGCTTCCAACGTGCTCGTGTCGGCGACCGGCGTGGCGAAGCTCGTGGACTTCGGGCTGGCGCGGGTCGACGACTCCGGCGACAAGACGCTGGGCCGCATGGAGCAGCCCCGCACGGTCGACTACGCCGCGCTCGAGAAGCTCACGGGCGTGCGCGACGACGACGTCCGCGGCGACCTCTACTTCATGGGCACGCTCGCCTACCTCGTGTTCTCGGGCCGGCCGGCATTGGCCGAGTCGCGCGACCGCGCCGTGCGGTCGGATCCGGGCCGGTTCACCCGCGTCGAGCCGCTGGCGGCGGTAACGCCGGGCCTGCCGCGCGACGTCGTCGACCTCGTGGCCCGGATGATGCACCTCGATCCGTTGCAGCGGTTCCAGACGGCGGCCGACGCCCGCCGCGCGGTCGAGCAGGTGGCCGGTCGGGTGCGGACGAGCGGACAGGCGGCTGCCGGCGCGGCGCACGCGGCGGCCGCTCCCGGCGGGGCGGCCCGCGCGGCGGGCCGGGGCAGCGTGATGGTGGTGGAGTCGGGCGACCAGCCACAGCAGGCGCTCCGCGAGTTCTTCACGAAGCTCGGCTTTCGCGTGCTCGTCACGGAGAATCCCCAGCGGGCGCTGTCGCGGTTCTCGAGCCAGCCGCCGCCGGCCGATTGTCTCGTGATCAGCGCGATGACGCTCGGCGCGGCCGCGGTCGAGGCCTTCAACGCCGTCGGGACCGACCCCTTCCTCGCCGAAGTGCCCGCGATCCTGCTCGCCGATCCGCGTCAGGCGGCCGCGGCGGCGCGGGTCGACGGCCGGCGGCGGCTCGTGCCGCTCGACGCCGCCGCGCTGGTCAAGGCGCTCGACGAGCTCGTGCCGCCAAAGTGACGAAAAAGGTGCCAGTCACGTGGCTGTGACCTTTTGTCGATTGCCGGGAAGCCCCAAGCGCGAGCGCGGGGAATGCTGGTGGCCGTGGTGATCGGCCATCGCGGAGCCGTTTGGGGTTCCGCCCCCATTCCCGTCGCTCGCGCTCCGGGCTTCCTGCTGCACGCCCGGGCTCGGCATGCTGCCGCCGGCTCTAGCGTGCGGCCGGCTTCGCGGCGTCGAATGTGATCGACGCCGAATTGATGCAGTAGCGGAGGCCCGTCGGCGGCGGACCGTCGTTGAACACGTGGCCAAGGTGCGCGCCGCAGCGGCGGCAGGTGACCTCGGTGCGGATCATGAAGTGCGAACGATCCTCGTGCTCGGCGATCGAGTTGCCCTTCACGCCGTCGATCGGCGCCGAGAAGGCCGGCCAGCCGCAGCCCGAATGAAACTTGTCGCCCGACTTGAAGAGCGGCTCGCCGCAGCAGATGCAGCGGTAGGTGCCGGCCGTCTCGGTGTCGGTGTACTTACCGGTGAAGGCCCGTTCGGTGCCCTTCTTCCGCGTGACCTCGAACTGCTCGGGCGTGAGCCGCTTCCGCCACTCCTCGTCGGTCCGGGGCAGTTCGGCATCGGCCACCCGTCCGGCCACGGCCGGGTTCACGGCGGGATCTCCGTTGGGCATCGTGCTGGCTCCTGGGGGTGCGCCGGGCTGCGGCGGGGCGGCCGCGGCGATCGCGCTCGCGGCGAGAATGAGGGTGAACGACGCGAGGCGGTGGAGCACGGCACGCATGGGATGTCTCTCCGGTCGGATGGGGCTCACTTCCGTGGGTCCGGGAGCGTCTGGGGCTCGTAGGCGTGGTTCCGCTTCCGCACCATCGACGCCTTCACGATTCTATCGGGCTGGATGCCGGCGACCGTGCGGCCCAGGGAATCCTGGGTGCGGGTCAGCCGCGGCAGCACGTCGAAGCCCTCGATCACGCGGCCGAAAACGGTGTGCTTGCCGTCGAGGTGTTCGGTGGGGGCGAACGTCAGGAAAAACTGCGAGCCGCCCGTGTTCGGGCCGGCGTGGGCCATCGACAGCGAGCCGAGGAAGTGCTTCCGGGCCCGCGGCCCCGTGCACTCGCACGCGATGGCGTGGCCCGGCCCGCCGCGGCCGCTGCCCGTGGGGTCGCCCCCCTGCGCCATGAAGCCGCCGATCACGCGATGGAACGGCGTGCCGTCGTAGTAGCCCTTCTCGACGAGGCTCACGAAGTTGGCCACCGTGTTGGGGGCGTCGTCCTCGAAGAGTTCCACCACGAGATTTCCCGCGGTCGTCTCGAGCTTCACGCGCGGCAGGTCGTCGGCGGCCGCCTCCGCGGTCCGGCGGGTCATCTCCGCCGCCACCTTGGCGCGAGACTTCTCCACGCCCTCCCGCACCTCGGCCGCGCTCTCAGCCGACGCGCCCGCGGCGGTGGCCTTCGCGAGCCAGGCGTCGGCGTCGTCGAGCCGGGAGAGGATCGTCGCCGCGAGGGCGGCCACGAGCATCACGTCGGCGTCGGCCGCGCCCGCCTCGGCCGCGGCGCCGGCCACGGCGAGCGCCCGCTCGGGGTCGTCACCCCGGAGGGCCGCGGCCGCCGCGGCTCCACAGATCTTCCGCGCGTCGGCGTCCTTCGGGTCCACCCGCACGAGCGCCAGGGCCGCCGCCTCGAGCCGCTGGCGGGCGGTGCGGCCCTCCACCTTGAGCGCCTCGAACTTCTTCTCGATCGTCGCGCGGTCGGCGTCGGGCTGGTGCCATTTGGCCTGCAGCACGGCCGCCTCGCCTTCGATCCGCTTCATGTCGCCCGACGCGGCCGCGAACTCGGCCCGCGCGGCGGCCGCGTCTGCGGCTGGCGGAGCCGGCACGTCGGCCCGGGCGGACGGCGCGGCGAGCAGCAGGACGAGCGAAGCGGCGACGAGCAGGGCCATGGCGGGCTCTCTCCGGGGGACGGGGCTGGGTCGGGGATGCGGGGACGCGGTCAGGATATAGAGTAGCGGGGCCGGGAGCATCACCGGCCCGGAGTCAGCATGCCCCGTCACCAACGCCCCGCCGACCGCGACGCCGCGTCCGCCCCGCGAATCATCGGCGGGGACCTCCGCGGCCGGCGGCTGGAGTTCGCGCCCCACGAGCGGACGCGGCCGATGAAGGATCGCGTCCGCGAGACCCTCTTCGACCTGCTCGGTCCGGCCGTCCGCGGCACGCTGGCCCTCGACCTGTTCGCCGGCTCCGGCGCGCTGGGCTTCGAGGCCCTGAGCCGGGGTGCCGACCGGGCGGTGTTCGTGGAGCGGCACTTCCCCACGGCCGAGATTCTGGGCCGCACCGCGCGGACGCTGGGCGTGGCCGACCGGGTGGAGGTGCGGCCGGGCGATGCGCTGGCCTGGGCGAAGCGGCTGCCCCCGCTGCCGGCGGCGGCGGGGTGGCTCGTGTTCGTGTCGCCGCCGTGGCCGCTGTTCCACGACCGCGGCGCCGACCTCATGGCCCTCGTCGAGACGCTCCGCCAGGCGGCGCCGCCGGGGAGCACGTTCGTGGTGGAGGCCGACGGGTCGTTCGATCCGGCCGCCCTGCCCGGGCCGGCCCCATGGCGGAGCCGGGCCGTGCCGCCGGCGGTGCTGCACCTTTGCGGCGGTCTGGTATCCTGATTTTTGGGTCGACAGCACGAGGGAACACCATGGACGTCGTCAACCGGGAAGCCGCGCCCCCCTTCACGACGGTCGACGGCTCGACGATCCGCGAACTGCTCGCGCACCGCAATTCCGCCATCCGGAAGCAGAGTCTCGCGGAGGCCCGGCTCGGCCCGGGTCGGGCCACCACGCCCCACCATCACGCGGTCACCGAGGAGATCTACTACATCCTCTCCGGTGCCGCGGAGATGACGCTCGGCGGCGAGTCTCGGCCGGTGGGCCCGGGCGACGCCATCGCCATCCCGCCCGGCGCACGGCACACGATCCGCAACACCGGCCCCGACGAGCTCGTGTTCCTCTGCACCTGCGCCCCCGGCTACGAGCACTCCGACACCTTCCTCGAACCGTCCGCCTGACCTCCTCGCCGCCCGCCATGCCTGCCGACGCCTTCTCCACCATCCTCGTGTCCGAGGGGATCGTCTCCGCCGAGCAGCTCGCGGAGGCGGTGCGGCTGGCCGGCTCGTCGGGCAAGAAGGTGCACGACGAGGTGGTGCGGCTGGGCTACGCCCCGGCCGAGAAGGTGATCAAGGCGCTCGCCAAGGCCCATCGCCTCAAGGTCGTGAACCTCTCGGGCCAGACCATCGCCGACGACGTGGTGGGCCTGTTGCCCGAGAGCGTGGCCCGCGAGAACACGATCTTCCCGGTGGCCGAGAACGGCGGCGTGCTCACGGTGGCGGCCTGCGATCCCACCGACCTCGACACGCAGGAGAAGCTCCGCTTCATCCTGAACCGCGACATCGAGACGGTGCTCGCCCCCCGCGAGCAGATCGTGGAGGCGATCAACCGCCACTACGGCATGTCCGACGGCGAGAGCGCCGACTCGATGCTTCAGGAGTTCACCGACACCGCCATCGACTTCACCGAGACGGCCCTCGAGCAGGCGGCCGGCGCGGCCGCCGAAGACACCTCCGACGCCCCGGTGGTGAAGCTCGTGAACCTGATCATCACGGAGGCGGTGCAGCTGCGGGCCAGCGACATCCACATCGAGCCCTTCGAAGACCGCGTCCGCATCCGCTACCGCATCGACGGCCGGCTCGTGGAGCGCGACAACCCGCCCCGCCGGCTCCTGGGGGCGATCCTCTCCCGCATCAAGATTCTCTCCAAGCTCGACATCGCCGAGCGGCGCCGCCCGCAGGACGGCCGCATCAAGCTCACGGCCGACGGCAAGGACTACGACCTCCGCGTGAGCGTGCTGCCCACGAACCACGGCCAGTCGGTGGTGATGCGGATCCTCGACAAGGACAACATTCGCGTCGGCATCCGCCAGCTGGGCCTCTCCGAGCACGACTTCCGGCAGTTCAAGAACCTCATCCGCCGTCCCAACGGCATCATCCTCGTCACCGGGCCGACGGGCTCCGGCAAGACGACCACGCTCTACGCCTCGCTGAACGAACTCAACCGTCCCGACACGAAGATCATCACCGCCGAAGACCCGGTCGAGTACTACCTCTCCGGCATCAACCAGGTGGAGATCCGCCACTCGATCGGCCTCGACTTCGCGCGGGTGATCCGCTCGATGCTCCGCCAGGCGCCCAACGTGATCCTCGTGGGCGAGATGCGCGACACCGAGACGGCGCAGATGGGCATTCAGGCCTCGCTCACGGGGCATCTCGTGTTCTCCACGCTCCACA
>Ga0315904_10011352_pt1 | contig 11374 bp, 17 predicted proteins | sample LakEriMetagenome_6_FD_203529 | JGI IMG/M metagenome (GOLD analysis project Ga0315904, IMG submission 203529) | Freshwater fungal communities from buoy surface, Lake Erie, Ohio, United States - Buoy 12 MA120 | ecosystem: Environmental > Aquatic > Freshwater > Lake | place: USA: Lake Erie, Ohio... | reverse complement strand
TCCCCAAGGTGAATTAACACATCATCGGGCATCACGCAACTATTGATGTTATTGACAATAGTGTCGTTCATTAAATCCAAAGATTTAAAATCCCTAGTTTGAGAAATCGGAACTTCACCCTTTTCGGTTCTCCATTCTGTCGTTCCACGACATATGTTCTTGTGATGGTAGTGAGTGTCAGAAGTGACCCACACATTTGTTTCTGGTGATATTTTTAACATTAAAATACATTTTTATTCGTAACTGTAATATTCAAGTCTGACGCCATAATCTTCATGAATAGAGTCAGCGTCTTTCTGGTAATTTTCCCTTAGATGTTCGAAGTTGCGATAAACATTTTCAACTGTGGTTTTACCACAATCCACTTTATACATAATAATAACATAATCTCCATCTTTGAGATTATCCTCTTCTATCATTTGTTTTAATTGATTCAGTGCTTCCATACTTCATTTAATATTTAATAACTCCGCAAATATATGGGTTATTTTTAACACCAACAAGAAAATTCAACAAAATTGAAGTATTTATTGAGAAATAATAAAGATATTATGAAAGTTTGGGGATTAGGGCAAATTTCACCAGAGGAAAAGTCCGACATATTGAATAAGCACAAACATCTTTATGATGGTTATAAAACATTATATCCAGATGTTCCGAACACACAACCTTTATACGTTCAGGATTTTGCGAACGATAAAGAAGGTTTGGTTGTCACAAATAAAGGTGATGTAAAAAAATATACAAACTTCGGCATCAACGAACAAGTTGAATCAAAAGAGGTATGCGATGAATGCGGAGCAATGGAAATGTCGGAAGGATCCGGAATGTGTAGCGAATGTGGCGGAATGATGTATGAGGGTGAATGTTCCGAGTGCGGCTGGAAAGGTGGTGATGTTATGGAATATGAAGAGATGGATGAAGACATTTATGATATTGAAGACCTGAACCCAGAAGAAGGTTTTGATTATTTGGAACCAAAAGCATCAAACAAAATAAATGCTTACCGTTATAAAAAAGAAATGGACGAACAAGGTGACTACGTAGATCCAGTTGAAATGGAACCTGCTTATAATTTCACGTCTAATGGGCCAAACGCCGGTGGTGACGCTTATCCAGTTAATGAGGAAGGTGATTATAACTTTGAAGATTTTCATTCAGCATGGGAAGATGATATGGATGAAGAATTGGATGAAGTTGATGTGTCCGGATCCCAGGGAATATATGGAAGCATGAAACCCGCTTATGATTTTGACAGCGAAGGGCCAGGAAAAGCAGGTCCTTACCAAAGGTTTAGTAATGAAGGTGAAGATATGGATGATGAAGATGAAGATTTGGGAACTTTGGAAGACGACTGGGATGAAATTAGTAATGCTGGCGATGACACCGAAGATTGGAACGAATTGGATGATGAATTAAAAGAATCATTTATTTATCAAAAAAGGAAAATAAGTGAGATGATGAATAGAATGGAAAGATTTTAATTAAATTTTTTTGAGATGGAAGTACGCGAGATTATTTCATATTTCTTAAACAACGATACAAATGTTTTGGAAGTTTCTTTTAGAACCTTAAATGACCCGGATGATGTTGTTAGAATGGACAATATCGATTTTTCTCTCACAGAGGAATATGGGTTTGATTTGATTACGGAAGAATTTACCTTCTTTGATGAAGATTTTGAAGATGATTTGTCTGATGATGATTTACCAGAAGTTGAACTGGATGAGGATGAGTTGATTTCTTTCTTAAACGAATATTATACAATACATCCAGAATATACCCCAAAACCACAAATATTTTAAGGACCAATCCTGGTTAAAAATAAGGTCATTACTTGCTTTTGACCTTCTTTTCCTCTCGCCCATGATCCGGAACTTCTTAACTGAATTGTTTCAAGACCATCATGTTCAATAATGAAGGTCATCGTTTGATAATATTTATCCTTTGTCAAATATGTGAATTGCAAATACCCGCTGAAAAATGCTGTATTACCAAAAACACGATAAAATATCTCGTTTGGTGAATTACCATATTGCCAAACATCCCTTCCAAAATTATCAACACCAAGCAAATTCAACCTAATTGACGCTTCGGTCATGTGAATATAAAATCGGTTAATTCTTATTGAATCAAATGGATCCGGCATGGCTCCGTTCGCCAAATATATCGACCCAAGTTTATATAAACTATCTTTTTCTGTTGCTTGATCTACATTTGTTATATCCAGTGCTGTCACAACATATTTACCAGAAATTGTGACCTCACTTTTATTAACATAATAAATCTCGCAACCGGATAGCAAAATGAAGGAAAATAATATTAAAAATCTAATCATAGCGCAAATATAAAAAATTTTGTGACATTATATTATATTTATAAGAATGAATTTAGATGTCGATAATTTAATTAACTTTTTTGGAAAATCTTTTTCAAATAAAAGTGAGGAACTTGACGAACAAGATGCCGCAGCGGCAGCACCCGCTCCTTCTGCGGCGCCAGTGTCAGCACCATCCGGCGGCGGCACAGGTAGAGCAGTTAAAAAATGGGCTAGCAATAGAACGATGGGGAAAACTTACATGGGAGACCCGAAATATAAATGGGAAACGGGGCTTGCCAGAGGTAAAGCAAACCCAGTTGGAAACACGGTATGGGCTAGTGGAAGAAAGATGGGGCCAACTGGTGGATCAGATTTTGCATAAACGATATATTTATAAATAAAATTTCTATGAAACAACCACAATATAATCCGAAGGAAGCTCTACTTAGGGCTAAACTATTGATGAATTATGATAGTAAAAAAACACTGACTGAAAATATAGAAGAACAAATGTCCGCTAGTGCGTTAGCAGGTAAAGCCGCTTTAGCTAATTTGGCAGCAGGAGGAACAGCAGGAGCAGGAGGGGCGACAACAGGGACTGTGAGCGCCGCGCTTACAAGTTGGCCCGCAGCAATGAGCTTAATTGCTAGTCCGGCTGCTGCGGGTGTTACTGTTTTGGCAGCTGTTGGTATGGCGTTATATTGGGCATACAGAAATGCTGATAATGAAGATGCGTTAGCCAAAACTGTTCAAGCTTGTAAAACTGGGGCTATGTCAGCAGGTGATGAAAAAAAATTAGTTCAAGACTCCCTTTTGGGTAAAGATGAACACATTAAAATTTCGCGTGAAATTTATGCCGCTATCGAAGGGGAAGGAACTTGGAATGACATGATTGGAATAGGGAAATTTGGTGGATTGGGAACAAATGAGGAACAGATATTTGCGGCTTTTGATAGATTATCAAAAGGAAACGCTGCCGATATATGTGGTGTTGTGTTTGAATATCAAGGACCTAATTTTGTCGACGATTTGGCGGAAGATTTAGATGAGGCTGACTTGTCTAAATGTATTGCAGCATTAAGAACTGCAACAAGTGAATATGCCGGTGAAGGTAAGGTTTTTCCACCAGGATCAATGAGCACTGCATGGTATAGAAATCGTTTTTCTTGTCTTTTCAAATCAATTGACACTGTCGTGGCGAACAGTGTTGATAAAGATGAAAATGGTTACACTTACATTAAAGTAAAAGGACTCAAAAGGGCCGATAATACACAAAGAATATATAGGGTTAGAGGTGAAGATGGTGCAATTATATCAGATGATGGTAGAAAAACATCAAATGCGAAATTAGAGTGTGACGGTTTAAAACCAAAGATTATTACAGAATCGAAACTTAGAAAAGTCTTCATTACAGAACAAGGGATTGACGACTCAAGAATATTATTTGATGATGAATTATTAGCAACTGACGTTGAAAAATGGAGCACTGGTAAATATGTAGTTACTTGGGATATTTGGTTAAGAAAATTCACGTGTTTACGACAGAAATTCCCTAACGCAACACCAAAGGTTGATGATGATGGTTTTACATATTTTGAAAATAAGCAACCAGCCGATGGAAAAATATACAGAATGTATTCTGATGGTGAAATTTGGACTGATACTGGGGATAATACAAACAAAAAATGGAGTTGCGCACCGAGAGGTGGTAAAATTATTATTGAGTCAAAATTAAAAAAAAAAATATCTGAACAAATTGATATAGATCCACCAACAGGAGGAGGAGGTGGTAGTGGTTCAGGTGGTGGAGGAACTCCACCACCACGAAGAGATAGGGAACGTTTTTGTCCTAATGGATTCCGGGCTTGTTCTGGAACTTACACAAAGTGCTGTAGTTCTCCTAAAATAGCGGAAGCACAAACATGTTTGAATTTGACTCCTGATGGAAAATGGGGGCCAAATACTCAGGCAAAATTATCTAGCTCTTACCCACAATTTGCTAACTCCTTTACGGATGCTGATATTTCAACAATCTGTTCGGGATCATCACCATCATTAAAACCAGATGATGTGGGTGGTGCAGTGAATCAAATAAACGCCTTAGACACTAATTTCTAAAAATACACTCATGAAATTTAATATTGACCAATCAGAAGCTAAAAGAATATTGGAATTACATTCCAAACTTCACAAAAATGTTAAAACTATAACAGAACAGGCTGCAAACTTGAGAAGTCGTTTGGATTCGATGATGAGAAGCGGGTGTGTAGGCGGAACAAATCTTTTTATTCAGGAATTTGACAACTACCGCAAACCTGACTATCAATTTGCTATTGCGCAAGAAAGCACTAAAACACCAGGAAAATTCAGATATTTTTTTGTTGATAATAAAGTTGGGCAATTTAACGCATCTGGAAAATGGGAATGGGTTGGTAAGTGGTCTTGTGAAAAATATTCCGAAGACAAGTTGAACGCGGCTGAAAAATCCAGAATTGATAATCTGAAGACAACTCGTGGCGCTAAGACATATGAAGAATGGCAACAAGAAGGTGTTGAGGTAATGGATAATCCGGACCAATTCGATGAGTTTGTTGTTGGGTCAACAAAACTATACGCTAGAAAACAATTTCAAAGTGTAGGTACCAAATCAGCAAAAGCCCAAGAGATATTAAAGAATATAGCCGATAGAGGCGGAAAATTAGAAAACGAAGTTAATGATGAAGAAAGGGATGCGTGGACAAGAGAAGTGGTAGTTAAACCAGGCGGTGTTGATTTTCCAAATGGCTTAGTGGCTTTCTTCCCGCCTAATGCTGACACAAGAAGTAAAATAAGTGACAAATATACTGAGGTAAGAACAAATGTTAGATTAAGTGATGAGGAATTGAAAAATTGTGAGGAGAATATTAAACAGTGGTATGAAGATTGGTCTTCAGATGTTAATTATCCCGCTTCTACACATACTTCACAAAAACAAATTGTTCAAGCTTGTGTAAATCAGTTAAAATTAAACAAATTAAAGCGGGCTTTCAGCAAAACTGATGACTATATTGACCAATTAACTGGCGCTAAAAAACCTGGTCCATACTCTGATGATAAATATAGATTAAAAGCACCAAGGGTGTAATTTTTTATGAAATACAAAATCAAAAAACGATTACAGGAGGTAAAAGAAAAGCAGGAAAATTTGCTTATCGAAAGAAAAATTGTTGAGAAAAGATTTTCATTTTTGGTGGAATCATTTGGACCAATTGAAAATTATCAAACATTATCTTATGAGCAAAAACAAGTTTTATCCGCTAAGATTTTAAGTGAAATACACAGATTACAAAAAAATAATTTAATTTCTGAACAACAATTTTTGGCGGATATATTACAAAACCTCTTTAAGGGGTTTGGTTTTGGCGCCCTGGAGGGTATTATTGTTGAGCCATTCATTAACACTTTATTGAGTAAAATAGGGTTAGGAGGATATTTCAAAAACTTCTTAGTTTCATTTTTCTCTACCGAACCATCTAGAATTGTAGAAGCATTCAAAGGATGTGAAAACTTAGTAAAATTAGTTTCGGAAGCGTTAGTTGAAGCCACATTTATGATGATTCAAGAAAAGAAAGATTTGGATGGCGTTGGTTACGATGTGTTAAGAAATGCGATTGGGAAAACAATAAAAGGAACAACATTTGTTAAAGAAGTTGAAAATGGTATGTCTAAGATAATTTGCGATGTTTTTGATGAAATTTATGACAAAGCAAAAGATGTTTTAGATAAAGTTCAAACGGCTACACCTGCTGAGAAGTAGTTAGTATAAACGGATTAAAAAAAAAGGGGGTATTCTTAATCTAGGAAAGAAGGGCTTAAACACCCTTCTTTTTTGTTTTAACAATTTCATCAATTATGCCGTAATCTAACGCTTCTTGACTATCCAACCAAAGATCTCTACTCGCATCTAATTTAACTTGTTCGGCATCTTTTCCACAATATTCTCCAAGTAGTTGAAACAAAATGTCGTTAGTTTTAGTCCATTCTTTCATCGTAATTTCAGCGTCTTGAATATTGCCAACAGCACCCCCACTTGATTGGTGTAACATAGTTTTTGAAAATCTTAAAGATTTTCTTTTTCCTTTTGTACCGGCGCCAAGTAATACAGAACCCATGGATGCGGCCATACCTGTATTGACAGTTGCGATGTCACAAGATATATAGTTCATAACATCAACAATAGATAAACCGGACTTCACACTTCCTCCCGGACTATCTATATGCATGGTTACATCCAATTTATCGGTTGAATCTAAAAACATTAATTGTGCTTGAACCACCGTGCTCATCCTATCATTAACTGGCCCAGCCACCCAAAGCAAACGGTCTCGCATTAAACGTGAGAAGATGTCAATTTGTGTTGCTCTCAATTCTCTTTCTTCCAAGATATAAGGTGTCATAGACGCTTCTACATGCTTTTCAAAGTAATGTAAATCCAGCGAACCTTTACCTAGATGTTTGACATAATAATTTTGAAAATCCTGACTATAATTCATATTTAATTTTTTTTACAAAAGTATATTATATAAAATTACAAACCAAATTATTCGCCAGATTTTTCATCATCAATATCCAAATTTAATAATGAACCTTCTTCTAAGTCCTGGTCAAATTTTTGAATGTGGATCATATTTTGATGTTTAAAAACAATCACCTTTGTTATTCCATCTTCAAAATTCATATCTGGTGTTTTATCAATAACAATACCTTCACTCTCTTCCAGTAATAGATTGATAGTTCTAGCAAATATGTGTGATGCGTTGCTTAAATCCTTCGCGGATATTTCTACTTTCTTTTCTGTTTGTTCCATTTTTATTTATTTAATTTTTAATATACAAATGAATTTTGAAATTCCTCCCATAACGATAATACAACTTTATTTTCATTTATCAAAGTTGGTTCGTATGGATTATGTGTCATTTTCATTTTTGCTTCTTCCGGAGTTCTATCTGCTTTTTTAACATTACAACGAGCACATGATGTGACCAAATTAGTCCAATCATTAGAACCGCCACGAGATTTTGGTATAACGTGATCTAGCGTTAAATCTCTTCTTGAACCACAATATACGCACTGATGATTATCCCGTTTGAATATCCGGTTCCGGTTAATTTTCAGTCTTTTTGTATGATATTTGATATAATTCAATAAACGAATGATTAACGGGCGAGCATATTCTTTGACTGACGCAATAATAGGTATTGTATCTGATTTAACTATTTCCGCTTTACCCTTATCAACTAAAATAAATCCACGTCGCGCTGAGGTCAAATTAAGAGGGGTATAGTCAGCATTAAGCACAAGAACCAAGCTCATTATTTTTTTTTCACAAATATCTAAAAATATTTCCTTAAATCAAATTATCCTCACTATATTTGTGACATCAAATAAATTTTTTATTCACAAATTAAAATATAACACTATGCCAAGTTTTTTTGTTGATGATGTTGATATTGAAGTATATGAATTTTGGGACTCTTGTAGTAAGAGTGAAAAACAAGAATTACTCGAACTATTAAGAAAAGATGGGATAATATTAATGGAAGATGATACGGAAAATTTGAGCCCAAGAGAACTTGAGTTTTTTGATAAATTAGAAAAGTTAAAAACGTGTTATTATCAACTATCTAATGAAGATGAAGTGCTTATAAATCAGATTGTCTCAAAATATATTTAACTTTTAGGTGTTTTAACTATATTTATAAAAAAATTATGAGAACAAGAACATCAAACCCAAAAAAAGATAATTCACCACTCGATGGTGGGGATGGGTTGATTTATTGTTCAGAGGTTTAACTAGTATAAAAACTAATATCAAGAACCCTGAACTGTATAGTCCAGGGTTTTTTGTTTTTATACAAAAAGTTATTCATAAAAGTTAAATAAAAAATTATGATTTTAAAAAACTTTTTTTTATGTTTGGTATTATTGTTTTCTGTAACAACAATATCAAATAATGTCCCAAACATATTATTCGTAGATTATGGTAATGTGAGTTATGGTTCATTATATCTTAAATTACTTCATTCTGGAGTCAAATATCCTGATGTGGTTTTCGCACAAGCGGTTATTGAAAGTGCCCATTTTACGTCAGATGTTTTCAAAAGTGAAAACAATTTATTTGGAATGAAACATCCTGCTAGGAGACAAACCTTATCGGAGGGAAAAGCGGAAAGCGGTTATGCTTCTTATGATAGTTGGACGACAAGTGTTGAGGATTACAAACTGTGGCAACACAGCATGTTAAAACAAAAAGAATGTATAACAAAAATGGAATATTTGAATTTGTTAGGTAAAGTTTATGCCACAGATCCAAAATATATTAGAGTGATTAAAAAGGTTATGTTAGATCATCAAGATGTGTTTAAAAACGCAAAAACAAACTTAATTTAAATATGAAATTCAAAGTAGAATATGTATGGCTTGATGGTTATATGCCAGAACCTAATTTAAGGTCGAAAACTAAAATTATTGAATCCGAAGGACTTCAAGTATCTCTAGATGATTGCCCGATATGGTCTTATGATGGGTCATCAACAAAACAAGCGGAAGGAAACTTTTCTGATTGTTTACTTAAACCAGTGAAATTGGTGTATAATCCGCTATCAGGTGGTTATGTTGCCCTTTGTGAGGTTTTGAACCCAGATGGCACACCACATGCATCAAATTACAGACAATACATCAATAACAATTCTGATAATTGGTATGGGTTTGAGCAAGAATATACATTAGTTAAAGATGGGCGACCTCTGGGATTTCCTAAGGATGGCTACCCGGCGCCACAGGGTCAATATTATTGCGGTGTTGGAACTAATGTTGTAAGTGGAAGAGATTTGGTTGAAGATCATCTTGATATTTGTTTGGCAGCAGGACTTGATATTACCGGCATAAACGCAGAGGTTCTTTTGGGTCAGTGGGAGTTCCAAGTATTTGGCAAAGGAAGTTTGGACGCTTGTGATCAATTATGGATTGCCAGGTATTTCTTGTTCTTATTGTCTGAGAAATATCGTTATAAGATAGAGTTTCATCCAAAACCGTTAATCGGCGATTGGAACGGATCAGGACTTCACACCAATTTTTCAACAAAAGAAATGCGTGAAATAGGTGGTAAATCTTTGTTTGATGGTATATTCCAAGCGTTTGGTAAAAATCATTTCAAACATATTGCTGAATATGGTTCCTCAAATGAGCAAAGATTAACCGGCAAGCATGAGACGCAATCAATTGACAAGTTCAGTTGGGGTATTTCTGACCGTGGCGCATCAATACGCATTCCGCAATCTACGGCTAATGAATGGAAAGGTTATTTGGAGGATAGACGTCCAGCATCAAATGCTGATCCATATCGGATTGTAAGTGTTATTGAAAAAACTTTATCAGAAGTTGAGGTGTAAAACACCTCTTTCTTTTGCGGTAGTCGTATAAAGGCTATTACTTCTGCCTTCCAAGCAGAAAATGAGAGTTCGATTCTCTCCTACCGCTCAATTTATATAATATGGCACATCCTAATTTACACGCAAAATCATCAGCAAAGAAGTTCGGTGGAAAACCGGAGGATTATATCCATTTACACGAGTGGTTGGACGAAACCAAATCGTGGTATGGGGATTCATTACATAGAATGTTCCGACATCATTCAGAGGGGATTTTTGAAATGGAACAGAAGTTTGGAACCGAGTTTAAAAACAGTGATGGAAAAACGGTATTCACGCGATATGTTGGAGAACAACATGTCAAAGAAGACTGTAACAATTATATTCCGTCAGCAAAAGAATGGGTCTTAAATATGTTGAAAAAAGAACGACCAATTTGGATGTTGAAAACCGTTAAGTTAGAATTTGAAGATTAATGTATTTATAAATAAAATGTATTATGGATGTTAATATAAGCGACCAGGACAAGAAACAACTATTGTTATTCACAAAATATTTGATGACCTGGGGGTTGGATTATGGAACCTTTTATATTGATGGTAATGAAGGTATTTCATCGATAGATTTAGATGATTTTGACAATGTCAGACTTTCTGAAAAGTATGATTTGAAAATACCTCAAAACATTAAAGCCATATTGAAAGATTTGGCACATCAAGCACTCAATTATGCGGACATGGAAGATGACTTTGATGAAGATTACGGGTATTCACAACTTGAAGTTATTTTTCAAGTCGCAATAAGAAAATTGACTATATCAGTTTCAGAAGATTATTTTGTTAATTATTCTGATATGGATACTCAACTTGCTTTCAATGATCCCAAATTAGATTTGGCCATAGAAGAGTTAAAGTGGTTAACAACAGATACTGTGCTAGAACTAACATATGAGGGATCTGGTGATAGCGGATATGTCAAAGACGAATTTGAAAATGGTCTTGAAGTTCCACAAAGTGTAATACATTATTGTTATGTTTGGTTAGAAGAAAATCACGGTGGATGGGAGATCGATGACGGTTCTGATGGTAGTTTTACTTTCAATTTGAAACATGGAACAGTAACCATGAACCACAATTGGTATGAAAGAAAAACTAAAGAACAAGAATTATTGGAGTTTTCACTTGTCTGAGTTAAATTAATTTTTTATAATTGTAACATAGCCACGAAAGAAGCGGGAAGCGTAACAAATGCGCTCTCAACCAAGATGACCTATCCCGTCTTTCTTTGATATTGAAAAGGCAAGCAAAACCTAAACGGACATTTGTATAGCCATAGGGTGTCGCAATATTCCTCAATTCTTGGTAGGGGCGTGGTTTTAAAAAAAAATCTCACAAAAATTTGAATATTAGATTAGATTGTATTAATTTTGTAAGGTAAAAGAAATGATATGATAGACATAAAAACTCTTAAAGAAAGCGATATCAACCGTAGAGTGATTTACCGAAACAAAGTTGGTAAAATCAAAGAAGGTAGAATAACATCGTGGAACGATAAGATTATATTTGTAGATTATTATGATAATGGTATGGGGTCAGCAACAAACCCAGAATATTTGGAGTTTATATAATATGCTTGGGTGGTGAAA
>Ga0315904_10011351_pt1 | contig 11374 bp, 4 predicted proteins | sample LakEriMetagenome_6_FD_203529 | JGI IMG/M metagenome (GOLD analysis project Ga0315904, IMG submission 203529) | Freshwater fungal communities from buoy surface, Lake Erie, Ohio, United States - Buoy 12 MA120 | ecosystem: Environmental > Aquatic > Freshwater > Lake | place: USA: Lake Erie, Ohio... | reverse complement strand
GAAAGAAAATAGGTATGTACTTGATTTCACCATTATCAATCGATTTGCTAAGGTAATATTTATTATTCAATTAAAATTAAAATCTATTAGATAATTTTCAAAGAACTATTAAAAATATAATTTAATCAGTAATTTCGAATGTATATTTTATGGATCCATCATCATCTTCAGCACTAGCACAATTTAAAAACCAGGTTGGTCTGAAATACCAGCTTTATAATAGTTTATTTACCTCTTTGCCGTTTCATAGGATTGAAAAAACGGGGATACTTTTATCGCTGTTATTATCTAATTGTGAAGAAGGTTATACCAAGAAATTAAGTCCAAATGAAATAATTGAGGAGTTTTTTCAGCGACAAACATCGTATAGAAAAGAACAAGAACAAGTTGATCTGTTATTTCGCTTTGTGCAATATGTGGAGCGACAAGTTGTGTTGTTTGATGCTTTGGAGGATGCCTCTTTCAAAGAGGTCAATGATATGTCAGGAGCCGGAACGTTGAAGCATTTGGAGAGCGAAATAAAGCAACAACAATTGGATGAGCAATTATCTTCAAAGCTTTCAAATTTTGCAGTTAGGTTAGTATTAACGGCTCACCCCACACAGTTTTATCCAGGATCTGTATTGGGTATCATCAACGATCTGGCTAAAGCGATCAAGGAAAATAATATCAGTCAGCTGAATGTGTATTTACAACAGTTGGGTAAAACACATTTCTTTAAAAAGCAAAAGCCCACACCATATGATGAAGCGATAAGTTTGATCTGGTTTTTGGAAAATGTTTTCTATAATGCAGCTGGAAAGATAATTGGTTTGTTGAAGCAACAATTCTCGCATACCCTCGAAGCCGATCGACCTATAATACGTATGGGCTTTTGGCCTGGTGGCGATAGAGATGGTAATCCTTTTGTAACAGCGGATATTACCATTAAAGTTGCAGATGCATTGAGAGGAGCAGCACTAAAATGTTACTATCTGGATGTACGAAAACTAAAGAGAAGATTGACATTTGAAGGAGTTGAAAATGTATTGCAGGAATTAGAACGAAAATTGTACGATAATCTCTTTATACCCGGGCATGCTGTAGATATTTCTGCATCTGAAATTTTACAAATTTTACGCAGTATAAAGGAAACATTAATTTATCAACATAATGGATTATTTCTTTCTATGGTGGAGGGATTGATCAATCGTGTGGAATTATTTGGATTGTACTTTGCATCATTAGATATTCGTCAGGATAGCTCTATTCACCAACACATAATGGAAACCTTTTCTCATTCAGCTGTTTTGCCAATTGATTACGCAGAACGATCTGATGATGAAAAAATGAGTATTCTCGGATCTTTTGAAAACATACAGCATAACCTTCCTAATGATCCAATCACACGTGAAGCATTAGATACAATAAATGCGGTAGAGTATATTCAGCGGTATAATGGAGAAATGGGCTGCAGCCGTTATATTATTTCTCAATGTAACAGTGCTTCCAATGTAATGGAAGTTTTATGTTTGTTTGTAGCAGCTGGTAAACAGCGTGATGAAATCAAAATAGATGTTGTACCCTTATTTGAAACGATTGATGATCTGAAACATGCTCCAGCAGTAATGGAAAAGCTTTATGCGGACAAAGTGTATAGCGCGCACTTAAAGCGGAGAGGAAATATACAAACAATCATGTTAGGGTTCTCTGATGGTACTAAAGATGGCGGATATATGATGGCCAACTGGAGTATTTATAAAGCCAAAGTGGAGCTGACTAACATTTCCAGGCAATATGGAATAGAAGTTATATTCTTCGACGGTAGAGGCGGTCCTCCTGCTCGTGGAGGTGGGAAGACACATAAATTCTATTCATCGCAGGGTAAAAAAATTGCGAATCGTGAAATTCAATTAACGATACAGGGTCAAACGGTAAGTTCAAATTTTGGAACCGTAGATGCGGCGCAGTATAACATTGAGCAATTATTACATGCTGGGTTAAGTAATGATCTGTTTGCCCAAAAGCATATCACTTTATCGGATAAAGAAGAAATATTATTTAGTGATCTGGCTGAATCAAGTTTAGGTGTTTACCATGAACTAAAAAATCATCCTCATTTTGTGGATTATTTAGCACATGTAAGTCCCCTCAGATTTTATGCTGAAACCAATATTGGAAGTCGTCCGGCTAAGCGGGGAAATGGAAACAAATTATCACTCAAAGATCTTCGGGCTATTCCATTTGTAGGTGCATGGAGCCAATTAAAGCAAAACCTTACCGGTTATTATGGGGTGGGAAGTGCATTCAGAAAAATGGATGAGGAGGGTAGATGGAGCGAAGTGGTCTCTTTGTACCAGAATTCGCCATTTTTCAAAACCCTTATTGATAACTGTGAAATGGCTATGAAAAAATGTTTCTTTCCATTAACAGCATATGTATCAGATCATCCTGTCTATGGAGAAATTTGGCATATGATTCATGATGAATATGAATTGACCAAACAATATATTTTCAAATTATCGGGTAAGCATGAATTAATGGCTGATTATCCGGTTGAACAATTGTCTGTTCATATGCGTGAGCGAATGGTTTTGCCTTTGATCACGATTCAGCAATTTGCTATGGAGAAAATTAGAAAAATGGAAGAGCAGCTTTCCCCTTCAGACATGAAATTTATTTATGAGAAATTGGTTATGCGCTGTTCCTTTGGTATCATCAACGCAGGAAGAAATTCAGCATAAACGTAAAGGGCTTCTTTTCAGAAGCCCCTTATTACGTATAACCCAACAAATAGTATGTTTATCAGAACGAATAGATCGCCGCTAGTAAGACACTTGCAGCAGAGGATGTATTGTCTCCATTTTTAGTATAGAATACATTTTGTTTGGATGATTCATAACGAAATTCAGGAATGATCATGAATGATCCTCTTTTAATATTCGTAGATAGTGTATGAGCAAAAATACTGGCGCCCTTTGGCGCATTGCTTAATGCAGTTAGTTGATCTTTATCATTAAACAATTCACTGCGTAAGGTAATTCCTGTTGTTTCAGTTAGTGCCATGTTTATATAAATGGCAGATCCCCACCATCCTTTTATTGGTTCATTGGATTTTACAGCTGCACTGTTTACCGATTTGGCAGACTGATAGGTGGCATTATATCCCAAATTAAGTACAGAAGAAAGTTTTGCAGTGGCTACCAGATCAATCTGATTTTTCTTAACCGAATCCAATCCTGTTCCACCTACGTAATTAAGATAGAATTTGACATCATCGGTTACACTAAGCGCGTATTGTGCCAAAATGAATTTTTTTGAATTCACTGGCGTGGTTCGAAAGTCTGTTGGATTGGAAACTCCGATCATAAATGCGTGTTTACCTGCTGTGATATCAGCTTTTACTCCAGTATGTGAAAATGGTCCCCAGGAAAACATATACGACATACTGTAGTTTTTATTTGCAGCAGGATCAACCAATTCATAGCCAACATGAGTCGCCCATGAGCCAACTGTAAATTTGATCCATTCAGTTGGGGTATATGTTGCATACAGTTGTTTGATACCTCTGGCAATGCCCACGTCATTGTAATCAAATTCATTTGCTCTTTTTCCGATTCCAAGATCTGCTAAAAAGCCAAATTTGCCTTTTGTGCCTTCAAATTTGAGTGAAGCCATTCCAAGCTCGAATGAATTATGGCTGTTCGTAAAGGACGTTCTGTTGTTAGCTGCGTTTTTAGCGGCATCAAACCGGTAATATCCATCTACGAAACCAGAGATATTGAACGTTGTTTTATCAGATTTTTCAGTTGCCAATTGGGCAAAAATGGGGTGTGATGCTACCATAAGTATGGTAGTCACAATGATTTTCTTTATCATTGTAGTGCATTTTGTTTAAATGTGGAGGGACGGTGTTGAGATCATCTTTTAGACGAGTTCGATCTCTTCTACTGTCCCTTTTTCAATTATTATGGATGTTTCTTTTCCTTCTTTTTGAACGATCAACGTTCCTTGAACATAAGCTTCATTATGTTGCGTCGCATCTAAACCTAATTCTTCTTCTTTTTCCGTAACCCGAAGTGGTAATACGAAATTTATAAATTTGAAGATTAAGTATGATACTGAAAAGCTATATCCTACTGAGATGAACATGGCTTTAAGTTGGGTTATAAAGAATGAAGCATTACCATAAAATAGACCATCATTACCCGCTGCATTAACTGCCTTACTTGCGAAGATTCCGGTAAATATCATTCCTACTATGCCTCCTAATCCATGACAAGGGAATACATCCAGAGTATCGTCAAGTTTTGATTTCGACTTGTAGTAAACGGCAAGATTAGATATAATGGCAGATACCACACCAATGAATATACTTTGTGGAATACCAACAAATCCTGCACCGGGTGTAATAGCCACTAGTCCAACAACTGCACCAATGCAAAATCCCAACACAGATGGTTTTTTTCCTCTTAACACATCAAAAAACATCCAGGATAATCCAGCAGCAGCGGCAGCAGTGTTTGTAGTAGCAAATGCACTTACCGCTAATGCATTCGCGCCCAATGCAGATCCTGCGTTAAATCCAAACCACCCGAACCATAATAATCCGGTTCCAATTAATACATAAGGAATATTTGCCGGCGGAACTTCTGACTGTTCAATGTGTGATTTTCTTCTCTTTAGTACTAACGCGCCGGCAAGTGCTGCACAACCTGCAGAGATATGTACTACAGTACCTCCTGCAAAATCAAGTGCACCCATTTTAAAAAGGAACCCATCCGGATGCCAGCTCCAATGTGCAAGTGGTGCATATACTAATACACTGAATAATACGATGAATAAAATATAAGAGGTGAACTTAATGCGTTCAGCAACGGCACCAACGACCAGCCCTGGTGTAATGATGGCAAACATTAGCTGGAAAAGTGAAAAAAGTAACTTTGGAATAGTTGGGGCTAGCGGCCAGGGTTCTCCAGAGCTAACTCCTTTGAAAAATAAATGAGTAGAGGGATTTCCGATAAATCCTCCGATGGATTCCCCAAAACTGAGGCTATAACCCAATACTACCCAAAGAATGCTGACTACCCCTGCTGCCACGGTAGATTTGATCATGGTGGAGATCACATTTTTTCTATGGACCATGCCACCATAAAAAAAGGCCAAACCTGGAGTCATCAAGAAGACCAAAGCGGTTGAAATTAAAACCCAGGTGATGTCGGCCGCATTGTATTGCGCACCGCCGTCATCGTAATTGGGAAGGGTTGGAATAAAAATGGCACCGATGGCCAAGCAAGCAAGCAAAATAAAAGGCATTGCTTCTCTTTTTCCAATTTTACTCATAATACATCTGTTTTTAGGTTAAGAAGAAGGATTTATACAATAATAGCCAAGAAAATATTAAGAATTCGTCTTTTTACGTATAAATAATAAACATATAAATAAATGTAATATGTTTGGAAAGAAAGAAAAAATAATAACTAAAAAATTGTAAATCAATAGATAATATAGTTAATATAACATTTGGCTATAATAATACTTAATAATAATAGTGGATAATTAAGAAATATATAAATAAATGTAATATGAAATAACGGATAAAGGCTGCCGAAGCAGCCTTTACCGGATTGGGTGTTTAAGGGTTATAAGTATTTACTTGACCAGTTCAAGAAGACTATGGTCCTTTGATTCTAATCTTGATATTCCACCTGATAAATATTCATCTACTTTTCTGGCACATTCTCTTCCTTCACTGATTGCCCAAACTACCAATGACTGACCTCTGCGCATATCACCACAACTGAATATTTTTGAGATATTCGTGGAGTAATTTTTCTCTGACGCTTTTACATTTCCGCGTTCATCCAATTCCACATCCAATTCCTGGAGCATACCGTCCTTTTGAGGATTCAAAAATCCCATTGCCAGTAAAGCAAGATCACAAGGGATTTCTCTTTCAGAACCTGGAACTTCTATAAAACTTGAAGGTTTGCCATCTGCACCTGATTTCCATTCCAGGTCTGCAATACTTAGCGCTTTTATATGTCCATTTTCGTCGCCAATAAATGCTTTTGTAGTTACTGCCCATATTCTTTCACAACCCTCTTCATGCGAAGTTGAAGTTTTTAATAACATAGGGTAGGAAGGCCATGGCATGGAGCCATTACGTGTCTCGGGTGGTTTAGGCATTAATTCAAATTGTGTAACGGAAGCAGCCCCCTGGCGGTTAGACGTACCTACGCAATCACTACCCGTGTCACCCCCGCCAATCACAACAACATGCTTTCCCGTTGCCAAGATTGGATCACTGTACATATTACTTTCAATATTGGCATGTTCCAAAGGATCAATGCCGGCAACACGTTTATTCTGTTGCTTCAAAAATTGCATAGCAGGGAATATCCCTTTTAATTCTCTTCCCATCACCAAAAGATCTCTTGGGGTAGTAGATCCACCAGCTAAAACTAAAGCATTATATTCTCTAAGCAAATCATTGATACTAACATTAACCCCAACATGTGCATGATATTTAAAAATAATTCCTTCTTCTTCCAAAAGATTAATTCTTCTGTCAATTACCCATTTCTCCAGTTTAAAATCGGGGATACCATAGCGCAATAATCCACCTGCTTTATCATCGCGTTCAAAAATAGTAACGGAATGTCCGGCATAATTTAATTGGGCCGCTGCTGCTAATCCAGCAGGTCCTGATCCGATCACCGCAACTTTTTTTCCAGAACGTACGTTTGGTTTTTTAGCGTTAACCAAACCCTTTTCGAAGGCGATCTCAATGATATGCTTCTCAATCTCTTCAATGGTGATTGGTGGTCTATTAATTCCTAATACGCAGGCAGATTCACAAGGGGCTGGACAAATCCTACCAGTGAATTCAGGAAAATTATTGGTAGAAGTCAGTATATCATAAGCTTCTTTCCAATTTTTTCGATACACCGCGTCATTGAATTCAGGAATTACATTGCCCAATGGGCAACCATTATGACAAAATGGAACACCGCAGTCCATACATCTTGCGGCTTGTTGATTTAATATTTCATCCGGAAATCGATGAACAAATTCCTTATAGTTAGTTAATCTTTCTTTTACAGGAGTTTTTGAGGGTAATGCTCTATCAAACTCGATGAATCCAGTTGGCTTTCCCATAGTGATTACTAATAATAGGTTGAGTTATTTGGTTAAGGCTTTTTTATTTGTTTTGGATTGCAAAACTTTTTTATAATCCGTTGGAAATACAGTGATAAAATGTTTTAGTTGGTTGTCGAAGTCGGCTAAAACAAATTGGGCTACTGCACTTTTGGTATATGCATAATGGTCTTCCAGCATTTTACGAATTTCTGCAGCTCCTTCTTCATCCACCGGATCAAGATCAACCATTTCTTTATTGCAGTTATTTTCGAAATCTCCTTTTACGTCATAGATGTAGGCGATACCTCCGCTCATGCCTGCTGCAAAATTTCTTCCGGTCTCTCCGAGAATAACTACTCTTCCTCCTGTCATATATTCGCAACCATGATCCCCAACACCTTCTACCACTGCATTAACACCTGAATTTCTTACACAGAACCGTTCACCTGCTTTGCCTCTTATATAAGCTTTCCCGGAAGTGCCTCCATAGAAAGCAGTATTACCTATAATGATATTTTGTTCTGGTGTGAATACTGCTTTTTTGTTTGGATAAATAATCAGTTTTGCCCCACTTAACCCTTTTCCGAAATAATCGTTTGCATCACCTTCTAATTCGTGTGTTAATCCATGTGTATTAAAGGCTGCAAAACTTTGACCCGCTGTTCCGATATAGCTAAAGTGGATAGTATCTTCCGGTAAACCCTTAGCTCGATATTTTTTGGTGATCTCATTAGAAAGAATAGCACCAATCGATCGATTCGTATTTTTTAATTCGAATGCAGCGCGTACTTTTTCTCCTTTTTCTAGTGCTGATTTTGCAGCATCTAGTAATTTCCAGTCAAGAACGTCGGTAATTCCATGATCTTGTTCCTCCTGTTTATAAAGGGCAGTATATGGAGATGCTGATTCTTTATACAGAATAGGGGAGAGGTCCAGGTTCTTAAATTTCCAATGGGTATGGGATTTTTTTTGTATCAGGTTATCTACTTGTCCAACCATTTCATCAATAGTTCTGAAACCAAGTTCAGCCATGATCTCTCGTAATTCCTGTGTCATGAATTTGATGAAATTCACAACATATTCTGCTGCACCATTGAAGCGTTTCCGTAGTTCAGGATCTTGAGTGGCAACACCAACCGGACAAGTATTTAGGTGACATTTGCGCATCATAATGCAACCTTCTACAACTAAGGCTGCAGTGGCCACTCCCCATTCCTCTGCACCCAGCAAAGTAGCTATTGCGATATCACGTCCTGTTTTTAATTGTCCGTCAGTTTGCACAACCACACGTCCCCGAAGTTTATTGCGGACTAATGTTTGATGTGTTTCTGCTAATCCTAATTCCCATGGTAATCCCGCATGTTTGATGGAGCTTAATGGGGAAGCACCAGTTCCTCCGTCGAATCCAGAAACTAAAACCACATCTGCTTTTGCTTTGGCTACACCCGCAGCAATAGTTCCCACACCCGCTTTTGATACCAGCTTAACACTGATACGCGCATTCCGGTTGGCATTCTTTAGATCAAAGATCAATTGTGCTAGATCTTCAATCGAATAAATATCGTGATGCGGAGGTGGAGATATTAATCCAACTCCTGGTGTGGAATGTCGAACTTTACCGATCCATTCATCTACTTTATGACCAGGTAATTGACCTCCTTCACCTGGTTTAGCACCTTGTGCCATTTTAATTTGTAGTTCATCGGCTTCCGTTAAATATAAACTGGTTACACCAAATCGTGCTGAAGCTACCTGCTTGATAGATGAACGCATGGAGTCTCCATTTAGTAATGGTTCATATCGCATCTCATCTTCCCCTCCCTCACCTGTATTGCTCTTAGCTCCTAATCGATTCATGGCAATGGCTAGCGTAGTATGTGCTTCCCATGAAATGGAACCAAAGGACATTGCGCCAGTCGCGAAACGTTTATAAATAGTTTCTGGTGCTTCTACTTCATCAATTGAAATCGCAGGACGTGTTCGATGAAACTCTAATAAGCTTCTCAGCGTACATGCTTTTTCGCTCTGATCATTTACTATTTTTGAATATTTTTTGAAAATGCTATAATCACCTATTCGGGTAGCATGTTGTAACAGATGAATAGTTTGGGGGTTAAATAGGTGATATTCACCTTTTCGTTTCCATTGATATACTCCTCCTTCTGGTAATCGATCAACAGGCACATCTTTTCTACTGAACGAAATTCGATGCTTAATGAGTACTTCTTCAGCAATCTCATCCAATCCCATTCCTTCTATTCGGGAAACGGCACCAGTGAAATACGTATCCACCACATCTTTATGTAAACCAATAATCTCGAATATTTGTGCTCCATGATAGGATTGAAGCGTAGAGATTCCCATCTTGGAGAAAACTTTCAAAAGTCCATCACAAACCGCTTTGATGTAATTCTTTTTAAGTGTCTCTAGATCCTTATCTTGTCCTATTGATCCATTTTCCTTGAGAATGCGTATGGAAGAAAGCGCTAGATATGGGTTGATAGCTGTCGCTCCAAACGCAACCAAACAAGCAAAATGATGCACTTCCCAAACATCACCTGCCTCTACAATTAACCCTACTTTTCCACGAAGTCCTTTTCGGATCAGATGGTGATGAACAGCCGCTACAGATAAAAGTGAGGGCATGGGTGCGTGGTCGGAATCGATTGCCCGATCTTGCAAGATCAGCACTTCAAAACCATCTTCCACTGCATCAACAGCATATCTGCATAGTCTGTCCAGACCTTTTTTTAATGACCCTGGTTTACCATCTGCTCTGAAATAGCATTGCAGCGTTTTTGCTTGAAATATTCCAGTATCTACACTTCGGATCTTCTCAAGATCATGATTGGTTAGTACCGGATTTTTTAATGCAATGGTATGGCAAGCCATGGGGTCTTCATTCAGAAGATTACCAGCGCTTCCCACAAAAGTTGAAAGCGACATCACTAATTTTTCTCTGATTGGATCTATCGGCGGATTGGTTACTTGTGCAAAAAGCTGTTTGAAATAATTACTCAGATGTTGAGGTTGATCACTTAAAATAGCTAATGGAACATCCGATCCCATAGAGCCAATAGGCTCTTTACCTTCTTCTGCCATTGGCGCGAGTATGGTTTCCAGATCCTCCCGTGAATATCCAAATGTCTTATGGTATTTAAAAACTTGATCGGCTTCTAAGTTGGTGAATTTTACCCGTGGTTCAGGTAGTTCGTTTAATCTGATCTTAAATTTGTTCAACCATTCGTCATATGGTTTTTGAGTACAAATACTTTGTTTTACCTCTTCGTCACTGATGATTCGTCCTTGTTCTAAATCTACTACAAACATTTTCCCTGGTTGCAAACGTCCATTTTCAATGATCAGTGATGGATCTACAGGAAGTGCTCCTGTCTCTGAGGCCATGATCACCCGATCGTCTGCGGTTACGCAATATCTGGAAGGACGTAATCCGTTTCTATCGAGTGTTGCTCCTATGATCCTGCCATCTGTAAATGAGATAGAGGCAGGCCCATCCCATGGTTCCATGATGGATGCATGAAACTCATAAAATGCTTTTTTCTTTGGATCCATTTCAGCATTATTATCCCACGCTTCCGGAATGAGCATCATCATAACCTGTGGTAATGATCTTCCAGTAAGCGTGAGTAGCTCGATCATATTATCCAAGCTGGCAGAATCCGATTGCCCTTCTGATACAATTGGTAACAACATATCCATTTCTTCAGGTGTGAAGAATGGGCTATGAAATCCTTTCTCATTAGTACGTAGCCAGTTCAAATTTCCCTGTAACGTATTGATCTCTCCATTATGTGCAATGTATCGAAATGGTTGAGCGAGTTTCCAGGAAGGGAAAGTATTCGTAGCAAAACGAGAGTGAACCAAACCGTAAGCACTAACTACTCTTTTATTGCTGAGATCTGGAAAGTACTGACGTACCTGACCACTGGTCAATTGTCCTTTATATACGACTGTTTTATAAGATAACGAGGCAATATAAAAACCTATACTATCTTTTCGGGTAGTATTGTTGATTATATGCGATGCATAATTTCGTAAAACAAAAAGCTTGCGTTCAAAAACTAATGGATCTGTTACATGATCTGGGCGGGCAATAAATACTTGTTCTATCACAGGTTCTACGGAAAGTGCAGTTGGCCCGATCATAGATCCGTCTGTAGGAACTTTACGCCAGGTTAGGATCTCTAATCCAAGTTGCTCAGCGGAACGGATGAAAATATCTCGACACTCA
>Ga0315904_10011350_pt1 | contig 11375 bp, 10 predicted proteins | sample LakEriMetagenome_6_FD_203529 | JGI IMG/M metagenome (GOLD analysis project Ga0315904, IMG submission 203529) | Freshwater fungal communities from buoy surface, Lake Erie, Ohio, United States - Buoy 12 MA120 | ecosystem: Environmental > Aquatic > Freshwater > Lake | place: USA: Lake Erie, Ohio... | reverse complement strand
AAACAGTGCCCAAAGCGTTTCCGATAGGGGTTAATCGTATATCCGCGTTATCCTGGCGTAAAAGCGTTCTAAATTCCGCCCTTGATGTGAACATTCTGTAGGGTTCATCGGTGCCTTTTGTGACCAGATCATCGATTAATACTCCAATATAGGCGTCTGAGCGGCCCAAAACGAACGGATTTTTGCCGTTTATCTTTAAATGTGCATTAATTCCGGCAATTAAACCCTGGCAGGCGGCCTCTTCGTAGCCTGTTGTGCCATTGATTTGTCCAGCGAAGTAGAGGTTTTCGATCAGTTTGGTCTCCAGGGTGAGGTTTAACTGTACCGGAGGGAAATAATCGTATTCTATGGCATATCCCGGACGAAACATCTTGGCATTTTCGAAGCCCGGGATCAGCCTTAAAGCCTTATATTGTACGTCCTCCGGTAAGGAAGAACTGAAGCCGTTTACATAGATTTCAACGGTATTCCACCCCTCCGGCTCGACAAATAATTGGTGTCGGTCGCGCTCGGCAAAGCGGTTGATTTTATCCTCGATCGAAGGACAATACCTGGGTCCCAGACCCTGTATTCTGCCCGTAAACATGGGCGATTTCTCGAATCCAGTTCTGAGTATATCGTGAACCTTATCGTTAGTATAGGTAATATGACAGCTTCTTTGTGTCTTGGGAGGTTCCGTATCGGTAAAGGAGAACTTTCCGGGGATATCATCGCCCTTTTGCTCCTCCATTTTAGAGTAATCCAGCGAGCGGCCATCCAGTCGGGGAGGTGTGCCGGTCTTCATTCTGCCGCTTTCAAAACCCAGGGAAATGAGTTGTTCTGTGATTCCAGTAGACGCTTTTTCGCCTGTTCGGCCGCCTCCAAAGCGTTTTTCGCCAATATGAATGAGTCCGTTCAGAAAGGTCCCGTTCGTCAAGATAACAGACCTGGAACGAAACGAAATGCCCATACTGGTGGTCACGCCACAGGCCCTTCCCTCCTCTACCAGGATACCATTGGCCATATCCTGCCAGAAGTCTACGTTGGGCGTCTGCTCCAGCATGATACGCCACTCTTCAGCGAACTTCATGCGGTCGTTCTGGGTTCTGGGACTCCACATCGCCGGTCCCTTCGAACGATTCAACATCCTGAACTGAATCATGGAGCGATCGGATACAATCCCGGAATACCCTCCTAGAGCATCCACCTCTCTCACAATCTGTCCTTTGGCAATGCCTCCCATAGCAGGATTGCACGACATCTGGGCAATGGTTTGCATGTTCATGGTCACCAACAGCACCTTTGAACCCATGTTGGCGGCAATGGCAGCGGCTTCACATCCGGCATGACCGGCGCCAACTACAATTACATCGTATTCCGGATAATTCATTTTATGGCTGTTCCACGTGGAAACAGATGCTTATATTATTGACTATCAATTATTTGTAAAACAACCGGGGTTTTCAACACCTTGTGCAAAAGTACGTGAAAAAGCATTCCGAAAGCTCACCTCGGTACGATCGCCTTTGGCGATCACTCGGTGAGCGATGTACCTGATAAATCAAGGAGGTCTTCTCTCGGAATAAATTCCGAAGCACCGCTCGTTGAGTGCGCCACAGGTGCGTATCGAAACGAGCTTTCGGGAAGCTCACCTCGGTACAATCGCCTTTGGCGATCACTCGGTGAGCGATGTACCTGATAAATCAGGATGTGCTTCACTCGGAATATGTACTGGACCATCGCTCATTGAGTGCGCCGCAGGCGCGTATCGAAATGCGCCGCATAGAGCTTGTCGAAATGAGCCAACAGGAATACTATCTTTGCCCCATCAATCATTTTTCAATGAACTTTTTAATCACTTTTCATGAAAGGATACATGTACATTTTAGAATGTGCAAACGGGAGATATTATACCGGAAGCACAAAATATCTTGAATTAAGGGTCAAGCAGCACCAGAATGGTGAAGGAGCCAATTTCACCAGAAAAAACCGCCCCGTGAAACTTGTCTATTATGAGGAGTACGATCGGATTGATACGGCCTTTTATCGCGAGAAGCAGGTCCAGGGATGGAGTCACAGCAAGAAAAAAGCGTTGGTGGAAGGCCGTGTGGATCTGTTGCCGGATTTGGCAAAGGCATATTTTTTGAGGTGAAAGGGGCTTTCCGGAAGCTCGCCTCGATACGATCGCCTGCAGCGATCACTCGGTGAGCGATGTACCTGATAAATCAAGGAGGTCTTCTCTCGGAATAAATTCCGAAGCACCGCTCGATGAGTGCGCCGGAGGCGCGTATCGAAACGAGCATTCGGGAATCCATTCATTTTTTCGAAATCATTCAGTTACCTTTGAATCGAACATGATCTCCGCAACCGTCAAAGAACTTAAAACCGAACTCTCTTCCCGTCCGCCGAAAGAACTGGTGGAGCTCTGTTTGAGTCTGGCTAAATTCAAAAAAGAAAATAAAGAACTACTGACGTATCTGCTTTATGAAGCGGAGAACGAAGAAGCCTTCATTGCCGGAGTGAAAAACGAGATCGATCAGTTGTTCACCGAAGTCAATCGCGAAAGCATTTATCTCGCCAAGAAAACCATACGGAAGATTTTACGCATTACGAAAAAGTACATTCGTTATTCGAAAAAACCGGAAACCGACATTTCCCTGCGAATCCACTTTTGTTCCCGCATGTGGGCGATGAGGTCTTTTATTCTGAGAAGTGGTGCGATGGAGAAACTGTATCAGCGGGAACTGGAGTCCATCCAAAAGACCATCGGTACGCTGCACGAAGATCTGCAGTATGATTTTATCCGCGAACTGGAGAAATTGTCTCCCGTCAAGTAACCGATGGGATGACAAATATCAGCATCCATCTGTGCGGACCGACATACCTTTGATTGGGTATGTATCAAATGAAAAGCTTTTTCACCGGGATCGGAATGTGGCTGCTTTGCGGCGGTATGATTTTGTCGCTTGCGTCACAGGCACAACAGCCATCTTCAAATAAAAAACCTTCCGGTAAGAAATGGTTTTACATCGGGACAGAGTGGGGCGCAGGTTACCTCAATTATAGTCGCGGTAACGACTCCTCTTATGTTGGAACCAAAGTGGCGATGGATCTGCATGCCGGAATCAGACCGGCCCCATTCCTCAAAACAGGGATTTTGGTGAATGGCTGGACTATAGAATCCTATGGCTCTTTTAATACAAATCCTGACAAAGGAATCAGCGTCAGCAATATTTATGGCTATGCAGCGGTCAAACCGTTTTCACAAATTCCGGTCTGGTTGCAGGGAATGGCCGGACGAACCAAATATGTCAATATGCACCCGGGTGAATATTTTGCAAGAGGATTTGGTTATTTGTTCGGGGCCAACTGGGAACAACCATTGGATAAAAAAAAGCGGGCGTTTCTTTCCTCATCCTGTAATTATGGAGGAGGAAAACTGAAGGAGCTGAGTGTTTCTTCTGCAGACATTCAGCGAACACACCGGTATTCCGTTGTGGAATTAAAGGTTGGAATCAGGGCTACATTCTAAAAAGAATCACCGCCGGAACAACAATCATCCGGCGGCGACTCAACCTAACCCTCTTCCCGAAAATAAATTTTATCTGTGCCGGTATTCCCGAAAGGGGGACGCAAGGCGTTGCGTCCCGGCAGACGGGGGCTTCGATAGGAGACGCAAGGCATTGCGTCTCTACTATCCCACTATCCTACTAACCTACTAACCTACTTAACCACTAACCTACTATCCCCCTCTTCTCATTTTTCAAAAACCAAATCATCCACCCCCCCATTACCCCCACTGATGTGCTGGAGTCTGATCTTGTTGCTGCTTTGTTCCAGTACCCTCCAGTCTTCATTCAATTCTGTAAAGGGAGCTGCGGTAAAGGTGAGGATCAGTTTGCTGGTGCTGTCATCGGAGCCGGTTACCCAAACTCCGGTTACCGTGTTGCTGCCATTGGATGCGGTTACCACGCCACCGTTACCAAAGGTGAAGTTGTAGCCACTGTAGTGGGAGGTCTGGTTGTCGCCGTCTTCAGCAAAGAGTGTGATTCGCCAGGTGCCGGTTTGCAGGTTGCTGTTCAGCGTGGCTGATGGAGAAGGAGCGCTGTTGTCGTCATTTTTGCAGGATACCAACACAGTTGAAAGAAGAAGTAATACGATTACCGGAAGAATGTACTTTTTCATGTTCTGATTTTTTTGAATGATGATTATAATGAACTTTTTGTTTGAGGAGCGATTGCGGGCATCAGTTGTTTGCTGATGAATAGTCCCACCTGGCTGGTCAACCGGCAGGAAGTACCCCGGATTTCATAAACAGCTTCTTCCACTTCCTGGTGAAAAGTGGTTTTGCATCCGGGCATTAGCATCATGGGAAATTCACTGATCAGAAATCCTATAGACGAGATTTTTCTTTTTTCCGATACTTTTCTCAGGAAGTCGATACTGTGTGCGTTGGCGTAAATCAGGTAACCGCTATGACTCAGCTTGATGTCTGGCAAGGTGGTCCGTTCGCTTTCCTGAAGCCTCCTCACTCGATCTGCAGTTGGTGACTGTTGCATGGCGTGGCTTTTTAGGTTACGAAAACCTGATACAAAGAAATCACAATACCGGCTGCATTCCAAATAAAGTGCGCTGAACAGGAACAAAAGGGGTTGAGCCGGACGGGAAACGGTTTCCCGGAAGGAATATTTCTTATTTTCGCATAAGGAGCGACTCCGAACAATTAAAGCCTCCAGTCATGAATTACCGCTTGCGACCTTTTCGGGACGACGATGCCGTCGCTTTATCGCGCCATGCCAACAATCCCAATATTGCCCGTTTCATGACCAACGGCTTTCCCCATCCTTATACGGTAGAGCATGCCCGGAATTTCATTGAATACGCCAACCGCGATCAGCCGGTGCACATTTTTGCCATTGAGGTGAATGGTGAAGTAGCCGGTGGAATTGGCATCCATCCGCAAAGCGATATTCACGTGAAGAACGCCGAGCTGGGCTACTGGCTTTCTGAGGGGCATTGGGGAAAAGGAATCATCTCCGCTGCTATCAAAGAAATGGTTGATTTCGCATTCAGCACTTACGACATCAACCGGGTTTTCGCACGACCCTTCAGCAATAATACTGCTTCACAGCGGGTGCTGGAAAAAGCGGGGTTTGAACTGGAGGCGAGACTTAACAGAACCATTTTTAAAAACGGAGAAAACCTTGACGAGTTGATCTTTGCTACCAGGAAAACAAATAACATATAATACACTAAGGAATAACTTATCAATGGACTGGCTCCTGGAGATCTTTAAGTTTTTTGCTCTTGTTTTAGAAATAGCGGTTTCGTCTTCCGCAAAAGAACCGGCTCCACACGGCCTGCTGCACGAAAGCGTCTTTGTTAATCCCAATTTTACGGTTAGTCGCACCGCTTCAGACACTATTTTCTTTACCAGCGGAAAAATTTTCAAGACAGGATTATACGATACAGAATATATCGGGAAAGTTGAAATTAATAACAGGGCGCCCTATTTGATTTATGCCGGTCGCGATTGCAGAGAATGTGATGCCAGCCTTTCTTTATATATTAATTCGGCGGATGGGGCAGTAGCCGATTTATCAAACGAAAAAAAAAGATATGCCTTTCCCGGAAAGGTCAGCCACTACCAAACAGGCCAGCTGCTTATTGAAACACGGGTTTTCTATGGCGAGGTCATCGGGCAAAAAAGAGGAGTGATCTGGTGCGTTAGCGAATATTCTGAAAGCGGTGATACTACAAGAAGCACTCACCTGCTTTCTTTGAACGATTTGGAACCGAATAATTCCAGCTGGAAAGGACACGCCGCACTGATTGCCTCGGAGCAGTTGAGGAATGAAGGCAGGTGTGCTGAAATCCCCGGCAGGGAATTTACCAGCGAACCGTAAAGAATTATTTTTTAAAGAAAAGTGTACCGTATCAACGACTAAATTCATTTTTATGAGAAAAATTGCTGCCCCCAAAATCATATGTCTGCTGATTGGATTTTTCTCATGCAACCTCCTGCCGGCTCAAATCAACGACTACCTGCTTCACAATCCTGTCTGGCGCGACAGCTCGTCCTGTGCTGTGCCGTTTCCTTGCATCCAACAGGAAGGGTATAATTATTATACTGCCGGCGACACTGTCTGGAACGGACTCACGTACAAGAAAATGTTAAAGAAAGGAACAGGAGTGAACAACTGGTTTGGGCCGCCTCCTGCTCTGTGTTCGGGCACCTACATTTATGTGGATACAGTTCCTGCATTTTTATTGCGGTCGGCCGGAAAGAAAATGTTTATTAAAACACTGTTTGAGCCGAATGAAGAATTGTTGTACGATTTTGATCTTGACGTGGGAGACACGCTTCCAAACACATACAACAATCTTCCGGGAAACATTATCTATGTGACCGCTATCGATAGCTTCTATACTCCTTATGGCTACAGAAAAATCTTCACCCTCGCCGGAGCCAACTGGGCCCAGTATTTAATTGAAGGTGTAGGAAGCTCACACGGACTGATTGAGCCGCTCGGAAACTTTTTTGATTGCGGTTATCAGTTGCTGTGTTTTAGTTTGAATGACACCTCCTGGTATCCGGTGCAGGGCATCAGCTGTAATATTCCTCTTGGATCCGGTGAGTTGAGCGATCAGTCGAAAATGACGGTGTCGCCCAATCCCTTTTCATCGGAAGCGACAATATTTTCCGCTCGCCCGCTCCGTGATGCGCGAATGGTATTGATCAATGCTCTCGGCGAAGTGGCAGAGATGCGATCCGGAATAAACGGCAACTCTATAACCCTCAGCAAGGGCAGTCTTAGTACAGGACCTTACACCGTTACCATAACCGACGAAACCGACAGTTTTCGGATGAAAGTGGTTTTGACGGAGATGTGAACGGTGTTTTGATGATAACTTTATGGTATACCACTTCTGTATTTTTCAAGCATTGTTTTATTATTGAAAACTCGGTTCCGGATGCTGTTCCGGCTTTTCCGATCCAACCGTTCATCCCCTGATTTTAGAGGTTTCGCCAAAATTCTGAGGCTTTCCGCGACCGCTACAGGTAGATTGACACTTTATTTCCTTTAGCAGGCAGCGGCAACTATTAAACAAATCTTATATAATATGACAAACAACTATCTTAAAAAAACATGGCTTTTATCATTGAAGGCCTTAACGCTTCTGGTTGTTTTACTGGTAACAGGCAAGCAATCGTATGGATCGCATGCGGCCGGGGCGGATCTCACTTACCGATGGTTGCAGGGAAACACCTATGAGGTGACTGCGGCCTTTTACCGCGACTGCGGCGGGATAAATGAACCTTTAACTGTAACGCTGAATTACTTTTCACAAAGTTGCGGCTACAACATGAATGCCACTTTGCAGAAAGTGAATAACGGGCCTGTTATTACTTATCCGTGTAATTCCGCGGTAACAACATGCAGCGGCGGAACAACGCCCGGAATTCAGCAGTGGCTCTACAGGGGCAATATTACTTTGCCCGCTGCCTGTTCCGACTGGAAGCTGAGTTATTCAGTAACGGCCAGAAACTGTGTAATCACTACAATTGTGCAGCCCGTTCCCTGTAATTCTTCAACATCTTATGAGCCCATTTATGTTGAGGCGCTGCTCAACAACGTGGCAGCTCCCAATAACTCTTCACCCACTTTTTCAAATGTTCCCATTTCGTTTGTTTGTCTTGGTCAGGGATTCAACTATAACCACGGAGTAATCGATCCGGATGCCGATTCACTTTCTTACCAGCTGATCACTCCGCTTACCGGAGCCACCACTACTGTAACTTATCTTCCCGGATATTCTGCAACAAACCCCATCGCTTCTTCGCCCGCTTTCAGCATCAATCCTGTTACCGGCGATCTTTTCATGACACCAACCATGCTTGAAGTGAGCGTTGTTGCAGTTAAAGTCAATGAGTACCGTAACGGTGTGCTTATTGGAAGTGTTATCCGCGATATGCAGATCTACAGCAGAAACTGTACTCCGAATATTGTACCTTCAGCAACAGGAATAAACGGCACAAACAACTTTACCGCAAAAATTTGTGCAGGCGAATCATTGTGTTTTGATATCTTTTCATCAGATGCAAATTCCGGTGACGTTGTAAATATGACTTGGAACAGCATCATTCCCGGTGCAACATTTAATGCAACAGGATCACCATATCCTACAGGTGAATTCTGCTGGACACCCCAGCCATCGGATGCCCGCGATCAACCTTACACATTTACGGTGACCGTTCGCGATGACGCGTGTCCGCTCAACGGCCTTCAAACCTATTCCTATTCCATTTATGTTTCCAACATCGGCGCAAACGCTGTACAAACCGACCTCAACGGGTTTGGCGTGAGCTGCCTGGGTGATGTGAACGGAACCATGAATGCAGTTCCAACCGGAGGAATACTTCCCTTTACATACCTCTGGGGTGATGGTTCAACCACTCAGTCTATAGGCAATCTTGCCCCCGGATCCTATACGGTTACCGTTACCGATTCAATCGGATGTTCTGTAACTGTTTCAGGTAATATTACCGAACCAACCACTGTTGGAGCTTCAATTACCGGCACAGTAAACCCTGAGTGCGGACAAAATAATGGTTCCGCAACAGCTGCTGGTAACGGAGGGGCCGGAGGATACCAGTATCTGTGGAGCGACAGTCAAACAGGGGCAACCGCCACAGGACTTGCTGCAGGGGCCTACACAGTAGTTGTTACCGATGCCAACGGATGCAGTACAATTGCTCAGGCCAATCTGACCAACGAAGGGGGCAACTATTACGAAGAACTTAATGAAACCATCTGTGAGGGTGCTTCTTTTGAATTGCCCAACGGCAACGTTGTTACAGATGCGGGAACATATACGAGTTCGTTTACGACCGTTAACGGTTGCGACAGCGTTATAGTGGTGAATCTTTCGGTGATTCCGGCTGCAACAACTCAAATCTATTACTCTATATGCGAAGGCGAATCGTATGGTCTTTCTAACGGACTGTTCGTTGATGAAACAGGGGTTTACTACGACACACTGCAATCTTCATCAGGTTGTGACAGTATACTTGTGATTAACCTGACCGTCAATCCGCATGTTAACATTACAGTAAATGCATCCATCTGTTCCGGTCAGTCATTCTTGCTTCCGAACGGTCAGTCGGTAACCCAGGGTGGTGTTTATGTGAATAACTTCAAGACGGTAGCAGGATGCGACAGCATTATCACCACCAATCTCACCGTGCTGGTAATCGGCAACCCCACAGTAACTGCAAGCGGTCCGCTTTCCTTCTGCCCGGGTGGTTCGGTAACGCTGACCTCGTCACCTGCACTGAGCTATCAGTGGCTCAAGAACGGTGTGGCTATCGGCGGCGCCACATCAGCAAGCTATATAGCTACCAACGCGGGAACATACAAAGTTCGGGTCAACACGGCTTGTGGAATCAGAACATCAGGACCCGTTGTTGTTGTAAAGTATGCACTTCCCATTTTGAGTACTTCACCGACTGGCACAGTTGAAATCTGCTCATACGACAGCCTGCTGATAACAGCTACTGTAGTCGGAACAGACCCAGTAACATATCAGTGGTTTAAAAATAATGTTGCCATCAACGGCGCCAACTCAAGTACTTATTATGCAACATCGGCTGGAAGTTATAAAGTACGGGTTGTTAATCAGGTAACGGGATGTCAGAGAACTTCTGCTGTAACCAAGGTGAATAAAACTTTTTTTACAGCATCGCTTACTCACGACATTTCACTGGTTGTTTGTTTGGATCCGGTTACTTTCACCATTAACACAACAGCCGCAAACCCAACATTTACCTGGTACCGCAGCGGCAACGTACTTCAGGGAGTTAATGGCAATACATATTCAACAGTAATGCCGGGCAACTACAAGGTTTTGGTAACAGATGTAAACGGCTGTACCAAAATGAGCAACGTCCACAAAGTAACAGTCGACTGTGATAATGTCAATCCTGTTCGAGTGATAGCGACTTCATTTGAGATTTATCCCAATCCTACAAGCGGAAACTTCTTTATTGAGAAAACAGATGGGTCTTCCGGTGAGTTGTCGGCTGAGATCATTGATATTACCGGACGTGTTGTTCATTCGGTTTCTTTTGGAGTCGTTGAACCTGGCACATCACTTCAGGTTGAAGTTAATAATCTGGCCAGGGGCATTTATTATGTAAGACTTTCCGATAGCGAAAACATTTCAGCGAAGCGCTTGATTATTAAATAATAACGGAATACACTTTATTAAGAGGGCCGCCCCACCAAAGGCGGCCCTCTTTTTTTATTCCTGTTTGTGGAAAATAGCTGTAGTCTGCATCTTTTCAGGGTTGCCGGTCACCCGGGACTTGATTATAAACTTTAAACCCTAAAAAATGAAACGACATCTTCTAATGGCCTGTCTCATCTTTCCGGCCCTTACTCTCTTTGCCACCACCGAAAAACCCGTTAAATCAACCATCAGCAAAGTCACGGTCTTCACCCAGGGCGCCCAGGTGTTCCGAACCGCACCGGTTTCTTTGTCGCCAGGAATCACACAGCTCGTTTTCTCCGGTGTATCTCCCCAGATCAATATCTCCAGCATTCAGGCGGGAGGCAAAGGTTCGTTTGTAGTGACTGATGTGAAACATGAAATCAAATATCCCGAACCACCGTCTGCGGAAGCGGGAGAATTACCGGCACACATTCGTAAAGAAATCACATTACTGGAAGACTCAATAGCAGAGCTTGGCTTTCGCCGTGATGAAGTTGCAGAAAGGCTTACGGCGCTTGAGATCCAGAAAGACATGATCACCAAGAATAAGCTCGCTCGCGGCGAAGGCAAAGCCGATTCGCTCGACGTACTGATTAAGGCGATGGACTTCTTTCAGAAAAAACTCAATGAGCTCAACTCGCTCATCGCAAAAAGCCTGCGGGAGCAATCAAAGGTGCAGAAGCAAATCACACTGACCAACAACAGACTTCAGGAGCTGAGAACCTATAAAGCCGATACCGAACCGGAAAAAAAGTATGAACCCGTTCATCGTGTACTCGTCACCGTTAGTGCTGAAGCCGCTGCCACCGGAACAGTGGAGGTTAGTTACATGGTTTCGGGTGCAGGCTGGACTCCGTCGTATGATTTGCGTTCGGTTTCCTCGACAGCTCCGATTCAGCTGACTTACAAAGCCGGTGTGTTTCAGAATACCGGCGAAGACTGGAATGATGTGCGACTCAAACTCAGTACCAACAATCCAAATCGCACACACGTGAAACCCGAGTTGCCCACCTGGTACATTTCCTATTTTACTGCACAGCGCCCGACAGTTTTTCAGGGAGGCGCGCGGCCACAATCGACAGATAATGCCAGGAGCATTACCGCTAATGAAGAAAAATCAT
>Ga0315904_10011349_pt1 | contig 11375 bp, 10 predicted proteins | sample LakEriMetagenome_6_FD_203529 | JGI IMG/M metagenome (GOLD analysis project Ga0315904, IMG submission 203529) | Freshwater fungal communities from buoy surface, Lake Erie, Ohio, United States - Buoy 12 MA120 | ecosystem: Environmental > Aquatic > Freshwater > Lake | place: USA: Lake Erie, Ohio... | reverse complement strand
CATGTCACCTGATTTTAATAAGAATGCGGTGGGTTTATTTGTGACACCTTTATTAAAATACAAGAATGACAGTAAATTTGAGATATATTGTTATTACAATAATAAAGGTGAAGATATTTATACATATTGTTTCAAGAAATATCCTAATATAACGTGGGTAAATATTAGTGAAATGTCAGACGGGGAGGTATTAATGTTGATGAAATTTGATCACAAGATAGATATATTGGTTGATTTAATTAGTCAGGGTCATAATGGTAGGTTAGATTTAATAGCGATGTCACCATGTCCAATTATTATTAATTATCTAGGTTTTCCTGGATCATCTTATATGAATACGGTGACTCATTATATAACGGATAAACTGACAGATCCAAAGAATACTGGTCAATTTACTGAGAATTTATTGTATATGCCTCGGTCATTCATGTGTTGGCATTTGTTTGAATATGAAAATGAGGCTATCATAAAAGATAAAGTAGATGATGGAAAGGTATATTTAGGTATATTTAATAAATTATTAAAGCATAGTGAGAGTATTGTGAAATTATGGAAAAGGATAGTATTAACTAATAAAAATTATGTATTGTGTTTCAAGTTATCTAATGAGGATACGGAGGAACAATATAAAACGTTATATAAGGAGGTACCGAATGATCAAATAAAATTTTTACCATTTACCGAGACATTAGATGAATATTATGATTTGTATAATAGTGTGGACATATGTATGGATACGTATCCATATAGTGGTACGACAACGACGTGTTCAAGTTTATATATGGGTGTACCTGTGTTTACAATATACAAGGAGTCAAATTATCACGAGTCTAATGTATCAGGTGGGTTATTGTTAAATATGGCAAGGGAAAGTGGGGAAGATTATTATAATAAATTTGTGTGTAAGAATGAAGAGGAATATATAAAAAAGATATCAGGGTACAATAAGGATAAGGGTAAGTCTAGAGAAGAGATAAGAGAAGATTTTAAAAAATTAATGGATCCTATCAAGTTTATGGAGGAATATGAGAATATATTAGAAGATTTAATTTAAAAATAATTATATGTATATATATATTATGAATAACAAGGTATCAAGGGATATGGCAACAAGATTTTTAAAATTAAGTATACACTTGGGGCATTTATTTTCGAATCTATCATTAGAACATGATAGGATAGGGTGTATGATTATAAACAAGGATAATTATTCTATATTAACATCTGGTGTGACGACATGTGTATATGATGAGAGTGTAAAAATTGATGATAATGAGAAGAAAAAGACATTATATGTGGTGCATGCAGAGGAAGATGCGTTAACGAGGGCGAATAAGATAGGTATAAGTTTAGATGATACGATAGCGATCATATCGCATTTTCCGTGTTTTCATTGTATAAAGTTATTATGTCAATCGGGAATAACAATGATAATAACGGTAATGGGTGAATGTTGTCAAGAAAATATTGAGATATTTAGAAGATTTGAGTCAAAGGTGGATTTTATGATATTAGATAGATTATAGACAGAATATATACAGAATATATACAGATTATATACAGAATATATACAGAATATATACAGAATATATACAGAATATATACAGAATATATACAGAATATATACAGAATATATACAGAATATATACAGAATATATACAGAATATATACAGAATATATACAGATTATATACAGAATATATACAGAATATATATAGAATATATACAGATTATATAAGATTAAAAATTACGTATGGGCGAGAAATGATGTGAGTCTTAGCCGCCGTCGCTCGCAAGCTCGCGTCGGCTCCTTGGCGCTAGTTTTATAAAAATTGTATTAAAATATACACGAAATTATATATTTTAATTTAAACTGATTGTAAGATGGATTGTCTAATTTCTTCCAGATTATATGATTGGTAGATGTCCCTAATAAATTCGTATGTATCTGCGTAAAAGTCTTGTATTTCTTCTGAATCAATTGGGTCGTTGTAACTTAATACTTCTTCATCATAGATTTGATGAAATAATGTATTTTGAAAATCTTGGGTGTTAATTTCAAAAAATGTATCTAATAGTAAACGATAAAAGGAGAGTAATCTTTCGCTAATGTGCATATATCTAATGGCATTAATAATATCTTGAACAAATGTGGATTCTACAAGATGAACTCGTTGATAAGACATATGATATAACATCATAATATGGAATCCCAAGATTTCATCTAAAATAGGGTGGAAATAATTCAACGTTTTATCTAAATAGATAGTTTCAAAACTAGATAGTTCTAATATAGAAATAATATGATTAGACGGGAAAAAAAGTAATTTACTCAATATGATTAAGTTAGAGTGTGTATATGAGTGATCTTGGTGTGTATGTATAAATTGAAAGATCTCTAAAAGTTTTTTTTGTGCTTCATTTAGGCTATCTATGGGAAGAAGAATACCAACAGGATAAAATGTTAATATATCTAATAAATGTGTATAATCTGAATGAACAAGAAAATCATTAAAACGATTAAAGAAGGAATCTCTAAAGGACTTGTTGGTAACAAGTGTTTTAAAAATAGAAGAGCTATGTTTTTTACAAAGAGAGCGTATTTCAATATTAGTACTGCACAAATTTACTAATTCTTGGATAGTATCTACATTATGAATGATTGATAATTGAATGTCAATGGGTAATTTCATAATATAATATAAAATAAAAAAAGTTTTACACATAATTTAATTAATAATAGAAATTTGTTGCATAAATTCTTTCATTTTTTTATTAACTTTAATTTTTGCTGGATTAAAACTTCTAAGATATAATCCATCTAAACTACGAAGTCTACTTAAAGCAACGTATACTTGAGCATCGCACCAACAATCAGACAAGTCTAAAATTGCAGAATCTAATGTGAGACTTTGAGATTTATGAATAGTTATACTCCAAGCTAAAATAAGAGGATATTGTATAGCATAACACTTGTTTTTATTTAATTCAATTGTCCATTCTGTTCTTTCTATAACTTGGACAATACCATTATCAAATTCAATTTTTGGATTTGCATCTGGACCTTCAAAAGAAATAATGGTTCCAATGGAACCATTCACTAAACCTATATCTACATTTAAATTCTTGACCAACATAACACGTGCGCCTTTTTTCAATACAAATTGATTTAGACCTTTACTTGTGAATTGATTTGATAATTCGTGTTCCAACATTTTGCATGTATCCGTATCTTTTCCATCTGTTTTAATAATACTATGATATGTATGACTTGGTCCAGATAATTTGTTTAATTTAGATGAATTAATGCTTTGTGCTTTTTTATTACTTGTAACTAGATGAATAATATTATCCAAATTCAGTTTATTACGTTTTGATGTAGACAGTAATCTCGTTTTTAACAACCTAATATCCTCATCGGTATGTTGACCTATACGAAGTCTATTTAATAAATCAACAAATGCTTTAGAATCCTTTTGTCTAAAATTTTCTTTTAATACAATAATATTCTTTTTGTTAAACATGTTATGAAACAACTGACTTTCTACAATAAGACGTGTATCTATAGACATGTCCATTTTTGTTTGAATCTGGTTAAATACAGGTAAAAGTTGAAGAACATCTCCTGAAAATACCATTTGAATACCTCCAAAAAATAAATTAGATCTACGTATTTTTTTACAAATAGTATCCATTTTTTCAAATAATTCAGCGGAAAGCATACTAATTTCGTCAACGATTAATATATCCGTCTCAATAATACGCTGAACAATATTCTTTTTTTTTAGAATACGTTTAAGTAAAAAGGAAAGTTCTCCGTCACCTGTTCCAAACCCCATAAATGAATGAAGTGTCATACCCTCAATATTGTATGCAGCTATTCCTGTAGTAGCTGTTAAATAAACATTTTTATTGTTTTTAATGGCATATTCTTCAAACGTTTTAATACATGTACTTTTACCAACACCACCCGGACCCAATAACAGAATATTTTTTCCATCTTTGAATAACTTGAATGCTATCTGTTGCGAGGGTGATAAATGATCAAGGTAATCCGAATCATTTATAACAATATCTTGGTCTAATAACATCTCTTTAAAATATTCATTTAAAAACGATTTTTCAGCATGTAATGTTGTTTGCTTAAACATGATAATGTTATATTTATTATTTATTATTCATTTTTTATTCAGCATCAACGACCAATCCAATCTATTTTTTTCTTACAATTAATTGACAAAAGTCTGAATAGAGAATATCTATTTTTGATTCATATACTTTTATAAATGCAATCATTCCATTCGATGCAGTTCCCCATTCGGCGTCATCCATAATTAAATATCCATTCTTTTTTAATTTACGAAAACTTAATACTAAATCTTCAAGTACACTGGTTTGTTCGTGATTTCCATCAATATAGATCATATCAAATGTATGTTCTGGAAATGTTGGCAACACATTATAACTATAATCTTTATAAATATGGAATTTGTGTTTATGACCTGAATGTTCAATATTTCCCATACATATATCATAGATATCTTGAATATTTTCATACGTCTCGCTCCCCTCTTCAGTATATCTCTCCCATGGATCTATACAATGAATTTCAGATTTAGGATGTTTGCAATAAGAATTTGCAACACTTAAAGCATTCGCTCCATATAAAATACCTAATTCTAAATATTTTATCGGAACATTTCTAGGTAATATAGTATCAAACCAGAAGTTTGCCAATCTAAAAACAGATCCATTAAAATTAGTTGGTAAAAGTAAACGACCAGCTTCATATATATCGTTGTATTTTTTTTGATATTCTTCATCATTTGTAAAATTCATAAATTTAATATGTTCATCCTTATCCATGTTTATAATACAGTAGATTATATTAACTTATTATAAACGTAAATTCTTTATATTACATTGTATCTACAAATAGGACATGTTAATGACTTTATTAACCATGTATCTATACATTTTTTATGAAAACGATGTTGACAACTTAATTCTCTTATATACTCTTTATTCGTGATAATTTTATCACAGCAAATACTACAATCTAAATTGTCATCTTTACATTTATAATATTTTTTTAAAGATTTCAAATGTTTTAATTGTGTTTTTTGTATTATTGTATCATTATATAATGGAGGTTGAGATGTACCCTCGTTATTATCGTGATTATATATATATATAGAATTTAAATCTACATCTTGACAAAAAATACTAATAAAATCACTAAAATCAACTTCTTGATCAATTGGACAATTATATATATTGTTGATATTAATATTAATAATGTGTTCCATGAATATATAATATAAACTTAAAATAATTTTATAATAATAACGTTTTATAATGTGACAATACCCGGCTGGTCCGGTGTACCCGGCTTGTCCGGTATATCAGGCTGGTCCGGTGTACCAGGCTTGTCCGGTGTACCCGGCCTGTCCGGTGTACCCGGCTGGTCCGGTGTACCAGGCCTGTCCGGTGTACCAGGCTTGTCCTTGGTGTCATGATTAGATAAATACAACTCTTCTTCAATAGTATCTTTAATAATAAAACGTATAACTTCAATGGGTTTAGTTTGTGAAATTCTAGAGCTTCTACCTATGGACTGACTTTCAATATCATCACGATGTTCTTTTGAACCATAGACGGGTTCTATTAAAATAATTTTATTTGCTTCTGTTAAATTAATACCAGAAGCTGAATATTTCATTGAGAGAAATATAATGTTAATAGAAGGATCTGATTTAAAAGATTCTATGGCTCTTTTTTTTTGATATACAGTTCCAGAACAAGAAACGTAACCAATTCCTTCTTTTTTCAAAATAACGGATATTTTATCTATCATTTCATCCCATTGTGAGAATACGATGCATTTATCATTAGGTTGTAAATGTTTAATATAATAAATAATATTCCCTAATTTAGTAGATTTTGTTTCCTGAATATAATAATTTAATTCATCAGATATAGAATTATTAGAATTTTGAGTGTTTTGTTTAAATTTATAGATCTGGTTCAAAGTGATTGGAATATTACATTTAGGGCATTTGGGATTATGTTTAGACAATGACTTTAAATATTCAGTAATACATTCCCAACAAAATTTATGACCACATTGAGTGATAGCTAGATTTGTCACAGACGTATCATCTAAACAAATAGGACATGTTTCTGATTGATCTATGGATGATATAACAGATAACAAATAATTATATACCTTTGTAACAGAATCTAATTCTTTAGATTCATTTGTAATATGTCGTTTAATTATACTGATTTCATTTTTCAAATTATTTTTTACTGAATTATCAAGTTCGTTTTCATATGATGTTTGTAAATTAGTTAATTCTAATGTATATTTTTTAATTTTTTTATGAAGAGAACTCATCTTTTTTTTATTATGTTCTAATAAAACTTGTTGTATTTCATCTAAGTTTTTACAATTTTGAACCAATTGTCGCGTATTCTTGTCTATTTCAGGATGACAACATAATTTAATAAGATAATCATAATTATTACGACCATTTGCATAACTATTATAAATAGTACGTTCTTGATTAGTAAATTCCAACATTTTACATGTTTCATTAATAATTGAAAAGGTTTTCTCGTATTGGATGGATTCTTTTGTATTTCGTCTATACAATGGCTTACTTGCAATGATAAGTTTGCTAATTTTATCTAAATCAAAAGTGTCACAATAAGAGTTTGTAATAAAATTCATTTCTGTAATAAAATCAACAACTCCATTTGCAAAAGGTGTTCCAGAAATATTCCATTTATAAGTAGAACACAATTCAAAAATAGCATCTTTTATCTTGCTTTTTTTTGGAATTGTATTCAATTCGTGTATTTCATCTATAACGACCGTATTATAATAAAAATTATCTAATGTAAATATACCTTTTTTATTTAATAATTCTTGTAAATTTTTCTTGGTTTCCTCTTCGTTTTGACCACTAATATAATTATGTATATGTGAGACTACATCTTTAGATGCTTTAACATGGTTTAAATAATTAGTATTGATTAAGAAATTAAATGAAACAATGATTAAATCAGAGAATAATATATCAGCCAAAGTAATATTTTTATATTGATCATACGTAATAATTAATAAAATACGCTTATTCACCTTGAATTTTTCGTAATATTCACGTACCCATTGATCACATAATTGATTTGGACATATTATAATTGAACTATGTGTTCTAAGTTTTTTTTCATATTGTGCTTTTATAATACTATTTTGTAAATTTAAATAATCTAAATTTTTTAAAGTGAAATGTTTCTTGTCTATAAATAATGTATCTGAGTGCACTTGACAATACAACGAACTAGGAAGGGCTGGATTTCCACATACTGTATTATGTTTTTTGCCACGTTTGAAAAAATAATTACAAGTGTTTGAATAATCTAAATAATAATCATAAATATTTTCTGTATATTTTGAAAACAAATGATATAAAACAGTAATAGTTTTGCCCAAACCCATGGTATTGATTAAATTACCACCATAATAATGTAGTGATTTTTTAATATTAAGCATATTTGTATTAACATATTTTTTCGGTAATAGAATATCATTATATACACTACAATCAACGCCATCAATATTAATCGTATATATTAAAGAATAATCAAAAGAAATTGTATTATCTTGTTTGTCAACATTATTTTCTATTTTTCGCATCCATTTTATGTCCTGAATTTGATATTTATACAATGATATATTGTCTTTTAATACCCCATCGGGTCCGACGGGTTCCAATTCTACGGGTCCGTCTAGTACGGGACTGTTTGGTACGGTATTCAAGATATCTTGTAAATAAAGCAAACAATTTTTTGTATGTTCTTGATTTTTAATTTTCTTCATCAATAATGTAATATATTTAACCATACAGTCCTTGTTAAAGATAGTCTTCAAGTATTTTTTATTAATATAATAATTCATAAAATATGCGTCATCTTGTTTATGTAGTTTAACGATAATAATATTATTAGGAAGAGAATTGTGCATTTTACAAGTATCCATGTATAATATCATATCATGTCTAGATATATCAGATAATTCTCTATTAGTTTTCCAATCTATAAATTGATAAACTATTAACCGTGAATTGTAGGGATTGAAATCTAACTCAGTATCATAGAATACACCTAATTTATTATTTCTATCATTTTTACTGATAATATCGTAACCGTATTTATAATTTACATAACTTAATACAAAGTCTTCATCAGGAATATTGTTTGTATTAATGATATTGCATGGTTCGGAATAAATATGTATATATTTTGTTTCAACTAATTGTTTTAATTCGCTTTCTAATAAGGGTTGTTGCATTCTGTTATATACTAAATGTAAGTTAATTTTAAACTCTTGAAGAATTAAAATTAAAAGTGAAAGTAATTAAAGTGAGACCTATTCTTGTTTATTTGAAGAATCGATTTCTTTAGGGTAAAAAAAATTATTGTATAAAACATAGATGTGATAGAAATATAAACAAATGGTATCCAAGTGTAAAGATTCTTTGCCATATTTTTTAACCCAATTGTTAAACCAATATACGTGTAAACCAAATGCTAAATTACTAAGATAAAATACGGTAGTAATATTGAAATAACAAAACGTGAGATAAAGGTGGTATAAAATACGTGTAAAAAGAAATGAATAACCAAACAATGTATCATGCCGAAGAGATGGTGAGAATGAACCGACTCCTAAAATAAATGTAGGTACTTCAAGTATAAAATAGTATATATAATACATTGACAAATCATTATAGAGTGCTAGTTGGTTAACAATGATATAGGCTGTATGGTGAATATATGTTTGTAAAAAATTAGTATGAGGTCTATAGTCATTATAACCATAATAGAGATCCATGATAAGATAAGCAGTGAAATGGTTAATAGTAAGTTTTGACAATATTACATCAAATTTAGAGTGTGTGGAAAAAAAATTAAAGTAAATGCCTATGCAACTGAGTAAAAAAGAAGATTTAATAGAGATAATATATGCTTTTTGTTTTAGTTTTAAAGATTTTCCGAAGAAATGGTTAACAGTTTGATAATAAAGTATATATTGAATTGTGAAGACACCAACGGTGAGTGCATGTTGTAGAAAGTCTAATAACATTTTATTAAATAAAGTAAATGTTCAATTCAATTTTTTTTTATATATCATAATCATATATAAGAATGCAAAATTATCGTCAAGGAGAACATTATAACAGATATTTAGCAACAAATTATGCAAATTCTAATGATAATCAATATGATAATAATAATTATTCTAATGTTTATTCTAGTGAATTTAATCAAAAATTGAGTATTCAGCGAGAACCGGATATTATATATGATCGTGTCGATCATTATCTAGCTGTGAGTTCTACGGATAGAGATATAACAAATTATCCTAAATCTAATCAATTTACTATAAATTTACCAAAAGAATTTAGAAACATTGTGAGAATGCAGTTAATTGAAACTATTTTACCAAATCAGAATAATATTATGGATCAGCCCTATATTTTACTAAACATTAAAGAATTAGAGGGAAAGATGCCTATTGTAGCGAATAATAGTGCATTATCTAATGCGTTTGCATTAATACAATTAACACATAATACTGGAAATTTTCTTCAAATTGATAGAAAAGTGCATGAAATTGTAGTGATGAATACATTACAGCCGATAAATATATCTAAAATGTCTATTTCATTTTTAGATCATACAGGCGCTTTATTTGATTTTGGTACTGATGTAGGTGGGTCGTTTAATCCACTGTATCAAAACACATTGATATTCAAAATCACAACATTAGAAAAAAGTAGAAAAAGTTTAGAACAAAGGTCCTTATTTTAATGCACGTGATTTGCATAGCAAAAACACAGCTATACAAGAAATGAAAAAAGTTGTTTATCATTTAAACTCTGTAAAAAGGGTAATATAGAACGATTAGAATAGGTATAATCAGTTTTTTGTCCTCCTAACAAGTTATAAATACTGAATATAGTAGCATTACGATAACTTGTGTCCCAATTTGTAAATTGAGTGAGATTAAAATAGTTTGGGTCATTTTTTAGTAATAAACAATCTATAGTAATAAGGGATAATAATTGTTTGTTAGACAATTGATTTAGTAATACGTATTGTTCTGTTGACAAATCTAGTGCGTTTCTTAGAATAATAACTACTTTTTCTTTATCAGAAAGAGACCAATTAGGCTGTGATATATATGTTTGAAGTTCGGTTTTATATTGTAAATTTGTACAATATTGTGTGGTATATTTAAGTGCACTCGTAGGTGCATTTGTAGGTACATTTGTAGGTGCATTTGTAGGTACATTTGTAGGTACACTTGTGAAAACAGTTGTGGAAAAATAAATAGGGCGGGTGTTATAAACATACATAACGAAAAAAAGAACCAAGATGACAATCACAACTAGAAAGGCAATAAAATAATTATTCATATTTAAAGTTAGGATATAAATTATTTTTATTTATATATAGATTTAAATATGACATGTGAAAAATGCAAATTATGTAAGCGACCAATTGTATGGAAAGTAATTGATGAATGGATATGTATTTTTTGTAATATAAAGGATCCGAATACTGAAAATAATGATTTTATATCACGTGTAAAATATATTGAAAAATTGAATGAACAACATTCTTTATTGTTAAAACATACGAAAACATTAGAAAAGTTAATGGCAATACAAAAACAGAATACTTTGGAATTAGAAATTAAAATTAATAAATTAAGAATTAATAAAACAAAATACGAGTTTTATCGTGATAAAGTAGAATTATATGAATCAAAATTCGGAGATGGTATAACAATAACAGAATTGGTAGAAAAATTAATAAAAGAAAATAAGGAATTTAAAGAAAGATCAGAAAATTATGATAATTTGAAATGTAAATATATTGATTTAATAAGTGAAAATGATAAAATGATGTATGCATTAGATGATTTAGAAGAATCTACAGGTATATATTTAAATGAAATTTTTACACATGAAGAACATATAAAAGTATTAGAAGAAAAAATAAAGGTACTTATTGAAGAAAAAAATAATAGTTTTTGGCATAAAATAATCCACAAGATACGAAATACAATAATGCGTATATACAAGTAACAAATGTAAATGTAAATGTAAATATAAATGTAAATTTATTAAACGTAAATTTAAATGTAAATGTAAATTTATTAAACGTAAATCTAAATGTAAATGTAAATGTAAATGTAAATGTAAATGTAAATGTAAATGTAAATGTAAATGTAAATGTAAATGTAAATGTAAATGTAAATGTAAATGTAAATGTAAATGTAAATGTAAATGTAAATGT
>Ga0315904_10011348_pt1 | contig 11376 bp, 2 predicted proteins | sample LakEriMetagenome_6_FD_203529 | JGI IMG/M metagenome (GOLD analysis project Ga0315904, IMG submission 203529) | Freshwater fungal communities from buoy surface, Lake Erie, Ohio, United States - Buoy 12 MA120 | ecosystem: Environmental > Aquatic > Freshwater > Lake | place: USA: Lake Erie, Ohio... | reverse complement strand
GTGGCGAGTGGCGAGTGGCGAGTGGCGAGTGGCGAGTGGCGAGTGGCGAGTGGCGAGTGGCGAGTGGCGAGTGGCGAGTGGCGAGTGGCGAGTGGCGAGTGGCGAGTGGCGAGTGGCGAGTTTAATTTGGGGGGAGTAAAGTTAGACTCTTTCACCGTTTTGCAAAGTCACGGCTGAATTGCCCATGGCTTCAGCCGCGGGGTGGAGGTGCGGCAGCTATGTGAATGAAAAAAACGTAATCATGAAAAACGCAGCTGTGCTCTCCTATCCACCGACGAGGGGTGGAGGGGTGAGGCGCAGAAAGTACGAGTGACAAGTGGCTTACCAGCCCACGGCTTCAGCTGTGGAATTCAGGGGTATTGATTTTGTCCCGAAGGGATTGCATTCAAATATGAGGTCGTCGTTCACGCAGCCCCGGAGGGGCGAACCTTCAATAACCGCGAGAAGAAGGATTGACGCTACAGCCCCGGAGGGGCTGACTAATCGATGGTGTAAGAGTGTAATCAGTTAAAACAGTTGAGGCGGTAAAATTCGTAGTGCGATTACTCTTCATGATGCGAATTCGGTTGCGATCGAGATGCGATTGCTTTTTGCCGGAAGCTGTACCGAATTTTTTCGATTCTATTCGAAAAAAAAGTAGTCTATTTTGGAATTGACTCGCAAAATTCAGGTTTTTTGAAGAGTTCGAATGAATCAGTCACCAGGCGGTTTATACCTGTTGGTAAGTTAAAAATGGAATTCCATGATATTTTTTTATGAATTAGACGAAGGTTATGTACATTCGTGGCCCTAACAAATTCTAAGTAACCTAATCCATCACTTTCTGCGGGAAATTCTCCTGCTCTGATACCACTTACGAATCATGAAACAGTATTTTACTCTCTTTAAGTATGTTTTCATCACGTGGATTGCTATCGTGTTAAGCACGATTATCCATGCACAACAGCCATTAAATTTTATTGGCAGCAATAATGGATGTCCAGATATTGATTTTAATGGCACCTGTGACTCGATACAAGTTTTCTATCATGGAGATTTGACTTTTCAAACATATCAGGACATCTTGAATTTCGTTCAAACGTTTCCAAGTGTTTCACTGGTTTATGGAAACATTACTTTGCTCATCAATGATGGATCTCTGCTTGAAACAGCCCCATTAAACCAAATTACTCATTTATATGGTAAATTGGAATTGAATGGGGGGCAACATAGTCTTAGTGGTTTCGACCAATTGCAGCATGTGCAAGAATTGTTGGTGGAGAATTGGGATGAGATAAATTCATTTGATCTAAGTGGGGGACATTTTTCTAATTTAAATAGTTGCGGGAAAATTGTTTTAGATGCAAGCGGATTAATCTCAAATTCCTTTAATAATCTAAACGAATGTGATAGTATTGGGATAAACACATATTGTCAAATTCCAACAGGAATTTTCGCACATTATCAATCTACGCCTTTTCAGAGTATAAATGGCGATTTTTTTGAATCCCAAATCCATAATTGTTTTAACTCAATTAGTTCTTTGACTGCTTTTTCTGCCTTTGGAGCAACAATTAATCAGTCTTTTGTGAACGTGCAAAATTGCAATCATGTTTATTTGAACCAAGTCACATTGCAATCAGGTTCTTTTTCAAATACTCAATTATCGGATTTGTGGACTAGAGGAGATTGTGAAATTTCTGAATTGCTTGATGGACTCAATCAAGCAAGACTAATTGAAATCGAAGCAACTCAACCCTATTATGAACTCAACGCACTTGACTCTGTTCAATATCTACTTTTTAATGTTTTGACTGATGAGACACGTTTGGAAATGAATAGCTTAAGTAATGCAGGCTACTTATGGATAGATGCAATAGAGGATTCCGGAATTTATGGTTCTAGTCTTCGTGAACAATCCCCCTTGACTAGTCTTGAAATATATAATATTGATGCAATATTCAATTTGTATCTAAGGAATTTGAATATAACGGAGATGAACTGGCCGTCATGTTTTCAATGCCAGTCATTATTAGTTACCGATAGCACTTTATTCGAAGCTGGTACTACATTTAATAATGTTTATATTTCAGAATTACAAATAGAGGCATATAAGGGTTCTTCTTTGAGTTTTCTCAGTCAAGTTCGAAGCTTAGGTTCAATTGGTATTGTAAATAGTCCCTATTTATCAGAATGCTCAATTTTTTCAATATGTAATTTAACTGAGACATCTAGCAATTCTGTAGTTTTATTTGGCAACGGTATTGGGTGCTCATCTTTGGAGGAAATTATTGATAACTGTACGTATTCTTACCCTGGACCGGAAATAGGAAGTCCATGTGATGATAATAATCCTTGTACCATTAATGATATATTAGTTAATGAATGTGTTTGTCAAGGAACACTTAATCTAACAAGGATGGACATCTTAGCCAGTATTATGGAAGGGGAAACCTATACCTTCAACGGTCAGTCACTCACCACAGCCGGCACCTACGAAGCAGTATTGGTGAATGCAGCGGGCTGTGATAGCATCGTGACGCTGACCTTGAGTGTAGAACCGGCATTGAGCTGCGATATTACCGCGTCATCGACCTCCATCTGCGCAGGTGAAAGCGTTGAGTTGAGTGTGAATGGCGGCGCGAATACTTCGGCGTGTGCTTCCAACCAATTGCCAAGCAACTTGCAAAATGGCTTGGTTGCCTATTATCCGTTCTGTGGAAATGCGAATGATGCGAGTGGGAATGGGAATGATGGTAATTTGAGTTCGAATTCCCCTACTTTGACTTTAGATAGATTCGGTAATTCAAATAGTGCATATCAGTTTAATGTGAATCAGTTAATAAGCGCCCCTATTGTAAATTCAAGTGTTTTCACTGCTGCAGCTTGGGTTCGATTTGATAGCTATAATGCTTGCACTAGCGGTGGACCGGGGTCCTATTTTATAAGTCATAAGAGTAATGCATATTATGGAAATGGATTTGGATTAGGACAAGTTAATGGTCAATTTTCTTGGTTTAACTATAATACTTCAGCGAACAATAATCAGCAATATCCGGGTCCGGTAGACTTGTATCGTTGGTATTTCGTCGCAGAAACGTTTAATAGTAATGGTGCAGCTTATTTATATGTTGATGGAGAGAAGGTTGATAGTATGCTGATTGGCAACATTATTACTGGTGGAATTGTTTATGATTTTAAAATTGGAGGTGAGATTGATAATCCAACGGTTTGTTGGTTTGATGGCATTATAGATGACGTTTTTTATTATCATAGAGCTTTGGATGAAAGTGAAATCCAGGATTTATACATTTCAACTACGCAACTGTGGTCCATCGGCGCCACTACCCCTACAATCACAGTTTCTCCAACCGAAACAACCACCTATAGTGTGATCGTCACACAAGGTGCTCAAACCTGCACCAGCGACATAACAATCACCGTCAACCAACCATCTTCCTCATCCATCGAGGCGACCATCACGGAAGGCGAGAGCTATGACTTCAATAGTCAGTCACTCACCACAGCCGGCATCTACGAAGCAGTATTGGTGAATGCAGCAGGTTGCGATAGCACGGTGACGTTAACGTTGAGTGTGGAGCCGGCATTGAGCTGCGAGATTACCGCGTCATCGAACTCCATCTGCGCAGGTGAAAGCGTTGAGTTGAGCGTGAATGGCGGCGCGAATACTTCGGCGTGTTCTTCCAACCAATTGCCAAGCAACTTGCAAAATGGTTTGGTTGCCTATTATCCGTTCTGTGGAAATGCAAATGATGCGAGTGGGAATGGGAATGATGGTGTAGTGAATGGGGCGGTGCTTTCATTCGATCGCTTTGGTAATGGAGCTTCGGCTTACTACTTCAATGGTGTGAATTCTCGAATTGACCTTAGTGCTATTAACGAAACAGGGGACTTTTCAATTTCCTACTGGGAAAAAATCAACGAGACGAAGTTCTCATATCCTGTTGGTTTAGGGGTGAATACCACCAACTTCTATAATGGCTATGGTATTGGTCAATCCGGCTATACTGGTGAATGTGCTATACCCGCGAATATCCATTTTGTATTTGACGGTCTGACAGAGTGCACTAATCTCATGTATTCTTCTTCTGAATCCGTTTCTCAGGAATGGCGTTTGGTATCCTTCACATATGAGCAAGGTAATTCCAAGCTCTACTACAATGGAAACTTGGTCTCTGAATCGACAGAACTTGATTATCCCGGATTCTTCATGCTGACCTTGGGTATTCGATCTGATGGCGCTTGGCCTTTTGGGGGTTGGATAGATGATGTGCTTGTGCATAACCGCGCACTTGAGATGTCGGAAATTCAGGGCCTGCTATCCGATTCAAGTATTGAATTAGAGAGCGCATTATCTGAAAATGATCCACTCGCTTCTGCATGCAACTCGAGTCAACTTCCGACTAATCTGCAAAACGGATTGATTGGCTACTATCCTTTTTGTGGCAATGCCAATGATGCTAGCGGGAATGGAAACGATGGCGAGGTCAGTGGAGCATTACTTTCAAGCGATCGCTTCGGAAATGCGGCTTCGGCATACTATTTTAATGGTGTTAATTCACGAATTGACCTAAGTAACATCAACGAAACGGGAGATTTCTCCATCACATACTGGGAAAAAATCAATCAGGTGAAGTTTTCCTATCCTGTTGGTCTAGGAGTGAATACCACGAACTTCTATAATGGCTATGGTATAGGTCAATCAGGCTATACAGGTGAGTGTGCTATACCCGCCAATATCCATTTTGTATTTGATGGTTTGACAGAATGCACTAACCTTATGTATGCTAGCGCTCAATCCGTTTCTCAGCAATGGAGACTCGTTTCATTTACCTATGAGCAGGGTAACTCTAAGCTTTACTATAACGGGGCCCTAGTCTCCGAATCAAGTGAGCTTGATTATCCCGGATTCTTTATGCTAACGCTGGGAATCCGATCAGATAGCGCGTTCCCTTTTGATGGGTGGATAGATGACGTGCTTGTGCACAACCGTGCACTGTCAGCGACAGAAATTCAAAGCCTAAATGAAAGTCCAACCTTTCAAGTTCTCTGGTCCAACGGTGCCACAACACCTTCCATCACCGTTGCTCCAACCGAGACAACCACCTACAGCGTAACGGTTACTGAGGGAGGACAAACATGCACAAGTGATGTGACCATAGAAGTTTCACCCAACGAAACCTATTACGCCGATGCTGACGGAGATGGCTTCGGTAATTTCGAAATGCCGCTTACAAGTTGCGATGGGTTTGTTCCCGCAGGATATTCTCTTGATAACTCAGACTGCAACGATAGCGATGCGTTGGTTTATCCATTCGCTCCGTGTGATGATGGTGATGCGTGCACCCTTGATGATGCTTACCAGCTCGATTGCACATGTGCCGGTCTATTCGCTGACAGCGATGGCGATGGAACTTGCGATGAAAATGAGGTATGTCAGGGAACACCTGAGCCGAATACAGCTTGCGACGATAATGATCCTTGCACTGTCAATGACATTATTCAAGCCGATTGCACCTGCTTTGGTTCAATCGTAGATGAGGATAATGATGGTCTGTGTGATTTGTTTGATGCATGCGTTGGAGAAGAGCCTGGCACTGCATGCGACGATAATGATCTCTGTACAGTAAATGATATCATCCTTGCTGATTGCTCATGCGCGGGAACATTCGCCGACGCCGACAACGACGGCACGTGCGATGCAAACGACAACTGCGCGGGTTCGGAAGCGGGCACTGCATGTGACGACAATGACCCATGCACCGTTGGTGATGTAATCCTCGCCGACTGCTCATGCGCGGGAACATTTGCCGATGCCGACAGCGATGGCACATGCGACGCGAACGACAACTGCGCAGGTCCGGAAGCGGGTAGTGCGTGTGATGATGGAAATCCATGTACTCTGAACGATGTAATTTCATCGGATTGCGTGTGCGTGGGTGTGCCTGTGGCCGCAGGCACCTCGACAACAACCATTACCGCATGTAATAGCTATTCATGGAATGACAACACCTATTCGAATTCAGGCACGTACGATTTTGCCACAACAAATGCCTTCGGATGCGATAGCATTGCGACATTGGTACTTACCATTCAGCAATCGAGCACTGCACCGACAGCTGCTGTGAGCTCTTCTTCATCTGTTGTTGTAGGAAGTAATGTGACGCTGAGCGTTTCAGGCGGAAGCCTAGGCACAGAGGCGCAGTGGAATTGGTACAGAAGTGCGTGCGGCGGAACCTTGATTGGAACCGGTGCAAGTATCACTGTTACAGTGAACGTGAGCGATACGTATTACGTGCGCGCAGAAGGAACTTGTAATACGACAACTTGCGCTTCAGTGACTGTGCAGGCCACCGCAGCATGCGGACCGCAAAGCATTACCGCTTCGTCAACTAATCTTTGCTCAGGAACAACTGCAACATTATCGGTACAAGGCACAATTACAGCCGGAGCATCGTGGAAATGGTATAGCGGCAGTTGCGGCGGAACACTCGTTGGAATAGGTGCTAGCATTACGGTGACCCCTTCAGCAACCACCACTTATTTCGTGCGCGCGGAAGGTGGAACTTGCGGAACGTCTTCATGTTTGTCTACCACTGTAAGTGTTAGCACACCTCCGGCTATTCCACAGGGCATCGTGCTGCCTCCGGTAATCTGCCGTAACTCGCCGCACACGATTTCAGTACTAAACCCAATCGCCGGTATGTCCTACTTCTGGGATTTGCCCAACGGCTGGACAATCACCAGCGGTCAGGGTACCGCTACCATTCAAGTGATGACCAGTCAGAGCAATGGACAAATTCGTGTGTATGCTTCCAATGTGTGCGGTAACTCGAAGCGTTATATCCGCTCGGTAAGTCCGCTTAACTGCGTTCGCTCTTCCGAGTTGAGCATCGAACCATTACGCATTGAAATGTGGCCAAACCCGGCAAGTGACATCGTACGCTTTGCACACCGTGAGATTATGCCGCAGAGCATGGTTATCTACGACACCATGGGCCGCGTGATTTACGAAGGCAACTGGATGAATGAAATGGATGTATCGTCGCTGGCCGGTGGCATCTACTTCGTGCGCGCGACCGCGAACGGGGAGAGTGTGGTGTTGAGAATGGAAGTCGCGAGGTAATGACTAGTGACTAGTGACGAATGACTAATAAAAAGGCCCGCGTTGAAGATTCAATGCGGGCCTTTTTTATGGGCCACTTGCCACTCGCCATTCTAATCTACATCTTCTTGATCACAAACTCCGTCCTCCGGTTCATCGCCCGGCCTTCCTCGGTGTTGTTATCGCCGACAGGTTTGGTTTCGCCATAGCCTTGGTAGGTGAGGCGCTTGCCTTCCACACCGTGGTCCACGAGGTACTTCATGACTTCGAAGGCGCGCTCCGCGGAAAGGGCTTTGTTGGCATTGTCGTCGCCACGACTGTCGGTGTGGCCGGATATTTCAATCACCATCGATGGGTGCTTCAAGAGGTAGCCGGCAAAGGCATCGAGTATAATCTTCGAACGCTCTTCAATGTCGGCGCTGTTGGTGGTATAGTAAATGTCGTTAATCACAAACGCTTCGTTGGCCTTGGCTTCGCGCGTTTCCATGTTGAGTTTCGTGATCACGGGCGCGGGATCATCTTTCTTGGCTATCACGCGTGAGTTAAAAGCGATGTCGTCGCCTTCCACACTCAACGTCACATTCTCATTGCGGCCTACTTGAACGACGGCGGCATAGGTTCCGTCGTCATCGTTGACAGCCACTTCTTCCTTAAACTTACTCTCGGTATACTGAATTTCCACCTTCGCCTGCGCGGGTGGCTCGCCGGCGTTCGTCTTCACCTGGCCCTTCACAATCATAACCTTCTCGGGCTTCGCTTTCTCCGGCATTTTGAATTCATATACATCCCAGCCTTTGTTGTTCTGAAAATTCTTGGCTCCGAAATAAGCCAACTCTCCGTCGCTCGTTACCACGATGCCTAACTCATCGGCTTCGGAGTTGATGGGGTAGCCTATGTTTTTGATTTCTTTAATTGAACTATCGTCCTGCACTTTACAATAATAAAGGTCCATCTTACCCACGCCAATATGCCCGTCACTGGCGAAGTAGAGCGTTTTACTATCGCTGTGCATGAAAGGGCCCTTTTCCTGCCCCGCTGTGTTGATGCCGCCACCAATAAGCTGCGCGGCTCCCCAGGTGCCATCCTTGCCTCGCTTACTATAGAATATGTCGTGCGAGAAATTGCCGCTCGCGTCTTTCACACACTCCGGACGAACACCCACGAAGTAGAGAGTCTTTCCATCACCGCTCAGCGAGGGTTGTCCTTCAAATCCATCGGGTGTGTTGACCAGTTCCCCCAAACTTTGCAAGGTGCCCCATTGGTAAACTTTCTGGCCTGCATCGTTGGTGCTGAGGGTATAACGCGTAGAGAAAAGATCGATGTTGTCGGGGTTTTTCGGATTCGGATTTTTCATGGCTACAATCAACTCGCGGTTGTCGACGGTGATAGTAGCTCCGCCACAGTTGGCTCCTTGGTTGAAGGGCTCGGGTAGGGCATTGCCCTCGTCGAAGCGTGTGTTGATGTCGGGACGCTTGCACCACGAAAAATGCTCATAGGTTCGCGGAGCAACATCGCCTTTGGCTTGTTTGCTCACTGTACGCGTGAAAAACATGATTTCACCGTCGGGAGAAATGAGTGGCAAATAATCGTCGGTAGGCGAGGAGACTCCAGTTACTCGCACTGGCGTGTATTCAATCTGGTCTTTGTAAATCTCAGCATATGCTTTGACATTTTTCAATGCTTCTTCTACTTCGGTGTATTTTTTCTGATAGTCTTTTTCGAACTTGCTCGGATCGCTGTCGGGGAAACGCAAGAACTTCTCGAAGTATTCAAGTGCCTTGTCATACTCACGGTCTGCATAGCACATGGCGCCAAGATAATAATAGACTTCACTGTGGTAGTTGGGGCACAATTCATCGAGCTGCTGAAAGCGCTGCTTGGAGGAAGCGAACGATCCGCCGCGCTTGGCAACTTTGAACTCGATTTCACCAAGACGCATGAGACACGGTGTGCACTTGGGATCTTCATCGAGCGCTTTTTCCAGAAACTCAATGCGCTCATTGGTTTCGTATTTCTTCATGTCGAAACTTTGATCGAGCAGTTTCTGAATTTTACCGGAGGGCTCAAACGAGCAGCCGTCCTGACCGCGAAGAATAATGGGTATTGATAAACAAAGGAGCAGCAGAGTTTTCACGATGACTGTCTTTTCGGTTTTCATTGGGCACCAAAATAACACAAATGAGAAACTACTATTGTGCTCGGTTGAAGCGATATTTTAACGAACCAGGCTAATTGTGCCTTTAATTGTCTGCATGTCGCGCTCTACGCCGCGTGTGGTGAGCACGTAGTTGTAAATGCCGGAAGGCGCATAGAAGCCTCCGTTGCGATGTTCACCCATCCATACCTCCCGGTAGTCTTTCGAGTCGAAAACAACATCGCCGTAGCGATTGAAAATTTGCCAGCGATAGAATGCAGGTTCATAGGTAAAGGAAGGTACAATGTAGTCGTTGATGCCATCGTCATTGGGTGTAAAACCATTTGGCACAAATACCCGAAACTCGTCGCGAACTTCAACGAAAGCCTCGAAGAATGAGGTACAACCTGCTGTATCACTGGCTACAAGTTGAATAGGAAAGATACCTGGTTCCTGCGGCAATACCAGCGCCCAGAGTGTGTCGCTCCAGGTAAGCGAGTCAGCGCCAACAACAGTCCAAAGCAAAGAGTCGGCGTTTTCGGATGTACTGGTGAGTGTTAGTGAAGGATCTGCAAATGGTACAATCCAATCGGAAGCCTCAAACGAAGCCGAAACAGGAGGAGGGCCTGCTATACTGATGCTCTGCGTGGCGGTGCACTCGGGTGAAAAGACGATTTGCACTACATAATCGCCTGCGCAAACGTTGGTCAGAGCGGCCGGCTGACCGGTCACCGATTGCCCGTCGACAATGATGGTAACACCTGTGGGATTGCCATTAGTTACAGTCACTGTTCCGTCGCAAATGCCGAAGCAAGAAGCGTCCGTTACCTCGGTGGTCGATTGAGGCGGATAATTGAACTGCACATCGAAACTTCCCGTTGACGTGCATCCCTGATTGGTAACGGTCGCGTTGAGTGTATAAGTACCCGGAGCATCTGCCGAAATAAGCGTAGTTCCTTGTGCCGGAAATGCAACCGTAACCCCGACAGGTGCATCCCACAATATGAGTCCGCCGTTGAACTGTGCAGTGAATGTTTGTGAAAGATCGCATAGCACGGCGTTGGCAGGCATCGTAACCGTTGAGGTCAGCGACTGAACGGATATGCTCGTGTCGCGGCTGCATCCGGTATTGTCGGTGAGCGTGATGCTATAGGTTCCCGTAGCCAAATCGGTCACTGTCAATCCACCTTCAGGCAATCCATCTACTTCCATCGCGTATGGCGCATTGGGCGCATCGCCTAGAATATTCATATCGATAGTAGCTCCTTCATCGTTACAACCCGAAGTGGTTATTGCATCGAAGAAAAAGTTGCCGGATAAATCGAGTGTGATGGGCTGAGCAACTTCATTGTCGCAGATATCGGCTAGTATCTCCCCGTTGGTCGTACTCAATTGCAGTTGCAGTCCGGGAGGAAATGGAGCCGGTCCAATTTGAAACGTGAGTTCGTTGGCTAGGTTGGTCGTGTTCGTTGTGAATCCCGTAACTGAATAGCCGGGCAGATCGAGATCGAAGTCGGCTGCTGTCAACGAGCTCACATCTACTTCTTCACTCAGCAGCATGGTAACTTCACCGGTGCACCAGTTGGCTTGCAAATCGGCTATGGCAGGAGGTGTATTGTCAAAGATGCTCACAGCTGTGTTGCCGAAGTCGAGTGTATACCCGTTGAGGGTTTGACTAAAATTCATCACAACCAATGCATAAACGTTTCCGGCAGTTACGTTCACATCCGCATTGAAAGGCGGCCCTGCCGCGTTGCCGGGACCGTTGAAGTTACCCGAGCCACCGTTGGCGGTGCTAATGCCCGTTGGTCCATTCGGAGTAGGGGCAAATTCACCAAACGAGTTGCAGCTTATCTCGGGAGAAAGACCGCTGTTGATGCCGGCGCAGCCATTATTGGTGATATCGAATAAAGACCAGTCGTAATCATCGACCTGGTCGCTGGGCTCAAGAATAAATCCGAATAATCCATCGTCTTGTGGCGAGAAGATATACCACGCGCTGTTGAACTCACCTCCCGTTTGGCAGCTGCCGGGTGCCACTTCGAAGGTGTTGCCTGTGCCGCTGGGGGAGTTGTTTTCATCATACACAAAGTTGCACACCGAAATGGCGGTATTGCAATCACTTTGCGCCACAGCG
>Ga0315904_10011347_pt1 | contig 11376 bp, 9 predicted proteins | sample LakEriMetagenome_6_FD_203529 | JGI IMG/M metagenome (GOLD analysis project Ga0315904, IMG submission 203529) | Freshwater fungal communities from buoy surface, Lake Erie, Ohio, United States - Buoy 12 MA120 | ecosystem: Environmental > Aquatic > Freshwater > Lake | place: USA: Lake Erie, Ohio... | reverse complement strand
ACTCGCGCACCGACGGCCTTATGGCCAAAGCGGGGAAAACCCTCGGCGCCGACAGGCTCTGGGAGCGCACCGGCATCCAGCCGATGTTTTTCAACACGATCTACCAACTCATGGCCGAAGTGGCCCGCAATGGCGATCGTCTCCGGAAGGCCAACGAAATCCTCTTCATGCCGGACTACATCAACTACCGCCTCTGCGGAGTCCGAGCCATCGAACGCACGATCGCCAGCACTTCGGGCCTGCTTTTCGCGGGTTCGCCCGAGTGGGATGTCGAGCTGGCCTCGGAGTTGAACATCCCCACGCTACTTCTCTCACCGGTTACCGAACCCTGCCGAGTGCTGGGTGAAATCAGCCCCGAGATCGCCGCCGAGACCGGCTTGCGCGGCGTGAAGGTCTGCACCTGCGGCAGCCACGATACCGCTTCCGCCGTAGCTGGAGCGCCGTCACTGGGCCACCCGCTCTTCTTGAGTTCCGGAACTTGGTCGCTCCTCGGCATCGAGCTTCGCCGCCCCGTCACCAGCCTCGCTGCGCGCGACGCCGGTTTTTCCAACGAACAAGGCCTCGAAGGCCGCACCCGTTTTCTTACGAACATCGCTGGCATGTGGCTCCTGCAGGAATGCCGTCGCGTCTGGGCCGAGCAGGGCAAAAACCTCGAATACGGCACGATGGTCGAGTTGGCGACGGCGGTAAAAGCTCCCGCGTTCATCAACCCTGACGCGCCGGAGTTTCAGAAGCCCTGTGACATGCCACAGGCGATCCGCGATTGGATCCAAAAAACCGGCCAGACCGCGCCCGCGAACGATGCCGAACTGATCCGCGTGATCCTCGAAAGCCTCGCTCTCAAATACCGCCTCATGGTCAAGCGCCTCGCCGCGCTCGTTCCCGAGATACCCGGCACGCTCAATATCGTCGGCGGCGGTTGCCAGAATCGTCTCTTGAACCAAATGACCGCCGACGCCACTGGCCTACGCGTGGAAGCCGGCCCGGTCGAAGCCACCGCCGCAGGCAATGTGCTCGCCCAAATGATCGCCTCGGGCGACATCTCCTCACTGGCGGAAGGCCGCGAGCTTCTCCGAAATTCCTTCGAAATTCTCACCCACGAACCTTCGGGCTCAAGCGAGTGGGATGAAAAAGCCAAGCGCTTCGAGGAAATCCTCGGGAAGTAGTTTTTGCGCCGCGAGCGCGTTAAAGGATCACGCCTTCACGATGGGCAGCTCGTCCCAGCGCGTGGTGAATTTTTTCGAGCGTCGGTCCTGCCGCATCGCCCAACCCCGCTTCACGCCCATCGAGCCGTAGCGAATGGCGTTTCGACCGAGCTTGCGATTGAGCCCGTCAACGATGCGGTCGAGTTCCTTCACACGCCCGGCGCCGGGGGCCGCATCGAACAAATCCGGTTGTAGGTCGGACTCGGCGATCAGGTCGGTTAAAAAAATGCCCGTCTTTTTGTATTGGTGGCCGGGACGAAAAATCTCACGCAACAACCGCAAGGCCGCTGCGATCAGGTCCGGCGTGTGATTACTCGGATGCGCAAGCGCGGTTTGCGCCCCGGCGTTGTATTGGGGCTGGCGGGTTGCAAAGGGATTCGTGGTCAGAAAAACATGCACCTGCCCGGCGAGGAGTTGGCCAGAGCGCAGTTTCTCTGCCGCCCGCGCGGTGTAGGTGGAAAGTGCCTCTTCGAGTTCCTGCACCGACTCCACGGGCTTGCCGAACGACTTCGCCGAGGCGATGCCTTTCTTCGGAGCAGGAACCTCCTCGAGCGCGAGGCAGGAAACGCCCTGCAACTCGCGAAGAATCCGCTCGCCCACGACGCCAAGGGTTTTTCGCACCCAGGCCGCCTCGCCGTGTTTGAGATCACGAGCGGTATGGATGCCGCCCGCGGCGAGCCTCCGCGCAAGCCGCTTGCCGATTCCCCAGATGTCCTCGCAGGGGATCCGTGCGAGCAAGGCATCGACATCCCGCACGAGCCCGAGATCCAACACGCCGCCGAGTTCCGGCGTTTTCTTGGCGATCCGGTTGGCGATTTTCGCGAGCGTCTTGGTCGGCCCGATGCCTATGGAAACTGGGATACCGGTCCATTGACGCACACGCGCCCGGAGTTCCCGCGCGAACTCCGCGTCTTGCCAGTCCTCGAGCGCGAGAAACGCCTCATCGATCGAGTAGACCTCCATCGCCGGCACATTCGGGCGGAGCGTTTCCATCACCCGCGCTGACATGTCGCCGTATAGCGAGTAGTTGGAACTCATCACCACCACGGCGTTCCGCTCGAAGGTCGCCTTGTGCTCATGCGCGGGCGCGCCCATCGGGATGCCGAGTTGCTTCGCCTCCTCGCTGCGCGCGATCACGCAACCGTCGTTGTTGCTCAAGATCACCAACGGTCGGCCGATCAGGCGTGGATTGAAGACGCGCTCGCACGACGCGTAAAAATTATTACAATCAACCAGCGCGAACCGGCTTTTCATCGGGGTTGGTGGATCACAAAAGTCACCGCGCCCCAGATGACGAGTTCCTGCCCGCCAGAGACCTCAATCGGCGGATAGGCGCTGTTTTCCGCCTCTAGAAAAACCTTTCCCTCCCGCTTGCGCAGGCGCTTCACGGTGAAGTCCCCGTCGAGCATCGCCACCACGATCTGGCGGTCCTTCGGCTCCAGCGAACGGTCCACCACAAGAATGTCGCCATCGCAAATCCCCGCATCGCGCATCGAGTCGCCCTGAACACGCACGAAGAAAGTGGAGGCAGGGTTGGCCACAAGATGCTCATTGAGATCGAGCGAGCGCTCCATGTGGTCATCCGCCGGCGAAGGAAATCCCGCCTGCACTTTGGCCGAAACCAAAGGAATCCTCAGCCGGGTGCGTGCTTCAAATGGAATGGGATCACCGAAAATCATCGTGATGCGGAGAACAATCTAGCTCCGGTTTTCGACTCCGTGAACCAACTCTTGAGAAAAAATCTGCTCCCCCTGAATTTGTCCGTGCAGCCCGAATAAACTCCCCGACTTTTTTGGACAGGCAAGCCGCCGAATTACTCGGAGACCTTGTAGGAAGCGCGACTGGAGGGAGACTTTGGCGTGGCAGGATTTTGGTTGTGCGCCGCAGCGCCGAGGGTTTGGAGGATGTTTAAGGTTTGGTCGAGCAGCGTGGCTCCGGTCGCGCTGGGTTCGACAAATCCCGCAGGCGTCATTGCCACGGTTGTGCCCGGGCTGACCATTTTGCTGTCCCCCGCTAGGCTGGTGGCGAGGACTTTCCCGACGACAACTCCCACGAGTGCGAGATTTTTTCCGGCTTGGACAAAAAACCTCGTGCCGCGAATACAGGCGATGCCGAGCGGCGTGGTGACTTGGAAGTTCGATTTTTTGTTCTGCGGCGGGACATCGAGCATGATCAGGCCCTTCTTCAATTTCACATCCGTGTCGGAGACGGCCGAGGAGTGCGAAGTCACCGGCTTCGCAGGCAGGGCGGGACGCGAGGGATCGCTCGTGAGGAAATTCACCTGCAACTCGCTACCGGGCTGCACGGCCAGCATGGCTCCGTTTGAAAAAATCAGGGTGATCGTGGCGGTTGCGGAAGTCCGGATAGTGGCATCATGCGGCACGCTCTCGCCCACACGGAGGGGCGGCGCGGATCCATCCTTGAGGATGATTTCGATGGGATGGCCTTTGACCTCATAAATCCGGACATCGCCGGGAAGTTGCATGGCGCAGAGCAACCCGATCCCAAAAACCAGCGACAACACCGCCATCAGCGCAGTTTTTAAAAACCCGGAGCGCGTGTGTTTTTGAGGGGGCATGGATTGGAATTAAGCCAACAATTATTGAATGGCAACGCGGTTCACCTCGGGCTTCAGACGAGGTGCTTCGGCAAATCCTCGAGCTTCTCGCAGCCGAGCTGCTCCATCACTTGCTGGAGTTCTTTTTGGAGAATCTCCACAACTTGCGTGCCGCCCTTGCTGCCCATCGCGCAGACGCCATACATCGGCGCGCGACCGAGGAAGGTGAATTCCGCGCCGCTCGCAAATGCCACGGCGACATCCGAACCGGAGCGAATGCCGCTATCCATCATGAGCTTGATCCGGCCTTTGCAGGTCTTGGCGAGTTCGGCGATGGATTTGATCGTGGCTTGGCCCTGGTCGAGTTGGCGACCGCCGTGGTTCGAGGCGATGAGGCCGTCGATGCCCATCGAAATGGCGCGCTCGGCGTCTTCGGGGTTCACGATGCCTTTAACCACAAGGTTGCCCTTCCACATGTCGCGAATGGTGCGGATGCGGGATTCGTTGAGGCGACCGGAGAAGGTTTTGTTCATGAACAACCCGAGGTGCTTCATGCTCAAGCCCGGCGGGATGTAGGGCTTGAGGGTCTTGAATTCGGGAATGCCTGCGAAGAGTTGCGAGAACGACCAAGTCGGATGGAAGCACATCTGAATGATGTTGCTAAGGGTCATCTTTGGCGGAACCGAGAGGCCGTTTTTGATTTCCTTCGGGCGGTAGCCGAAGGTCGGCGTGTCGGCGAGGAGGACGAGGGTTTTGCAACCTGCCTCGGCGGCGCGGTGGATAATTTTATCGCGCAGCGAATCCTCGGCCGGGTGGTAAAGCTGGAACCAAAAATCCCCGCCGGTGATCTCGGAAACGGTTTCAATGCTGGCGGTCGTGACTGTGCTGAGGACGAACGGGATATTCTGCTCCTTCGCGGTGCGCGCGAGCATTTCGCAGGATTTCGGCCACATGAGGCCCTGCAAACCCACCGGCGCGATGCCAAACGGCGAGGCGTATTCGCGCCCGAAGAGCGTAGTTTTTTGGGAGGCTCCCTTGTAGTCGCGGAGATAAACGGGCTTGAGTTCCACCGCGCGGATGTCCCTTGTGTTCCGCTCGAGATTCACTTCCGACATGCAACCGCCAGAGAGGTAATCGTAGGCGAAGCCGGGCATTCTTTGTTTCGCCCGTTTGGCAAGGAGTTCGATCGAGGGATAGCGAGGATTCATGGTGTGGTGATCTCTAGGGATTGGCCGAGGCTTTGGCAATCCCGGGCGCGGCCAGAAAAAAATGGAAACTTTCCGCGATCTGCAGTGTTTGATTCCTATGCTGAATCCCCTGCCCGACTCGGAATGGACCCCGCAAGCTGCCGCGCATCTCCTGAATCGTGCCGCTTTCGGAGGCACGCCCGAAGAAATCCAAAAACTCCATGCCCTCGGCCATCGTGGCGCCGTCGATGCACTCCTGGGCGCGGACGAGGAATTGGATCTCTTCCCCGCTCCGGAGATGGAACCAATTTCCGTGAGGCTGCATGCCCTCAAAAAAGAAAAGCTGAGCGAAGCGGAATTCAAAGAGCGCAAAAAGGCGGAGTTAGACAAGGGCCGGCAAAAGAGCGTCGAGCTCCGCCAATGGTGGCTCCGGCGGATGTGCGAAACGACGAATCCCGCCCGCGAGAAGGCGACGCTTTTTTGGCACGGCCACTGGGCCTCCGGAAAACCAAAAGTCAAAGACCCGTTTCACCTCCATCGTCAAAACGAGACCCTGCGAGCCAACGCGCTCGGGCCGTTCGCGCCCTTCGCCAAGCAAATCTCTCGTGATCCCGTGATGATTGAATACCTCGACCTCCAGAGCAGCACGGCGAAAAACCCGAACGAGAATTTCGCGCGCGAGGTCATGGAACTCTTCATGCTCGGCGAGGGTCACTATTCCGAAGCCGATATCGCAGAGGCCGCGCGCGCCTTCACCGGCTATCGCGTCAGCCGCGAAACCGGCAGATTCGAATTCAGAGCCCGCCAGAATGATTCAGAAAACAAAACCTTCCTTGGAAAAACCGGGCCCCTCACCGCCGATGATGTGATCGACCTCATCGTCGAAAAGCCCCGTTGTTCCGAATTTCTCGCCGGGAAAATCTGGACTTTCTACGCGGGAACGAAACCCTCGGACGCCCTACAGCAAGCCCTCGGCAACGAATATCGTCGCACCGGCATGGATACTGGGAAACTCCTGCGGATCATTTTCACGAGCCACGAATTTTTTTGCCCCGAATGTCGTTCGCCATCAAATCAAGAGCCCCGTCCAATGGCTCGTGCAGTTGTGCAAGACGCTCGAGATTCCGATGCCCGGTCCGAAGCAGTCCCATGCCACTCTTGCGAATCTTGGCCAAAAACTCTTCGAGCCCCCGAATGTGAAAGGCTGGGACGGCGGTCGGGCGTGGATCAGCTCCTCCACACTGCTCGTCCGCTACAACGCCGCCGGAAATCTCGTTCGCGGTGGCGCCGGCCCGAAGCCAAACATCGACAAAATAGTTCCACCCGACCTCTCGCCCGAGCAAACCGCCGACTCGATCGCGTGGCGACTCTTCCAAGCTCCGATGCCTCCGGCTCTCCGCGAGCGCACGCTCACCTTCATTGCAGAAAAAGGATCCTCCGCTTCTGCCCGCCGCGATCTCCTGCACCTCCTCATGTCCACCCCTGAATACCAACTCGTATGAACCAAACCCTCCACACACGCCGCCGCTTCCTTCGCACCTCGATCCTAGGAGGTGCACTCTCCTGGACCGTTCCCGCCTTTCTTGAGCGGACCTTTTTCTCGCTCGACGCACTGGCCGCAAACTCGCCCATCCAAACCGCCACTGGAAAAGACGGCAAGATTCTCGTGATTCTCCAACTCGCCGGCGGCAACGATGGCCTCAATACCGTCATCCCCTTTGAAAACGACGCCTACTTTCGCGCACGCCCCTCACTCGCAATCCGGAAGTCGAAAGTCCTGCCACTCTCGGGAGGATTTGGCCTCCACCCGGAACTCACGGGCCTGAAATCGCTCCACGACGATGGCCACCTCGCCGTCGTGCACGGCGTCGGCTATCCGAACCCCAACCGCTCTCACTTTCGCTCCACCGAGATTTGGCAAACGGCCTCGGACTCCAATAAAACCGAGCGCCACGGCTGGCTCGGCCGTTATTTCGACTCCTGCTGTGAAGGTGCGGATCCCGCCATCGGCATCAGCATCGGCTCGCCCCAATCCCCGCAGGCTTTCGCCGCCGAGAAGCGCCGGGGCATTTCATTCGCGAATCCCTCGCAGTTCCGCTTCGACCTCCGCAAATCCTCGGACCCCGACGCGGCCGAGGAGTTTTTCCGCAGCGTGAATGAAATGGATCACGAAATGCAGGGCGGAAGCATCGGAATGCTCGATGGCCCCGCTGACATGGATGGCGACACGCTCGATTTCCTCCAACGCACCGCGCTCGATGCCACCGTCAGCTCCGACAAAATTCTCGAAACCGTCGCCAAAACCAAACCTCCGACCCCCTACCCCGCTGGCAAACTCGCTGACTCGCTCAACCTCGTCGCCCGCCTCATCGCCGGCGGCATGCCCACCCGCGTCTACTATGTCTCGCAAGGCGGCTACGACACCCACAGCAATCAAGACGGCTCTCACGCCCGTCTCATGGGGGAACTCGACGCCGCACTCTCGGCCTTCACCGCCGACCTCAAGGCGCAGGGGAATTTCGACCGCGTGCTGACGATGACCTTCAGCGAATTCGGTCGCCGCGTTGCCGAAAACGCCAGCCGAGGCACCGACCACGGCGCCGCCGCCCCGATGTTCCTCCTTGGCGGAAAAATCAAACCCGGCCTCCACGGCGAAGCTCCCAGTTTGGAAAAACTCAATAGAGGTGACCTCATCCACACCGTGGATTTCCGAAACATCTACGCCACAATCCTCGAAAACTGGCTCCAAGCCCCCGTCGAACCCGTCCTCCGCAAGCGTTTTTCAAAGATGGGCTTTATCTAACTCCCAACAGGCCGAACGCTTGACATCCAAGATACCCGGCAATACCTCCACTTGCCATGTTACGACCCACAAGCACCCTGCTCCTCATTCGAGTCGGCATTGTGTTGTTGGGCCTTGCTTCTGTCTGTCACCTATTCGATCACTGGGAAACCGCCGCCTTGGAAAAATGCGTTGCTCAATGTGAGCACTCCCACGCTTCCTCCGACTCGAGTTCGGATGACTCCTCACACACCGACCACAAACGCGGCTGTTCGGCTCACGAACACAGTCCCGCCGTTTTGCAATCTGCCCTGCTTTTTCTCCCCCAACTCATCATCCTAGCCTCGCCCGAGGAAAGCGTGACAGCACCTCCAACGGTTCATCGCAAAATCGATCACCCGCCGAGGTTATCCTGATCGGCTTCGGGGCGTAGCTGCGCCCTTTACCTGCCCGCTTCGGGCATCTCTCAAAAAATCATCCGCGTTCCGGCGCGTCATCACCGGTGGTTCCATTCATGCATTTCAAAATTTTTATCCTTCTCGCGCTTCTGGCGACCATGCCGGCATTTGGTATCAGTCTCGAATTAGCCGTTCAAACTGCCCTAGCCAACAACCGCGAACTCCAAGCCGCGCGCTTCGCCGTCAGCAAAGCCAAAGGTCGCCTCGCCCAAGCCGGCAAATGGCCAAACCCCGAACTCGAACTCTCCGGCATGAGCGATATCGTCTTCCGCAACGAAGGCGCGGGCGCTTTCACCGTCGGGCTTGCCCAAACCTTCCCACTCACCGCGCACCTCTCTCTCGCACGCGAATACGCCCGCGTCGATGTCCTCCGCGCCCTGCGCGAAATCCGCAACCGCGAGCGACTCCTCATCGCCGAAGTCCGCGCCACGAGCATAGAAATTCTCGAGGCACAAGCCCGCGCCAAGGCTCTCGAAGACCTCCTCTCTGCATCACAAAAAACCTCCTCTCTCGCCGAGGAACGCCTCGCCGCCGGCCAGGGCAGCCTCGCAGAGAAAAGCCTCTCGCTCGTGGACCAGCGTCGAATCGCCAACGAACTCGACTCGGCCCGCCTCACCCAAAACCTCGCGCTCATGAAATTGAAAACTCTCCTCGGCCTCGGCGCAAACGACCCCCTCGAACTCGCCGGCACTCTCGAGAGCGCCATCCAAAACCTCGGAGCGCCATCTTCTCCCAAATCCATCTATCGTCCCGATGTCGATCTCCTTGCCCTTGAGGAAGAAAAAGCCGGCCTCGAAATTGCGCTCGCTCGCGCGGAGGCTTGGGAAGGCATCCGCCTCGGCATTCAATACACCTACGATCAAAACACGGACGAACCCGAGGGCCTCGGCACAGACCAATTCCTCGGTCTCGCCGTGTCGATTCCACTCCCGTTCTGGGATCAAAAGAAAGGCGCCATCGAAGAACGCACGGCCCTCCGCGACGAAACCAGCGCTCGCCTGCGGGCCGCGAAACTCGAGATCGAAAACTCCCTCGCCTCCGCCCTGCGCCGGGTCGCCTTGCTCCGATCCCGCCTCGCGGCCTTCGATACCCAAACCCTCGCCCCCGTCTCCCAATCGGTCGAAGAAATGACCGCCGCCTTTGAAACCGGCCGGGTGGACATGCGCGACCTCTTCATTGTGCGCGAAAAACTCGGCCAACTCCGCCTCGAGCGCATCGCCCTTCAATCCCAACTCGCCCTCGCCCTCGCCGACCTCGAATCCACCACCGGCAACCACCCCGCCATCCGCCGCGAATACCTCGCCGCCACCCAAGAAAAAAACCAATGAAACGCCTCTCCTTCCTTCTTGCCGTCTGCATCCCGTGGTCATCTCTCCTCGCTGGCCCGGGCCACGACCACGGCCCGCAAATGGGCACCTCCGCCCACACCGGCCCCGTCGCCCTCAGCGACGCCCAACGCAAAAACCTCGGCCTCGAAACCACCCCCGCCGCCATCGTCGATCTCGCCCCCTCGGTTGAAATCCCCGCGATACTCGTTGTCCCACCCGAAAAACACGGCTCGGTGAGCGCGCCTTTTGCCGGACGCGTTCTCGAGGTTCTCGTAAAACTCGGCCAGCAGATTCAAGCCGGCGATCCCGTTGTTCGCGTCGCGCCTCTCGCGGTCGGCAGTCCCGCCCAAACCCTCGCTTCACCGGTCTCCGGCCATGTGATCCTTCAAAACGCCATGCCCGGCCTCGCATTCACGCCGGAAACCACGCTCGTCGAGGTCGGCGATGACACCCAACTTCTCGCGCAGGGCCTGATTTTTCAGTCCCCTGAACTCAACAAAATCCAAATTGGCGCGGCAGCCACCCTCACGCTTGATGTTTTTCCCGGCGAGGAATTCCCGGGAGTCCTTCAGCGCCTCGACACCGGCCACGCCGCTGAGGATCCGGGTTTCCACCTCTACGCCGCCATCCCAAATCCCGCGCACCGCCTTCGCCCGAATTATCGCGGAAACCTCCGCATCTCGCTCGGGGAAGCCCAGCCCGTCGTCGCCATTCCCCGCCGCGCCGTCCTCGGATCGCTCGGAAAACTTTTTGTCTTTGTAGAAAATGACGAGGGCCAATTTGAAAAACGCGAGGTTGTCACTGGCATCCGCGCCGGAAACCTCGTCGAGATCGTGGAAGGCGTCCTACCCGATGAAAAAGTCGTCACGGTCGGCAACTACCAGATCCAATACCTCGGAGCCGAGTCGGCCGGCGCCGGGGACGAACACGGTCACAGTCACTAAATCTCATGTTCGACCGCATCATCGCCTTTTCCATTCGCAACCGCCTGCTCGTTGTGGCCCTCGCCGCGCTTGTCGTGGCCTACGGCTCGTGGGTTCTTCGAAGCCTGCCGGTGGATGTTTTTCCAGACCTCAACCGCCCCACCGTCACCATCTTCACAGAAGCCCCCGGACTCGCGCCGGAGGAGGTTGAAACCCTCGTCACCCTGCCACTGGAAACCGCCGTCAACGGCGCGACGCATGTCGAGCGCGTGCGATCGCTCTCCGGCATCGGGCTTTCGCTCATCTTCGTCGAGTTTGATTGGACGACCGATATCTACCTCGCCCGCCAGATCGTCGCCGAGCGCATCCAAGGCGTTGGTGAAACCCTCCCCGAGGGCATCCGCCCGTTCCTCGGCCCGATCTCCTCGATCATGGGCCAGATCATGGCCATCGGCCTCACCAGCGAGAATCCGAAGGTCGGCCCGATGGAACTTCGCGGCCTCGCCGAATGGGACCTCAAACGCCGCCTACTCGCGATCCCCGGCGTTTCCCAAGTCACCATCCAGGGCGGGGACCTTAAGGAATACCAAGTCCTCGTCGATCCCGCGAAACTCATCGGCTACGGCATTTCACTCCAAGAGGTCCGCACCGCGCTGGATGAAACCAATGTGAATTCGTCGGGCGGTTTTCTGCTCGAGCCCTACGAGGAAAAACTCATCCGCAACCTGGCCCGCGTCGAGAATCCCGCCGACCTCGGCAGCACGGTGGTCAAGGCCACACGCGGCGGCGCGAACATCCTCCTGTGCGACATTGCTGAAATTCGCCAAGGCGGACCGCTTGTGAAGCGCGGCGAGGCCGGCATCAACGGTCAACCGGGTGTCATGCTCGCGGTCGCCAAACAACCCGGAGCGGATACCGTGAAACTCACCCGCGCCA
>Ga0315904_10011346_pt1 | contig 11376 bp, 23 predicted proteins | sample LakEriMetagenome_6_FD_203529 | JGI IMG/M metagenome (GOLD analysis project Ga0315904, IMG submission 203529) | Freshwater fungal communities from buoy surface, Lake Erie, Ohio, United States - Buoy 12 MA120 | ecosystem: Environmental > Aquatic > Freshwater > Lake | place: USA: Lake Erie, Ohio... | reverse complement strand
GGACCTATGCCCAGCCGATCTCCCAGGACGACATTCGTGCGGTTGCTGGCAGCGAGTTTTACCGGCTGTCGATTCGGTTCCTGGGGGTCAGGGTTCGGCGATCCTCAACCCCATCTGCTACGGCAACGCTGCGACTCCGAACCACGGCCGCCAAGGCGCTGCCGGCAGGCACCCCCTCGGCATCCGCCACCCTGCGCCTCACCACTACCGCAGCGGGCATGGCAACTGGCACGCCGGCACAATCAGCGTTTCTGCTGCTGCGAACCACCCCAGCAAACGTCAAGGTTCCGACTGGGGAAGATCCGTATTTTGATGATAACATATTGCTTTGTGGATTTAATGGCGCCAACGGATCTCAAACATTTGTAGACGAAGGCCCGCTTAACCTGTCATTAAGCGCAATAGGTAATGCTCAAATATCAACCGAGCAAAGTGTTTTTGGCGGCAGTTCGCTTAAACTTACCCAGCCAAACATTGACAGCCCAGCCAGTGGAGTACAGCTGCCGATCGATTCCAGGCTGGTGGTACATGGGGAATTTACTCTTGACGCAAGAGTCAGGCTTCTCAATGTAAGGCGACACACAATCTTAGGTAATTCACCCGGAAACCTGCAAATCGGTTTGGACTCTGGCGAAAACAATATATTTATGCACTATGAAGTTGGCGAAGCATACGAATCTTACAACGTCAATGCCACGCTCAATACTTGGCTAGCTTTACGATATACCAGAGCGCTTAATGCTAATGGTACCGGATGGATTTATTACTATTTTGCAAATGGCAATCTGATTATGGCCAGAGACTCTGGACTGCTGGGTAGCTTGAACTTCTCTGGCGGCAGAATTGGCGTCGTTCCACCTTCTACTCATGGCCTGCACGGTTATATCGATGAATTGCGACTTGGCAGGGTTTGCCGTGGAATCACGGCCTACACCGTAGACACTGCGCCATTTCCCCGCACGTAGCCGGCGGCACTGGGCCAGGTCAAACCGCTCGCAACTGAACCCCGGTGACCTGCCACAGGTTCCCTGGCAGCAGGGCCCAGGACGGCGCCAAAGCATATCGCCATCGAACTGGCGTAGGCGGGACTGCCCGGCCAACCCAAACCGCAGCAGGCAGCTCAAACGATGACAGCAGCCCAACCGTTCTAAAGTGCGTCGCGAAATCGCCGAACTGCGTCGGGCTGAACACTGGTAGCGGCAAGGCCACGGTCTGCCCGGTGAGGCTGTCATTCAACCTAAACCGCCTATCAAGTTCGGTTGCGATATTGAAATCGCCCGTGGTATGTGGCCTGCCAATTGGCAAGCAGGATTCTGGGAAATTCATCAGACGTAAACTCCGTTGATCTCAATGCTATTGGGATTGATCGGAAATACGGCCCCGTTAGATGGTATCACTACACCCCAATTGGCAATCATCAGCAAGCGATCGGCAGTAGGTGCCCCGCCTAATCTTTGGTAATAAGCTACATACTGAGGGGATACAGTACAGGCGGGATGATTGATCTGCTCTGCCCGTATGATTGTTTTATCTGCGCTGTCGTCTCGCGTGACGGTCAGCGTGGCAGGCACGCCCCCGGCGGTGTAACCCGCTCCAGTCACCTCAGAAGCTGTGAGATCAGAGCGGAATGAATGACTGGTGCTAGGGGTGTAACCAGCCCCCAGTAGCATGGCGTAGAAGTTGCCAGCATTCGCGTTTAGGGTTTCATTTATGATTGCATTAATTGTTGCATATGGAACCATGATGGGCGAGGTGCTTGTCATCGCCGTCTCAATTTTCATTTGTTCAATTCTGAACACCCCACTGATATGGCTCTGGGGACTACCAAAATGGTTGCAGCCTAAGATAATTTGTTGCGCTGCGCTTGATCCCGTCGGGCGATAATAAAGCAGAATGCCGGCAGCTCCCGTGATATTTGCATTCCAGGAAACCGGTTCGATAATTAAAGTATTGATTCCGGTTGCATTGTTCATTGAATTAGACAGCGACAGCAGCTTCCCACCTGCCTGATAGCCTGTCACAATACTGATCTCACCGCTACTAATTGCGGCCATAGTATCGTGGGTGTCCCTATTAAATACAAAACTGGAGGTCATCAACTGGCCGTAAAACGTGCCGGTCAGCGGCATATCGGCAGTGGCCAGCGAGTATTGGGCCCGGTTGCTGAGGGTGAAGACGGGCATTGAATGAGGCTAGGTCGTTGGGGCCATGCTACCGGGCCTGGCGGTCACTCATCATCAGGCTCCCCTGCCGGATCCATGCAGCGGTTGCAGCCGATGGCGCCGGAGCAGTCGCACAGGCCCTCGATGTAGGGCAGGTTGGCCCAGCGGGCAATCAGGTGTGTGGTGGGTTGTTGAGCGCGGTGGCGGGCGATCAGCTCCCACAGCGGCCCAGGGCGGCGGTCCTGGTGGAGGGTGCCATTGATGACAACCTCCCAGCAGCCGCTACCCCTAGCATCGGTTCCAACCCGCAACTGAGGCTCGCACGTCATGGCACCACAGCCCTGGATGATTCCACAGCTGAGCCTAGAGGCCGAGTCGGACCTACGGCGCATGAGGGAATTGTTGCAAACCATGAGTCGTGATGAGCTATTGGGGCATGCGGACATTCTTCTAAATCAAGCGGTAAACAAGGCGGCCGTCATCAGCCAGGCGATCCGCCACATTTCCGAGCTTGAGGCCAGGGAGGCGGTGCAAGATCCAGCTCCGGGGCTGATGCCACAGGACTGGGCGGCAGGGGTGCTGGGGGGATTGGGGTAGGGTCATGCGAATAGGTCGGGTTGAGCGCTCCCGACACAAGCCGGTGACAACCACAACCGCTCGCGCCGTCCGTTCAGGCCATTGGTGCTGTAGCCAGCCCCTCCGCCTGCCTTGCCTTCGGTGACGGACCAGCCACGGACCAGGAGGTCATCGTGCTCGGTGTCATAGCCGCAGAGGATCACCCGCAGCTCACGGGGGGCGGTGATGCACCATTCACGCACGGCCAGGGCAACGTCAGTATCGACATGGGCATAGAGATCGCCAGATGTGGCATAGGGCGGATCCAGGAAGACCGCTCGAGCGCCATCGCCCCCGGTGCCGCTGCGGGTGACCGATGGCTTTACAACCCGCTCCCATGATCCGCAAGTAATCCGCACGCGGCGCAGGCGATCAGCAAGCTGGCTCATGTAAGCCTCCAGCGGACCCTGCCCTGCATCCCCCAGGTGCGGCAGCTCGCGATTCACGCCCCGCCCTGCATCCCCCAGGTGCGGCAGCTTGCGAAGGTGGCCATCAATCACCCGCCATGGACCGGGGCCAAACGGATCACCGATGCCGCAGGCGACCACGTAAAGCCACCAGCCGGCTGCCTTGGCGTCATGGGCCTCGGGATCGCCCTCAAGCCATGCCACCAGGTCAGGCGTGCGACGCTGCTGCAGCCATGCCAAACGGGCGTGGTAGTCGATCTCGGCCACCGGGCCCCAGGCATGATGGGCCACCTCGGCGGGGCTGAGCTGGATGGCTCGCCAGGTGTTGACCAACCACCCGTCAGCATCGTTCAGGGTTTCAACCCGGCGGCCAGTGAAGTCAGGGCGGGCCAGCAGTACGGCGGCAGACCCGGCAAAGGGCTCGACATAGCCGGCGGGATCGCCGAGGGCCTGCCAGATACGGGGCGCGGCGCGGCGTTTGCCACCGAAATAAGGGAAAGGGGCGGCCAACGTCACGCCGGCCCCACGCGATGCACTTCCCAGTAGGCGCCAGGGCCTGCCTGCAACTTGGCCTCGACCAATCCGTGTTTCATCAGCGCGGAAATGCGGCGGCTGACTGCGGATTGCGTGCAGCCCCAGCGGGCCTGCATTTCTGCCGTGGTTATCAGCGGGGTCAGGCCGGCCTGGAAGCGTGGCCCTAGCCAGTAGACCAGATCCAGGCAGTCGAGCAGGGCGCTATCGGGCACCCAGGCGCGCCGAAACAGCAGGGCAGGCACCAGGACGGAGCGGTAACAAAAGTCTGGAGCTGTCGTCATGCCGGCCCCACGCGATGCACTTCCCACCAGGCATTGCGGCCGGAGTGGTAGGTGGTATCGACCAGCTTGGCAGCCTTGAGCGCATCCATGCGCTTGATTGCCTCACTATTTGAGCGGCACCACCAGGCCCGGCGCAGCTCTATCAAGGTGATCGGCTGGGGGATGATGTCGGGATGAAGTGTCTCCAGCTCTGCGGCCAGGGACAGGCAGTCCAGCAAAACGTCATCGGCAACCATGCCTCGGAGGGCGAGGGTGGTGCACAGAACGAAGGAGTCGATCATTTGGTGGCCTCGATAAAATTTGTAATGATGCCGCGGCAGGCTTTTGTCACGTCGCCCACGGGCTGGTCTGCATTGACGCAGACCCAATCCCGTTGCATGGCCAGCTCCAGGAACCCATCGGCCACGCGGGCCAGAAACTCTGCCCCCTCCCTCTCGATGCGATCGGCCAGTTGGCCACCACGGCGGCGGCGGGACTCGGCGAGGGACACATCCAGCCAGATGGTTAGGTCGGGCTGGAGATCGCCGGTTGCGATGACCTCCAGGTCCTGGATCGCGCCGAGATTTAGCCCCCTGCCATAGCCCTGGTAGGCGGCTGTTGATCCGGTGAAGCGGTCGCAGATCACCCAATAGCCGGCATTGAGAGCCGGGCGGATGATCGTGGCGACGTGCTGGGCGCGGTCGGCGGCATAGAGGATCAGCTCGGTTATGGGCTCGGGTCGCTCGGGGGCGCGAGGCTGCAGCAGCAGCTTCCGCAGGGCACAGCCCAAGTTTGTGCCACCAGGCTCACGGGTCACCAGCAACTGAGCGCCTGGGGGCATCAGGCCGCTGGTGGGCAGCCATTCGCTCAGGGCCTGTAGCTGGGTGGTTTTGCCGCAGCCGTCGATGCCCTCTAGGACGATGAAGAGGCCTTTGCTCATGGCGCCTTTCCCGCGTCAAGCTGACCCTGTCCAAGCAAATACAAATAACGAGCAAACTCAATTTGATGCGGGGGAATGTCGAAGATCGGATAGCGTCCATAGCAGGACCTGAACCACGCTACATACATGTGTCTTAAATCTCTATCTGAAAGACTTTGTGACTGTTGGGCTTGATTACTCATGGTTGAATCCCGTGCGGATAAAGTTGAATAACAATTTGGCAAACAAAGAAGCAGATCCAAAACACTGCCCAAGCGTTCCATCTCACGCCTCCACCTTCCCAGCCTGGGGCGCTGACCCAACACCAAACACCGCCATGGTCTGGGAATCCCACGGCCCAAGCGCTGCCTTTTTGAGCACAGCCACAACCGTGCCGACGCCGTCCTGAAACGCATCCCCAAGGGGGCCGCTATGGCCGCCTGAGTAATCGTGGCAGCCCTGGGCCAGGCGGATGGCGTCCAGGAATGTGGGATGGGGTGGCTGGACATCCCCAGCCTGGGGCGCTGGCAGTGGAATGGCGCACAACTGCATGTCGCATTTGTATGCGCCGGCGCCAGGGTCTTTCCATCCATTAAATGAGCCTCCACGTTTCATGGCGTTTTCAAACTCATCAGAACGGCACCAAGCCACCGGCACCCCCTGCAGAGCGGCCAGCTCGGCGGCTTGCTGCTGCTTGGCCCAGGCAATGGCCAGCAGGGCCGACGTGCGCCAGGTGGGTTCGCCGCCGGATCGGTACTCCGCAAACGCGGCGTCCTTCCATTGCCCCATCAGTTCGTCGCTCGGCACCTCCCCCGGCTCCGGCGCGGGCGGGGTGGTGGGGTGGCCCCATTGAGCAAGGCGCTCGTTCATTCCCTGTTGGCACGCAGCCTTGGCATCGTCTACGGAATTGAACGCCCCGAACCAATCTCCCCAGGGCGTCTCGTCAACGGTTGGGCTGTCATATTCATTCCAGCTTTTCCAAGTGATTAGGAATCGACCGAACGGCGTTTTAGCAATGCAATGGTCATATCTACACGTCTCGCTGGGTGGCATGTTGTCGGTCCATTGAAGGCTTGGCCCCTCCCCCTCCGGCTCAGCCTTCAGGGCGGCGCGGGCGTTAAAGAAGGCGCCGTCCCACGCGCTAGTTGTGGCGTGCCGATGGCTGAGTTCGATTAACCGCTCCAGGGCGGTGCGGATGGCGGGGGGTGTGGCTGGTGTCTCCGGCTCAGCTTTCAGGGCGACAGCGGCGGTGGCGCGGGCCTGCGCCCATGCCAGTTGCTCAGATGTATCCAACGAATCCCACTGGTTAAATTCGTCGGCTTGGGCGTTCCATTGCTGCCGAAGGTCATCCTCCGAAAAGGGGCCCAAAGGAATGTCGTCACTGGTCGTGGCGGCTCGAAAGGTTGGGGTGGTCATGGGCCTCTGGTGAGTGATTTTGATTCGATCGGGGGCGGCCATCAGAAGGGGATCTCATCGTCTTTTGGCTGGCTGCCCAGGGGCGCTGTGCCCCATGTCGATGCTGCTGCCGGTGCGGCAGGGCGGGCTGCTGGGGGGGCAGCCTGCTGTCCCCGGCCTGGCTTGGCCATCAGCTCAAACGCCTCGACGTTGACCACCACGCCGCGCCGTTCTTCGCCGGTGTTGCGATCTGTCCAGGTTTCGGTTTCTACTTGGCCGTTAACATTCACCAGGTCGCCCTTACGGGCAACATCAGCGAAGGACTGGGCCTTGTCATTCCACAATTTCAGCTTGAAGCCATAGGGCTTTTGCCCGTCGTCGCGTTTCTGGCCGGGGCGGTTCACCAGCAGCCGGGCGTTACAAACACTGGCGCCAGACCCGAAATACTTCATCTCAGGATCAGCGGCCAGGCGGCCGATAAAACGCCACTGATTGCATTCGATTAGCTGGGTTAGGAGGTCGTTTGGTGCTGGTGCTGTCATGTCGGGTGATTGGTGAGATTAAGTTGATCAGCCAAGGTCAGGCGGACCAGCCGATAGGTGGGTCTTCGGGATCGTCGGCAGGGATCTCGGGGTCGGGCTCGGCAGCGGCAGGCGCTGCATTGAATTTCTCGACGGTCTGAGGGCTGATGCCCTGTTTGGCGATCCTGGCCAGCACATCAGGCGGTGCGCCCCCTAGGTCGCTGGTGTTGCCCTGGCTGTATTCCAGAACAAACGCGGCAATGCCTGCATCAGTCAGGCCAGATTGGCAGCAGGCGGCATAGGCCTGGGCCACCAGGTCTTCGGTGGGTGGCGCTGCCACTGGCGCCGGGGCGGCCAGAGCAGCAGGCAACGGCTGCACCTTGTAGGGCACGCGCTTCCCACGCGAGGCCGTGAGGATGACTGTAATCGGCCCGTTGATGTGCGACAGATGCGACAGTCGGATTCCGCCTACTTGCTGGCCCCCGTACATGGCCCCGGGTTCCCTAAAAATAGTAATTTCTCGCCCAACGTAGTGCGAAGAATCGGGACCCCAAGCTTCTGCCAAGACTCGGCGCATGGATTTGCAGGGTCGCCAAGGCCTGCCGTTATCACCGTCAAAATGGATCGATACGGGCTGCTCTGATTTGAGGGCAACGTCTACCTTCGTAACCGTGATGGTGCGCGGGCCAATAATCAAATCATCGGCATTCATTTGATCGGACTTCGGCGCCAGTGTTGCAGTAATGTCCATCAGAAAATCTCCTGCTCAGGTTGGATAGGATCGGTTGCTGGGAAAATGTCGGCCATCAAGGTGTAAAGCCTCATCATCCGCTGCAGTTCAGCCTCAGCGGCCTTTGCTGCGGCAATCAGTTGTGCAATCGCCAGTTCGTCACGCTCGCAGCGGTGAATGAACAGCGGCAGTCCGGGGGCGTAACTGATGTAGTCGCACCAGGCGCGGCCAGTGACAGCAAGCCCCGCTTGCACTTGCGGCACATACTCGGCTGGCACCTCATTGCTTAGCAGCGATCGAAGGTGGTTCTTCTGCCGGGGGCTTTTGATCTCAATCAGGCCGTCATCACCCATTAGCCCGTCGGGGCTGTAGCCGATCACGGTGCCGTCGAAATCACAGGTGACAAATCCGCACTCCTGCACCGGTGCTCGGTGCTGGGCGTAGATGTCACGGGCCAGCGGTTCCAGCAGGTGGCCGCGTGCCATGTCGTCGCCGTAGAAGCTGGGCTCGCTCTCACCGGTGATCCGCTCGGCCAGCAGCTGCAGCAACTGGGCGCGGCTGCTGTCGTTGTTGGCAGGCTTGCCGGTGCCAGTGAGAAGGCGGCTAATGGCAGATGCCGTGATCATTCCCCGGCGCAGCGCGTGCCATTCGTCGCTGCCTTGCTCGATGTGGTGGTGATAAATCGGAGTTGTTTTCATGTTTCCCCCTGGCTGCTTGACTTCATCCTGCGCCAATCGTCGATCATCCACTGGATGGCGCCAGACCTTTTCAGGTTTTGCTCAAGCATCACGACCCGAACATCGCCTAGCTGAACATCGTTCAGGGAAATGGTCATTGATGTCCGTCGCTTTGGTGGGTTGTACTGCCGTGCCCGTTTGGGGCGCATCGGGTTTGCCATCAGGACGACAGTCCCCTTTCGCGTGCTCGGCGAGCTTGCCAGTTGCGTTGGCGCAAGGCGTTCTGAAACTCAACATCATGCGATGTTTCCGCCCTTGACAATGGAGCCCGGTAAAAATTTCTGGGGGGTGTTGGCTGGTTGATCTTTTCCCCCAGCGCATCACGAATCTTGCACAATTCCTCCCAGGCGCTTTTGTCGTCAAGGGCGTTAATCTGCGCTCGGTGCTCGGCTTCGGCCATGTCTGCAGATAGCCGCCGATGATAGTCAACTTCCCCTTTCATTCGCCCCAGACGCGAAGGACCAGGTTGGTAATCATGGGGCCTGTCAGCTTGGCGCAACCAATAGCAAATAGCACCATAAACACAATCGAAAGAAAGTCAAGAAACATCATTGCCCAACCCTCGCAACGTTGGGCGCGGGGCAGCTGTGACGGCCGAAGTGGACGCCAACCAGAACGCTCGCGCCTGCGAGGAAAGCTGCAGCAAACAAGCCGAGAAGGGCCTTTTCGGTCTTGGTAAACCCAGGCGCGGGGGCAATCCCGGTATCAAGCTGCTCAACCAAGTCGTCGAGCCCATCGGCTGCAATGTTTAGTGATTGAATGCAACGGCTTGGGCTGATGCGGTCCCAAACACTGCGGAGGCTTGTGAGCCGCCTCAAGATGTTGTCCAGTTTGTGAGCCGGAAGCAATGGCCGAATCGCCATGAATGGATGGGCGAGGGACCCCAGAACAATAACCCAAAACCACGCTTTAAAACACGTTTTGAAACACGCTTCAAAACGTGAAACCGTGGGGGCCATGGCCAGACCCTTTGCAGCAGCTAGCTAACGGTGGGATTGTGACAGGTTGCTAAGTGGTTGGGGGATGGGGTGCTGGGGCGTCACAGGTGCGTTATTGTCTGTTCACCGGAGGCGAGAGCCTCCACCGCACTCCCACCCATGGGCGCCATCGCTGACACCCTCCGCGCCACCCTGCGGGACCTGGCACAAGCCGACGCCCGCCTCTACCGGGGCCTGGCCGACGAGCTGGGGACAACCGCCCCGGCGCTTCCTGGCGCTGCCACCGAGGCCGAGCTGGCTGCTGCCGTGGCTCTCCTGCGGGCCCACGGCTACCGGGTCACGCCACCCGGGGGGTGAGCCCCCAGGGGGCCAATCACAACAATCTGTGAACTGGCCCCCCCATACCGCCTTACCCTGTCACGGGTGCGTTACAGTCAATTCATCGGAGGCGAAAGCCCCCACCGATCGCCAGCCGGCTACAGGCGTCAAACCGAGCCGAACCGCCCCAGCAGTCCGGGGCAACCAACCACCACCCTCGCCTCTCCAGTCATGACCGCCGCCATCGCTCTTCCCACCGTCACGATCGAAGGCATCGTCTACCAGATCATCAAAGAAAAGGATTTCACTGTTACCCCCGATCAGGTGGGCTGGTGCCAATCGCCTGTTATTCGGCAGTGGCTGACCCTAAAACGCCCTCGCGGCAAACGCTTCTACAACGCTGTTCGTTACGAGTCGGGCCGGTACAGCTCAGCCGCCTGACCCCACCCTGACCCTTGCCCGCTGGCCCCGCCCCCTCGGCCAGCCTGCAGCGCTCAGCTGCGTTTTTCAACTTACAAAAACACCCATCCAATGAATGACTCTCGCTATCAACTTCTGCAAGAAACTTCTAGTCTTTGTGCCGATCTCTTGCAAGCAAGCGAAGAAGCACGACGCGCTTCTGCTAAACAAATGGAAATCAGGCAAGAAATCGGAAATGCACGAAATTTAATTAACAATCTTGAGCATATTGAAAAAAACGCAGGAAACGACTATGAATTAAAGCGACAGATTGTTAATGAGTGCTACGCACGCTATCAAGCGGCCAAAGCAAATCTTGATTCCATAGATCAATCCGCCCCAGCCTTAACCCTCTGATCCCTGCCCCCCTCGGCCAGCCTGCAGCGCTCAGCTGCTCAATCCACCATTGACACCCTCAAGCCCCAACCGCCATGGATCACAAGCAAATTATTAACCAAGCCATTGAACAAGTCCTATCTGAACGACTACTGCTATCTCCCGGTGATACAGCTTGCCATTCCAGCGATAGCATGAGCTACGTGTTTCATAAGTACGAGAACGGCAGCGCTATCGTCGGATGGGATGGCGTAACCAAGTCATTCCCAATGAGAGAAGTGTTTGACCCAAACATTGTGCAAGCAAGAGCGATAGACATAAAGCTTGGCCTTGCTTGATTCCATAGATCAATCCACCTAGACCCCCTGCCAGGCGCCGTGGGCTTGGCGGATCCGTTCCATCACCACTTATCCCGATCATGCACCTTTATCAAGTCGAAGCACACGACGGCAAGTCCTGGGCTTTTGGGATTCGCGTCAACGCCAACAACTTGTTGCCCGAGTTCTGCGCTCTTGCCAAGGCGGATCGATTTACAAGCCAAGCCGAAGCCTTGCGATTGCGCGATCTAGCCGCCCGCCTGTGCGGCGGATCCTTGCGCGTGGCTCGCGTGCGGGTTGCGGCCGGTGGGCCTGGAGGCACTTTGAGCTTTGTTGGTGCTCGCTGATGCTTGACCCCACCACCATCCCCTTCTGCGCCGACTGCGGGGGGCAAGTCCCCGAGCCAGCCGAACGCTGGCCCGCTGCCTCCGCTGGCATCGTCTGCCAGCTGTGCTGGGAAGCCCAGTGCTCCCGGCAATGGTGGGTCATGGTGAAGCTCCTGCCGGAGGAACCGGGCCATGACTGACCCCACCAACGCCGAACGCCAGCGCCGCTACCGCGCCCGTCGGGCCGGCCGGTTGCCCCCGGTGGAGCTGTGGCGCTGTGTTACCTGCCCGCGAGTTCACACCGGCATTCATGGCAACCACTGCTGGGAGTGCTGGGAAAAGCACGACCCGGCTGGCCGGCTCGCACGGGCTCAGCGAAAACGCAATCAACGGACCAGGGAC
>Ga0315904_10011345_pt1 | contig 11377 bp, 13 predicted proteins | sample LakEriMetagenome_6_FD_203529 | JGI IMG/M metagenome (GOLD analysis project Ga0315904, IMG submission 203529) | Freshwater fungal communities from buoy surface, Lake Erie, Ohio, United States - Buoy 12 MA120 | ecosystem: Environmental > Aquatic > Freshwater > Lake | place: USA: Lake Erie, Ohio... | reverse complement strand
CCAACCGTCCCATGGCACGCTGGAACTTCGCTTTTTTCGACTCTGGCGTGCGCTGGGACTCACCCGACGCCCATCCCACCACCATGAGAACGCTCGCCTCCTTCTTGGAAAACCCGTTCGATGACGACGGCATCAGCATGGCCGAACTCATCGCCTTCACCACCGACCACTTGCAGCGCCTGAGCGCGAACAACACCGGTGGCGAACTCACCGCCCGAATCGCCGCGACCACCAGTTCCCTCGCCACCGTCGAGGACTGCGTGACCGATGACCAGGGCCGCCTCGGCCTGCGAAAGGCCCGCAAACAGGCGAAGGACGATTTCCGACTGCAAATCCCCACCGATGTGAAACGCATCGAGGCCGGCTTCATCGCCGCCTTCGGCGCGGACTCGCCCGTGTTGCTCGAAGCACTGCCGCAGGGCCGCACGATCTTCCAAACCTGCCGCGACGACCAGGTGGAGGTGCATCTGCAAACCCTGCTCGATGCCGCCACGACGCATCAGGCCAGCCTCGCCCCCGCCACCCTCACGCAGGCCACCACCTTGAAGAACAACTGGGTCACCATCTATCAAGCCAGCGAAGCCTCCACCGGCGCCAAGACCACCACGCAAGAAGGCAAAAAGCTCGCCCGCGAAAACCTGCAATTGATGCTCTTCCTGAACCTCCTCAAGCTCGCCGAAATGTTCCCCCGCCAGCCCGAAAAACTGAGCCTCTACATGATGCAGCACCTCCTGGAGAATCCGTCTGCGCCGGAAGAACCGGAGCCGCCACCACCACCGACACCGTAAGCGAAATCAAAAAACACATCACACCTTATGAACTCTCCATTTGATGACTACATCAGCACGGATTTCGCCGTGCTCTACGAGAACGCCACGCCAGCCAAGGATGAACCCGAGATTCTCCATTTGTTATGGGGTGACGGCGTTCAGGTGCTTGAGCAGGGTACCAAACGCACACGCGTGCGTGCTCGTGGACGCAATCTGAATGGTTGGGTGGATAAGGGGTGTCTCGGCGGAAAATCGCTCCTGGAGTACTACTTCATTGATGTGGGACAAGGAGATGGAGTCTTGATCAAGACGCCGGACTTCCAGCATCTGCTGATTGATGGAGGCTGGCCGAGGAGCAGCCAGGACACTGGGAAAAACGCCGCCGACTTCGTCGATTGGAAGTTTTATCAAGACTACGCGATGAACCAGATCGAACTGGAGGCCATGATCTGCTCACACAATGACCAGGACCATTATGGCGGTCTGTGGGACATGCTCAATCCGAAGGAAAAAGCTGAGTTGGACGTGAACAAGGTGCTCGTGCGCGATTTCTACCATGCAGGACTTGGCTGGTGGAAAAAGGGCACGAAAAAAACGCTGGGAGAATATGAAACCGCCGATGGAGAAAGCTTCTTCACCCAGCTTATGGGAGACCGCGCACACCTTGAGGCATCTGTCGGTGGTGGAAACAGTCCGCAGCTCGCAGGCGAGTGGGCTCACTTTTTGCGCTGTGTCACTGCGTCCACCTGGAAAGCGGGCAAGCAGACGACCATCCACCGCCTGAGTCATATCGACCACCATCTGCCCGGATTTTCTGTAAACTCGGATGACAAACCCGCCATACGCGTCCTAGGGCCTGTGGAATTTGACCTGGATGGAAGGAAGGCCATTCGGCGCTTCCCTGGCGGCGATTCCAAAAACACCAATGGCAACAGCATCATGCTGCGTGTCGATTTTGGCCGCACACGCGTGATCCTGACCGGTGACCTGAACAAGAGCAGCCAGACTTTTCTCCTGAAGGACTACGAAGGACAAACGCAGGAGTTCGAATGTGATGTGGCCAAAGCCTGCCACCATGGCAGCGATGATGTCTCCTATTCGTTTCTGCAACGACTTCGCCCGGCCGTCACCGTGATCTCCTCTGGAGACAACGAAGGACACGACCATCCGCGTCCGAGCATTGTGGCCGCCAGTGCGACAACAGGGCACTTTGAGATCAAAGACGACGAGCTGGTGAGCCCCCTGGTGTTTTCAACTGAACTCGCACGCAGTGTCAGCTTTGGAAAGCCATTCAAAGCCGAGATCAAAAGCACAAGCGGAGCTGTCGAGAGCACCCTCGAATCTCCAGAAGATCTGCACCGCTGCATGGTTCACTTCAAAGAAACCAAATCCGGCGACAGAAACCCGAAAAGCAAATCCAGAAGCCTTCGGCACATGAAGGTCGTCGCCGGGCTAATTTACGGCCTCGTCAACGTGCGGACAGACGGAGACACCATTCTCTGCGCCACACTCGACGAAAAAGATCATCATTGGCGTATTCACAAAATCAAATCGCGGTTTTAACCAAAAGAAACGTGGTGGTAAAGGCCGTCGTAAAGCCACTTTCTTGTCGGAGATAAAGCTGCTGACAAAACAACGCTTCTGTCGATAAATCACCTGTTCGGCCAGGAAAACGAGTCCACCACGTCATGAAGACATACTACGTCGCTCTCTACCTTGCGCTGCTCACCACAGCTTTTGCGAGCGACGATCCGAGGCAGTTGGTATCTGCCATGACGAAGTGCCCTTGGCCGGGCGAGAGTTATCCAGCCTTGCCCAGTTTTTCCACCGCCATGATGGGCAGGATTACTGGTGAGATAGCGGGACGGCCAGTTCTGCTCGAAGCCTTCCGTCATTTAGACTCCTCGGGATCGAATAACGACTGGTTCGATGCTATAGCCGTTCTGGAGCGCGAGAAGGCGATATGGTCGTTACAGGCTTGCCTTTGCCATCCGCACGACGATGTCCAGATACACGCTTTGCGCTCCCTGTTGCGGCTTGGTGATCGTGCCGCCGTTCCGTTTCTGCTGATCTATGCGGACTACATGGCTGTGCATGAGAGCGGTAGCGAGAACGCTACTATTCATGGCATCATTCACTCCGCCATTGCAGAGACCCTTTCAGGCCTGACCGGTGAGTCAGTCAAGATTGATGGACAGGATCCAGAGGCACTCACCAAGGCGATCCGCAAGTGGACTATATGGCAGACGAAGCAACCAGACTAACAGGGGCGAACCAAACGGATGGAGGCGACGGCTCGAAGGCCATCTGTCGTGTAAGCAACATCCTGCGCTCGCCTTCGCCTGATCCGAAGCGTTCGTCCAAGGAACGTCTTCCTTCGCCATGAACCTCGACCGGCTCTACAACGAATCTCTGGCATTACTTGAGGGCAGAGGCGTCCAGAAGGACGAGCAACGGGCCTTTGAGATCAATCGCACGGCAGCCATGGAGGGACATGCCGACGCCACTCTAGCTATGGGGTGGTTCTACCTCAACGGGGTCGGGATAGCACGCTCCATTGCGGACGCTATCACTTGGTATCGACGATCCGCGAGGAGGGGCGAGCCGCGAGCCATGTTTAGTCTCGGATTCATCGCCTACGAGCAGAAGGACTGGGGTGATGCATTGACCTGGTTTCGTCGAGCAGCCGATGCGGGGCATCACAGGTCGCTTTTCTGGCTCGGGAAACTGCACTGGAAAGGTCGAGCCGTTCCGCAATGCAGATCCGAGGCCATGAGGCTGATCCACCTCGCCGCACGGAAAAAAGTTCCCGATGCGACGAGAGCCCTACGGTGGTTGACTTGCTTGAACAAGCTCGCCCGAAGCAAGCTAGCAGCCGAAAGAGGGACAGATGGACAGGAAAGTGATTTTAGGACATACCCTTCTGCTTCATGAGCTTCTCTGAATGGCTTGGCGAATCCATGGACCCCGGACCGACGGGCGAAACGCAGTTTGGCGCGCGGGATCGGGGCTGGCGCACTCGGCGAGCGGTTTTGGCGCGCGCGGGCATCAGCATGGCGATGTTGGGCGGGCTGTTTTTCTTTTTCTGGCACTCAGCCGAGATTCGTGATTTGGCCTCCTATCGAAATGGTTTCGCCGTGCTGCTGTTTTACTCGTGCGTGGCCTATTTCGTCCACCCGGAGCCCGATTCTTCCAACATGGGCTGGTTCGGGGGTTTGGTGGACAATCCCTTCCGGTATTCGGACGACGTGAACCGCGTTCTTCTCGCGCTCAGCATCCTGCTGGCACCGGGACGGTTGTGGTCGGAGTCGTTCGTGGATCTGATCCGGCTCATCCGTCATGCGAGACGGAGAGTGCCTGCGCCGAACGAGTAGCGCGCACGAAGTTCGCATGGAAACGCGTCCTAGGGTTCGCTGAAGTTGAAACCTGAAACTTGGATCGACCGCCGACCGTCCTAGCTGGCGCATTTCGTTATTTCATGAGCTCCAATACCTCACCACCGCCCGCCCTTCGCCTGGCCGCAGCACTTGCCATTGTCTTTGGGTCCGTTTCGCTGGTTGGCATGGCGGCTTCTCTTTTGAGAGGGAATATGGTGTTTGATCTCGGTGTTTTAGGGATCCCGATTGGACGGGGTTTGCTGGAAGGCAAGGTGTGGTCAAGGTCGTGGGCGATGGGACTCTCTGGATTCGGCGTGGTCCTGATCTTTGTCACTGTCGGATGGGGAGTGGTCTCCGGAGAGTTTCGCGGCGTTTCACGAGAGCCGTTGTGGCTAAGCGGCGCTTACTTTTGTCTCTCGTTGCTTGTGTGTGCGACCGTGTTCTTCGGGCTTCGCACCTGTAGCGTTCGCGCTTGGTTTAGCGCCGATTCCAGCGACCGAAGCGATAGCACGGGCTGGGTGAAACCTTTGGTCGTGGTTGGAATTTTGTTTGCCGCGGTGTTTGCGATTCGGGAATCGATGATGGAGCGTTCCTTGGCGGGCTTGTTTGCGGTGCACACCCGATTCGTGTTTCGCGATGCGAGCACGGGCGGCCCGATCCATTCCGTCGGCTACGCAATCGATGGCGGTACTTACTCGAATGCCGAACGAGACCCTTTTGCGCCGCGAATTTTGGTGGCCACGACAAGCGCCCCCCAAGGGCTTGTGATCAAACTCACTGGTCTGTCGGGACGGCCGGTGCAGGTCACTTTCACATCGGAAGGGTATCAACCTTGCCCATATACCCTCGGCGATCAGTCTCCCGAAGAGGTAACCCTGAGCTTCGAACCGGTGAAATGAGTGCTTTCCCCCATCGAATGACCACAACTACAACCGCAACCAAGGGCGAACCAAACGGATGCGGGCAACGGATCGAATGGCATCTGTCGTGTCATCGACGCTTCGAGCTCGCCGTCGCCTGATCCCAAGCATTCGCTCAACCCAACAATCCACTGACATGCCGCACGAGTTCGAGGTCACCGTTGATTCGTCCATGATGAAGGCCACCTGGCACGCTTGGTTTTTCCGGGGACTGCGCATCTGGACTCTGCTGGTAGCCGCTGGGCTCGTTCTGGTCGGTGCCTACTTGGACTCTTGCTCGGGAGGTCTCAGCACGATTTCGATCATCGGACTGACCGCGCTGGGATTGGCGGCTCTCATCTTTGTTACCAGCTACTTGATCGGGCTACGTCGCTCGCTCTCAAAGCTCGATATGATCACAGACGGCCGAGCTGCTTACCGCCTGACCGAGGAGACCATCGAGGCACGGAGTTCGCTTGGTTCCGTTTCACTGGCATGGACAGCCATTGCCGAGCTGCGGAGATACAGAGGCCTGATTTTGCTCGGTTTCCGAGGTGCCATGTATTCCATTGTTCCAGCCTCACAGATTCCAGAGACCTCCCTCGCCTTCATGGTCGAGAGGTGCAGGGCTGCGGGTGCTCAGATTACCGACTTATGAATCCAGCAGACCAACTCAGGGCGAACTAAACGAATGCCGGGAGCGGCATCGTATGGCATCGGTCGTGTCATCAGTGCTTCCCGATTGCTGTCGCCTGATCCGAGTCGTTGGCACTAAGAGTTATGTACCGAGACAGCGCACAACTAAGAGAGATACTCGACGATTTGATCGCCGGCCGCCTGAACTGTGGTGAGGCACGCACCAAGATCGAAAGCGGCCCTGGTTTTGAGTTCCCGAAGGCTGAATTTGTGCTGTCATTCTTGGAACACTACTTCGACGACGAGGACGTTCGAAGGCGCGATCCAATCTACGGAACCATGCAGAATCATGAACTTCAGAAGCTGGTCTCGCGGCTTCGGCAGTCGGACTATGAGGGCGCAGCGAAAGTCACATTTCTGAACGTCTCCTAAAGATGCAGAAACATCTGCTGACGATTCACCAACCACAAAGCGTGGAAATGATGTCCGTGTGCAACCCTCTGACAAAACCTTTCCATGGTGAACGACCTGAGGGCACGCTGAGAGCGTCATGGAGCAGTGGGTGGCTACGGTGAGGCGCGTGGCTGGAGCAGGCGCAGAAACCATCGGCATGGGTCCAAGGAGAGGCACTTGCCAAGTGCCTCATGACGGGACTTGGCAAGTCCCGCTCCTTGCGTGGAGCCAAGATGACGCCCAATACAGGGGCCTCATCACGTTGCCCTTCGGGCCCTGATGCGAGCGTCCATCTCGTCCCAGTCTTGCTGTTCACGCCATGGGCGGCGGTGCGCCTCGGGAGGGGCGGTGGCGCTGTCATGAACGGGTGGTGGGAGCCGCGCCCAAGCATGGAGGTGTGCCAAGGTATCCCAGCCGGCGTTTCGGACCCCGCGGCCATCCAGACACAGGCCGTTCCCCCAATAGCTCCAGTACATGCGCCGGGTGAGGATGGCTTCTCTCACGTCGGCCCGCGTGCCGAGATTATAAAGCTGCACCAGCTTGGCCGCGCGTGCCGGAAGCAGGCAGAGCGCCTCGTCGCCCAAGCGGGCCACTTCGTCGAGCTTGGCCAAGGCACCGCGTCGGCACTGCCGCGCTCGTTCCAGAGAAATGCCCATTTCCTGCCCGATGCGCCGCAGGGTCCACTTCTGCTCGTCGTAGAGGTGCAGCACCTGCTTTTCCTGCTCGGTGAGCACTTGGTCAGGGGTTTTGACTTCTGCGTGTGGCATCGTGGCAGCTCGTGGCGGGTGTGAAGCCTGCGTTTGGAGGAAAGCATCACGAAAAAATGACGTCAGGCAACTGTCCGACAAAACTTCTCCATTGGGCTGGCGGCGGTGTGCACCGATTCTCGATTTGCTAACCGAATGAGGGACATTTTCGGGTCCAGCATCGTGATTGAAAAGTGCCAGCCATGCTTTTACACTCGACGCCATGACTCTGACCTATGATTCGGTGCTTGAGCACGCATTGCAGTTGCCCGTCGTGGAACGGTCTCGCATCGCCACGCGGTTGATCGAAAGCATGGAGGAGCCGGAAGAGACCGCAGAGGTCAGCAGCGCGTGGCAGGCGGAGATTGATCGCCGGATGGAATCGATCCGAAACGGCACGGCCAAGCTGGTTCCTCACGACGAGGTGATGACGGGACTCCGTCAGAAGCTGGCCCAGCAGAACGCCGCCCGATCTGCATGAAGACGGTCTGGCTCAGTGAGGCGATTGCCGAACTCGAAGATGCCGCCCTGTATTACGGCGGGATCGAGGAAGAACTCGGCAAGCGCTTTGCCACCGCCGTGGCGGTGACGCTGGCGGACATCGAATCCGATCCTGAGAGGCCGCGCCGCTTTGATGGCCAGGTCCGCAAGGTGCGCCTCAAGCGCTTTCCGTATGCGATCCTCTACTGGATCGGCCCTGACTCGCTGCACATCCTCGCTGTGATGCACCTGCACCGGGAACCAGGGTACTGGCATGGCCGCCTCGCCTGAGCCTCGTCTTTTAGGCTGAACAACATGCCAAAGACGGCCTGAATGCTGCTCAGAGGTTGGGCTCATGCTCTCTGCTGCTCTTCCATGGAATGTTTTGTCCTCGCGGGTCGGTGTCGGTGTGCTCACGGAGGGCTGGACGCTCGACACGGTGGGCACGGAGACCGATGACGTGCGCACGTTTCGCACGGCGGTGGTGTTTGCGACGCCGTTTTCATCCATTCCGGTGGTTCAACTGGGCCTGACGGGCTTTGACCTCGATCAGCGCGACAGCGGCCGCATCACGCTGAAGGCGGAGAACATCACAGCGACGGGCTTTGAGGCGGTGGTCTCGACCTGGGCAGGCACGCGGGTGTTTGCGGTGGAGTTCAACTGGCTGGCGATCGGGGCGTGATCACTTGCTGGCGGTGACGGCGCGCAGGGCATGGTCGAAGGCCAGCACGGCGGCGCGACTGCGGAGGATGGCTCACTTCCCGGCACAACAGGCACCGTAGGGCAGGCCGCTGCCGCAGGTGCATGGAAGGGTGCGTTTGGGCAGGATAAAAGCACCGGGCCGGGAGGTGGTGTCATGCGCCTTCTTTTCCCACTGATGTAAGATGCTTTGCTTCATTTCCGGCGAGAGGAGGAAGGGCGGTTGGAAATGGTGCCATGTGCGGATGATGTCGGCGAGGTCCAGGCGGGGATTCGTGATGGGATTGGGACAGGTGGCAAAGTCTTTGAAGCCCGGCTGCCAGGGGGCTTGGAGTTCATCCCCAACATCCAGCTCGCTGAGGCTGCCATCCTTCATCATCTGGCGAAGCCTGGGCAGGAGGCCGCTCATCTTCGCACGGGCGCTGGTACTGCCGATGCACTCCACGATGAGGTCGTCGTCACAATGAACGAGCATTTCATCCAGCACCGTCTCGATGGCAGCCCGGTCGCCGAGCTGGTGATGATAAATGCCGCCGAGGAGAAGGATGACGCAGGTGCGCAGATCGCTGTTCCAGGGCGGGTCCTCCTCTTGCAGGAGCGTCAGAAGCCGGGCCACATCACCGTCGAAGGTGGTGATGAGGAGATGGGGCCAATCATTGAAGGCATCGCCCATGAGCCAGCGACTGTCGTAACGGTCGTCGAGCATGAGGCTCTTCCAAATCAGGTCGTAGGTGCCCGGTACACGCCAGGCGGCGAGGAAATGAAGGGCAAAGCAAGGCAGCCGCCAATCACCCTCCGCCTGCAAGCGTCCTGTGGCTGACAACGCATGCGCCTGGGCCACGGCCTGCTGAAACGGTGCGATCAAAGCCTCTCGATGATCGTGAGCGTCTTCCAAGGTCGTTTCAGGCACGATGTGAGGCGGTGCGTTCGAGAGGGCGTCCAAGATGGCCTCGACCTTGGTTTCCAAACTGGAGGGCTGGTGTGGCATGGCCGTGGTGAAGCTTAACTATGGGTCACCAACTTGGGCGCAAAGTGCCAGGAGAGGTCCTGGGCCGCTTTTTGAAGCAAAAGCGCTCCAGTGCACTCGACGGCCGGGGCTCCGGCCGCCATTGGGGGCTCAATGATCCACGCATGAACGGAGTATCTCAAAACACAGCCGTTTTGAGAAGCAGAAAAACAACGCTACGCCCTTGGCCCTACGCTCGGCGCGTCATCTGGTAGGATGATGCCAAGGCATCAATCGAACTTCTTGATGAGAAGCGCGGAGTTGTGGCCGCCGAAGCCGAAGCTGTTGCTGAGGGCGGCGGTGAGCTTCGCGGGACGAGCGGTGTTGGGGACGATGTCCACATCGACCTCGGGGTCGAGGTTTTCGACGTTGATGGTCGGGGGGACGATCTGATCGCGCAGGGCGAGGATGCTGGCGGCGAGTTCGACGCCGCCGGCGGCGCCGAGGAGGTGCCCGGTCATGGATTTGGTGCCGGAGACGAGGAGGCCCTTTTGCGCGTAGTCGCCAAAGGTGCGCTTGATGGCGCGGAGCTCGCACAAATCGCCCACCGGGGTGGAGGTGGCGTGGGCGTTGACGTAGCTGACGTCGGTGGGGTTGAGCTTGGCGTGGCGCATGGCCATTTCCATGCACTTGGAGGCGCCGAGGCCCTCTGGATGCGGGGCGGTGAGGTGGTAGGCGTCCGCAGTGACGCCATAGCCGGCGAGTTCGGCGTAAATGTGCGCGCCGCGCTTTTTGGCGTGCTCCAGTTCTTCGATGACGACGACGCCGGCGCCTTCGCCCATGACGAAGCCGTCACGGCCGATGTCCCAGGGGCGGGAGGCGCGCTCGGGCTCGTCATTGCGCATGGAGAGGGCCTTCATGTTGCCGAAGCCGGCGAGGCCGCAGGGGCGGATGGAGGCTTCCGAACCGCCGCAGATGATGGCGTCCGCGTCGCCGAATTTGATGATGCGCCAGGCTTCTCCGATGTTGTTGTTGGAGGTGGCGCAGGCGGTGGTGATGCACATGTTCGGGCCCATGAAGCCGAATTCGGTCGCGATCATGCCGGTGGCGATGTTCGTGATCATCATGGGGATGAGGAAGGGGCTGACGCGGCCGGGTCCTTTGTTCAAGAGGACTTCGTATTGCGTCTCGATGGTGCTGAGGCCGCCGATGCCGCTGCCGACCATGACGCCGATGCGGTGGGGATCGAGGGCGTCGGGATTGAGGGCGGCGTCCTTGGCGGCCATTTTGGAGGCGGCCATGGCGAGCTGGAAGAAGCGGTCGGCACGACGGGCTTCCTTGTGATTGTTGAAGAAAGGCGTGGGATCAAAGTCCACCACCTCACCCGCGATCTTGCAGTCGTAGTTCGAGGTATCCATCGACTGGATGCGGCGGATGCCGCTCTTGCCTGCGACGAGGTTTTTCCAGAAGTCATCTTTGTTATTGCCGAGGGGGGAGACGACTCCGATCCCGGTGATGACGACGCGACGTTCGCTCATGTGTTTGTGGGGGCTGTGGGGTTGAATGGAGGGCGAGAGAACACGGTTTGAAGATGAGGGCAAGGGAAAAGGCGGCGCGAGCGGCGTGGTGATGGAGAACGGGGGTGATGGAGTGGTGCCCGGGATCTTCCTTCTACTCTTCCTCTTACTCCTCCTCCCGGAAGCGCGGGCCATGAACTCTTGCGGAAGTCAGCAGATAAACGATTCCGGGAGGAAGAGTAGGAGTAGGAGGAAGAGTAGGATTGGCTGCACCCATCCTTCCAACACTCCAGTGCTCCATCACTCCGGCCCAAAAAAGAAGGGACGCCTCGCGGCGTCCCTTCCGGGTGATGATGCGGTGTGCGTGCGGGCTCTTACGAGCCGCCCGGACGCCATTCTTCGGTGGCGAACTTGAAGGCCTGCTCCAGGCCGACGAGGTCGGTGCTGGGCTTGAGGGCTTCGAAGGCGGCGCTTTCCTTCTGGATGTCGGCGTCGCTGTAGTTCATGGCCTTGATGGAGAGGCCGATGCGGCGCTCCACCTTGTCCACCTTGATGACGCGGGCTTCGACTTCGTCGCCCACATTGAGCTTGTCCTTGACCTTCTCGATGCGCTCCTCGCTGATCTGCGAGATGTGCACGAGGCCGTCGATGTCGTCTTCGAGCTCGATGAAGGCGCCAAAGCTGGCGATCTTCGAGACGCGGCCCTTGACGACTTCGCCGACCTTGAAGCGGCCGTCGATCTCGCTCCACGGATCGGTTTCGAGCTGCTTCATGCCGAGGGAGATGCGCTGATTGGCCTTGTCGATGCCGAGAACGACGGCTTCGACTTCCTGGCCCTTCTTGAGCATTTCGGA
>Ga0315904_10011342_pt1 | contig 11379 bp, 22 predicted proteins | sample LakEriMetagenome_6_FD_203529 | JGI IMG/M metagenome (GOLD analysis project Ga0315904, IMG submission 203529) | Freshwater fungal communities from buoy surface, Lake Erie, Ohio, United States - Buoy 12 MA120 | ecosystem: Environmental > Aquatic > Freshwater > Lake | place: USA: Lake Erie, Ohio... | reverse complement strand
GATGCGCGGCGACTCGCTGCTCAAGAGCGAGGTGCATCCAACATCGCAGGCGTTCTTCGATCTGTGCGACGCCTTGAAGGAAATGCACCGACGCAAGAGTCGAGACTACGGTTGCCCGAGCGGCGAAGACCCGCTGGCGAACATTCGCAACGGGGCGCGGTTCGTGGGCATCCCGTCGTGGAAGGGGGCGATGGTCAGGCTCAGCGACAAGGTCACGCGGCTCGCCGCGTACAACGCGACGGGCAGGCTGGAGAACGAGAGCCTGGAGGACAACCTGTTTGACCTCGCGAGCTACTCGCTGCTGGCACTGCTGCTGCATAGGGAGGAGCGTGAGTAATGTCAGTGTTTCAGCCTGACTGCGTTCACAAGATTCTGAAAGCCCTCGGACTCGACACTCAGCATGTTCGCGGGCTGTCGCTGCACATGCACGTAAACGACCTCGTGCGAGCCGACGTGTCGCTGCTACTTGACTCCGAGCAAATGGAAGGCGTTGAGGAAGCCTTGACGGTGAAGCGATACGTGATGGTGCCGCTGAAAGAGGAAGGCGAACAGTGACCATCCGCGAAGGCATCGCCACTGGCGTCATCTGCGCCGTCGTCACGGCGTTCACGCTCTCGACGCTGGATCGGATCGCCTGCCGATACGGGTGGAGCAAGTGCAGCCACCGATGCCACTGGTGCGGCTTGCCGCTGGAGGCGAAGAAGTAATGGGCCAATCCATTCCTGACATGCCGCCACGACGCGATCCTCGCACGCTGTTTCGGCTGTCGCGTCACCTCGGCACCACGCCCGAAGTGCTACGACGTGAGATGACGCCAGACGAGAACGCCGTGTGGGCGGCGTGCATGAACGCTAACGACGCGTCGACAGACCACGGCTCTTTCGATTGTGGTGCTGGCGACTGCGGTGGAGGCGCGGAATGAGCCACACCGACACGCCACGCGAGCCGCTGAGCGACGCTTATCTTCAGCAGTGCGAGCTTGACGCTCGCAAGTTCAGCGGCTGTTGGGACCAGGGCACGAGCGGCGTACTCGCGGCCCACGTCATGCGGCTGCTGTTCGAGTTGTCGCGTGTGAAGGGCAAGTTGGCTGTGACGATCGCACAGCGTGACGAGCGGCCGTGCCTGTCGCACATTCGCGGAGATTGAGCCGGGCGGCGGGTTGAGGCTGGCGTAGGGTTTCTCCCTTTCCCCCGCGACAGCCTCCCCGCCTGCTCGGGCTCAGGCAGCCGGCGGCTTGCCAATATCGGGCAGGTAATCGAGGTTGCTTTCCCGCCCGGTTATCTCCTCATCGTAATAGTGAGTTTCGGCCATTTCTTCCGAGGAATGCCCCAACTGCTTTTTGGCTGAGATCCCGGCCCTCTTCAGATAACTCGCCGTGCTCTTTCTGATCGCGTGGAATGGCTTGTACGGCACGCCAGCGCAGCGGCACAACACCCTCAGGCTGGCGTAGCAGGACAGCATTTCCCGGTCATCTAGCCAGCCCCATACGCGGGCGTCTGGCGGGCCTTTCTGGTTGGCCAGCAGTGCGGACAGGGCTGGCGAGATCGGCCGTGTAATCGTCTCCCTGTGGCCTTTGCGTGTGGCTGCCAAGAAAGTCAGGGTATGTCGCTCGAGGTCCACCTCGGACCACCGGAGTTGCAGGATGGCACCGATCCGCTCGCCGGTCTGGAACATGGCCTGCAGTTTGGTGGTCCAGTACCAGGCCGCTGGCTTGCCCGCTACGAGCCCCTTCCTGTGCCGGGCTGCGCTGACCAGCTTGGCGAGCTCCTCGGCCCGGTATGCCTTAGGGACAGGCTTTGGCACCCGTGGGCGGGCGTAATCTGGAAACTCAATGAGTTCGCCGTCCGACCGCTTCCAGCGTTTCTTGGCCAGCCAGGTCCACAAACTGCGTAGGTGTGCCGAATCCTTCGCCAAGCTTGCCGGAGAGATCAGCCCTCGTCTGGCGTAGTGCACGGTGGACCGCCGCCAGCGGAGGAATCTGGCGGCCGTCAGGTCGTCTAGGTCGTCCACGGTCGGCTCGTGGCCGAGAAAGTCACGAAATCGGTCCAGCGTCCCAACGTACATCTGCACCGACCGATCCGAAAGATCCTTGTGTGGTGCAATGCGGTCAATCAGCAAGTCTTTCAACGTCATCGTTCGTCTCCCTTGTTGTGCTAAGGGCGACGATTCTAGCGGCAGGTGTACGGCTGTCCAAAGCTTTCGTACATTACTGCACAGCGCTCTGAACTACACCCCATCCGCTAGAACAATCGCCCGGTTTCACCGGCTTCGGTAGTGTACAGCGTTTCGAGTACGATGGACAGAAAGGGCGGCGGTTTGACCCGACTTGCTACGTCGGTAGAATCGCCCGAATGCTTGTGGCACTGAAAGAACCAAAACGCACGCTCTGCTCCTGCCGCGAGGCGGCCGAGATCCTCGGCTGCACCATGGGCCGGGTTCGCCAGATGTGCCGGCCGCCAGAAAACGGCGGGGAACCGCTGCTCTGGTCGAGCAAGTTCAACGATCGCGCCCTGGTGCTCGACCTCGATGAGGTGAAGCGGGTGGCCAAGGCCCGCCAGAAGGCACGGGATGCCGGTATTGCCCCCGGCCCAAAGCCCGGCGGCTTCCAGCCCGACACCTAGGTTTCCCACGGGAAATCAGCCACGCAAGGAAATCAGCTCAAGCCCCTTGACGTAACCTACCGATGTCGGTAGTATGCTGCCCGACGTGAGCAACAGAGCTCGCAGGACGCCAGCCAGGAGAAAGGACGCCAATGGTTCACGACGCACTCAGGGCGATGCTGGTGGTGGCTGTGCTGGCCGTGGGCTGCTCGCTCCTAGTCGAGACCCGCCAGCAGCTCGCCATGCTCGAGATCGCAACGCGGATCGCTGCTGCCCAGCCGTACGCCGCTCCGGCTTATCAGGCCCAGCCGACCCAGCAGCCAGAACCTGGCCGTCTGCGTCAGCTGGGCCGCGCAACGCTCGACCTTGCCGATGCCGCCCTCGGAATTGTCCGTTGACACAACCTACCGACGTAGATGCCGTGCTGCCGAAGTCGGTACACCAAAAAGCGACTAGCACGGTTTGCCACCTAGAAAGCTTGTACACCACACCTTGACGCACTACTGCACAGAATTACACTGCCGCACCCAAGGAAGGAGATCCCCCAGATGAGCCCCCACGAAAACGAATATATCGCCGCCGCCTCTTCGCTGCATGAGCAGACGATCAGCCCGCGTCCGCAGAGCCTGCCGGCTGTTGGCGACTTTGTGTCCGGCTGCTCGGCGGGCCGCACTTGGAGCGGCTACGTGCAGCAAATCCAGCCTGGCCTGGTTGTTGTCGAGGCCGGCGGCTGCCTGCTGTCGGTGGATCCGCAGGACATCACGCACTGAACACGGAGCCCGGCGGAGCCGGGATGCCAAGGAAGGGATCGTGCCGGCCACCCAGGACGGGGAAACCGGCTTTCACATCACGCAGAAAGGGACGCGAGATGACCACTGAGATCAGCACCAACACGGCACCAGCGAGAGGGTTGGCTCTCGCCTCGTTCGACGATGCGTTTCGGTTTTCGCAGATGGTGGCGAAGTCGGAGTTCGCCCCGAAGGATTTCAAGGGCAAGCCGGAATCCTGCCTGCTGGCGATCCAGCACGGCAGCGAGATCGGCCTGAGCCCGATGCAGTCGCTCCAGAGCATTGCCGTCATCAACGGCCGCCCGTGTGTCTGGGGCGACGCGGCCTTGGCCCTGGTGCAGAGCTCGCCCGCCTGCGAGTACGTCAAGGAGTACGTCGAGGGCCAGGGCGATAGCCTTACGGCTATATGCGAGGCCAAGCGTCGTGGCTATCCGGCCCCGACCGTCAGCCGGTTCTCGATGGCGGACGCCAAGCGGGCCGGGCTGGCCGGCAAGAGCGGCCCCTGGAGTCAGTACCCCGAGCGGATGCTGGCCCTGCGTGCCCGTGGCTTTGCCCTGCGGAACGCCTTCGCAGACTGCCTGCGTGGGCTTGTGACGGCCGAAGAGGCTCAGGACTACCCGGTAGCTGCAGCGACACACAAGCCCGTCAGCGAGCCCGTGGTGGTGCGTCCGAAGTTCCCCGAGCAGCTGGCTCCTGCCGAAGTCGCCAAAGTCGCCGCCGACCCGGTTGAGTCGGCACGGCTGGCGATCAACAGGACGAACGACCTGTCGGTTCTTGACGCCTTGCGAGATCGCGTGAACCAGCGGCACCGCGAAGGGACGTTCACCGAGGCCCAGCGAAACGAGTTGGTCCACCTGATCGACGGCAAGTGCGAGTGGCTGGAGAGCGAGCCGAAGGACGGCGAACAGGAGTTCACGCACGAGTCGCCAGCAACGGAGGCCGTGTCATGAGCCACGACGACCTCGAGCCGGATGAAGACCGGATGGCAGCAAAGCGGGCCGAGTGGAAGTACTTGGACGACATCGCCGCCGAGATCAAGTCCGAGCGAATCATGTGCGAGACGGATATCGGCAAGGTTTTAGACCAGCCGCCGCCGTCGCCGTGGATCGTTGACGTTGGCATCTACACCTCGCGTGCCGACCGCGAGGCGATCCAGCGCGAAGAAGATCGGATCACTCGCCTCGAACGACTTGGACGCTAGGAGATTGCGACCGGCACGCAGTTGCCGCAGCGGCTGTCATCGGAGCCGCAGCTGCCGGTGAGCAAGAGTGCCGACCAACCGGGCGAGTAGGGGCTTGATGCCTCCCACAAGTGACCCTGCCGGATGCCGCACGTTACGCGGCCAATACAAGGACGAAAGGAGCTCACGGAATGAGCGATTACTACTCGGAAACGCTGGACACGCTGCCGCTCTTTCGCCGCACCGATCCGGTTACGAGCAAGACAGCAGCTGCTGACGCGAAGACGTTCCGAGGCGAGCACCACGCGGCGATCCTCGAGGCGCTGAGCCAAGGCCCGGCTGGGGCTAGTGGCATCGCTGCTCGCTGTGGGCTCGTGCCGCATCAGATCGGCAAGAGGCTGCACGAGCTCGCCAAGTGCGGGCAGATCGTAGAGACGGGGAGGATCGTCCCCAGTGCGAGCGGGCGAGGGGAACGGGAATGGAAAGCAACGGCGGCGTCTCGTTGACGTGCGGCCGGTGTTGGTGAAAGGAATCGCGAGAGAAGAAGGAGAGCAGACATGGCTGTCATTGAACTTTGCAGGAAGACCAGGGGCGGCAGGTCTTTCGGCCCGAAGTCCGACGTTCGTGTGTATGCAACGAGAGAGAAGGGCGGAAAGCGGCGGTTCTCTGTTGGAGTTCGCCTGAGCGAAACGGTGATGAGGCGGCTCAGGTGGATCGTCGGAGACTTGGTCAGAGCATCTTTTGATGACTCTTCGATGACGTGGACGCTGCGGCGTGTCGCGGACAAAACCGGCAACAGGCTGAGTGGCCAAGGCCGAAAGGACGGTGCCGGAACTGTGAGGTTCGCAGTCGATAGCGGAGACCTCTCTGTGTTCGGCCTTGACGGAGATTCAGGGTACGACTGCGAACTTGTCAGTTCGGACGGCGACTCGGCGTCGTTCAAGAAGTGCTGATTGTGTCGCCGCCCTCGCGATAGGCGCGAAAGCCGCTTCGACGCGGCGGGGCGGAATGGAATGGAGGCCATGAATGGCACAGCACAAGGTTGACATCTACATGCCGCTCTATGTCAGGGACTTCCTGACATCGACGCTCGGCTGGTCTGCGGAGGAGCGAGGCCACTACCTGGTCCTGCTCATGGTTGCCTGGGATCGCGGCAGCCTGCCGGATGACATCGCCCACCTCGAGCGTCTTTCTCCTGGCGTTGGCAAGGTGTGGCACCTGCTGGCCGACAAGTTCCCGGTTTGCGATGACGGGCAGCGGCGGAACGGACGCCTTGAGAAGCACCGGGACAGGTGCGTGGCGCTCAAGGAAAAGCGGGTAGACGCGGCAAGGCGGGCAGCTGCCGGGAAGGCTGCAGCGGCTGCTGCACGAGCAAACGCAGAGCAAACGGAGAGCAATCGTGGAGCAAACGTTGAGCAAACGGAGAGCAATCGTGACCCAAACGTTATCCATCCAACGTCAACGTCAACGTCAACACCAACACCAACGTCAACTTCTTCCCTACGGGAAGAAATAAATACACACACACACACGGCAGCAGGCGATTCTCGCCAGCCAGGGTGGGCAGCGGACGAGTGGCAACGCTTCGTGGCCGCCTGGAACGTCACAGAGCGGGCAGAGCCGTGGCACCACCTCACGCCTCCTGATGGCTGGGTGGATCTGGCAGCGACGCCTGGGTGGCTCCAGCGTGCAAGCGAGGCGCTGGCCCGCCTGCCGAGCCGTGAGTATTTCGACCGGCCCCTGCCGGTGACTCGGTTCTTTGACTACCTGGACAGGATCAGGGCGGGCGAGTTCGCGGACCCGAAGTGCAGTTCACGAGGACGTGTAAGGCAACCAGCAGGAGGGAACCTGTGAGAACCTGGGACGAAAACCGAACGACGATCAACCAACTTTGGCCGCAGTGCCAGTGGACAGACGAAGAGCGTCGCCTGTGGAAGGACGACCTCAGCGGCCTCGACCAGGAGGTGCTCTATGGAGCTCTTCGCAACGTCAAGCGGTCCCGCGACACGCTGTATCCGCAGCTGAAGTGGATTCTGGATGAGTACCGCGAACTGTCGTGGTCTCGCAAGCGTGCCTCTCGGCAGACGACGAAGCCTGAGCCGAAGGTCGATCTGTCGGGAATCAACGACGACGAAGACCGGCGGCTGGCCCAGGACTTTGTCGCACTGATCGACATGTCGGAGCCATCGCACTTTGAGGACATCAAGGAGCGGGTTCTCGACAAGCTGCCTCACATGCACGCCAGGTCTGCGATCCGAGTGCTGACTTATGCACGCGAGCGATTGCTGGGCGAGGCAGTCAGGTTCGGCAAGGTTCTTTCAAGCGGAGACGTGAAACCAATCACCATCGGAGGTTCAGCAGCATGAGCGAGGCAGTCCAAGAGACAGAGGGCAAGCCCCTCACCCAGCGTCAGCAAGAGATCCTGGCGTACATCGAAAACCAGGCCAAGCGTTACGGGCCGACCATCCGCGAGATCGCGTCGGCCATGCAGATCTCATCGCCTAACGGCGTGGTCTGCCACCTGCGGGCGTTGGAAAAGAAAGGCCGCATCCGCAGGCTGCCTGGAATCTCGCGTGGAATCGAGGTGCTGCAGTGAGCGGCAACTCAGAACCGACGCCGGCCCCGAAGACTTTGGCCCTCATGTGTGCAGTCCACTCGTGGGCTGACGACGTAGACGACGACTCACGAAAACTTTTGGAGTGGGCACACGACGTGATTGAGTCGCTGTGCGGCCGGCTGGAACGCCAGGCGTTGCACCTCGAGCGAGCGGAGGCCGGGCTGTGACTATTCAAGATTTTTGCATGATCGCATTGGGTGAGCTTCTCCTAGCGGCGACGTTCGCTCTGGGAGTTGGGGTAGGGATTGCACTTTCTCGAAAGGACTCGACACATGACAACCGCAACACGGAAGCGGAAGACAACGGGTGGCGTGACGCTGGACAGGCTCACGCTCCTCAACGCTGTAAAGGGAGTGGCTGCGGCCGTGCCGCACAAAAGCCCGAAGCCCATCTTGCAGAACGTCCTGTTGCACCAGGGCGAACTACGCGGGAGTGACCTGGAACTGCAGATCGCCTTTGGCCTGCCGTGGACCGACGAGCCGCTGCTGCTGCCGCACGCCCGGCTGCGGTCGATCCTCGAGGCAGCGACTGGCGACGAGGTGACGCTGGTGCGTGACGGTTCGGCCTGCCGCGTGGAGGTCGGAAGCGGCCAGTGGCGTCTGCCGGTGGAAGATCCGCTGGAGTTCCCCACCTGGACGCCAGAGGGGCTTAAGCCTATCTGCAAGATGCCGGCCGACCAGTTCGTGCGTGGCGTCAGGAGCGTGGTCTACGCCCACGACAACGAGAGCAGCCGGTATGCCCTCGGGGCTGTATGCGTCGAGATGATACGGAAGACCGGCAAAGTGCACTTTGTGGCCACTGACGGCCGACGTTTGAGCGAATTTAGTGCTGCCGTTCCCCAAGACACTAACGACTCGCAGACGCTAGTGCCGGCTCACGCAATGCTTGCCATCGCCCACCTGGCGGCCGGCACCGAAGGCGGCGTGCAGCTGGAGACGAACGGGCGCGAGATTGTGGCGAGCACCGATGACGGGTCGGTAACGGCCCGGCTGGTGGATGGCCGGTTTCCTGCATGGGAAGACGTTTTCCCCAAGCGGCAGGCGAAGGCGGCAAAGGTCGAGATCGCGGCCCTAATCTCCGCGACTAGGGCTGCGGCCATCGTCACCAGCGAGCAGTCGAAGGGCGTGGACTACACGTTCACGCAGACCGGCATCACGCTGGCCGGTCAATCCGCCGAGAGCGGCGAAAGCCGGGTGCAATGCGAGATCCTTGAGCCGGGGGAGGTCTGCACCACCAAGCTGGACCCGAGGTTCGTGGTGGACTTCCTGAAGCATCTGCCGGCCGACGAGCCGTTCGTAGAGGTCGAAGCCGTTGACCACACCTCGGCCGTCGTGCTGCGGGCCGGCGACGTTCGTGGCGTCATTATGCCTCTGGCCAAGGAGTGAGCCCATGCGATCAGGACCAGTGGACTACGACCGGCTGCGGGAACTGCGAGAGCGGGGCTGGAAAAACTCGGCCATTGCGGCCGAGCTCGGGTGCTCCGTTCGCACGGTGGACGGTGCAGCCAAGCGGCTCGGCGACGGCAAGCGGCCGCCTGGGCCTCGCAAGACCGTGCCGATCTTTCAGCTGTGGTCTGTGTGGGGCCAGCATGAACTGACGAAGGCAGAGGTGGCTCGCGAGCTTGGCATCAGCGAAAAGAAGCTGGCCGCGCTCGAGAAGATCCACAAGCTTCCGCCACGGCAGCCGGCCCATTGCAACTGCCAGCAGACAGAGTCGGCCCCTGATGATTTCGGCGATCCCGAGCCGCTGGAGACGCTTGAGCTCTGCCCGTGGGTGCTCAAGCGGATCGAAGAACTGCGGCTCAAAGAGAAGCACCTCGAAGAAAAGCGACGCCAGGAGTGGGAGCCGGCCCTGAGTTGACAAGCGTGGCATCCTCCGTGGGTGGTTTCATCACCCCGGAGGACACGCCATGCGTTGTCTGTTCGCGTTGCTCGTCTGTCTCGCTGCTGTCTCGGCTCAGGCTGACACTCGTGTCGTGGTTCATGGCCCTGCCGTCGTGTCGGCGCAGGAGCACGCCACGATCATCGCCCGCCGTGGCTCGCTGGTTCACTCGCACTGCAACCAGTGGGAGGGAATCGGGATGGGCGCGACGCCCGAGCAGGCGAGAAGGAACTGCTGTTTCTTCGGCAAGCGGCAGATCGTCGAAGAGGGCGTGGCGTGGTCGCCGGTTCGCCGCATGTGGTTCGCCGTCATCCGCTACAGGTGAACCGTGGCCCCGTGGCTCATCGCCCTGACGGGCGGCATCTATCTCGTGGTCGCGGCCGACCTGGCCCTGCATGGCAAAGCAGGGCTGGGTCTGGCCTACCTCGGGTATGCGTTTGCGTGCGTGGGGTTGTATCTGGCGGCGAGGGCTGGCTGATGGCGTTCACGTTTGAGGTGCCAGGCGATCCGGTGCCGCAGCCGAGGCCGAGGGTCTCGACCCGTGGCGGTTTCGCTCGGGCCTACGTGCCTTCGACGCATCCGGTGCACGCCTACAGACAGTCGATCGCAGCAGCTGCTCGAGGCGCTGGCCTTGGCGAGACCGGCGAGCCGCTGAATGTGGTGATCGACGCCGTTTTCGGTCGCCCGAAGTCGCATATGAACAAGTCGGGCCTGAAGGCGACGGCACCGCGACTGCCCAGGCCCGACGTGGACAACCTCGGCAAGGCGGTGCTGGATGCCCTGCAGGACGTGATCGGCGACGACACGATGGTGTCTCGCCTGGTCGTGGAAAAGAGTTTCGGAACCGAAGGACGCACGACCGTGCGAATCTCTTGAGCAACGCCAGCCTCTATCGCTGCCTCGCTGAACATTGTCAGCAGCACAAGGTGCAGCACTACCTCGAGATCGGCACACGCGAAGGCGGCAGCCTGCGGATCGTGCTGGAGAACGCCAGTGCGGATCTTCAGTCGATTTGGGTTGCCGACATGTGGGGCACCGACTACGGCGGCAGCGGTCGCGGTAGCCATGCACACATCGACCAGATGCTGGATGACTTCAACTTCGACGGCCGCCGGGTGTTTCTGGACGGCAACAGCCGCGACACGATTCCGACTCTGATGCCAGAGAAGGCCGAGGCGTTCGATTTAGTCCTGGTGGACGGCGATCACTCATACGAAGGCGGCATGGCCGATCTTGAAAACACATGGCCGCTCGTCAGACCAGGCGGCTGCATCGTGTTCCACGACATAACGCATCCGGCCCACCCGGACCTACTGGCGTGCTTTGACGAGTTCGTGTCGAAGCATGGGGCACACAGTGAAATCATCCAAGAGCCTTACGGCGTGGGGATCGCATGGAAACGCTAGACATTCCGGCACACCTGCTGCAGCCGTTGGAGGTGTTCGGTGATTCCTACATCGCCAAGGCAAACGAAGGTGCTGCCCGCCTAGCGAACTCCAAGGTCGCAATCGTCGGCCTGGCCCGTAACTGCGGCGGCCCTCTGCGTGCGAACCTCGAGCAGGCTCTGCAGGTCGCCGAAGGCTGCCGCGAATGGCGGCTGCACATCGAAAGCAACGACTGCGAGGATGACACGGTAGACGTGCTCGCGGAGTTCTGCCGCACCCACAAGGAAGCCACGTTCCACTACCAGATTTTGGGCCGCAAGCAGTTCTCCGCAGAGTTCGCCGGCCCTCGCACGATCGCCCTGGCCGAGTACCGGGATGCCTGTCAGCGGTGGGTGCGTGCGTGTGCAGCCGACGCCGACTACGTCATAGCGATCGACTGGGACGCTTGGGGCGGCTTCTCTGTGCCTGGCCTTCTCAACGGCGTTGGCTGGCTTGTAGAGCTCCAGGGGGCGTACGGCATGGCGGCTGTGTCCCTGCTCGAGACGGCCACCATGAGTATGGGCGAGAACAACACGCCGAAGCTGACCAGCGGATGGGCGCACTACGACGCCTGGGCGCTGCGATTGAACTCCTACTGGGATGACTACACCGCCGGCCTCGGCGGGTGGAAGCATCAGTGGATACCGCCCGTGGGATCGCCGCCGGTGCGTGTGTGCTCGGCGTTTGGCGGGCTCTGCGTCTATCGCACCGACGCCTACCTCAAAGGCACATACGACGGCGTGAAAGATTGTGAACACGTTCCGTTTCACCAAAGCATCGAAAAGGCTACGGGCGGCCAAGGGCTGTACCTCTGCCCTGCGATGCGAACTGTCATGCGATGGATGCAGCATGCGCGGCATAACGGCGACGATTGACGTTGCCACATTCC
>Ga0315904_10011341_pt1 | contig 11380 bp, 19 predicted proteins | sample LakEriMetagenome_6_FD_203529 | JGI IMG/M metagenome (GOLD analysis project Ga0315904, IMG submission 203529) | Freshwater fungal communities from buoy surface, Lake Erie, Ohio, United States - Buoy 12 MA120 | ecosystem: Environmental > Aquatic > Freshwater > Lake | place: USA: Lake Erie, Ohio... | reverse complement strand
TCCGTTCTTAAAACCTTCTAAAATTATATTATCAGTTCTATCTACTGCTGATGTGTTTGCAGGTATAGTAACTTCAAGTGTAATATCAGTATCATTATCAGTTGTTAATGGATAACTTAAAAATCCCGCTGCAAGTTTTACATCAAAATAATCTAAATCACCTTTATAAATTAAGTACTCAACTACCTGTGCAGTATTATCTACTTCTAATTCAGGTATGTTTGTTCTTCTAAAAATATTAGCACCTCCAATTTGTCTAAAATCGTTTAGTAGTTCTAATTCTACTTCACCTGTAGTTAAATCAGTAGTCATTGTGTTAATTATATATCGTTTATTAGAAACAATTAACCTATCATTTAGCTTAATAGAAGTTAAAAGTTTAGGTGTAAAATTTCCTTTAACTTTTAATACCCTTGTGCGTTGATTATATAAATTGAAAATTTGATTTGAATAATATCTTTGGAATAATCCATTTGTAACTGTTTGTAAATACCAAGTTGAAATTTCAGCGTTCCAATTTAAAGTATTAATGTAACTTAAATCAGTTCCACCTATTGCAATTTCGTTTGAAAACCTATGGTATTGTGAAAAGTCAGTTGTAGTAGTTCCATCTGTATAATAAGCATCTATAGCAGTACCATCTAACTTAAATTGTTCTATACCATTACTATACAATAATAACGGCTTGGGTGTATATGCCTGTAAATCTTTATTCCAACAAGTAGCTGTTAAAAATGTAGAATCAGTATATCTTTCAAACATTATATTTTCAAAAGGTAGTTTAACCTCGTAATTAGATGTAAATGCTGAATTAGGGTTATCAAACATTAAATCACCATATTCTAAAGGACTATTTTGAGAACTATATTTGTTATTTAAAATGTTTTCTGATTTTTCATATTTAAAATCTATCTTCTTAAATAAATTTGCTGTTGTTATTTCTATATCATTTGCTTGTATATATTTAGTTACATCTACAACATTACCTATTTGATACCAAGCTTCGATTTGTTGAAATTCAAAAGTATTTTGGTCAATTGGAATAACTACCAAATTAAGTGCTTTTACAATTCCTGATAAAAATGCTTCAACTGTAATATCAGGTATGTATCTTTTAATTTGTAAATCAGATGATGTTGTATTGCTATAAGAATAAGCAGTTCTATAAAAATAATTAGCACCAATTCCGTAATTACGTTTTAAATTTACAAACGCATCAAAAGTCATTGGTAAATTAGATGTAACTTTATATGTAAACTTATGCGTAACGTATTGACCACCTATAATTGTTTCGTTTATTCTTATTTTGCTAAAATAACCTAAATCAGTATCGCCTTGCAAATCATTGTAGCTTGTGTAAAGTACTCCATTATCATAAATATCAACACTATATGTTATAGTAGATGAAGTAGGTTCTATTTTAATCCAAGATTCAAGTCTATCAGCTAATGGGTCTAATTCAAAAGAAATTGTACATTGTTCAAGTGCTAAATCAAATTCTGTAAACCCTGTTGTTTTACTGCTAAAATTAGGACTTAAAGCATCGCCATAAAAATTAAAAGTTTCTGCGTTTTTGCAATATAAATATAATTTTGTAAATTCAGTATAATTTAAAAAAGTACCACTAAAGTTTAAGCCGTATGTATCTTCTATAAATTCAAATATTTTTTTTACCTGAATAGCAGGGAATAATTCTCTATAGTCTATAGCACCACTTGTTGTTGTAATATCAGAACTTGTAGAAGTTCCAAATTCATATCTTCTATTACTGCCAATTAATGGAAATGTAATATCATCATATAACGTATATATTCTATTAGTAACATTACCAACGTTATATTCAAAATTTAATGTATCGTAGCCATTTAAAGAAATTAATTTATCATCTTTAAATTTATCTTTTAACTGAACTAAATTCCCTACAAAGTTAATTGTGTATGATTCTATAAATCCGTTCTTTTTATTTGATTTTTGTAGAATAAATTTACCATCACGAAAAGGAATAGTATCTATTTCAATGAATCCGTAATACTTTATTCTATGGTCAAATGCACCATCTACGTTTAATGGATTTTCATCATTATTTTCACCTACTGCTGATTCGTACCAATGCCTGAAAATAGCGTTATTGTGTTTGCTTGCAGGAATAGTAAACGATTGTGAATAGTCAGTAAATAGTTTACCAATATCGTTAAAATTTTGAATAGAAGAAGTTACCGAAATCTTTTCATCTTTAAACAATTCAATACGATTAGCAACACCATCAACATAAATAAATAATTGTACAGTTTGCATTATACTACATCGTTTATTAGGTTATAACTATATTCAAACTCTACTTCGTAATTAATCATTTTATCCATTAAACCTGTTTTAATAGGCATTGATTTAGTTTTAATGTTAGCAGGTTTATCATCTAACAAAATAGTTTCAGAAGCCATTAAATCAAACATCAAATCAGAATAATTTTCATCTACCCAACCTGTATTTAGTTTAACAGTTTGAGTTCCCATAAAATTAAACTGCTGCGTTTGGTTTCTTAAAGGGTTGTAATCCCAATTATCCGGTAGTAATCTAAATTCACTATTTTTTACTTCTACGTTGTTTGTTTGTGCCTTCCAAAAGTTTAAGAACTGCCATCCACCATAACGATTAATAAACGTACAAACTACAGGTGTGTATTTCATTTCACACACAGGTAAAAACGTAACTGTAGGCAAAATAGTTTCTATTAATTCAGATTCTATAATTACATCGTTCCCGAAGTTATGGTTTGTAATTTCTGTATTCTTTGCAGGTATTTTAAACATATAAGTTCCCGCATCAAATGTATCATCTAAAATAGTAAATGTACTTGAAGATAAAGTTCTTCTATTTGTCCATTTAACTTCAGTTAAAGAATCTCCATCGTGTTCTATCAATACGTTAAAGTATGGTAGTTCTGTTTGTGTAGAATCTTCGTTATAATACTGAATAATATTAGGGTTTGTTAAATATCTTATTTGCTCAACTATTACTTGGTTTGCGCCACCTAAATAATCAGTAAATCCTTGAACACCTACAAAGTATCTGCTTCTTACTAACTCCCAATCTTTTACTTCTTCTGTATTGTAATACCATTCAGCATACACATAAACCCACATATCGTCGTTATCTTCTTTTGGATACGATTCAATATATGCGTTAATAGTTTCTATTTGTTCTGCTATGTAGGGTGCAATATTAAAAACTATAGCAGTCTGTGTATCAGAAACAATATTTTTCTGTAAAGTGTAAGTAGCTGTAGCAGGTTGTGTTTCGTATTTATGCCAAACCCATAGCTTTAATAATGCTCCTGCTTGTCCTTCTTCATTTACTTCTATAAAGTATGGTGAACGTGCGTTAATTACTCTCATTTCTTATTATCTTTTAAACTTGTTTTCATTAAATCTTCTACATCTAAAGCAAATCCTTTTATTAAATCTTCTGTTATGTATTTCTTGTATCCTGCTTCAAATGGTTTTGTAAAAAATAAACTTGGTCTTATTCCTGTGTGCCATAATGATTTTGTAATTATTGCAGCAGTTGTTTTATAAGACATTAATTTACCATTGTCTTTTTTGTTCTTTTGATTCTTGGTTGTAAATTGGAATCTTCTTGCTTGTACCCATTTTAAAATAGAAGCATACATTGAACCACCTTTTGATTTACCGCTACCAAATCTAAATGGACTATTACCACCTCTTTGTTCATATGCATCACCATTCTTTTTTGTACCACCTATACCACGCACACCTTTATCTTGAAATAAACCATATTGTGGCATTTCAAAATAAACACCTATTGAATTAGGCATTGCTTTTACTTCGCCCTTTAATTGGTTGTATAAATTGCTTGTAACGTTCTTTCCGCCTTTAGTTAGATTAGTTCTACTTTGTTGTATTACGTAATCTCTAAAGCGTTCTAAAGTCTTTTGTGTATTTATTAAATTATATGCCATTAGCAAATAGTTGTATCGTTTGCTGCTTCTACATTAAATGTAATTGTCCAACCTACTAACTTGTTTTCGAATCTATCACTAAATGCTTCGTAATTTGCGTTTCCGTTTAACTGATAACCTAACGTGTATAAATCACCACGTCGCATTGATTCAACAAATCTTTTACCTACTTCTAATTGCGTGTTAAATATATCCTGCTCGTTATCATTATCCAACCATAAATCAGTAGATTCATCAGGTGATATATCGCATACATCCATAAGCAATACAGAAACGTTAAATAGGTTTGTATTTCCACTTGCTGATTCTGCTACACTATTTACAATAACGTGTGCTAAAGGGAATATAGTACGCTTGTTTAAATCTACATTGAATATATCACCGGTAGAACAGTTGTTTACTATACCATCCTGTAGTAGTGAATCTCTTAGTGCTTCAGTAATCTTATAATATGTTTTCATTTCTTCTTAGTTGTTGTGCTTCTAATTCGTTTTTTTCTTTTTCAAAAGATAAATATGTTAAGCAGGTTGTAAGTCTAAGTTTGGAAACTTCATCAAATCTTCTAATGTCTCCCTGAGCAAGGCCATAGTAGGAGCTATACCAACTCCATTTTTTTCCAAACTGTGCTTCTCTGCTAAATCCATCAGCTGTTTGTCCTTCTCCAAATAATTCAGGGTAGACATCAATAATGCGTTGCCTAAATGATAAAAAAAAACCATAGCACCTAAAGCTACATCTAAAGGCATTTGTAACATTGCTTCTGAATATTCTGCTGAACCTTTGTATTCTTCTATTAGGTATTTCTTATTTAACTTGTTTATTACAGGTCTATATAAAACTGCCATTGCTTTATTCATATTATCCCAATCAGAAATATATGTTTCTAAATCGGTATATTCTCCTAAACTTATTTCATCTAAATTAGGAATAAAACCAAACTCTAAACCCTTGTGTTTAAATGTTTGAATTAACGGATAGTTGTTATTAAACATTTCGCCTAACTTATTTGTAATAGCGTTAATGTCTTTTAACTTCATTAGTGATATTTCCTTTAATGATACATTGCAAAATATTTCTATCATCTTATGCTGCAAAAACTCACCTTCAGGATTATCGTTAGCTATACGTGTAAATCTTTGGTACTGTTCTAATGTTATTTCTTTTAAAGATGTAGGTATAGAAATTTCTAACTTCATAAAGTTTTTTATTTAATAATAACTTTTATGTGAAATTGTATTAAACAAAATAGCGAAGCTATTGAAATAAAAAAGGGCAACATTTCTGCTACCCTAATTTCAACTATTTAACCAACCAATTTTATTTCTTAAAATACTCTATCCAAAAATCTCGAAGTGATTGTGATATTTGTGCATAAGGAATCCATACATCGTTTCCTTCATTTACCTTTAGTTCTATTCTTCGTTCTAACGACATTGTAGGCATTTCTTCTACCTTGTATATACGTTTACATATATTAGCTGAATTAAACGTTATAAGCGCATCGTAAATACCTGTGGCATCTATTGTAGCTTCTGAATCAAAACATTCATCAGCATATTCTGTGTAGTAACTTATTCTGTATGTTCTCATTTGTTCTTTGTTAAAATTAATGTGCGTTACAGTCGCACCCCTGATTTAATTATTTTTTTGAATAACACATATTGGATAACAAATTGTAATTTTCATTCACACGTTGGTTATTTAAATTTGCTAATCTTAATTCTTCTTCAGCAATATTTTTAGGACTTGCTTTTATTACTTCTAAAATATAATTAAATACTTCAGGTGAATAAGCTAAATTTTTTTCTGTCATAAAATCAGCTGCTTTTTGAGTGTAAGTTTTAATAGTTGTCATAGTGTTTTTGTTTTTGTTGTTATTTCTTTGACAAATATACACCTACTTTTCACATTATTAACACTTAATGTTAACTTTAACATTTCTTTAACACAGTTTAATTATTAAGTAGCTGATAAATAAGCACTTGCGATTTCATACATTTTCTTCATTAGCTTTATTTCACCAATGTTTCTTGGCAAAGCAATATCTACTTCTACATCTTTAACGTGATGTATGTAGCATTGAATAGTAGCTATGAATTGTCCGTAGGTCATTTGTCAAGTATATTGCTTCGTTTACTTGTCATTAATATACAAAGTAATTACCCTTGTTTTTATTTTCTAATTGGTATGTAACGCAGTATCGAAGTGGGTCCAATAAATGGTTGTGCGCATCTTGTGGAGTTTTAGATTTCTTTTCTAACCAACAATAGTTATTTAGTTCCCTGATTAAATTAATAGATTCAGGTGAAACTATCAAATCATAATCTTGTAAAATACTAATGCCATACGTTACTGAATCAGGGCCTTTAATTGCAGGTACAATATTTAAACCTAATGTTTGTAGTTCACTAATTAATCTTGGTTCTGCTGAATCAGCAACTATTAAAGCATCGTTTGCGTGCTGCTTGTTTAAACTGTATATCTGAGACGTTGTTAAACCTTTTAAGTAAAACCTTTCGTTAATATAAATTCGTTTATTAGACGTGTCTATATTGCATTCTAATAATGTTGATTCATCTGCTGCAAATCCATAATCCTGACCAAAGATAGATTTACCTACTTGCTTGTATTCTCCTATTGTCCAATTAGTAAATATAACTCCTTCTGCTTTGTCCATCCATCCACCTAATATTTGGTGGTTATACTTTTCAGGCCTTCTTTGTTTTATGTTCTCTATCTGTGTTATAAATGATTCAGATAGGTTTTCTATATTATCTAAGTATGTAGTGTGTATGTATGTAGTATCACCTTTTATTAAATTGCTTCCTGCTTGTACACCTTTATCTTCAAAGAACTTTTTATAAATGAAGTGTTCTTTTGTTGCAGGGTTCAACACTAATAAAACCCTATTGTGTATTCCTTTTGTTCTTATGCTAAAATCAATCTTTTCAAATGTTTCTTCATCTGTTAATTCTTCTGCTTCATCTAACACCCACGTAGTAACTCCTGCTAAAGATTTAAGTGAAGCCGTTTGTGTACCACTACTTGTTTTAATACCTTTAAATAGAATCTTAGAACCTGTTTTAAGATTTACTATTTCATCCTTAGTTATATAAAAATCGTTGCTTAAATCAGCTCTTTCAATTTTATCTATAAACTCAGGTATAATAGAAACGTTTGCAGAAGTTAATGTGTAACGTGTAAATAATATAACGTGTCCGGATTCATAAGTAAGTAATAATAGAAACGAGTTCAAAGAATATGATTTCCCCGAGCCACGCCCTCCTGTTATTACAAAGTACCTACTATCTGAACCAAGTAATTTATACTTCGTGTTTAAGTTTATCAAAATATGGATTTTGCATATAATAAATAGTATCTTCTTTTACCCAATTATGGTAAAATATCTTTATGTCTTTGTATTCTGTAATTTCACATTCAAAATCTTTTGAACAAACAAAAACATAATCAATAAGATTAATTCCTTTTGGAACTGAAGCAAGAATTTCATCTAATATTTTAAACATCTTTTATTTTAAATATATCTTTTATATTAAAATCGTTTACGTTGTGTGTAGCTTCTATAATTTCTTTTGGTTTACCAAATATGTGTTCAGCTATAAACAACTGTCCACGTTGTGATTCCATTAAAGTATTTTTAACAAACGCAATCTTTGTTTCTTCTTCAGTTTCTTTATTGTAAAGTTGGCCTAATGCTTTTAGAAAAATGTTGTTTACTTTTTCTTCTTCTACTTTAGGTGGTCTACCTTTTCCTAATTTATTTCCTTTTTCAAATCCCATAGTTAAAAGTAATGTTTAAATATATTTCAATAAAAATAATCTATTCTTCTTTTTGTTTATCATCAATATAATATTCACATTCCTGCTCACCATTTTCATTTAGCGTTAATGGTGGTATACTGAAATAAGATTGCCTATACTCACTTGGTTTAGATGTGTACCGGTAGCACATTTCTTTTAATTCACATTGTCTACCTTCGCATTTAGTTATATCAGGCATATTTTTTTTATTTAAAAGTGCTTGTTAATACACTATAGTTTATATTTCTTTTATTTTTTTATATAATTAAATTAAATAGTGCAATTTAAAGCACATTAATAGCTACATACATTATTCCTAAAGTTAATAATAAACCTACATAAACTTTAAAAGCAGTTTTAGCTAAAAATCTAATTTCTTTTCTGTCTTGTTCTGTTAGTTTCATTTGTAAAGTTGTTTAAGTTCTTTTCCTATTTCTATCCATTCCGGATAACCTTGTTTTATGTATCCACTTACTACAAATCTTAAATAGTCTTTAGTGTATTTCTTATGTAGTAGTTCTGCTCTTTCTTTATTTGTCATAGTTTTTCGATTTCTTTTTTAACGTCTTGCCAATATTCAACACAAGACCAAATCATATTTTCAGCTTGGAATTTTTGTTGTTTTATCATCTCATCAACTGCAATCAAAGCGCATTCTTTATGATTAGCAATATCATCTAAATCATAATTAATATTTTTAAATCTTGCAATCAATTCCTCTGCTTTCTCTTTTGGTGTCATTCTTTATCTTCATCTATTAGTTTAACTTCTATTTCTTTTATACAAACATTGCACATTATTTCATCATTAAAACCTTCAGCTATTACTACTTTACATTTATTGCATAGTGTAGCACCATTACCATTATTTAATTTGTATATTGGTTTGTATCCTGCTTTTAGTCGCATTAATATCTGCGCACGTTCTTTTGCTTCTTGCTCGTATGCGTGAGCGTTACACGGTTGTTTCATATCTTTCTTTTGCTATTTATATCTACTAATTGATTTAATCTAAACAAAAACAATTCGTGATGTTCTGTACCTTCAAATCTATGAAAAAGTAATTTAATATTTTGTATTGTTTCGTGTTCATCTCGTAGTAATTGTTTCTTTAGTTTTTCATTCTCTATTTGTAAATCTATTAATTCGCCCTGTAAGCGGTTAATTTGTTTGCGAAGTAAATCTATATCAGTTAAATCTATTTGTTTGTCAAACATCTTTAAAATGCGTTCCTTGTACTTGTTTAGTGTTGGGTTGTATCTTACAAGCATATCCCATTGATTCAATCCGTGAATAACTGTAGCGTGATTCTTATTTACTGATTTACCTATTTGCTTTAAAGTTGTTTTAGGTGTTATTTCTTTTATCAGTGTGTAGTATAAACTACGTGCTTCTACTTGTTCTCTTGTACGTGTAGTATCATCTACATTTATGTTTGTTTGTTGTAATACTAATTCTTTTATTTTTTCGTTAATTTCCATTTTAATTTTTTTGTTTTTATTGGTTCTTTTCTTGCTAAATCAAATAATATATGAAATCTAATTACTTCTACTGCTAAATGCACACCCTGACATACTTCAAATTGTTCCAAATCTTCGTAGTGTTTTATAACCTCACGTAGTTCTTTTAAAGTCATTCCCTGCTCGTATTCGTATATTGCAAGGTTATAATGTTCAGCAGTAATTTCTTTCATTAAAATAATTTCTGTTGGGCTACGTGGTTATTAATTCTTTGCATTGCTTTATCAAAATATTCTTTGTCTAATTCGCAGGCCGTTAAATCAAATCTATAATCGTGGCAGGCTATTGCTATTGAACCTGAACCTAAATGTGTATCAAGTATTTTATCGGCTTGCTTTGCGTATTTGTCTAAAATCCATTTGTAAAGAGCAACAGGTTTTTGAGTTTGATGTATACGTATTTCTTTATTTTGCATATCTTGTTGCAACATTCCGTGCCAAGTTATATTTACAAAATCTAATTTATTTAACCAACTTAACCAAGCTAATTCTCCTGTACTATAAGTAGGCATTGTTACGTTTTTATGCCAATATAAATAACCGCCTTTTAATCCAAAAAAGTTAGCACCCCAAACAATTTGTTTTTTTGATACTCTTTTTAATTCTATAAAATAATCATCATTGGGAATTGCATTATCCCAATTAGTTTTTTTATAAGTATTAATTTTTGCCAATGATGTTTTTTCGTGTCTATCACTATTTTTACCGTTATTTTTAATATCCGCATTTATTCCATACGGTGGGTCAACTATTGCTAAATCAAAATACTTATCAGGATAACGAGCCATCAAGGCCATATTGTCTTCGTTAGTTATTGTTAGCATATTAATCCTTTTTAAATGTTCCATTTTCCATTTTACCGGTGCGTTTAGAAATAACATCATAAGCAGATAAAATACAGTCTTCAATATTATAACCTGCTAACTTAGATAAATTGGTTAATACTACTACACAATCACCAATAGCGTCTATTATCTCTTCTTGATCATTATTTAATAATGCTTTTGCTAATTCACCTGCTTCTTCTTGTAATTTAATATACTGAGTTTTAACATCTCCTTTTTCAAATATACCTTTATTAAAAGCCCATTCTCTTATGTTTTCAAAAATATCTAATTTATTCATTTTTTTTAATTTAATTTTTTATTTAAAAAAGCGTTGTATATGTGAATATTATTTACAAAATGATAGTAACTACCTATTTTTATTTTTAATTTATTAGAAATCATTTCTTGCAATTTAGAAAAACAATATTGGTCATTACAAAACCCATACCACAAATCATTTGAACGCATCATTACACTCATATTTAATTTATCATTTAAAATATAAAAATTTATAGCATAAGTACAAGGTGTATCATTTTCAAAATTATATCTATCTTTTGCATCGTATATTGAAATTGAAGCTCGTCTTGATTCTTTATTATTTTTTAATTCTTTTATAATATAATCAATTTGATTACCTCTACTCCATTGCCAACCATAATTTGAATTAACATTTCCATTTACATCCATACATTTATTCCATATTTTAGCACTTTTAGCTATTTCTATTGCGTTTGGATTTTCTGACAAATACCAATTCCATTCTAATTCAGCGTAATCAGGTTTCCAATTTCGCCATTTTGTATTTATTAAATTATTTAAAGGATTTTGTATTTCAAACCCTATATTATGCAAGCATTTAGTTCCTGAATAATCTATACCATTTTTTGAAATATTATTATATAACTTTTCAAAAGCTTCCTGTGAGTTTTTAAACTTCATATTATTTACTTAAATAATTATTTAATGAACCTAAATAAGCGACAGCGTCAAGTAAATTATCTTCTTTATGATTATAAGACTGTCTTGATAACTTTAAAGCAACAAGGCACATATACATATCTTGAACTGTTATTTGTTTACCTGTACAAACTGAAGCTATTATAGCTGCTTTTTCCATACCTTCTTCAAAAGGTCCATACATACGTTCTTTTTCTTCAGATCTTAAATTTATAATTTTATTTGCTTCTTCTAATATATTCATATTCTTGTTTATAAAATTCCACGTAATACA
>Ga0315904_10011340_pt1 | contig 11380 bp, 7 predicted proteins | sample LakEriMetagenome_6_FD_203529 | JGI IMG/M metagenome (GOLD analysis project Ga0315904, IMG submission 203529) | Freshwater fungal communities from buoy surface, Lake Erie, Ohio, United States - Buoy 12 MA120 | ecosystem: Environmental > Aquatic > Freshwater > Lake | place: USA: Lake Erie, Ohio... | reverse complement strand
CGGCGGTATCCGCTTCCTGGAAGACCTGGCCAAGGGGCTCCAGGGCCTGCCGGATTGCGAATTCGTGCTGCTTTCGAAAGCTGCGCAACCCGCCGCATAGCAGTGGAAAAGCAGTTGCATCGCAGGTGTAATTGCTGACGCGCTAACGTAACTTGTCCCAGCTTGAAACAGATGGGGTCAAGGTCGCGCCCCGCAGCTCGGGATTCGGGAAATGAAGCGTCCGCTTGTAGGCCTGCTCGCCTCTGCTGCTGCCGTGCCGGGGGCATGGCTGATCGCCAGTGCCGATGAACCCAATGCCTTGCCCCACCCGGTGCCAGAACCGGATAGCGCCCGCCAGCCTCTGGCAGCCCCCAACCCTGCCGAGCGCCTGGCCGCGATCGAGCCCAGTTTCGATCCGCAGCGCGAGATCGAGCTTCCGCGCGCAGCCGAGCCTCTGGGCGACGTAGCACTGCCCGCCTCACCCGCGATCTTCACCTTACCTGAGCCAGCCGTCATGGGCCCGGCCGAGCCAGTTGCGCGGGCCGAACCGATTGCCCGGCCCGCAGCACCGCCTGCTGGCCTCACCCCCGAACTGCCCACATTGGCGGACCTTAGTACTCCGGCCCTGCCGACCTTTGTCGCCGATCCAGTGATCCAACCGCTGCCGGTCAAGGCACTGGCCGCTGCCAAGCCAACCGACACTGCACCGCTGGCCGAACCTGCCCCGGTGCGGCCTGTGCTGGTCGCAGCAGCGCTGGTCCGCCCACCTGCCCCTGCCTACATCGCGGAACCTGTCGTTCAGCCGTCGCCGCGGCCGGTGCAGGCCAAGGCTGAACTGCTGCCCGCAGCCGCTCCGCCGTTTGTTGCCAAGCCCGTGGTGCAGCCCCTGCCCGCCCCGAAACTCGCCGATGCCGCGCCGGTGCTGCGCAAGATTGAACAGCCCGTCCCAAAGGCTGCCGCCCTGCCCGCACCAAAAGCCGATCCCATCAAATTGGCTGCCGTGGCTGACCCGGTCAAACCAGCACCGAGGCCGGCGAAGGTGCTCTCGCAACCAGCCAGCAAGCCGATCTTGCCGCCGAAGCCGCTGGCGGCCAAAGCCGCGCCGACTGCAGCGCCAACGCCGCCCGCTCCGGCACCCACTATCTCGCCCGCAGTGACCATGCCCCCGGCCAAGCTCCCGGTCGGCGAGGTCGTCCTTGCTTCCTACGTGCCCCAACCGGCAACAGCAGCGCCAGCATCCGGCCCAACAACCGCCTCAGCAATCGGCAAGGCGCGCGGCGCACAGGTTGAAACGACCGCTGCCCGGACTGTGCCGATCGGCGCACCCGAGCGCGTTTCCTATCCCGAACCGGCCTTTGGACCGCCGGAGGCAAAGTTCATCCCGGCTGCCTATTCGGCAGTCGAACCGCCCGAACAGCCGGCGACGCTTGGCAGCGCAAGCTCGCTCGCGCAGGCCATCGCCTATAGTTACGAAACCAACCCGCGCTTGCTGGCCGAACGCGCGTCAGCCCGCGCCGCCGACTACGGCTATCCGGCTGCGCGCGCCGCATTCGGGCCGCGGCTCGATGCCAGTGCCAGCCGCTCATACACGCGCGACCGCGACGAGGTGCTGCCGGGCAGTTTCCAGCGCCAGCAGGGCTGGAGTGATACGGCCAGCTTGATCCTCAGTCAGCCGCTGCTGACGTTCGGCCGCTCGCAAGCCCGGGTTGGTCAGGCAGCCGCGAATATCGACTTTCGCCGGGAATCGCTTCGCCTGGTCCAGAATGAGGTCATGCTCGACGTGATCGCGGCCTATGTCGGCACCCTGCGCGAGGCAGGCGCAGTAACGATAGCGCGCGAAAACGTCGCCTTGCTGCAGCGCCAGCTTGAAGAGTCCAACGCCCGCTTTGCCGTTCGTGAGATCACGCTGGCTGATGTCCAGCAGGTCGAAACCCGCCTGGCACTCGGCCGGACCGTCCTGCTCGATGCCCAGGCGCGTTTGGGGGAGATACAATCCCGGTTCTATCGCGCGGTCGGGATGCCGCCTGGCGAACTGGCCCCGCCCGAGCCGCTGACCTTACCAGTCGCCGCACTGCCAGAGGCCTATGCGCTCGCCGATAACGAAAGTCCGCTGGTGCGCGCCGCACAGGCCCGTGAGCGGGTCTCGCGCGCATTCCTGGCCGCCACCCGCGCCGAATCCGCGCCGCGCGTCGATCTGCGGGGCAGCGCCGACTATGGTTCGGTTTCCGAATATGCGCGCGATCTGCGCGGCACCCGCCTGCGCGGCACGGTGACACTATCGGTACCGCTGCTCGACAGCGGTGCACGCGCCGCCGAATCCGGACAGGCCCGCGAGGCCAATTCCGCCGACCTGCAACTGATCGCCGCCGCCCAGCGCGACAGCCGGACGGCCGTGGCGACCGGATGGAACAACCTCCTCGCCGCCCGGATGTCGATCGATCACTATCGCATTGCGGTCGAAAGCGCGCAGCGCGCCTATGAGAATGCCCAGCGCCAGGAACGTGCCGGAATGCGCACGACGCTCGATGTGCTGGATCTGGCGCGTGATCTGCTCAACGTTCGCAATGCCTATAACGCAGCCCTGGCTGAAGAATATCAGGCCCGAGCCAACTTGCTGGCAACGATGGGCCAGCTTGATCCGGCCAAGATGTCCGGCGGACTCAAGCTCTATGATCCGGCTGATCACTTCCGCAAGGTCAAGGGCAAGGGCGACATTTCGCTGCTTACCGGTTCGCTCGCTGCGCTGGACGGGGTTTTGCTGCCCAACCTCAAGGCTAACAAGCCATCCCCCGATGCGGCGGCACAGGTAGGGACGGCGGAAACGGTAACCGGGGATTAAGGTCGGTAAGGTTAACTTTGTAGACCGAATGAGTCCTTTCCGTGACAGTGAGAACATGCAGATAATGGCCGGCGATCAGCCCGAAGATCCAGTACCCGAAGTTACCGTGATCGTCGTGAGTTACAACACTCGCGAGCTTACGCTTGCTGCCGTGCGGACACTGCTCGACAATAACCCGGGCCTGGCGATGCATGTGGTGGTTTGGGACAATGCTTCGGTCGATGGCAGCGCTGCTGCGGTTGCCGCCGCGTTCCCCTCAATCGAAGTTATCGCCAGTCCTGAGAACATCGGCTTTGCCGCTGCCAACAACCGTGTCGCTGCCGCTGCAACCACGCCTTTCATCTGCTTGCTTAATCCCGATACCGAAACCCATTTCAACGCAATCAGCAATCTCCTAGCTTTTGCCAAAGCGCACCCTGAGGCTGGAATCGTGGGAGGGCGGACGGTATTTCGTGACGGCAGTCTGAACCCCGCTTCCTGCTGGCGGAAGATGACGCCGTGGACCCTTTTCACATCAACTTTCGGCCTAGCCAGGCTGTTCCCCAATTCGAACCTGCTCAACGCCGAAGCAATGGGCGGCTGGCGCCGTGACAGTGTACGTCATGTTGATATCGTTGTCGGCTGCCTAATGCTTGTTCCGACCGAACTATGGCAGCGACTGGGCGGTTTTGATGAGCGCTTCTTCATGTATGGCGAGGACGCGGATTTCTGCCTGCGTGCCCGCGCGCTTGGCTATCGACCGATGATTACACCCGATGCGACGATTATGCATCTTGTCGGTGCCTCCACCAAGCGCCATGCAGACAAAGTATGCTCCGTGATGCAGGCTAAATCGACGCTAATCCGCCGCCATTGGCCTAAAAGGTTAGTCTGGGTGGGCCTTTTTCAGCTATGGCTATGGGGCCTAGCTCGGGGGATGCTGGCGAAAGTTCATACCGATCCGGGCCAGCGTGACCGGCTGGGTCAAATTTGGCGTGAACGTGATCGGTGGCTGGCGGGATTTCCGGAAGCCCGGGTTTGATGAAAACTAAAGTTCTGCATTTAACTGCCGATTATCCCGATGTTTTACAGCGGGCAAAGACGCGCGCGGTCGAGGGTCTGGTTGAGGGTACTGCGGACGAGTTCGAGCATCTGGTCGTTTCGCTCAATCGCAAGGGCGGCCTTGCCGGCCTGTTGAAGCAAGGTCACGTGCTGCAGCGGCGCATTGATGGGTCGATAATGGCCATCGAATATGCCGCCCCACCAGCTTCGATTGCCCTCACCGCGCCGATGCGCAGGCTGGCCGTCAAGCTGCCCCGCTATCTCAAGGATGCGAATTTCAAGCCCGATGTAATCCAGGCGCACAAACTGACCATAGAGGGTCTGCTGGCGCGGGAGCTTGCACGGCTCCTCGGCGTTCCTTTTGTGCTCACACTGCAAGGCAACACTGATCAGAAACTGCTCGAACGTCGACCTGACCGGTTGCCTAAGATGCGGCGCATCTGGCGTGATGCCAAGGCGGTTATGGTATTTGCGCCATGGACCGCAATGTGGGCCTCAAGGCGGCTAGGTCGACGTGCCAATGCGATTTCTATCATCCCGTGCATTCTGCCTTTCGATGAAGTAATCGCCCCGGCCAGTTGTGGCCATCTGGTCCGAACGGCCTTCAGTCTCGATTTCTGGCGCAACAAGAATATCACCACCCTGTTGCAAGCCATTGCCAGACTTGCACCTCAGCTTCCCACAATCCGCCTGGAGATCGCCGGAGGCGGTTCGGCGACCGCTCAGGAGGCGATTAACGCTCAGGTAAGGCACCTGGGACTGGAGCACCGTGTGAGCATGGTTGGTCCCATCGCATCCGAAGCCATCCAGGCATGGTTCAACGGCGCCGCAGCCTTTGCATTGCCGACGCGGCGGGAAAGTTTCGGGATGGTTTTTGTCGAATCGCTGCTGGCGGGCACCCCCGTCGTGTATCCAAGGGGCAGGGCAATCGACGGATTTTTCGAGCACCAGTCATTCGCTCGCGACGTTAGCGCTTATGATCCGGCCGAACTAGCAGAGGTCCTTGGCGAGATGTTGACACATCAGGACGAGATAAAGGCGGAACTCGCTGCGGCCCAGCAGGCTGGAGATTTGGACCTGTTTCGGCGCCGCCAGGTGCTGGATGCGTACCGGCAATTCCTTAAAGAGGCTTGCCACTAAAAGACCAGTCTACTCCCGCGCTGGTCGGCTCCGTTAGGAGTTTGGCCTTGTGGATCAGGATGACAGCGATCCCCAACATTGCGAAGGCAAAGGGATGGTTCTCCTGCTGGCTGAGCACAGTCTTAATGACAACGTAGCAGCCCAGCGAGAGCAGGGCGGGCAACAGCCAGGACACTTCCTCGTCATAGCCGACCTTAATGTACGCTCGTGCACCCACCAGTATCCCGACGACAAACGCGCCGTAATAGGCAATGAAGCCGATGATCCCTGCTTCAAGTGCGATCGAAAGGAAGTAGTTGTCGATCGTCACGGTTCCGACGGCGTTGGCATAGCCAAGGGTGTCGGCGGCACTACCGATCCCATGTCCGAACGGCTGACGCATCAGGATATCGATCCCGCGCTCGATCTGGGCAGCACGGGCGTCATTGCTGGCCTGATGCGCCCCTCCGCCCCAGACCATGGTCCGAATCCTCGTAACCGTGAAGGATGCAATGACTACCAAGACCATCATGACAGGATAGGCCGCCACGATCAACGGCGCGAAAACGCTTTCCCTGTTACGCCTCCAGTACTGGACTGCAGCGAGGAAAAGGTAGCCGAAGATGGCCAGGAAAAAGCCGATGACGCCCAGGCGCGAGTCGGTCTTGTCGATCAGAAAGAAGATCAGCGGCAGGGTCACCAAGGCGGCCACGCGCTCCATAATGCTGCGGCCGCGGGCAATGAAATGCATAACAAACGGCGTAACCAGGGCTAGAAATTCAGCCATGCTCAAAGGCGTCGTGAACTTGGCCTGGACCCGGTGCTCCCCGATTGCAGCCCGCGCGGCCCCCGACAGGACGCGCCCCACCACCTCGTCGTCGATTTTGAGGAACGAGGGGATGTTGCCAGCCCATGGAACCTTGCCGATACGGTGTTCCCACAGCCCGATGAAGCAGGTGATCAACAATCCCACCCACAGCATTACAGCAAATCTTCGGACCCGGCCCGGTTGTGCAAATATCAGCGCAGCAGCCAGAAACATCGTTCCCCAGGCGTAAATCGCGATGATGAACTTGTTCACCGACGTGACCGGCTCGTTGGATAGACCCAAGGTCAGGAATGAAATGACAAAATAGGTCAGCAAAAGTTTCCAGACCCATGGTGCCGAATTTAAGCGCTTGACGAGATTGCCACGTAAATCCCGGGATTGCGAAAGCGACACCAGGAGCAACAAGCACAGCGGGATAGCGATGATCCGAACCGCCGTAATCCACGGCAGTTGGCCGAACTCGAACGCTAGGTAATCGGGCCAAACCGAAAGTGCGAAATAGAAGGCGAAGAACAGGCCGGTGATCGTTCGCTCGAACACAACTCCGCTTTCAGGAAGCAGGATCACGACGACAATCACAACAATCGCGACCGGGATCAACATCTGAACCAGGAAGGCCGTTGCCGTGAGCCCGAACAGAAATCCGTATACCGCAGCAATCAGCGCGACAAACAGGCCGGCGAAGATCTTGTGGTTGCCCCAGAACCCATGGCGGAAATAGGGTGCAAGCCGATCAGGCTCCGAAGCCTTAGGGCGCAGAAAGCTGGAAAACAGAAATGAAACCGAACGTAAGCCAGGCGACTGCATCGGACTATCGTAGTGCGGCCTGCCGAAAACCACTAGCGGCAAATCGGCAGGCCGGACAGATTAGAGCACGAAGTCACCGCCGGACAGGCGCGAAACGCCGTGCACCCAGATATTGAAATCGGCCACGCCATCGCCATTGACATCACCGGCCACCAGCACACCGTCGCCATAGGCCTTGACCTGCAGTTCTCCGGCCTTGCGGCTGAAATTCTTGGTGCCGATCATGCGGAATGCCTGATCGCCGGCTGCTGCGGCGTTGGCGTCAATGGCGGTAAGGTCAAGCTTGTCGACCCCGCGCACAAAATCCATGACTTCGTCGTTGCCAACCTGGCCGACGACATCGTTACCGAAGGCAAAATAGTCGATTCCCGCGCCACCCCAGACTTTGTCGATCCCGGCTCCGCCGACAATGTAGTCATCGCCGTCGCCGCCATTGAGGATGTCGTTGCCAGCACCGCCATCGAGCGTATCGTTGCCGCCAAGGCCATATAGCTGGTCGATGCCGTCAGATCCAAAAATCTGATTACCCAGGGCATTGCCCATGCCCTTGAGCCCGCCGACCTTTAGCGCCAGATGCTCGACATTATCCGGCAGGACATAGTCGATCCAGCTGTCGACCCAGTCGACCCCAGCTCCGGCGTCTTCCTGAACAAGGTCACCCATGCCCTTCACGTCATATTTATCATTGCCCAGCCCGCCGAGCATCTTTGCGCCAAAGGCATTGCCCACGATCTTGTCATTGCCACCGTTACCGTGGATTTCGACCTTCTTGGTGACATCGGCGACTAGTGTGTCATCGCCTTCGGTGCCGTTGACAAGCGCGGCGTCCGATGGCGGTGGCACCGTCACAGCAGGATCGCCCAAAGGCGGAACACCATCGAGGGGCACCAGTCCAGCGGCCTTGAGCACGCTCTGCCAATCGGCGAAACCACCCGGCACACTGTGACTCGCCGACCATGCCGTCAGCGCGGCGAGGCCGCCATCGGTGGCTACTGCAGACAACGCATTGTCGACCAGTTCATCGTACTGGGTGACGTACTTGAATGCCGTGTTGTCTGTGACCACAAGCTGCTCGGTGGTGAAGCTGGTGCGAATCCAAGCGTCCTGATCGGAGAAAGCAACGACGCTATTGCCAGTTACGAGACCTGACACGACCCCCAACAGCGAAATCGAGTTGTACGAGCCGCCAATGACGATGTTGTCCTTCACGGTCACGTTCGAGAACGGCATAGTGCCGATCTGGTCCCGAATGAAAATGCCTTGAATCGGCCCGCCATTGTTACCGCGGACAATCGTATTACCTTGGATAGTAATGTCGGTTGCGGGCTGACCGGTGGACGTCGTCCACATCTGGATAGCGTCAGCGTGATCTCCCTCCGCCGAACGGAAGTTCGTGAAGAAATTATAGCTATAGTTGACCTGTGAATTGTTAGTGCCGCGAATCCCGTCGACGCGAATGTCATGGAACGACGAATTCGTGACGCTGATATCCCGGCTTCCACCGACGCCGAGGCCGAAGACCAGATTCATGAACTCGCAGCCTTGCACTTTAATTCCGGTGCTGTCCCGCACATTCAGCCCGGTCGTATCCTGGACCGGAGTCAGCCCGGGTCCATCGAACACGCAATTTGAAACCGTGATGTTGGAGGAACTGTTGATCTGGAAATGGTACCATTTGTAGGAATTGTCCGGCACCACCATCTTCAAGTTCGAAAGAGCGATGTTGCTGGAGCTGCTGATCACGAATTCCGAAAACACTGCCGGGTTGGCAGGGTCGGCAGACGTGATCGAAACGGTGCCCGCGGGGACGATGCCGGTAAGCGTGATTGCAGTATACTGGCCCGGGGCAACCCTGATTTCATCGCCGGGTTGCGCCGCCTTCACAGCAGCGACCAACTGGACAGCGGTCGAAACGTTGATAATCGACATTTTTTTCGAACCCCGGTTTTTCTTGCTGAACCTAGTCTCGCTCAAATTAGTTTCGATGGCCGTGACGGGCAGGGTTAATGCGTCTTTACGATTGCCAGTCTGGCAGGCTGCGCTGCTCTTGCCGATGTTCCGCTCTCGAATTGAGCGCTTGTGGCTGAAAGTGTCAGAAATGACGGAGCGCGTGACTGCCATTAGCTGACTCATTGCTGGACCGACGCGAATGTCCTACCGACGGAATGGGTCCGATGACTGGTGTGGATGGGATGAGAACGAGCGAGTCGTGCGAGTGAAAATAGTGCGCCGTCTCACCCGGAGCAGCCGCTTCGCGCTGATCTCTCTGATCATCGTTCAGGGCATGGTACTGCTGCGCAGCGCTTTGATTGCCCGTGCGTTAGGGCCAGAACAGTATGGCATCGCCGCAACGTTCATACTGCTTCAGCAATTCCTGGATTCCACCAGCGATACGGGGCTGAACAAGTATCTGTTGTCCAGCGCGGATGGTCACCGACGCGGGATGGTGGCCACCTTGCATGCCATTTCCGCTTGGCGGGGGGGGGTGATTGCCATTGCAATGTTGGTTGTCGGTTGGCCGTCATTCTCGCTGCTTGGTGTAACATCTTCTCCGCTGCCTTTTGCTCTGCTTGCCGCTGCGAGTCTTTGCGTAGGCTTCTCCAACTTCGATGGCATTCGCCAGCAGCGCAGCAGTGACCTTTCGGCGCTGTCCCTTGGCAATGTGCTAGCCGAACTGATCGCGACGGTCGCCGCGGCGCTGCTTGTTATGGTGGACAAGAGTTATGTGGTTGCGATTTACGTCATTTTGGCGAAGTCAGCGACCGCTACACTGCTCTCGTACCTCCTTGCTCGGCGCCCTTACCGGATTTCCTTCAATCGAGAAAATGCCAAGTTGATTTGGATTTATGCCCTACCGCTGGTCATCAACGGACCATTGCTGTTCTTCTCCGCGCAAGCCGAGCGGCTTGTCGCTGCGACGGCCCTTCCCCCGGCCCAGCTGGGCATTTACACTGCGGCGCTGTTGTTGATCATGACTCCAAGCCAGCTATTTTTGCGCTTTCTCGGCTCGGTTTTCCTGCCAGCTTTGTCGCGCGAGATCCGCGAAACGGGCAGGCACGCGCCGCTATTCGGCCGGATCACGTTGATCTCCGCATCTGTCATGGCAACCAGCTTCGCGATCGCAGGACCTTGGATCATCCCGCTCGTATTCGGGCCGGAATATAAGCTAGACTGGGTGATTGTTGGCATAATCGGCCTGACCCAAGCCGCACGTTTTGCTCGGGTCTGGTCCAGTAGTCTCGCTCTGGCATACGGCGTAACCGGACAGATCCTCGCTGCCACCAGCTTGCGATTGGCTGTCCTGCCGCTTTGCCTCCTAGGCTTCTGGTATATCGGCGGTATGCTGGGGCTGGCTATTGGGGCCCTCGCCGGTGAAGGACTTACTCTGGCTTATGCCAGCTTGTCGCTGAAACGCACTTTGGCTCGCCGTAAAGTACTAACGGAATGATCAAGGGCAGCGCAGATCTCGGCTGCAGATCAACACGCCAAGACACTCCTTAGCGTGAGTCAATGCGATAGAAATTCTGATGTCAGTTTCTGCTCAACGCCAGTCGTTCAGCCAAGGCTCAACGTCCGCTTCGCTAACCTTGTAGGACCCGATGCGGAACATCGCAGCGCGACCAGCCAGTTCCGGTGTCCCCAAATATCGCTCGACGACATGGTAGTGATCTCGAGAGACATAATCATCGAACATTAACGTAGCTTCCGCACCTGCTTCATGTGCACGCCGCGCCGACTCAAGCGCACAAGCTACGCGATAGCGGCCATCGACCAACACCAGATCCGGAAAAGTAGTGCTACTCCAAGGAGCCTGGACGTAAGCCTTTGCTCGCTGTGCATTTGGAAACAACGGAACGCCCCAAGCTTGGGTTAGTCCCATCCTGATTACCCGTTGCTCTACCGAAACGTTATTAAGCTTGGAAGCAACAACGCGCGCATAATAAGGATCATTTTCAACGCTGATTGCCGGAATTCGAGCAGAGTCCACAAACACCGTGCTACCGCCAGAACCGAACTCTACGTAGGACCGCGCACGGCTGACTTCTCGCCGGAAGCGATCAATCCCGGCAGCATCCATAAAAGGCTCGTCTCCTGGCGGTGCAAAACCCTTCACCCGCTGCAGGTGCAGGAACTTAAGAAGATCGATCAGCTTGCGCAGCTTGTTCATCATTGTTGCTACCCCTTAAGGTGACCGCCCACTACCAACTGGCCCGCGTAGACTGATTGTGCAAGTTGCCTCGCGCAAGCAAGGCTACCTTCAGGTGGATCGAGGGGAAAACTGCTTTTAGTCAAACTTCCTGTCCTCGTGCTTGTTCGTTGCGCGCATCGCGGCATAATCAGCGCCTAACCAGAATCAATGGATGGCACGCGGGATCATCAAAACCAGCATTTTACGTTGAACTGACTTGCTAGTCGGAACCTTGACGAGCATGGCAATGCTTTAGGTAGGGCAACGGAATCCGCGCTTTCCATACTTTCGAAGGAGATGCTCTTTGACCTCTGAAACCAAGCTACCATTGGTGTCGGTCATCCTGCCCAGCTACAACCGTGCCTATTGCATCATCCCAGCGGTGGAGAGTGTGCTGCGGCAAACCTATGAGAATTTGGAACTGATTATTGTCGACGATTGTTCAACCGATAATACCGTCCAAGTCCTCAGCAGCATTTCCGATCAAAGGCTACGGATCATTAGGCACGATCGCAACCAAGGCGCTGCAGCCGCCCGCAACACAGGGCTAGGGGCGGCGGAGGGCGAGTTGATCGCA
>Ga0315904_10011337_pt1 | contig 11381 bp, 21 predicted proteins | sample LakEriMetagenome_6_FD_203529 | JGI IMG/M metagenome (GOLD analysis project Ga0315904, IMG submission 203529) | Freshwater fungal communities from buoy surface, Lake Erie, Ohio, United States - Buoy 12 MA120 | ecosystem: Environmental > Aquatic > Freshwater > Lake | place: USA: Lake Erie, Ohio... | reverse complement strand
TGCTGTCCATTAAGCACAAGACTGATGTAAAGACGGCACTCAAACTCATCAAAACCTGCGAACAGGACGACGAGATCGACGAGGATAGTCCAGCAAACCACTTTGAATTGCTGGAAGAAGCCTGCGCTATCCTTGCTTTTGATCGTGGGGAGATAGACGCAAAGGAACTGAAGTTCTCCATCGTTAAGGCAGAAGCACAACTCGGCACAGAGCAGAGCATACTTGAAGCAGCCGTCAACACAGGTATGCACAATGGATATACTGCCCTCGCAGAGAAATATGATTTTGCTAACCTAACGCAGTTCGTTCCTAAAGCTGGTGTTATACCTTGCCCAGAGGACTATGCCGCAGCTATCGGTCTCGGTGTAGATATGTCCAGCAAGGGAATGTGGATCGCTGGTGAGGGCATCCGTCACCTTTACGCACTCGGTTTCGAGAATGTTGTGACCCAGATCGCCGCATCTCTCAAGCTGTCTTACTCTCATGTCAGCGGCTGGCATCGTGCAGCCCAGCGTGTGCCTCTCAAGTATCGCGCCGAGATTTCCCCAACCGTAGCAGTCGAGATCGCTTGCTCTAAATACAGCGACGACGAAGCGACCAACAATAAGAAGGTTATCGAGCTAGTCGAGCAAGCCTGCAAGGAAGGCTGGACGGCCCTAGAAGCTCGCAGTCATGTGCGTATGGAACAAGGCAAGGAGCCTCTTGCAAAGACTCCTAAAGGCGCGAACTCGTGGGTAGGTGACATGGGTGGAACTGACGAACTGCTCATCCTCGCTGCTCAATGGAGCATCGGCGGCGGTGCGGGAGAGTTGGATCAGTATCATTTCATCGGGAAACTGGTGAAGATTTTCAACCGCTTGAAGGTTGAAACGCAATCCACAATCCGCCTTATCATCGGTGATCGTATGAAACAGCATCACAAACTGGAAGAGTCCGGCCAAGCTGGATTGTTCGACGAAGACACAATGCAAGACCTACTAAAAATCGCTAAATAATATGGAACAAGAAAATCAAATCGTATCTCTCAAGGAGATCGCAGACGGCATTCAGAAAACAATCGACCTCAACGACAGCAATCTTGAGGATAAAGATGGAACACCATTAGGCTACCAGTTCCCGAAGCAGATCGTAGAGAAACTGGACGAGGCTCGCTTCCTCTGCTTGCTGACTGATGCTTACCTAACGACATTCGGTGAGTTCTTTGAAGGCGACATGAGTATTACGGCATTCATTGAGAAGCTGGACAAAGCTAAAGCCGCATTGAAATGAAGATCGCGCTTATCGTATTGGCAGTCTTCCTTTCTGGATGTAGCACAATCCAGCAGGCGAAGACTGATTTCCGTAACTTCAAGAGGACTATATCATTCAACTTGGATCGACCAGTTGTGTATAAGAATAGCGTATTCTAATGTTCACGCAGAATGCTTCTGTTCCACAGCATATTTACGGCTATGTGCAGAAGGACATTCTGCATGGGATGACAGGCGTGAAGGGCTACGAGCCTTGCGTGATTACAGGCATAACCTCTGTTCCGAGCAGAGCGTTTTACTTCTCCGTCTTATGCGAAAGCGGAGCGCAATGGGCAAGGATACCTATTCACTACCTGCATCACGAAAAGCCAGACCCAGAACGGCAATGGTTCTGGCAGGCACATGACCTTCAGTTATGGGATGCAATGGGATGGGAGTTCTCTGTGACGCAATACAATTACTTCCGAGAGATGGCTTGCACATTCAGAAATAGATCAGGCAAGGACATTCCTGCTAGGTATTGGTTCACGATAGATCACACAGACAACGGCTTCTCGCTTTGTCCGAGTCAGCACAAATGTTATCACATTCTGCTATTAGATGACGGGTCTGGACAGATAGCCGCCATGCCGAACAATCGTATAGTCTGGAACGATCCATCATTTTGCCGTGGAGAGTTGCCGAGATACAAGGTGATGCCGAATAAGACTTGGCATTGCGAGAGATTTGATCTATTAAATCCTCAAGACACAGCCATTACACAAGATGCCTAAACGAAAGAACGGAGAACTGACAGAAGGAGAGAAGCGTTACTGCATGGAGAGAGTCCGAGGCAAGTCGCTCGCTAAAGCGTACGAGGCATCGGGATATGCCGCGACACATTCAAAGTATGCCGCAATCCGTGGTGCGAAGATCGAGAACAGACCCCATGTCCAGAAATACATGGAGGAACTCAAGGAGTCCGTATGGGTGCAGAATGCCATGAGCATAGCAGAGAAGCGTTCCCTGCTTGCTGATGTTGCCAGAGCAAAGCCAGCAGACATTACAGAGGAGAGTCCTATTGCTAGTCTCTCGGTTGATGGCGAGGGCAATCGCAGTCTGCAAGGCCCGAAGGTTGGAGATAAGCTGAAGGCAATCGAACTAGACAGTAGGCTTTCTGGTGAGTTGTCCGGCGACGATTCCAAGAACCAAGTTTTGATTCAGTTGGTTAATGACAGGCTGGAAATCCCTAGCCTAGACGCGAAGGAGGTGAATCACATTGAAGAGTAAAGGTTTGTATGCAAACATCAACGCTAAACGAGAGCGCATTAAAGCAGGTTCCGGCGAGCGTATGCGTAAGGTTGGTAGCAAAGGCGCCCCAACAGCACAGGCATTTAAGCAATCCGCCAAGACAGCAAAAAAGGGCTAGGATTTACCTAGCCCCGTTTTGCAGAGTGTTGTTTTATTGTTCAACAAGCATTCGCATAGTTCCTCAATAAGCGAATGACTCGTTGCGCTTCCGTGTTCGTGTAGTGCCAGATGTTCCCAACTGGCAGTCCGATCTTTGTCTTCAGCTTGGCTATCGTTTCAAGCTGCCGTTTCGATGCGGTCTTGCTTTCTGATTCGTGTGAATACATTGTCTCCTCCTTTCCGTTTGAAGGCTAGCACCCGTCCGTCTTCCGTAAGGATGCAGCAGTTGTCGATTATGTTCTCGCACCCGTAAATTTCGGCGAGTGTTAAAGACTCAAAGGCGCGGTTCTCGTAGGTTGTTGATAGGATAACCATTACTTTACTCCTTTCTTCTTCGCTAACTTCTTCGTAGGATAGACCGACGATTTGAATTTCGGCGGGTTCTGATTTTCGCAGGAGCGAATGATTCGGATATAAGCCTCTGGTGGGAGGCAGGTCTGGTATGTTTTTTCTAGTGCGCTCATAGGTTTTCTTTTTATTTTGTTGTGTGTTTTGGTTTAGGTTATTCTGCTAGTTTCATTTGAAGTTGTAACTCCATGAATTTTTCAGCAACACGGGAAAGGTTATGCCCGTAAGCAAATTCATATTCTTTTCCAGTATCTTCTGGAAATACTTGGAATACATAGAACATCCAAGAGTTCCTTCCGATTACTTTAACTTGTTCAACTCTTAACTCTACATAACCATCTGTAGACCGAATCAACTCCTCGCCTTCGTATTCTGTTATATCGAATCCCCAGCTTGAGGTTCTCGCAGTAGAGTTAAGCCACCAGTCTCCAAACGCTTTTGAGTATGCGGCGTGGAGTGCATCGTATGATTCGTCAATAACTTGTTTGTGTGTTTTCATTTTCTTTTAGCTTTAGTTCCCCAGAATGGTTCTTTGCGTCCTGCGTGGTCAACATTCTCTACTGCTCCTGTCAATGTGTGGAACCATGCCAGCAGTCCTGCTCGACGGCATTCGTGCATGATGTTGTCTCGTTCCAAGCTATCCTTCACCTTAAATGTAATGTCTTGCCCATTCGGGAGTTCAATGTTTACAAATACTTGGGCGCGATATGATTCTGCGTCTTCGCAGATTTTCTTTAGGTCTGATATGTTCATAGGTTTTGTTGTGTTTTGGTTTAGGTTTAGAAGCAAATGCGCCTGCTTCTGTAGCGGAGATTATCGTCTAGGTATGCGGCATCGCCATCTTCAAAGCCAATGTCGTAGAGGAGTTGATCGTCGGAGTAGGTGAATGGGTTGTAATACTCCCTGCCATCGTATCCATCGTCGAATCCCTGCAAGTAAGCGGGGTGTTTGTAATATACCGAGTGGCGGAGTTCTGTTTTGCAATGTGTTTTTGCGTGGATGGGAGCGAATGTGAATAGGAACGCTCCCGCGAGTGTGGCGATGCGTTTCATTTAATGATCTCCTCAATTGGTGTTCCATCCATAACGACGATTGCGAATCTGGCTTTCCCGTGTTCGTTTTGCTGAATGTAAACAGGGTATGCTCCGTCTCCGTGGGTTGTTTGGAATGCAACCCCTAGTCCGTCATGGCCGCGATTGTATTTCATCTGATGTTCAGCGGGGTGTTCAGATAGGAATTTAGGCCAATCTGCGAATCGCTTTTGTGCGTCTGAATTTTGTCCTACGAAGTAGCAAGGATCGCCGATCATCAGCAATCCAGAATCTACACCGACGAATCCGATTTCTTTTGTGTGTGTTGTTGTCATTCTTCTTCCTCCACTTTGTTGATAGCCGCTTTTGCAATTGCAATAATGTCAGCCTTGCAATCGTTCTTTCGTGAGGCAAGGACTGCAATTACTTTGAGAGAATCTAGCAGAGTCTCCTTCTTTTCAAATTCGCGCTCTCCAATATCCCAAATGGCTTGCAGTGTTTTAAGTGTATGGTTTTTCATGGTTTGTGTTTTGTTGTGTGTTTTATTGTTGAACGGGAATGTATGAGTGTTTCGCCGAGGTTTCGCCAGAGTCCAGCATTAGGACTAGGCGTCCATTTTGTTCGACATATTCGCCAGCGGGAATGCTGACTAGGTTTTCGCTGATTTCGGTTCCCCAGCGCACATAGCGGCCGAGGAGTGTGTTGTTTTCGATTTTCATGTGGTTTTTTTGTGTGTTGTTGGTTTTTCGGAGTATTCACTCCATGCCGCCCTCCCATAGAAGGGCGGTGTTGGAATGCATAGCATGAAGTGTGCCAACTACAGGGAGGCGATTACCTTTTCCATGTCGCGGATTAGTGAGGCGCGAATCTGCGCAGAGTGTTTTTCGGCATCTTGGATCATTCGCTCGGCTTTGTCTTTCGCCTGTTTCAGCATAAACTCTGCTTGTGTTTTAGCGTTTGCAAGGTGTTGCTCTTGGATTCGGCGTGATTCTGACCATGTTATCTGGGGGAAGAAGTCAGAGCGTAAGTCTTGCTCTATTTGCGGGAGTTGATCAAGTAACCAAGGGCCGCAATATGAGTTTGCGCCTAGTTTTTCGGCGGTTTTTCGGAGTGTTTCGAGTTCGTCTTGCTTGTTCATGGTATTATTTCTGTTTTGCGTTGTGTTCTTGTTTTAGTTTTTCAATTTGCTCTTCAATTTCGCGGCCTTCGCGGATTAACTCGCGGGCCTTTTCTCGTGTCAACCCGTGATGGCGGGCGAAGCAATCGACTGAAAGGAAGTCATTAAACCAGATACGGAATGCGTTGTGCGCTGTCATGTTTTCGGTGTGTTTTATTGCGTGATGATGTTGACTATCTGAACGAAAAGGATTGTCAGAATTACAATGAGGGTGCAGGATCGGTGGAAGAAGGTTTCCCGTTCTTGTGTGTGTTTTTTGTGTGTTCTCATTTCGCGTGTTCCTCCCCCCGATAGAATCCCCTTGTGAAAGCGGTTGTGCAGGCGTCCAGAACGGAAGCGGAGACATGACCATATGTCATCGCGTGTCGTCCTTGGTCATCCAAGAACGAATAGCCGCGCCCGTTTCCAGAACATTGAGCGGAGAGGGTGAATTTCTTGCCCGTGCAATTTTCTAGATATTGCAAGCGGGATTCCAAGGTTTTTTTGGTGATCTTTTCCATGTGTTTTTTTGTGTGTTTTACTTTTTAGCGTCTCATCAGACACGGCTTGCAAGTTCCGTGTGACGGGCATCTGCCCGTTTCGACATTATTGAATCACAAAGCCGCTTGTGTCTTTTTTGGCTTTTCCTTTGGCTTTTAATGCCACGACAACCCCTTTGGGATCAAGAAAGCGGAGGTCGCTTTGATCTCCATCAAATGTGGGGCGGTTTGCATAGGATTCTGGAATGCTGGAAAAAACCGCCGCGACATTTCCGCCACGCTCAAGAACCGATTCGCATTCGGCTTGGTTGTTTTCCTTACGGGAAAATGTGAGAGAATAATTAGAGGGAAGCTTTCCGTCCAAAAATTCCTGCATACGGGAAAAGTTTGGTGTGTAATCATAGAAAGGAACATCTGGAAAAGATTCCATAATGCCGAACTTATGGAAAGGGAGGTCGCTTGTTCCGTTTAATCTTACGCAAGGTAGCATTCCAGCCTTTTTAGCTTTCTTTACTAGTGCGGCAATATCGGCGCGAAGGTCGCGGAGGAAAGCTTCTCGGTCGCGGAGGAAATAGTGCGATTTCTTAAGACGCGCATTTTTCACAGAGTCAAATGCGCCGCGACCAGCCGAGAATAAGCAAGCCGCTTTGCAACCGACGGAGGCATGAGGGCAAAAATTGCGACCAGATAAATCAGCGGGAGCAAGGTAGAGTATTCCGGTAAGGTAGCCTTTGGCTTGGCCTTTTTTAGTTTTAGCATTTGTATCGATAGATAGAAGGTTCATTTTAGTTTTAGGTTTTTCGCGGCTTTATTACCGCGCCTTATGACATAGCAAGCCCTATGCCATATTCTCGCCACTAGGTAAAAGAACCGCAAACCACGCACAGCATTTTCTATGCCATGGCATTTCTTGCCTAGTAAACAGGAAGATTTTGCCGGAGATGGGCAAACCTTGCCGGAGAGATAGGAAACGAGATTTCATTTTTTAATGAAACAAATGAACAAAGTGAACAGGGGAATGTGGAAAGCTAGCGTGCGGAAATGCGTGCGGATCGGCAAGGCCAGATTTCCCACAGCGAATAGTGGCAAACCATCCATCATCCGTCATCGCTCACAAGCCAAGGCGATTCTTCCCCTATAGTTTCCCCTTGCCATCCAATCAAACGCATTCCTCGGGCATCCTCGCGCAATAGTTTCCACTATCTTCTAGTGCTGTTATATGAAGTTACCTTGATTATCAATTACTTGCACAAGCTATCGCATCGCATCATGCGTATGCGGTGCGCTAGTCTCAATAGCATGGGACAGGACAGGACAGGACAGGACAGCATGACAGACAGACAGACAGACAGACAGACGGACAGCGTAGGGTGACAGACAGCGGGGGAGCGTGGGAGCGTAGCACACAGGACAGCGGGACGGGTGGCTGTGGCTGTGGGGAGCGTAGCACATACCCCCGCCACGGGTAGGGGGAGGGGAGGGGAGCGTGGTGGCTGCAGCGTATAAAAAAAAGACCCTAGGAAAAATATAAAAAATAAAATATTATTTCTCTCGCTCAACCACTTACCCCTAGCTGGAATCGAACCAGCAACCTAGAGATTAGAAATCTCTCGCTCTGTCCTGTTGAGCTATAGGGGCGTCTTTTGCGTTTATTTGCCCGTTAAACGAGTTTTCCTGCCTTACTGCGGCAATGTAGCGTTTCTCTGCTTATCTTCGCTTATACGGGCTTATACGCTAATCTAGCGGTATTGCAGATTCGTTATCCTCCAGCAGGAAGATTGATTCACCGCATCTGAGGTGCAGGTCGCCTGATTGCCAATACAGTTCTCCTGCGTTCTCGCTCTTTACGAGTTTTGCTTCACTGTATTCATTTTTCACGAACTTACGCAGATTTGCTCTTGTTGTGAATGCAGCTAACGGGATACCTATCCTCTCTCCTGCGCGTCCCTCTGTTAGGATGTATATCTTTTGCATTGCGGTATTGGTAGTAGTCCTGCTGGGTTTACCGTAAAAAGGGTAATTCGCTATTGGGATTTCTTGACCTTCTTGGCGATGTCGGACCTTGTGACGATATACGACATGTCGATCCCACTCTTTTTCATAAACTCTAGGATGATCTGGATGTCTACCTGCATGATTTCGTTTTCTTCGACTAGGGCGTCTACCGCTTCTTCCATATCGTCTAGCTCTGCCTCTAGGTCTTCTTTCTCTTTTGCGTTTTGTTCGATTATCCCGACTAGGAACTTGCAGGCTTTGTTTACGGTATCGCAGGTTTTCTGCAAATCGAAGTTAGGCTTATCCAGACTAGCTAGTGCTTTGTCTAGGTCTTTTAGGATTTTGTCTGCTTGTGTCACAATGCTCCCTCTTCGCTTAACAGCTTGACGATTCCTGCCATCCTCTCTGCTTGCGGGGTTTCCTCACGGATGATCTGGTCGTAGCAGACATCCCCGTATGACTTGAAGATTTGCACATTGTTGGTTAGCCAGCCCATGTGGTAGCCTTTCTTCATCTCGGAGATGAACCTGTTTGTCAGGTCTCGGTCTAGGACGAAGTTCAGCTTCCCGAACTTGTGTTCCCAATACTCTCTCGGCTGGCAGTTGATGTGTCCGTGACCTCCTTGGCCGGGCTGGGCTGCGCTGAAGATAATTGTCGGGGCTAGTTCTGTTAGCTTCTTTACGATATTATCCGCTTCGGTTGCGTCGATATGCTCTGCTACCTCTAGGCAGATTGCGAGGTCATACTTCCCCTCTACATCAAACATGCTTACCTGTCTCTCAGGACAGCGGGGGTCGGGGTCTATCCCATCTACTTCAAACCCTAGATCACGCAGGGCTTTCACATATATCCCCGGCCCACAGCCTACATCTATTATTTTCATTTGTGCTTTAAGTTCTTCTCCGAGTAAATGTGCAGTATTCCTCTGTCGTCCTCTACGACTAGGCGGATTACTCCAGACCCCTTCGTAAAGACAGCTCTTACGATCCCGTCGAATCGGTAGTCTCCTCCGACTTTCGATACTTCATCACCAACCTTGAATTGTTCTTCCATATTATTGTTAAACATAATCACGCTTCATTGCGTCTAGTCCGTTACCTTCGGAATACCAGCCTTTGCCTGTATACACATCAAGCACATCCTCGAAATACTTCTCATACATCGGGGCTACTCTCTCCAGCGTGAAGTTCTCTCCGAACTTGCGGCAGTCGGCAGGCTTGATCTGGTCGATATTCTTGATCGCATCTACGAAGTCCCCCATAGTCCGGCAGCGATAGCCAGTCTTACCGTGCAGATTGTTCTCCGCGAAGCTGCCCCAGTCAGTCGTTATTGTTGGTGTTCCAGACAGAAGGTTTTCAATCTGCACTCCTCCGAACGGCTCGACATACATACTCGGCAGGAAACTAGCCTTGGCTTTCGACATAAGACGCTTGCGTGTCTCGACATCTGCGTATCCGATATACTCCACATGATCCGGCAGCTTGTAGCCTTCCTCTTTCTGTCCAGCGATAATTAGCTTAACTCCAGCTATTTCCGTAGCTTGGATAGCAACATTGACCCCCTTGCCGTTATAGACTCGTCCCATATACAGGAAGTAGTCCTCTTTGTCTGCGGAGTAGGTAAAGTCTTCTGGATCGAAATAGTTAGGAATAACTACATCATACCAGTCTTGGCGGCATTGGCCTACATTCTGCAACCCGCAGAAGGCGTGATAGATTGCATAAGACTCAAATACTTTCCACCTAGCCCAGTGTCCGCCTGCGTATCCTATACCCGGCTCTACGACGATCATATCAGGATGAGCATCGCATATCGGCCTTACTCCACTACCCCAGAACGGTAGCAGGAAGTCGTTCTTCTGCTTACGCTTACCGATCTCGCGGATAGCGTTCTTGTAGAATGTTTGATACGCATCATCTTGAGTATTGTATGTAAAGAACTTACTGCGCCAGTCGTGCGTTCCATACACTCGCATGAAGTCGTCATTCGTGAGGACTGATACATGCTCTGTGCAGGGAAGGTCGCTATCTTCGTGTCCGAAGTGAATAACCTCATGCCCCCGCTCGGTCATCATCTTTCCAAACTTAACCACCTTTTGAGTGTAGGCGCATGCGTTAAATACTTTACTACTAACGGTATGCGGTAATCCAAGTATAAAAAATCTCATTTCTTTTTCCAATCTATTTGGTCGTAGTTATCCCAATACTTCTTCGTAACAGGGCGAGGTCTATCGCCCTTCCCCGCTCCGGTGGTTTGCGACTTCACGCTTTGAATGCGAGCCGCCCTGTCTTCTGCGTTCTTCAGTTTCATAGGATTATTATTGTATTCCTTCTCGGTAATATCGCCAGCCTTATTTTGCTATTCCTGACAATTATTACCGATCAGTAAATTGTTCAAAGATTGCCATCGCCATTTCAATGCCCAAACGCATATTGTAAGACGATGATTCGGTTAGTTTAGAAAGAGGAGGTTTCAGCCTCCACTATGAAAGATCAATTTATACTCGCCCATTATGCTCATTGCAATGCTAGAGGAGCAGCGAGTATGTTTTTACTTGCAGTAACGGACACGCGCATCCTTTTCAGGTGTCGGGTTTCCAAACTTACGGCCACCATACGGCGACCTCCCGAGTTCGATGTGGCGGGTCGAAGCCATGCTCCACTGCCGCTCATCAGTGTCTCCCACCTGCCTGCAAGTAAAATCAGTGTATTTCATCTCGTATAAAAATCAAGTTATTGTTGAACAATTCTCTGCTCAAACCTCGCCTGATGCTTGATAAACTTCATCGGTATGGAAATCGCGGCGCCATGCCTGTTGTGCGTGATCTGCATCAAGTAGTCTTCTGGATTCTTCGATTCTTCATCTTGAATGATTCGCGTGAAGGAATCGCAGTCCATGTAGAATGTCCTCGATTCACGGACAGCTCCCTGCTCGTTTAGCTGCGCGAGAAGGACGATGCAGACATTCAGTTCCTTTGCGACGATCTTCGCAGTTCTGGATACCTCTGCGACCTCACGCTCGCGGTTCTTGGGATCGCTGCCTTCCATTAGCTGGGCATAGTCCACCATAATGATCTCGACCTTATGCTCGGCAACTAGCCTCCTGCACCTAGCACGGAATTGGTTCACATTCATGCAAGCCTCGTCAACGATATGGATCGGCCTATTCATCGTCTCAGCGATAGCCTTCTGAAGCCTGAAGTGATCCTCCTTGCGGAGCTTTCCGTCTAGCAGGTCTGAGAGAGCTATGTTTGAGATGCAGGCGATGTGCTTGTCCATGATCTCCTCGGCGGACATCTCCATCGAAATGATAGCTACAGGAACATTGCTTTGAATGACAGGATTCGTCACCATCTGTAACGCAGAGGTTGTCTTGCCTGCCTTCGCAGCACCAGCGATAACATGCAGCGTCTTGGGCCTAAAAGCCCGTGTAGCCTTGTCCCACTTGCTTATGCCTGATGGATGCCCTCGGTTGATCTCTCCGTTCGTTCTAGCGGCATCTTCCCACCGATTCACGCAGGATGTCAGGACATCTTTAGCAACGCGAACATCGGTCTTGGTGGATACCATTCCGGTGATCTCTTTGCTAGCTGTTTCCTGTAGAGTTTCTGGATCAATCGTCCTGTCGAACGCATCCACAAAAATCTGCTTGC
>Ga0315904_10011326_pt1 | contig 11386 bp, 9 predicted proteins | sample LakEriMetagenome_6_FD_203529 | JGI IMG/M metagenome (GOLD analysis project Ga0315904, IMG submission 203529) | Freshwater fungal communities from buoy surface, Lake Erie, Ohio, United States - Buoy 12 MA120 | ecosystem: Environmental > Aquatic > Freshwater > Lake | place: USA: Lake Erie, Ohio... | reverse complement strand
GTCCGCCGCTGTCGACGCCGAGGCGGCGGGGCAGGGCGAGACCCTGATCGGCCAGGCCGGCGGCTTCAACTGCATCCAGTGTCACCCCGTCTCGACCCGCCCCGCCACCGGCGCCTTCGAGGCTCCTGCCACCAACCTCGCCACCGCCACCCAGCGCCTCCGCGAGCCGTTCTACGCGCGCTGGATGCTTGCCCCCAACCGCGTCGACCCCCTGACGAAGATGCCCAAGTACGCCGACGAGGAAGGGCAGACCCAACTGACCGACGTCCTTGACGGCGACGCCCAGGCCCAGTTCAAGGCCCTCTGGGAACACCTTAGGACGGTCGAGAAGAAGTAGGTCTCGGAAGCTAAAGCGGCGCGGAGCGCCGAGAGGAAGGGGTTTAAGGATGAAGGGATGAAGGGGGCCTAGGCTTCTAGGCTTTATGCTCCGCCCCCTCCGTAACCTCCGCGACCTCCGCCACCCTTTTAACGAATAACCCGCAGGGTTCACCCTCCCGTGCCCCCGTGCCCCTGAGCCCCTGTGCATGTCCTCGCGGCGCTTGCGCCGCACGTGCCCCTGTTCTCCTCCTCGTTTCTCCTTGCCTTTGTGGAGGTGGGGCGCCATCTAGACCCTCTAATCTTCGTGAGTGAGCGGGGCGGAGCCCCTCTCGCAAGGGCCGGCGGAAACCCCGCTCCCACACGGCGAGGTCGGCGCGTAGCTGGCCCGCGGGAACAACCCCAGGACGGCCCCAACACCAACAAACCCACCACACCACCATGTCGACCCCCGACAAGTCGGACCTCATCAAGCAGTACCAGAAGGACGCCAAGGACACCGGTTCCCCCGAGGTCCAGGTCGCCCTCCTGACCGCCCGCATCAACCACCTGACCGAGCACCTGCGCGGCCATCGCAAGGACTTCCATAGCCGCCGCGGGCTGATCCAGATGACCAATCGCCGTCGCAAGCTGCTCAATTACCTCAAGGCCAACGAGGTCGAGCGCTACAACGCGATCATCACCAAGCTCGGCCTGCGCAAGTGAGCGCCTGAGCCAGGGTCCCCGGGCGGCCCGCCGAGAGGCGAGCCCGCCCGCCCGTTTTCACCCACCCACAACCAACACCCGCCGGCATCCCGCCGGCACCAACCCAAACCCAACCCACATGAAACAAGAACACAGCGTGACCGTCGAGGAACTCGGCATCACCATCAGCACCGGGAGCATCGGCCGACTGGCCAACGGCTCCGTCACCATCCGCAAGGGCGACACCGTCCTCTTCGTCTCCGCCACCGCGGCCGAGGGCCTGCGCAACCCCGACCAGGACTTCTTCCCCCTGACCGTCGACTACCGCGAGAAGTTCGCCGCCGCCGGCCGCTTCCCCGGCAGCTACTTCCGCCGCGAGGGCAAGCCCTCCGACAAGGAGATCATCACCTCCCGCCTCTGCGACCGCCCCCTGCGCCCCCTCTTCCCCGAGGGCTTCCTCAACGAGGTCCAGGTCATCGGCCTCGTGCTCTCCGCCGACGGCGAGAACGACCCCGACGCGCTGATGGTCACCGCCGCCTCCGCCGCGGTCTTCGCCTCCGACATCCCCTGGAACGGCCCCATCGCGGGCGTCCGCGTCGGCCGGGTCAACGGCCAGTTCGTGGCCAACCCCACCCACTCGCAGATCTTCGAGTCCGACCTCAACCTCATCTACGTCGGCAACGAGCGCGACATGATGATGATCGAGGGCGAGGCCGACCAGATCTCCGAGGCCGACTTCCTCGCCGCCCTTGAGTTCGGCCACAAGGCCATCCAGCCCCTGATCAAGGCCCAGCGCGAGCTGGCCGCCAAGATCGGCAAGGCCAAGCGCACCTTCGCCCTCCAGCTGCCCGACGCCAAGGTCGTCGCCGTCTGCGAGCGCGTGGCCGCCGAGGGCGACCAGCTCCGCAAGGCCATCTTCATCGAGTCCAAGGCCGCCCGCGGCAACGCGGTCAAGGCCGTCATGGACAAGGCCAAGGAGGCCTGCGCCGCCGAGATCGGCGCCACCTTCGACGCCCGCCACGTCAAGATGGCCTTCGAGAAGCTCCAGGAGAAGGTCTACCGATCCGCCATCCTCGAGGCCGGCAAGCGCGCCGACGGGCGCGGCCCCGCCGACCTCCGCAAGATCAGCTGCGCGATCGACGTCCTCCCCCGCGTCCACGGCTCCTCGCTCTTCCAGCGCGGCGAGACCCAGGGCCTCGTCCTCGCCACCCTCGGCACCTCCAAGGACGCCCAGGAGGTCGACGCCATCACCGGCGGCCCCAAGACCCGCTCGTTCCTCCTGCACTACAACTTCCCGCCCTTCTCGGTCGGGGAGACCGGCCGCTTCGGCATGACCAGCCGCCGCGAGACCGGCCACGGCAACCTCGCCGAGCGCGCCCTGCTCTCGGTCCTGCCCTCCGAGCAGGACTTCCCCTACTCCATCCGCCTCGTCTCCGAGATCATGGAGTCCAACGGCTCCACCTCGATGGCCTCGGTCTGCGGCGGCTCGCTCGCCCTGATGGACGCCGGCGTGCCCCTCAAGGCCCCCGTGGCCGGCATCTCCTGCGGCCTCGTCTCGGATGAGCAGGGCGGCAAGATCGTCGCCCACAAGGTCCTGACCGACATCATCGGCGCCGAGGACCACTTCGGCGACATGGACTTCAAGATCTGCGGCACGCGCGAGGGCATCACCGCCTTCCAGCTCGACCTCAAGATCCACGGCCTGCCCTTCTCCATCGTCAAGGAGGCCGTCGCCCAGAACAAGGTGGCCCGCGACGCCATCCTCGGCATCATGGAGAAGGCCATGCCGGCCCACCGCGCCGAGCTCAAGGAGCACACGCCCCGCACCCACCGCGTGAAGATCCCGTCCGACAAGATCGGCGCCCTCATCGGCCCCGGCGGCAAGAACATCAAGCGCATCACCGAGTACACCGGCTGCCAGATCGACATCGACCAGGACGACTCCGGCTGGGTCACCATCTTCGCGACCGACGCCGAGAAGCTCGCCCGCGCCGTCAACGAGGTGAACCTCATCTCGGCCCAGATCGAGATGGACAAGACCTACAAGGGCATCGTCCGCTCCGTGAAGGAATTCGGCGTCTTCGTCGAGTGCCTCCCCGGCCAGGAAGGCCTCGTCCACGTCTCCGAGCTCGCCGACTTCCGCGTCAACCGCGTCGAGGACGTCTGCAAGCTGGGCGACGAGATCATCGTCAAGTGCGTGGGCATCGACGACAAGGGCCGCGTCCGGCTCTCCCGCCGCGCCGCCATCGCCGAGAAGGAAGGCCGCGAGTACGTGCCCGCCCCCAAGCCCTCGTTCGGCGACCGCCCCCGCGGCGACCGCGGCGACCGCGGTGACCGCCGCCATAGCCGCGACCGCGGCCCTTCCCCCGAAGGCGACCTCGGCTAAGCCCGCCCGAAGGCGACCCACCAGAGCCCCGGCGCAAGCCGGGGCTTTTTTTGTCATCAATCTCCCCTGGGTGGGGTCACGGCTGTGCCAGCGACCTCTGCCTGCGGCCGCGAGGCGAGCGATTCGAGGGATGCGCAAAATGGGAGCGGCGCCCCGCGCCGCACTCCCCACCGTGCTCCGTGCCGCTGTTACCCTGATGTTCTAGGCGCGGCGGAGCCTCGCTCCCACATGCAGCACGGTGAGGATGGCGCTGGTCGGCATCAGGAGTGTGGCGAGCAAGGGGGACATCTTGCCGGCGAGGGACAGGGCGACGGTGACCGCATTGTAGAGCGCCGCGAAGACGAAGACCTCGGTCAGGACCCGGCGACGGAGGGCTGTGATCTCGATCAGGCGGTTGACCCCGCCGAGGCCGCCGCCGAGCAGGAAGAAGTCGGCCTTTTGCTCGAGCAGGCCGAGGTCCACCACCGGCGTCCCGCGCAGCGCGGCCTCGCCGAAGGCCAGGGCGTCGTTGGCGCCGTCGCCCACCATCAAGGCGCTGGCGCCATCATGCCCCCGCACCCAGGCGGCCTTGTCCTCGGGGCTGAGCGAGCCGAGAGCGGATGCGGCGGGTAGGCCGAGCCTGGCCACCAGGGCCGAGACCTTGGCAGGGCTGTCTCCGGAAAGGATGGCGATCTCAAGTCCCTTGCCCCGCAGCTTGTTCAGATCCTCGCGGGCGCCGGGACGCGGCTCCTCGCAGAAGCGGAACAGGGCGACGCGGCGCCCGTCCCTGCTCAGCTCGGTGGAGGATTGTCCCTCGGATCCCCTCGCTTCGCCTCTCCAGCCGGGCTTGCCGAGGCTCCAGACGGCGCCCTGGGGCGTATCCAGGGTCAGTCCCAGTCCCGGGGTGGATTCGCGATGTCCCGAGGAGGGGACGAGGTCCCGGCGGGAGGCCAAGGCCTCGCGCAGGCCCCGGGCGAACGGGTGGGGGTTGCCGTCGGTCAAGGCGGCCAAGGCGGCAATCCCCTCGGCGGCGAGGCCTTCGAGCGCCTCCGGGTTCGCCAGTCGAGGGTGTTCCAGGGTGAGGGTGCCCGTCTTGTCGAAGACCGCGCGCCGCACGCGCCGCACGCGCTCCCAGATGCCGCTGTCGCGCACATAGACGCCGGAGCGGCGCAGGGCGCCGACCGACAGCTCCGTGGCGAGGGGGAAGGCGAGGCCGATGGCGCAGGGGCAGGACACGACCATGACCGAGATCATCCGCTGCAGGGCCTCGGCCCAATCCCCCGTGCCAACTCCGTGGATCGCCAGCCCGCCGATGCCTAGGATCATGACGACCGCCAAGTAGAGGCCGAGGATGCGGCCGAGCTCGCGTGGCTCGAAGGCTCCGTCGCCCCCGGCGTCGCGCAGCCGGCGAAGCAGCGAGCGCTCCCAGGTCTCGTCGGCCCTGAGTCGCAGCTCGCCGCCGCCGATATTCAGGGCGCCGGCGGGGAGGCGTCGGCCGCGGGGAAAGGCCACGGGCTCGGACTCGCCGTTGATCCAGGCGAGGCTGGCCTCGGCGGGGGAGCCGACAATCTCGCCCGAGACGGGGGCGAGGCGTCCGGGAGGGACGCCGAGGATGTCCCCTGGCTGTATGCCCTCGGGCTTGGTCGTCCGGGCGGGCGTCGGGGCGTCCGGCGTCGCGTAGACCGGGGTGCGCGCGACGGGTGGGGCGCTGGGCGGGAGGCGACGTCGGTTGGCGGCCACCGCGCGCTCCTGGGTCCATCTCCCCACCAGCATCAGGAAGGTGAACAGCGAGACAAAGTCCCAGTACTCGAGCGTCGGCAGGCCGGCCCACCAGCCGACGAACGAGGCGGCGTAGGCCGAGACCAGCCCGAGCGCGATGGGCAGGTCCATGTGGAGCTGGCCCTGGCGAATCCCGGCCACGGCGCGTCCGATGAACAGGCTCCCACCCACCAGCAGCGAAAGGGTGGCCAGGCCCACCGCGATGAGTCGAAAGACGCCGGAGATGGGCTCCTGCTCGCCCATGCCCAGGTAGAAGGGCAGGACATGGAGCATTGAGTTCATTGCGAAGGCCCCGCAGAGGCCCAGCCGCAGCCCAAGGCCGTCGTCGGTTGCCGCAGCCTCGTCCTCCGGGGACATCCGGTAGCCGAACCGGCGCAGTTCCTCGCCCGCCGGCGCCAGCCGCGCGCCCGCGTCCCATGCCACCGCCACCGTGCCGGTCTGGGCGTTGACCCGCGCGCCTCGGATGCCGGGTTGCTCTAGCAGCAGCCTTTCCACCAGCCAGATGCAGCCGATGCAGGAGATGCCGGCCAGTCCCAGGCGCATCTCGCGCCGCCCGCCCGACTCGGCCTCGCGCTGGGCCTCGTCGATCCAGGCGAGGTCGGCTGCGGCGAGGTTGGCCGCGTTGACCGGCGGCATCGCCGCCGGGCGCAGCTCGTAGAAACGTCCCAGCCCGCAGTCGAGGATCAGGCGGCGCACCTGGGCGCAGCCCGCGCAGCAATGCCCTTCCGGAGCCGCGGGGTCCGTGATGGGGGAGCCGCAGTGGAGGCAGGTCTGGAGGTCAGAGGCAGACACCGGTGGAGGGGGCAAACCAGGTCAGCTTGACCGCCAGGAGGATGGCCGCGACCGCGCAGAGGACCCGGCGCCAGCGGATGGCGGCGGTTGTGCCAAAGCGCAGGGTCAGGCGGTGATAGCCCACTTGCGAGGCCCAGAGCAGCGGCAAGGTCCCGAGCGCGAATCCCATGCCGAGCTCAGCGCCCTTGGCCGGCGAGCCTGTCAGGAGGCAGATGCCCAGCAGCGCGTGCAGGGGACCGCAGGGCAGGAGGGGGCTCAGCCCCCCGAGCAGGGCGCCGCCCGCCGCAGGCCTCATGCCTTGCACCGCGCGCACGGCGGCGGCTTGACGGTCGCGCACCCACTTGGGAAGAGGAAGGCCGCGGTCGACCCCGACGGCGAGCAACAGGAGCCAGGCCACCAGGGCCCATGGCGCGAGGCTGGCAAAGGGCGTGTCGAGCAAGGTCGCGAACTTGCGCCCGAGCAGCCCCGCCAAGGCCCCTGCGACGGCGTAGGCAAGCGTCCGTGCAAGGTGGTAGGAGGCGGCATGCGCCATGCGGTCGGCCGGCGAGCCGTTCCAAGGGCCCAGCGCGCAGGTCAGTGGTGCGCACATCGCCCCGCAGTGGGGCGACACCACCAAGCCCGCCAGGAAGGCCGCGGTGCCGGTCTCAACGACGGGTATCATGGCTCGGGGGGCTCTCCAGCGGAACCCTCTCGGGGGTGTGGCGGGAGGCAATCCAAAGCCAGAAAGCCCAGGCGGCGAGGAAGGCGCCGAAGAGAAGGGCGAGCGGCAGCCAGGGATGGCGTCGGAAGAGGCTCATTTCCCGGCGGGAAGCGGGGGGTGCGGCCCGATGAAGTGGATGCGCTGGATGACCCGGATCTTGCCCGTGGCATCGGTCAGGCGAAGGCGAAGGTCGAATTCGCCCCGGTAGTCGTCACGGGCGACCGTGACCACGAGCGGCAGGGTGATCTCGGCCTGGGACCCCACCTCGATGCCCAGCGCTTGGTTGGGGAGGGAGACGGGCACCGGTGGCTGCTCGGCCGAGAGGAAGAAGCGCACCGGCTGGTCGGACTTGTTTTGGATCTTGGCTCGGTAGACATTGCTGATGCCGAGGTCGGTGGCGGAGTAGAGCTCGGTGCCCGGGGGTCGGGTGAGCTTGAACCCGGCGTCCTGGACGCGGAGAGCCGAGAGGGCCGCCACCATCGCGCCGATGAGGAAGAGCACGCCGTAGATCACGGTGCGGGGGCGGATGAGCTGGGTCCGGCCGCCGGCGAGCTCGCTGAGCGAGGCGTACCGGATGAGGCCTGTGGGACGGCTAAGCCTTGTCATCACGGCGTCGCAGGCGTCGATGCAGGCGGTGCAGGCGATGCACTCCATCTGGAGTCCCTGACGGATGTCGATGCCGGTCGGGCAGACCTGGACGCACTTGCGGCAGTCGACGCAGTCGCCGACCTTGGCGCCGACCTTGGCGCCGGCCGCCGGCTTGCCCCGCGGCTCGCCGCGCAGGGCGTCGTAGCCGACGATGACCGAGTTGTCGTCGATCAGCGCCGACTGGAGCCGTCCGTAGGGACAGATGATCAGGCAGAGCTGCTCGCGGAACCACCAGAAGTTGAAGAACAGGACGACGGTCACCGCCATCATGGCGACGAAGGCCGTCGGGTGCGCGGTGGGCGCCCCGGTTACCATCGGATAGAGCCCGGGGATGGAGACGAAGTAAGCCAGGAAGATGTGGGCCACCAGCCAGCAGAGCACGAGGTAGACGAGCAGGCGGGAGCCGCGGCGGAGGAGTTTCTCCGGCCTTATCCATGAAACTCCGTCCAGCCGGGCCCGGGCGAGGTGGTCGCCCTCGATCATCCGGTCGACCTGGCGGAAGACATGCTCCATGTAGACCGTCTGGGGGCAGGCCCAGCCGCACCAGATGCGCCCGAGCAGGGCGGTCACGGCGTAGATGGTGAAGCCGACGCCGCTGATGGCGAAGAAGAGCAGCCAAAGGTCGCCCAGGCCGAGCGTCTGTCCGAGGAGGTGGAAGCGCCGGTGCTCAACGTCGAGGAACACCGCCGGGTAGCCGCCGATCTCGATCCAGGGGATGGCCGCGAAAAGGGCGATCAGCATCCAGGCGACCGCCCGGCGGGCCCGCACCCACTGCCCCCGGGGCTCGGAAGGGTGCAGGAACCGGCGCGAGCCGTCCTCGCAGATGGTCGTGACGGAGTCCCTGGAGGGGTTGACGGACATCCCTCAGCGCTGGGACGGCTCCTCGGCGCGGCTGACGGCCTTCATCTGACCCTCCGTCTGCTTCGAGAGCAGGAAGGCGGTGACCGCGACCAGCTTGTCGTTGCCCAGGTGCTTCTGGCTGACCATGCCGGTCTGGCGGCCGTCGACCACGACGCCCTCGTTGAGCACCCGCCAGATGTCCATCGGCCGGGTCCCGTGCACCCAGAGGTTGTCCGAGAGGTTGAAGCCGATGCCCTTGATGCCGGCGAGGCTCGGGCCGTGGCAGGCCAGGCAGGAGGCCTGGTAGGCGGCGGCGCCCTCGGCGACCTTGGCCTGGTTGCGGCTCAGCTTCCAGAGCGTGGCGTCGTCGAGGGTGCTGGCCGCGGCCAGGCGCCTGGCCTCGATCCGGGCCAGCTCGGCGTCGAGCGACACCCTGTCGGGCTCGCCGATGCCGAACTGGAAGTAGTACGCCCAGTAGAGGAAGCCGAAGACAAGCGAACCGTGGAGGGTCAGCAGCCACCAGTTGGGCAGCCGCTGGTCATACTCCTGGATGCCGTCGTAGGCGTGCGGCAACAGCTCAGGTTCGTCGTCGCTTCGGTGGGGGTCGTTCATGGCGGGCTCAGTCGTCGGAGAGGGGGAGGGAGGCGTCGCGCTCCACCTTGTCGCGGGGCGTGGTCAGGAGCCGGGCGACGAGGAAGGCGGCGCAGAGGCCGAGGAGGAAGAGGCCGGCTGTCTGCGCGTCGCGCATCAGCTCGTCCCATACGATGCGGCGGAACATGTCTCAGCGCCCGCCCTCCTTGGCGGTCTCGAAGTTGGCGCCCAAGCTCCTTAGGTAGGCAAGCAGGGCGATGATTTCGGCGTCTCGGCTCGCCGCGATCCCCTTGGTGGCCAGCTCGGCGACCAGCGCCTTGGACTCGGCGTCATAGGCGGACTGGATCGCAGCCGGGGTGGAGGCTTCGGGCTTGTAGGGCACCCCGAGGGTCCGAAGGGCGCTGACCTTGCTGAAGAGGGAGGCCCGGTCGACCTTGTCCCGCAGGAGCCATGGGTAGGCGGGCATGAGGGAGTCGGGCTCGAGTTCGCGCGGGTTGGCCATGTGGCGGTAATGCCACGCCAGATCCGGCCGGGTCAGGCCCTCGCGGGCGAGGTCGGGTCCCATCCGGCGCGAGCCCCACTGGTACGGGAAGTCGTAGATGGATTCGCCGAGCCGCGAGTAGCCGAGGTCGGCGCCGTAGCGGAGGATGTCCGGCTTGAGGGTGCGGATCATCTGCGAGTGGCAGTTGTAGCAGCCCTCGCGCACGTAGATGTCGCGTCCGGCCAGCTCGAGCGGGGTGTAGGGGCGCTGAACGCGGCCCTCCAGGATCTCCGCGTGGGAGTCGCCACGGTAGAGGATGACGGTTGGGATGATCTGGACGGCTCCGCCGATCGCCACCGCGAGGAGGGCGAGGACGCTGAAGGGCAGGGCGTTGTGCAGGAGCTCGTTGTGCCAGCGCTTCCAGGTGTATCCCGCCACCTCAAAATGGGCGGCGGCGATGACGGCGAGGGCGGGGGTGCCCACCATGCCGACCACCATCCAGGCGCCCTTGCCGAAGAACCACACGCAGGCGAGGACGATGATGCCCAGGGTGTAGGTCACCGGCGCGTTGAGGAAGGTGGCGAAGGCGCGGGACGCGGGCGCCGGCTCGATTGTCACCTCGGCCACGCCCTCGGAGGGGCGGCCGGCGGCGATGGTCTTGAACAGGTTGGCCAGCATCAGGATGTACCCAAGAAGGTAGAGGGCGCCCCCGAGCGCGCGGAGGTAGTACATTGGCAGGATGTTCTTGAGGGTCTCGGCGAAGGTGTTCGCGACCGACGAGCCATCGGCCGTGAGCTCGTTGAGCGAGAGGCCCTGGCCTATGCCCGCCACCCACATCGAGGCCACGTAGAAGAGGATGCCAATCATCCCGAGCCAGAAGTGGATGTTGGCCCAGCGCTCGCTGTGCAGGCGGGTGTTCCAGAGCCGGGGCACCAGCCAGTAGAACATCCCGGCCGCCATGAAGCCGTTCCAGCCGAGCGTGCCGCCGTGGACGTGACCGATGATCCAGTCGGTGTAGTGGCCCAGGGCGTTGACCGAGCTGATGGAGAGCAGCGGGCCCTCGAAGGTCGCCATGCCGTAGAAGGTGACCGCGGCCGCCATGAACTTGATGACCGGGTCGGTGCGGAGCTTGTCCCAGGCGCCGCGCAGCGTCAGAAGGCCATTGAGCATGCCGCCCCAGGAGGGTGCCCAGAGCATGAGGGAGAAGACCACGCCGAGACCCTGCAGCCAAGGCGGCAGCGCGGTGTTCAATAGGTGGTGAGGCCCGGCCCAGATGTAGATGAAGATGAGCGACCAGAAGTGGATGATTGAGAGCCGGTAGCTGTAGACGGGTCGGCCGGCGGCCTTCGGGACGAAGTAGTACATGATGCCCAGCACCGGCGTGGTCAGGAAGAAGGCCACCGCGTTGTGGCCGTACCACCATTGCACGAGCGCGTCCTGGACGCCGCCGAAGATCGGATAGCTGTGCAGAAGGCTGGTCGGCAAGGAGAGGTGGTTGACCACGTAAAGGAGGGCCACCGTGATGATGGTCGCGATGTAGAACCACAGGGCGACGTAGAGGCTGCGCTCGCGCCGCGCGGCGACGGTGGCGAAAAAGACGATGCCGAAGACCACCCAGACGACGGCGACCAGGATGTTGATCGGCCAGATCAGCTCGGCGTACTCCTTGCCGCGGGTGAGGCCGAGCGGCAGCGTGACGGCGGCGAGGACGATGATGAGCTGCCATCCCCAGAAGTGCACCTGACCCAGCCAGCCGAGGGCGAGTCGGGCCTTGAGCAACCTCTGGGAGGAGTAGTAGACGCCGGCGAAGATCATGTTTCCCACGAACGCGAAGATGGCTGCGTTGGTGTGCAGGGGGCGCAGTCGACCGTAGGTCGTCCAGGGTAGCCCGAGGTTCAGGGACGGGAAGGCGAGCTGCAGGGCAATGACAACGCCGGCGAGGAGGCCGACGGCCCCCCAGATCATCGAGGCCAGCGTGAATTGCCGGACGATGCGGTCGTTGTAGGTGAGGGTGATGCGTTCGCTCATGGGTCAGGAAAGTGGCGGCCTGCGGGCAGGCCCGGTATCGTCATCCAGCGGGCGGAGCGCCTCGCGATCGAGGCCGTCCTTGCCGCGGTTGCGGTAATCCCAGGCAAAGCCTGCCATCGCCAGCAACGCGAGAAGGGCGGAGAAGAGAACGGTGAGGGCGAGG
>Ga0315904_10011324_pt1 | contig 11387 bp, 12 predicted proteins | sample LakEriMetagenome_6_FD_203529 | JGI IMG/M metagenome (GOLD analysis project Ga0315904, IMG submission 203529) | Freshwater fungal communities from buoy surface, Lake Erie, Ohio, United States - Buoy 12 MA120 | ecosystem: Environmental > Aquatic > Freshwater > Lake | place: USA: Lake Erie, Ohio... | reverse complement strand
TTTCGCAAGCCGGTGGTAGCCGGCTTTGTTTTGGGCCAAAAGCACGACCGGATACCCATCGTCTTTGACCGATTTGTCTGCCATGTCGCGGCACACATTCAACTCGATTCCCACGATGGGCACGATACCTGCCTTTCTGGCCGCACGCACGAATGTGAACGCCCCCATCATGTTCCCATGGTCGGTCAGTGCGAGCGCAGGCATCCCCATGGCCGCCGCCGCCTCCACCAGTTCGTTCACCGAACTCACGGCTTGCAGGACGCTGAATTGGGAATGCACGTGCAGATGCGCAAAGGGAACCGCGGGGGCCACAGCGGGAACGGCGGCCTCCACCGTCGGCGGTGCCGGGGCGTCTGCAGCTGCTACCTCAAACGTGGAGGCCTCAAGCTCCGGGGCTTCGTAGCCGATGGGTGCGCCGGTGAGGAGTCCTTCCTCCCCAAACAACCCACGTTCGCACATGGCAAAAAACACGCGGCCCGTGGCCCGCACGTCGTATGCCGCGTCGTGGGCTTCAGCGACCGGCTCCCCGAAGAGGGCCTGGTGCAGCTCTCCCAGCGTGGGCCATTTGTAGGCGCCCCCGCGGCCACCCGGCAATTTGCAGAAGTCCGTCCCGGCATCCTTGGAATCCAGGACAGGCTTCGACGTCAACGCGGACGGATCGAGCCCGAGCCGGCACAGTTCGGCACCGACGACGGATACGTCAAAACCGACGTTGTGGCCCATGACGTAGGTCGTTTGGCCCAGTGCATCCGCAAACTCGTCTAACACCGCCTCCAGCGCGTGCCCCTCCCGCGCAGCGCGTTCATCCGTGATGCCGTGGACTTTGACCGCGTTGTATGGGATGGTGAAGCCATCGGGGCGCACGATGCGGTTGCCCCGCGACACCAAACTACCGTCCGGACGGTGCAGCTGCCACGCGAGTTGGACCACGCGCGGCCAGTTTTCCGCATCCGTCAAGGGCGCGTTCCACGAACGGGGCAAACCCGTCGTTTCGGTGTCAAAAATGAGGATCATGGCGAGTGTATGCGAAGGTACACGCCTTTACATCGCCGCGTCCAAATCGCCCTCCATCGGCCGGATGACCACCTCTTCCACCACGGCATTTGGAGGGAGGTTCCAAGCGGCCAGCACAACCGCTGCAACGTCTTCCGCGCGCAGCAGGCGGTCCGCAGGCAGCTCCACCCCTTCCCAGGACGCGGACCAGGTCGGACCGGGCAACACCGCCGTGACCCGGATGCCCCTCGGCCGCAATTCCTGTCGGAGGCCCTCGGCGTAGGCGAGCTGGGCGGATTTGGTCACGGAATAGGCCATCTTGTCCGGGAACATCTTCCGGCTCGCCACAGAAGCGATGACGAACACGTGTCCCCCTCGTGGAATGCGATCGGCGAGGGCGCGCAGGACGCGGTGCCCGGAAGCTACGTTGAGGTCCCAGAGCGAGTCGAGTTGTTCCGGCGCAGAGCCGAGGAGGGGCCCGGGAGCATACGTGCCGGCATTCAAGACCACGGCATCGACGCGGTTCGGGAGTGCGTCCGCCAGCCGATCCGCCGCTCCGGGCGCACAGAGGTCCTCCAGCAGCAGGTCCATCCCCTTCGGTCCTTCAACCGGCCGGCGCGCCACCCCGTAGACGTGCGCTCCTGCCGCGAGAAATGCTTCCGCAATGGCGCGGCCGATGCCCGCCGTCGCTCCTGTGACAAGGACCTGTTTCATGGGATTCCGAAGTACCGCTTGCCGAAGGGCGTGGTGTCGGGAAAGTCTGCGAGATGCGTGGTGACAAGGATTTCGTCCTGCGGATCGAACCGAGGGCGGTTGATGCACAAGATGGTCGTCTCCTCGGAGTGGACGTTCATGTACGCGTGGACGAAGTCCGAAGGCCAAACATGGGCCATCCCCGAAGCCACGGGCACATTGTTCAAGAGCAGTCCCTCCCCGAACACAAGCTCCGCCTCTGCCATCGTCCTATGCACATGGGGTGGGATGAGGCCCCCCGCGGGAATGTGCAGCATGTACACGCCGCACGCGGGGCCTTCGTGCAGCACGTCCACCGTGCCGAAGTGGTTGTGCTCGAGCATCGGGTGGTACTCCGCAGCACTGCGCGCGATGGACACCCCTGGAATGCAGCGGCCACCGAGCGCACGGGGCTTGTTCAGGCGGACGGTGCAGCGGGCAGGTCGGACAGGTTGCGGAGTGAGCACAGTCGCACACAGCGCTTCGGCTGCATCTTCCAGCAGGAAAAACTGCCCGTGCTCGAGCACAAAGCGCACCGTGCCTTCGAGCCGGGCATAGTCGATGCTCTCCGCAAGGGTCGCTCCGAACAGACCGGGACGGCGCTCAAACCCGACTTCGATGTCACACACAAGGGGTTGCTCCAGCGTGCGCTCGAAGTCGTGGATGCCGACGATGCAGGAGACCTCGATCCCCGCGATGTGCACGTTATCGAGATGGTCCATCGGGCTGTTGCATCAGGGTGAAGAGGCTTTGTTCGGTTCGCATGGCCGGGTCGAAACCGCACGCTCGACCGAGTGCGTTCAGTGCCTCCACCGCGTCCGGGGGGCTGTCAGAACCTGTGGCCTCGAACTCGACGCAGCGCACCGTATATCCGTCCGGCCGCGTCGCCACGTAGTGCACCACCTCAAAGCCGGGCAGTTCCCACACCGTGACGGATTTTTGCAGCAGCAAGGACATGCAGGTGCCCCAACCGGTCTCCAGAAATGCTGCCACCTGGAGCACCGCATCGGGTCCGGCCAAATCGAGGTTGACCTCCCGCCGAACTTCCGAATCTGTGGGCCTGCTTTTCACCGTGAGTTGGTGCAATTCCGCGTCGATGCGATGGCGAAAGACCGCATCCGGCAGATCCTCCCGGTAGAAGTAACTGTCCCTTACTTCTACGCAGTGCGGCCCCGTGGCCCCTAATCTCCGCAGGGCATCTGCGAACGTATCCACGTCAAATTCCTCAGAAACGAGGTACTTGTGTTCGATTTCAAGGGAATCTGTTCGCATCAGCGGAGGACGGAGTAGTGCAAGAAGGCAAAGTTGCCCGATGCGCGCACCTGTTCCAAACGAAACTTGACCGGATGCGTCAACCCGGGGGCCACCACCGGAACTGCATCCTCCGATCCCAGCAAGACCGGGCAGACCGTAAGCACCAACGCATCGACGACGCCCGCGGCATAACACATTCGGTTGATTGCCCCACCGCCGAAGAGCAGGACGCGTTCGAATCCGCTCGCAGCGGAGAGCCATGCGGAAAGCCCACCGTCAATGCAGCAGTCCGCGTGGAGGGCTCGGTCGGTGGGCAGCGGATGCGGGGATAGTACCCATTTGGGCGTGCGAGGCGCACGCCAAACAGGGGAATCCTCCGCAAAACCCGTGCGCGTTGCAAGCATCCACGTCGGACAGACACCGCGGTCATTGATGACTTCCATCACTCCACCGCTCGCCGCAACCGACGCGCCTCCTACCAACACCGCATCGGCCTCCCGGAGCATCGCCCGCACGTGCGCGGCGTCTTCGGGACCGTGGAAACCATAAGCAGCCCGCTCCTCGTCGGACTCCCCTGCATGGGCGGCGATCGCCCCGTCGAGGGAAACCCCCATCACATTGGTTATTCTCATGCCGCGCGATTTCTCGATGAACAAAGTTCTGGGCCCGCAAGTTCTTGCTGCATGACTTCTTCCCCGTTCGATCCCGCAGGCGCCGAGGTCCTCGGTGAGCTGCATGCGGCCACCTCTGTCGCGACCCCGTTGCGCGCGGACGCCTTCGACCGCAGCGATGCAGAGAAAGTTGCGGCCATTGCGCCGCTTTTTGGCCAAATCATGGACATCATCGGCCTCGACCGTTCAGACGAGAGCCTCGCAGGCACGCCGCACCGCGTGGCAAAGATGTATGTGGAGGAGATCTTCCGTGGGCTGCATCCGGACCGCATGCCGGAGGCCCGGAGCTTCCCAAATGACTACGGGTACCGCGAGATGCTGGTGGAACGTGACATCGCCGTGCACTCGACTTGCGAGCACCACTTCCTTCCCATCGTCGGCCGTGCGCACGTCGCCTACAAGAGTTCAGGGCGCGTCATCGGTTTGAGCAAACTGAACCGCATCGTGGACCACTTCTCCCGGAGGCCGCAAGTTCAGGAGCGCCTCACGCGCCAAATCTCCGAAGCGCTCTGCGAAGCGCTCGCCACGGACGATGTCGCAGTGGTGGTGGATGCCCGCCATTTCTGTGTGTCTTCCCGCGGCATCGGGGATGTGCACAGTTCGACCGTGACTGCGGAGTATTCGGGGTGCTTTCGAGATGCGGAAGTCAGGAAGGAGTTTTTTGCCCTGGCTGGGTTGCGTTTGTAAAGGGCAATCCCTAATTTCGCGCCTCCGAACGAAAACCGAGGTTTCGGACCTCACAACCTTCCTTCTATGGCAACTCGCCTCCGTCTTCAGCGCCACGGCAAAAAGGGCAAGCCCGTGTATCACATTGTAGCAGCCGACTCCCGCGCACCGCGCGACGGCCGTTTCATTGAGAAAGTGGGAACCTACAACCCGAACACGAACCCCGCGACCATCGACCTCGTGCATGACCGGGCGCTGCATTGGTTGCAAGTCGGAGCGGAAATGTCGGACACGACCCGCGCCATTTTGAAGTACAAAGGAGTGGTCTACCACAACCACCTCATCAACGGGGTAAAGAAGGGGGCATTCTCCGCAGATCAGGCGCAAGCAAAGTTTGAGCAATGGATGCGCGAGAAAGAATCCAAGGTTGCAGCGAAAGTCCAGCGCCTCGCCGGCGAATCTGAGAAAGCATTCGCGGACCGGTTGAAGGCAGAGAAGGAAGTGAACGCGAAGCGCCTCGCCGAATTGCGCGCTGCGGAAGAATCCATCCGCGCACAGGCAGCAGCAGAAGAAGCAGCGGAATCAGCCGAAGAGGCTGCGGTTGAAGCCGATGAGGAAGTCGCCGTGGAGGCCGAGGCAGCCACCGAGGCAGAAGCAGAAGTCGTGGCTGAAGTAGAAGCGGCTCCTGCAGCCGAAGAAGCCGCAGCCCCCGTGGAAGAGCCCTCGGCTCCCGTGGAAGAAGTTGCTGCTCCTGCTGAGGAAGCTCCTGCATCGGACGAAGCAGAAGCCCCGGCGGAAGAGGCTTGATACCGTCTCAAAGAATTTGAAAGGCCGCCACGTGCGGCCTTTTTTGTTCCGTACTTCGCTGCCATGGATGTTGCTTCGAGTTTCATGCTGGGTGTTCTGACCCGGCCGCACGGGTACAAGGGTGACCTCGTGCTGTTCGTGGATGCGGACGAGCCCGATCGCTATGGTCAACTCCGGGTGCTGTTTGTCGAGACTGCAGCGGGCCTCCTCCCCCACTTCGTGCGCACACAGCGGCCGCACGGTGACCGGTTTGTGGTGCACCTCGAAGGCATTGACGACGAAGCCGCAGCGTTGATGTTAGCAGGGTCGAAGGTTTGGCTCCCCCTGGAGCAATTGCCTCCGCTGGGAAGCGATGCACTGTATCTGCACGAGGCGCCCGGGCTGGAGGTGTGGGACATGGCCGGAGAGACCTGGTTCGGCAGGGTCACACGGGTCCTTGAACATGGGCCGTATCCGTTGCTGGAGTGTGACCGGGACGGCATCGAGGTCCTCATCCCGCTGCCTGCGGGGATGAAACTCCTCATCGACCGAACGGCTCGCACGTTGAAGCTCGAGGTCCCCGAAGGCTTGCTCGATGTATTCCTGCATCCGGGCAGCCCGGAGGAAGAGGAGTCTTAACTGCGTACGATGCGCCTCACAATGGGCCGACCTGAAGCCGCCCGCGGCTGCACCTTCAAGATATAGGCTCCAGGGGCTCCCGGCAGGGTGATTGTCCAACGTCCGTGTGGCGGCACCGCACCTGCCCGGACCCGCGTGCCGGAAGCATCGTACACTTCCCAGATCGCATATTCAGCAGTTCCAGGTCCATCAAGCCGCACTTCCACACGGCCATCGGATGTCGGGTTGGGATAGACCGTGGCAGATGCGGTAGGCGCAAGCCGCGAAGTCCCGGTGGAAACCATGGTGAATTCTTCCTCGGCAATGACGACCGGGTATGCTCCGTCTTCCCAGAACATCGGCTCGAATGCCGCAATCTCTGGCGTGGCGGTGGCAAACATCGGGGCCACCCAGCGCGGCGGCATGCTTTGGTACCACACACGCACTGTCACGTCCAAACTCGACACATCGAGGCCGGCCGCTTCCCACACACGGTACAGCGTCAGGTCGGTCCCGGAGCCTTCGGATCCGTCTGCAAACCGATTGAAATCCGAGTCCGTGTAGGCCGCTCCGACCACTTCGGTGGTGTCGTATGCGCTGTGCTCCACACTGAAGCCGAGTGGCACCAGCCGGTTGTCTTTCAGCGTTTCTGCTGCGCGTTCGAGGAGATTCGTGGGGGTGCCGGTCACGTCGGCGATGACGAGCTCGTAAATCTGGACATCGCTGGCGTCTTCGATGAGGTCGTGGTGGTCTTCCCAACTGGTCAATCCGCCGTCGTCTGTCCCTTCGATTGAATGGCCGTTCGAGGCCACTTTGCCACTGTGGAACACCACTTCGCCCGTGGCCGGGTTGCGCACCTCCACTTCGATCCAAGACCTCCGCGCCGGATACCCCGACGGGAATTTGTGTCCGGCCTTGTTCGTGAGCTTCACCCCGATTTCCGCCGGCCCGCCGATGCCCCATGTCGCGTCGATGTCCAAGTCGACGGTTTCTTCGCGCAGCATCCGCTCGGTCCGCGCGATGGTGGAATCGAATTGGGCTTCGCTGGCGGTCAGTCCGAGCACATCGATGCGGTTCCGCATCAACCGCAGCATCGCACTGTTTCCGCCGACGAGGTAATGCAGACCGAAGGGAGACCGCGGTTCGAGGAAGCTGTAGCCGCTGCTGATGACCACCGGATCCGTGATGCGCGGCATGTGGCAGCCTTGGCATTCTTGGCGCAGGGCATTCGGAGCGCCGTTCCAGGTGTCCGGTGCGTACCGGCTATTCAGCCACTCGTGGTACGTGGCTTGTTCGATGTACTGCGCACCGGTCGGATTCCCGTCGAGGTCGACCGTAGAAGTCACCAGAGAGTGACAGCCAGCACACGACTCGCTCTGTGCGATGTGGGCTCCGTATTGCGGGATGAATCCCACGTAAGTAATCATCGGCAAATCGTACAGGGCCGGTTCGTTTTTTGAGCCGCCGTACGGGCCGTACAGCACGCCCGCATCGAAGCTCAGTTCGCCGCTGAAGGAACTTCCGATGCCGACCGGCGATTGTTGGTGGCAGGCGTTGCACGAAACGCCGTCGAGGGCCAAACTGTCATGCGCCAACTCCGCCATCGTGTAGTGCGCTGCGCCGTCGAAATGGGCTGCAAAATGCCCCATCGGAGCATGGCACGACGTGCATTTGTCTTCGAGTTCGAGTTGGTGGGCGGGGTTGTTCGCCACCTCGTGGCTCACCTTTGCCCGCCAAAAGGGGTCCTTCGCCGAGTTCGCCATCAAGGTGCTCCTCCAATCGTCCGTCGGATTCACCTGCCAACCCCCGGGCATCGGTACCGCAGGGTACTGCTGCCCAGCGATGTTCGCGAAATGGTTCGGGTCAACCCCGTGGCAGCCGGCGCACTTGCCCGACCCGGTGAACAAGCTGTTCGTCGTATCCGGCAAGCCCCCGTACGCACTGCGGAAAGCATCGCTGTGGAAGTGCTCCGGCAACGCATGGCGGTCCTCCGGGCCCGTGATGAACCCGACGCTTGAAAGCGCTACCGCCGCGGCCGCAGCCAAAGGAAAGAAAGACACCCGTCGCATGCTGTCGGTGATTGCAGGTTGCCCGAAGATACGGAGGGAACAGCTAGTGGATGACGAGTGTTCGAACGACGCGTCGCCCGAGATCCGCGTTGAGGCGGGTGACGATGTCGGATTTGGCCATCGCGCATTCTTCCTTGAGCGGACCGCTGTCGATGCGGACGGTCAATGTCCCGTCGCTCGCCAATTGAATGGACCGGGTGGCGCGCGCGATGAATGCCCCAAAACACCGCTCCCACGCCTGCATCAACTCCACCTCATCCAACCGATGCTGCATGCGATGCAATTGCACAAAGCGCTCTATCACTGCCCGGAGCGGCTGCGGATCGTTCCCATTCGTGCGCATGCCTCGAAGTTACTTCTGAACCGTGCCTCGTGCGACGGACACCACTTCGAACGCCGCGCCGGCTGTCGCGAGCAACTCCGGGACCCTTCCAGCATGGGTGTCGGTGATAAAGACTTGGCCGAAGGTGCCGTCCGAGATGCGCCGCAACAGCGCTGACATGCGCTTGACGTCCATCTTGTCGAAGACATCGTCGAGCAGCAACAACGGCTTCAACCCGGACTTGCGGGCCAGGAAGTGCCACTGCCCGAGGCGGATCGCGATGAGAAAGGTCTTGTGCTGCCCCTGTGAACCGAACTTCCGCAATGCGCGGCTGTCGAGCATCAACTCCACATCGTCCCGGTGGACCCCCCATGTGGTACGTCGGGCCCGCCGATCGTCCTCCCTCCGGGCCTCCCATGCTGCCATGCATGCTTCTGCCGACACCTCCGCCTCGGATGTGTAGCCGATGCTACCGTGTTCAACACCCCCAGACAATTCGGCGTGCATGGCTTCGAACTCGGGCCGGAACTCCTCCATGAACTCCATTCGGCGTGCGTGGATGGCCGCACACCGCGGGGCGAGTCGGGCATCCCAAGGCTCGAGCATCGCAGGATCCCAGACCCTGTTTTCTGCGAAATAGCGCAGCAGGTTGTTCCGCTGGGTCAGGGCTCTACCGTAATCCACCAAATGTTCGAGGTACTCCCGATCGAGCTGCGAAATGACCGAATCCATCCATTTCCGACGCATTTCGCTGCCGCCGAGTACGATTTCGGTATCGTCCGGGGCGACCATGACGGCAGGAAAACGACCGATGTGATCGCGGATGCGCTCGTACACTTTGTCGTTGCGCCGCATGATTTTGCGGATGCCCCGTTCGACGGCACAGCTGACCGTTTCCTCTTCACCGTGCCGTATGAACCGACCGCTCACCAGCAGGTGCGGGGCCTCGTGCGCAATGTTCTCGGCGTCGGTAGCGTGGAAGTAACTCTTTGTGTGGCAGAGGTAATGGATGGCGTCGAGGACGTTCGTCTTGCCACTTCCGTTGTCTCCGACGATGCAGTTGACGCCTTCGGACCAAACGATTTCCGTGTCCGCGTGGTTGCGGAAATCCAGGAGTTGAATCCGAGTCAATTGCATGTCGCGAATTTCCCTAATTTTGCCGTCGCCTTCGCGGAACCTTCTTCCCGGACTTTTCGTTGAGGCCCCATACTTACACGAGCCCCATGGCAAAGGACACGAACGAAAACGACTTCTCCCTGGTCGATGTGCAGGAAGCGTACTCGCGGACAGAGGCATTTATGGACAAGAACCGCAAGCCGCTGCTGATCGGGATTTCCACGGTAGCCGGATTGTTCTTAGCTGTCCTTGCATACCAAGGGTTTGTGGTGCGTCCAGCAGAAGAAGCAGCCGAGGCTGCTATTTGGCGCGCAGAGGCCTACTTCGAAATGGACTCGTTGGATTTGGCCGCATATGGCGACGGGTTCTCCGATGGCCTTGAAACGGTCATGACGGAGCATGCCGGCACGAAAGCTGGACAGCGGGCTGCGTATCGGATGGGTGTTTACCACCGCACGAAGGGTGCATGGGACGAAGCCATCGCCGCATTCAGCGAGGTGGATTTTGACGACGACGTGGTCGGACCGCTCGCCGTCGCGGGCATCGGCGATTGCCAGGTGGAATTGCAGCAGTTTGAAGAGGCAATTGCTTCGTTCGAGGATGCCGTCGGCCGCAGCGAAGGTGGCCTTGCCGCAGACGTACTCGCGCCGATGATCCTCATGAAATCGGCAGTCGTGAAGTTGGAAACCGGGGATTCAGAAGGCGCACTTGCCGATTTCAACCGGATTGTGGAAGACTACGCGTCGAGCCAGCAGGCGGACCTCGCGAAGGGGTACGCAGCTTCCTTGTCTGCGAAGTAATGTCCACAGCGGGTCGTCCAAGCGGGCGTGTCCCCAGCACCGGACTCGGGCCTGTACGAATCGGGATTGCCACGGCCGAGTGGAATACTGAAATCACCCATGCGCTGCGGGATGCTGCAGTGAATCGCTTGCTCGAGGCCGGAGTGCCGGAGGCTTCGATCACGCAGGTTTCGGTGCCGGGAGCCTTTGAATTGCCTCTCGCTTGTGCGTGGTTGGTGACAGACGGCGGGTGCGATGCGTGCATTGCACTCGGCAGCGTCATCCGAGGTGAAACGCCGCACTTTGATTTCGTGTGCAACGCGGCTGCCCAAGGCATCTTGCGGGTGGGACTCGACAGCGGCAAACCCGTCCTTTTCGGAGTGTTGACGGACGACACATGGGACCAAGCGCGGGCGCGATCCGGCGGTGATTATGGCAACAAGGGCGAGGACTGTGCCGCGGCATGTTTGGACATGCTTGCACTGAAAAAGCAGATCGGGTGAAGTTGCCCACGTGGCCCCCGATCGTCCAGTGTGTGGTGCTTGCAGCGGTGCTGCGGCTGGTTTCAGCGGTTTTTTCCGAAGGGTACTTGATGCACGACGACCACTTCCTGGTCGTCGAAGTAGGCGCGTCTTGGGCTGAAGGGGAAGATTACAACGCCTGGTTGCCCGAAGGACAGCGCGAACGCGGGGTAGAGGTTCCCACGCCGCATCCAGGCAACTTCGTGTATCCGGGCATTCACGCAGGGCTTTTCCTGCTCATGAACACCATCGGCCTGGACACGCCGTCTGCCCAAATGGTGGTCATCCGCCTGTTGCACGGCATGTGGTCGCTGCTGGTCGTGGTGTTCGGGATGCGCATCGCCGGGTTTTTAGGCGGGAGTCGTGTAGCAGAGCGTGCGGGATGGATGCTCGCTGCCCTCGCTTGGATGCCCATTGTTTCTGTGCATCAACTCGTTGAAACGGCCTGTATTCCTCCGATGCTGGCCGCCATCTGGTGGTGGATGAAGACGCCCGTGGAACGCCACACGCGGTGGACCTGGGTGGCGGTGGGCTGCGCATGGGGACTTGCTACCGGCTTGCGCTTCCAAGTGGGGATCGCTGCGGTGGGGTTTGCAGCTGCGGTGGTTGTGACGCATCGCCGTTCGGCGTTTCCTGGGCTTTTCGCGGTCGCGGTAGCGGCCCTCTCGGTGTTTTCGCTGACCCAAATTTCCGATGTGTGGATCTGGGGCGAGCCCTTTGCCCAGTTGCGCGCGTACTTCGGCTACAACACGGAGCAGGCGGGCAATTACCCACAAGGCCCTGCATACCAGTACATCCTGACGTTAGCGGGTCTGCTCCTGCCGCCTTTCTCAGTCGTGCTGCTGTGGGGCGTGGTGAAG
>Ga0315904_10011322_pt1 | contig 11388 bp, 3 predicted proteins | sample LakEriMetagenome_6_FD_203529 | JGI IMG/M metagenome (GOLD analysis project Ga0315904, IMG submission 203529) | Freshwater fungal communities from buoy surface, Lake Erie, Ohio, United States - Buoy 12 MA120 | ecosystem: Environmental > Aquatic > Freshwater > Lake | place: USA: Lake Erie, Ohio... | reverse complement strand
ATTTACCAGGATATAATACCTTAAATGAAACTCATATTGGATCAACTATACCATATTTAGTTAGAAATATTATAGATAATTCTAATATAGAGTGGGAAGTAGGAGTAGGAACAGTAGAGAAAAATGACGCGGCTATTGTGGTATGTCATAGAAGTGTTATATCCTCATCTAGTCAAAATAATCTTGTTAATTTTTCTTCCAAAGGAACTAAACAATTTTATTTATTTGTTAATTCTCTCAATTTTAATACTGGATTTAATAATATTTCGGTTAAGAATAATACCTTCACCATCGATGCTGCTAAAACAGTTTATATTGTTGATACATCATCAGGATATATTGAGGCAGATTTAATAGATCCAATTGACAATAAAGCTCTAGAAGTATTTTTTAAAGTGATAGGATCAGGATCATTAGCTATTAAGTCTAATAGTAAAACTCTTCTATCTTTATCTCATGATGATTATGCTTCTGTGATTTCAACAGGTAGTGAGTGGATAGTATTAAATAATAGTAATAGTAATTTATCTTCATTATCCTTAAATGAAAATAATAATGTATTTTCAGCTCAAAGTAATCCACAAGGAGATGATAGAGCATTACAATATAATAATGGTGGGTCGTTTGATGGGGCAAATGCTTATGTGGGAAATAATAATAAAATCTTATTAGGATCAGCTACAGAAGATTTAGCTAAAGTAGTATTACCATCATCTGGCACCTTTGATACTATATTTAATCAAACAAAAGAATCTGGTAATTTTATAGTATATGGCAGTGGGAATCTCCCTAATTATCCATCAAGAAATTTAATATTTACTCATGATGGACGTTTTGGATTAAATATGCCATCTGGCATTAAACCAGCCACCGTTTTTCATATAATTAATAATATATGTCAAGAAGATATAAGACTAGAAAATAAATCTTCATGTGATTTCCCAGCACACATAGCACTATATAAAAATCCCTACGGTTTTACTAATGCAGATGGCAAAACTATTGGAAAAGTCTCGTTCTCTGCTAAAAATAGCATCGGAACTAAAATTTCTTATGCTGCTATAGAAGCAAACACTAAATCACTGGCTAATAATGATGGTCAGCTTAATTTTATTGTATCTGATGGTAATTCTACAACAACTACAATAAGTAGCAATCCAGACTCTACCGTAATATTAAATGGTAATGGTAAATTAGAAGTATCATCATCTGGTGATAGTATAATTTTTGATAATAGTAGTATACAATTAAAATCTTCAAATATATCTATATCTACTACAGGTAATGATTCGTCAATCGGACTTCGAGCCTCTAATATAACAACAACAGGCATAGTATCTGTATTAACATCATTAAGATTACCATATATTACTCAAACAGATCAATTATTATGTTTAGATTCTTCACAACGAATCATAGCCACCACAGGATTTAAAATTCCAGGTCTTGGAAATCAAAGTGCTGGTAAGGTTCTAACCACCACAGATGGCGGAACTGTTGTTTCTCAATATAATGTTTCTGATTTTTGGCCATATGAGACAGGCACTGTTAGACTAGGTGGAAAAGATTTATCATGGACTAGATTTCCTAGCAGATCAGGACAAGTATGTATTGGAAAAACAACTAAAGAAATAGATCTAACCACACCAGCTTTACCAGAAGAATTCGCTATTGGTGATCAGATAGCTATAAATAATATTTTAGATAATACAATATTATATAATATTATCGAAGATATATTTGTTACTAATGACGAAATTACAGGATTAGTATTACAGGATAGTGTTAATTTATCTGGAGATCTTAGTATATATTCTGTTAGCAGAGGTGGAATTTTAAGAAATGAATTATATACATCGGGCGTAGCCTCTGATGCAACAGCAATACAATTAAGTACTAGACCAAATGTTTCAACAATTTTTAATACAACCAAGAAGAATATAGATTTTCTAGTTTATGGAGTAGGTGATGTGCCTGCTCTTAATATTTTAGCTCAAGCCACACTTAATACCAAACCGTCTGGCAAATATTTCCAGTATGCCACACAATTTGAAGCTTCGGATGGATCAGCCATAGATCCCATTCCTGTTAAAATTACGGTTAATGGTAATGGTCTTGGAGGATCTAATAATACTGTAAACTTCCAAGAGGCCGCGTATAATCCTGGTTCTGTTTATTGGTCAGGAATGTTGAGTGTTGTTGGAACAAATGGAAGAAAAAGTTTTTATGGAACATATGATCAAAACGGAAATGTTTACGAATGGACCGAGGATGATCAAAAAATATCTTCAGTTAATTCAATGCAATATGTTTGTGGTGGATCATGGAGAACTTTAGACCCTAATAGTTTAAGAGGATATATACCAACTCCTAGATTGTCAGGATTTGATGACGTAGGATTTAGAATCTGCTCAAAAGCAGGATTTAGTGATAGTGCTATTAATAATTCTATGCAATTTAGATTTACTAGTGTAGAAGATCCAAACAATCCATCAGATGAATCTCCACTCTTTACAGAATCGTATACTAATAGATTTACCATCAAAGCAGAGCCCAATCCAATAACAAAAACTGACCTCGGATCAGTACCATATCCATTCTCTATTTCTGAAACAGAAATTACTAATAAGCAATATATCTCATTTTTAAATGCTGTTGCCACTGGTGCGGCTGTCAATGGTTTATATGATCCTAGAATGTCTGGAACAATTTATGGTGGTATTCTTAGAAGTGGTGATGGTTCGACAAGTCCATATTCTTATATTGCCAAAGATGGCATGTTAAATGTGCCCGTAGTTTACGTTAATTATCTAAGTTCATTAAGATTTATTAATTGGCTAAATAATGGCGCCCCAACAGGGGAGATGGTTTCATCATCAAGTACAGAGGATGGATCATACCATATTAGTGAATCAGCCGGAATAGTTTCTGTAACTCGCAAAAGAGATCCAAGATATTGGCTACCATCATTAAATGAATGGCATAAAGCTGCTTATTATTTACCACTACCCAATGAGGCTGTTCTCGCCTCCGGATCTGCTATAACAATCAATAGAAATGAACCATTTGAATATGCTAGTGGATTAATTTCGACTCTTAGCGTCAATGGTAATATTTATGCTGATTCATTAACTCTTGGATCATCAGGAACCCCATTATTATCTGCTAATGTTTCTAATTCTAATTATAGTATCAAATTTGGAGGTAGCGATACTGTAGTAGAAGTTGATCCGTTATCTGCTTTAACCGGAACCTTTGGTACATTTATCTCTAATACGGGCATAGTATTTGCTACGACAGGCAATACTGTATTTATCAATAAAATTAATCCATTAAGCGTTGTTAGATTTACTCCTACTCGTACAGAATTTTACCAGGATTTATTTATAGGATCAGGTGTCAATAATGGTGGTGGAATTAAAATTAGTTCTAGTGGAGGATTGGAATATGTAGGATCAGATGGAAATGTTATACCTGGAGGTATGTTCCCTGGTCCAAGTGGAGGATTCTTATTCAAAGTAGACGACACCAATGTTGTATCTTCCCCATACTTAAAATCAGAATATATGGTGGTATCATCCACAGATGCTTCTGGTAATATAACAAGTTCGACAGGGTTATATCCTGTGCTGGACGGAACTCCTGAAGGAGCTATAGTTCATAATTCTGAACAAGGATATTTAACAGCCTCTAGTTGGTTCGGTGTTGGACTAGCTCCATCTCAAGCAAGCGCTTTAGGCAGTTATGTGGTGGGTATTTATAAAGCTTCTGGAGAAACAACTGGAGGACAAAGCGAATTACCACCAGCATTATATACCGATAGAATTTTTGTGGGACCACTAGTACCAGGATTTAGTGGTAGTATTTTGACCCATAATGGTACTGGACCAGCATTATGGAAACAACCAGATTATCTTAGTGCTCCAGGAGTAACATGGACAAGATATCCTAGAAGAGCAATAGAATTTATCGGAGCACAAGCTGGTGGAACCATAGATAGATTTAAGTTTATCTCTTTAGATGAATCTAAAGGAGGAACAGGACCAGTTAGTTTAGAAGATCTACAAAAAGAATTTGCTTATAATGAAACTATAGCAATATATAATCAAAACAGAGATGTATTCTATGTTAAAGTGGCGAATATCAGCCTTGTCGATGCTAGAGACACAGACGGAAGCACAGATTTCTTTACTAACGAAACAGATTTAGTTGTAACAGTTTGTCCTCCTATCCCCTCAGACTTTTATGGATCATCTCAGCTAGTTCTCGGACCAGAAGATCCAGACAATGGAAGATTTGTTGGATACGCCTTCTCTATTCAGAAGGGCGCATATCTTGAAATGAAAATTGAGCCAGATGCCATAGAAGGATTTACTTGTGATGGAATATCCACAGATAGCGAATACAGATTCAAACCAAGTACGATAAATACTATCAGTATTAGACCAAATATTTATACCACTTTTAATAAAATCGCAGAAGATATCGACTTTATTGTATATGGTCACAGAAAAACATTATTTACAAGGTATGAGCCAGAATGGTTTGGAGTAAATGAAAATGGTGTTCCTTCTGGATTAATTCCTGCTCTTAGAGTTCATGCCTCTATTCCTAACAGTGTTTTAGGTTCGCTAGAGAGTGGAATTTTCAAAAAAACCAATATTGTAGAAAATGAAACTATTGTTAGAGCAACTGGTATTCAGTTAGATGTTAAACCAAAAATAACTATTAATACAAATTATCCTTATCCTATAGCAACACTAAATGGGGTCTATGAGGGTATTATATCGTATGCTGGAAATGCCGAAGAAAATCTCGAATTAGAAAAACAATATGGTATGGAGATTAGTGTTACTGGTATAGCTATCAGTGGTGATTTACCATTATCTACCTATGCTGATTTGAGTGTAGATGGCTATACATATAGTAGTGGCTTGATCACCAAAGAGTTAGTATTAAATCCAGTGTGGACAGGAGCCATACCAGTTCCATATGAGCAATCATTGAATAAAAAACTTTATGTTCCAAATTACCCTTTAACAATCAATACTTTTGGACAGATTGTGTCTCTCATCCCTCCCCCAAATCCAGAACTGCCTGGTAAACCTACAAATTTAATTGCTACGCCAAAATATAATGCGATTGTGCTGGAGTGGCAGACACCAGAGGATGATGGCGGAAGACCAATTTATGCGTATTTAGTCGAATACTATTCTGATATTGTAGACGATTGGCTACCATTAGAAAGCGAACAAATCACAACGGACGGACTACCATTGGTGTCAAACCCTGCAACCTACAGATACATTAGTAATTTATTTTCTACTACATCATATAAATTCAGAGTAATTGCTATTAATACCGTTGGAAAGTCCGAACCAAGCGATCCTACTGTTGATGTTACTCCATCGAGTGATTTCCCAAGCAAACCACAATCTCTTAGCGTAACAAGAAACCAATATGATGCTTTATTGTCATGGACAGCTCCAGTTAGTGACGGACTTAGTCCAAGAAATGGATATATTGTATATTACTGGCTTGACGATGGAGTAACTCCAATAGGTCAGTTCTCTTGGATAACATATAATGGGTCCGTTAGTGCTTCTGCAACTAGTCTCGTTATAGATAATATTTCAGAGAATAATACATATTTCTTTAAGATAGTTGCAACGAATAGTTATGGAGATAGTGAGCCATCAGAAATTAGAAGCATTGGAACAGATGGGGATCCAAGATCAACACAAACAGAAACAGAAAATACATTCGGAACTGACTCATTTGATTTTAGTGGTGGACCTAGTGGATTAGGTATGATGTTTACTGGAGTATGTTATTAATAAGGAGAATAAAATAAATGGGTACTTTAAGACTAAAAAATGATCAACAAACAACTAATCCTCCTCATGCCAACCAATTAGTGGTTGGAGAAATTGCTATTAATGCAGTAACTGGTAAGCTATATACAAAATTAGTTAATGGGTCTGTTGTTGAATTTGTTGGCAAACAAGTTTGTTTCAGTAAGGTTCCTGCTATAACATTTGATCCAGTAAATAATTTTTGCTGCAATGGAGATATTCTCAGTGTTAAAGTAATAGATTTAATGACAGATACTAATTATGTATTTGAATTAGAAGATCTGAGTGGTAACGATGTTAATTACTCTATGAATACTCCAGTATATACAGAATATGACTATACTGATCCTACATCCAGCAATACCATACCTCTTAAAGAGGCTATTATACCAATAACTCTTAGTATATCTGGTTCTAAAAATCTTACAATTTTAAAATTTAAAATATTGAACTATAATTCAGCATCAGAACTTATAGAATTAACAAGTCGCACCATAACAATATCCTGTCAAAACTGCTAAATATACATTATGCTTATACCAACTGAACAACACAATATAATATCTGCAGCTTGTGGACTAAGTGTCACTTTTGACGAACTTAGGCCAAGACCCATCAAAGTAGCAGATATTACATCTTCTCAAAGAGTAGAAGGTATTTCTACTTTGTCTATAACTAATGTGAGCCCTGAGTACTCTATTATAACAGGAACCAGAGTCGTTGTAGCACCAAATACGGCTACATTTTTAGCTTCTGGCTTAGCCTTAAATAATACCTATACTGGCAATTTCACATTATTAACAGCGAGTGCAGATGAAATTACTTATTTTCAAAGTCAATCTGATGCTGATTCTGTTGATGCTCTTGGTCAAGTTTATTTAGAAAATAATATAGAACCAAAAAATAATTATGTTTTACAATTTAATGCAGAGTCTGTTGTTCCGTCGGGAACTTTCGTAGAAATTGTTCCACAAATCTACACCATCTCTGGCAATGATAAATTTATTCCGATAACATCTTTGCAAATAGTACCAAAGTTCTCCACATCTGCCAAAGTTTTATTGAAAATGACAGTGAAAGGATTGGATTCTAATAGCATAGTTAAAACCCAATATAAAGAGATAGTAGTTTCGGATTCGTCTAATATACCATGCGAGATTATATCTAATAATCCTATTGATGATGAGTTTATAATATTAAATGAAGATAATAATTGGACATATACTTACCAAAATTATATTTTAGCAAAATTTATACCATATACAGATAATATTAATGCTATAATATTAAATAAAAAAAATAATCAATTATTGCCAAATAGAGGAGATAAAAATAAATTTCGTATAATTGCAGATCCATTAGCTATGAAAACTAAAAAAATTACAGTTGATCAAATTAGATCAGCAATATTATCAACATATAATGATATTGAAAGTACAAAATATATTGCAAATCTTGGGAATAAATCTTATGATATAGTAATAGATGATATATTCATTAATTCAGATTCTTTTAAAGATTTGGTTGTTGCAATAGTTCCTCCAGTATCAGGAGAACCAGTAAAATTTTCTGAAGTCGCAAAGACAACAGAATATTTACCAGACTTATCTGAAATACCAAGTATAGCATCTTTACGTTATAATGGTATTAATATTGGACAACTACAATATAATCATAAAATATACGATGGAGATATAATTAAAGGTAATTATTTAGGAAGTGAAATTAGTGGAAAAATTACCCCAATATACATGAATGCTGTAGAATTAATATAATCTAACAAGATATAAGGATAGAGGATGTTTAATCAAGACTTACTATTTAGCGCTCAGTCATTACCGACCAGTGGGGTTAAAGTATACTACAGAGGAATCAATATAGGATCTATAGTTGGGCCAGAGCCTTTGGTGGATATATCTAAAACATTTAATGCTAATAGTAATAATACAGTTGAGAGTATAACTAATCAAATAGATTTAACTGGGAAAATATTAAGTACCACAAAAGCTGCTATTGACACTAATGGATCAACAGGTATTAGTGGGATCATTTTATCTATTAAAAAATTAGAAGACTTATTTAGTTGTTCCAATGGATTATTTGAAATTAAATGTAATAATGAGACCATGTATAGTATCAGTGGTGTTAGGGTGACTAATTTAAGCGTAAATAAGAGTGAAAATAATTGGACCCAAACTGCCGACTATACTATCGGTTTAGAATTTTTAACTGCAGTTAGTGGATCAGATAATGTTAGCGATAGAAGTGAGAGTTGGACAATAGAACCCCAAGATGATATCTCATATATAAATGATATTTATAGAGTCTCTTCAAAGCCAGAACGTCCACCTGGGTATGGAGCATTTTCTCCTAATCTAGGAATTATAGATGCTCTTAATGGTATAGGTACAATGAGTTCTTCTTTTGTAGATATCACCTCAATACCTCAATTTAGAATTTCTAGAAGGTTATCTGCTAGAGGTATTCCTATCCCCAGTAGTACAGGGTGTTTATCTTTAGATGAGTCAATAGCACAAAACAATAGATCATATTTATATGCCAAAACATGGGTGGAAAAACAATTAAAAAAACCATTTGGAGGAACAGACCCTTCTGCTGGATCACCGTATTTTCCTAATTCTAGCGGAACCTATTTATATAATCATGCAAGAACAACAAGCATAGACATATACAATGGAACATATGAAGTTAATGATTCTTGGTTAGCTATGCCAGAAAAAATTGGATATATCGAAACATTTAACATAGAAAGATCAACATCAGCAGAATATGTAACAACAGTAAGAGTGGCAGGATCATTACAGGGATTAATAGAAACACCAAAAAGCATTATGGACGGCACTTCGGGAATTATGCCATCTGGTTCTGGATTAGATAATCCTATTAGTTTAAAATTTTCAGAATATGTTGGAGAAAACTCGTCAGAGACCACCTTGCCAAATAATATAGCGAGTCGAAAAACTAAATATGATAGTGCCAAAGATGGTTGGTTACAAAAAGTTAAACCGATGCTATATCGAAGAGCATCATTAGCCATTAATAGTTATGATAGAACAACACAATATAATGATATTAATCCAGTACCACAAAATACTCATCCAAATTATTCTGCAGAAAATACACTGAACGTAGTTCCGGCATCAACATCAGAAAGTCATGATCCTAATAGAGGAACAATAAATTATAGTTATGAATTTAATAATAAAACTAATATGTTGGCTTCAGTTTGGAACGGTGTGTTGAGTGAAAATATCAGCGTTACTGTAGACTCTCCAACAGATAACACAACAGAAACTCAAGTTATTGGCCGTCAACTTGGCCCTATTATTACAACGAATGGAAAAACCACAGCCAGGAAAAGTATAAGCGTTGAAGTTGTTATTGTTCCTCCATCATCTCCAAGAGAATCTATACAAACAGATCCATCTTGTCCTTTGTATAGAAATAATCCGTTATGGCAAAATATTAATTTAATTATTGAAGGACACAGACCGTTTGGTAATAGAACTAATGCTTTATTTCAGAATTCTATATCTCAACCTTATGGAACCACTTTTACTCAATCAGATTCTGAAACATGGACACCGTCCCAAGGAAGATACTCTAGGTCTGTGACATGGATTTTCCAGCAATGTACCACAGACAGACACCATATGGACCATTAAAATGTCTAATTCATGTTTTAGAAATATAAAAGGTGCTAGTGTTATAGGACAGCACCTATTTTTAGGTTCTAGTATACTTTCTTTTAGCAATAATTTAGGTTGGGGAGGAACCACATCAACTTTAAATATTGAACTTGTTAATGACATGTCTGCGTGTGGTAATAATACTAATATCTTTAGCGTAGACCCTGCATCATTTCCAGATAATCATTATTATGATTGTTCTGGAGATAATTGCTATATTGATGAAAATAGTCAGCAGTATGAATTTGGTAAAAGTAGGGATCAAATTGTTCCTGGTAAAGTTTACCATTCTTTACGTAATAATAATTTAGTTTCAAAATATTGGGTGGCAAGCGATCCTGGATTTATTGGAGATATAACCCATATAGATCCATATGGTCGTTATAATCCTAATGCAACTTTTAGCTATAATATTATAGGGTGTCCTGTTTATTTTAGATTTGGCTATTTTACGTTTGGGGGATTCGTAACATCATGGGAAAGAAGCAATAGACAAAATGTAATATCATATACTGTTACTATTTCTTCTGCAGATGAACTATTACAAAATGCCAAAGTAATAATAGATCATTATGCCGGAGCTATATTTGCTAGATATTCTGGCTCATTCGGTGGTCCAGTTAATGTTATTGATAATAGATTAAATTATTCAGGACAAATAAAAGATGGAAATATTCCTAATGTTTTTAATGTTTATGGATTTTTAGAGTCATATGGTTTTGGCGCATCTAACAGAAATGATGATGGGATCCCATTAGCATATGTATTGGACGCTTTATCTGTTCTAACATCAACATCAGATATTTCTACATTAGGTACTCAAAAAGCATTTTCACCATTTGGAAGAATTATAGCTCCAACAGTTGTTACAAATTCTACGTCACCTATGATACCAAGTTTGGGAGATTATGGTTTTGGTTTGGTGCCACCAGTAGTATCTACCGACAATAATTTAAGATCGGTCTTTACTTTAGATTTATCAGAAATACCCAGGCCGCCATTAGATATTCGTATCAGTGCTCCAGATTCATCTATAAGCATCTCTGATTTGCTTAGGGTGGCTTGTGAAAAAACCGGCAGAGATTTTTATACCACAGTGATCAGAAAAAATGGTATCAATGTTATTAAAGTAAAAACTATAAACAGAACGATTCCGGTATCATCAAATGCTGTGTCAGCATTAGTACAGAATATAGAAAATCAAGGGATAGGCACCACTACAACATCTTTTGGCAAGGAACATAATAAATACTCTCCTAAAGTTATGTATATAGGAGGCAATCAACAAAGATTGTATCAAGCCAAATCATATATGTTGGCATATACTCAAACTAATTATATCTATAATCCAGTTATCAATAAATTTATTAATTATAATAGATTTAGTGGTAAAGGATCGGCAATCAAAATCCCTAATTTTTTATCTACAAAAAATACTGTTTTGAATAAGCAGACAATAGGAGCAGTTAATTCAGAATTATTTGATGGTAATGAAATTATTCGACAGTCTTTTACTGGCGATATTTTTAACAAAGAGGATATTGAATTTTCTGACTCAAATGTTGGAGGAACCGCTGTACCTTGGGTAGGTAATTATTTTTCTTCTTTTAGTTATGGTGGAGATGTCAAATATTCTCCTCCGAGAGGAGTTGTTGTTGAGCCTGTTCTACCTCCATCTAGATCGTCAAGTCCTTCTTCTACCTCTGGAACTGGCGCTGGTGGCTCTACCTCTGGAACTGGCGCTGGTGGCTCTACCTCTGGAACTGGCGCTGGTGGCTCTACCTCTGGAACTGGCGCTGGTGGCTCTACCTCTGGAACTGGCG